>ENA-UOWO01002912-UOWO01002912.1-activated-sludge-metagenome-genome-assembly--contig:-NODE-2912-length-20536-cov-5.634002_pt1 | contig 20536 bp, 18 predicted proteins | sample MGYA00238148_ERZ761564 | MGnify/ENA primary metagenome ERZ761564 (study PRJEB28885, sample SAMN05720194) | activated sludge metagenome | isolation source: Anaerobic digester | place: USA... | reverse complement strand
CGGAGCTATGCAATTCCTGTTTTCATGACTTTCGTGTACAACTTATGACAAGACAAGCCGAGTGATATATAAAAAATCAGAAAAAAATCCAGCAGTTTTTTTTATTTCTAAATGGCTGAGCGGGCAGACCTGTTGACCTGCCCGCTCTTTCTATGATTCCTTCCCTTGTTCAGGGCCTTGCTCGGGGTTCAGTTGAGGTCGAGATCGCCAAAAATTTTGTAAACATGTCCATCTCTGGCCACCCGGAGTTCTTTACCGGGAAATTCTTTTGGCAGCTCAGTCGTAAGCAGTTCAACGACTTCATTCTCAATTTTTTCGACAAGATCGTCGGGCACGCGGTTCAGAGTTGCAAGCTTGACCCTGAATACATAACCCGGCCCAAACTGAGAGCCAATACCAACCGAGAATGAAACACCCAGATCAAATAAACCGTCGGCATCTGGTGTGACACCCCTGCCATGCGCCGGCCGATTTGGCCTGAGAGGATAAAGCTCACCGTATTTTTCTTCAAGAATGTGGTCAATACGATTGAAAAGATTCTGCAGCCGATCTTCCCATTTTTCGAGTAACGGATTTTTCAAAACGCCTTCTCCAAAGGTTTTGCTACAACAAAAACACTGGCTATGTTATACTGCCGCCATCTTACCACATTAAACAAATAATCTCCATGACTCTCAATGACTTCATTTTCAGTTTCGGTGTTGCCTTTGCTCTCGGCTGCGATGCCTTCGCCGTCGGCATGGCGGTAGGAACCAGGGGGCCATGCCGTCGTGCCTGCTTCAGGTTATGGTTTCATTTCGGGCTGTTTCAGTTTCTCATGCCGATAATTGGCTGGACTGTCGGCAGCTCGGTCTACGAGTATATAAAAGATGTCGACCACTGGATCGCTTTTACTTTGATGTTCATCATTGCGACCAAAATGTTCAAAGAAAGCATCTCTGGTGATGATGCATCTGACGACGAGAAGAAAGAAGCTGAAGCCGCCGCCGACCCGACGCGTGGCTGGTCGCTGGTGGGGCTTTCGGTTGCCACCAGCATCGACGCTCTGGGGGTCGGGTTTGGTATGGGCATTGCCCGCATGTCATTGCTGAAACCGGCAATCATTATCGGCATCACTGCGGCAATAATGACCTATACAGGCATCGTTATGGGCCGCCGACTGTCAGAATCTTTTGGCAAGCGGGTCGAAACCGCCGGAGCCATAATTCTCTACATCATCGCTTTCAAACTGCTCTACATTTAATAGATCAGAATATAGAGATAGTGCGCAGCAACACCAGCTACCAAACCGCCAACCGTATGAGAAATCAGAGCCTTTGATGTCAGCTCGCGGTATTTCAGCGCATCCAGCATCGCGGTGTGCGTGCTCAGATAGCCGCTCCAGCACATACCCATGGCAGTAAACACGGCGATTTCATTACCACCGACAACACCGTGCTTAATAAAAGTGCTGATAAGCGAAAGAGCTGCACCAACAGCACCAAGACTGGTAATCGGAAAAGCGATCAGCTCGGGGCTGGTAAAGCCGAAAAGCAGTTTAAACAGCCAGGCAAATTTGCCAGCCAGCCATGGCATTACCGGCACCCCTTCATAGGCCAGTCCCTGGTAGCCTGCCGCCGCATCAGCCGGACCAAATGTAAAAAGCATGACCATCGAGCTGATTATAAGAACGCCGGGTATAATAGCCAGGCCAAGATCGACGCCCTGTTTGCCGCCGTCGAGAATCGCATTGAGAAAACGCAGAAATATCGGCCCCTTTGATTTGAATGATATATCACCGACAATTGGCGGCTCGGTATTTGCAGCTGGCTCAGATTCCGGCTCTTTAATCAGCGGCCTGATAAACTTCTGCATCAGCCTGGTTGACACGATGGCACCGGCAACGGCGCCTGCCAGGCCGACCAGAGAGGCGGCGGCGAAACCTTTTCCGACCATAAAAGTAATGACGATCAGCCCCATACCGAAAGCGGTGCCGAAATTGGTCAGTGACACCAGCTCGTATTTTTTGAAGTAACCGCTGAAATTACGGTCGTGAGCAAGACTGATAATGGCTGGATTGTCAGAAAAGAAGGTCATAAGACCGCCAAGGGCAGCCACACCCGGCAGATTGAACAGCGGGCGCATCAAAGGCGCCAGAACCATTTCCAGCAATCTGATGACGCCGAACTCAACGAGCAGTTTGCCTAGAGCACCGGCCATCACTGTGATACCCATGATGTAGAATACTGTATTCATGAGCAAGTCGTGGGCAGTCTTCATGATTGTGTTGAACATATTCGAAACGCCCATTTTGTAGCCAACAAAACCAAAAATGCCGCCAAAAATCAGAAGAAAAACCAGCCCTTCGATTTTTCGCCAGGCAAGTTTGTGACGGGCTTTAATGAGTTTTCGCTGAAGACGGTTCATGATGTGACCTTTCTGTGACTGTGTGAAATGTGTGTAAATATGTATAAATGTACGCGAATGTTTGCCAGTGGTTAACTACTGCCTGCCGGGAACCCCCGACATGAAAAGAAAATTCAAAAAACGCATTTCAAATTCTACCGGTGCCTTATGATGAGCACAGACATGCCAGGCATCAGGCACAGACCATGTCTGCGCCTGCGGCAGGCGACTCTTCAGAGAACTGAAAGCATTCATATCGGCCCGAATATCTTTTTCGTCATGAATCAGAAAAACCGGCCGGTTACTGATACCGCGCGTTTTGCTTTCGGGGCTGTTTGAAGCATAATCTATACCGGTAACCTGCTTCGTGATCCAGAAAGCCAGATCGGTAACCGGAGTATCCGGAATCAGCAGGTTGTTCCAGGCATCACGGGCTGCAATCCTGCGCAGGCTTTCAAAACTCGATTCAAGAATGAAAGCTTTTATTTCTGGCAGGTTTTCGGCCCCGTTGATCAGCGTTGCCGCGCCCATCGACCTGCCATAGGCTGCAATTGGCGTCGTCGACGCAATGAGCCCTTTTTCTTTCGCAGCATCGATAGCCGCCCGTAGATCTTTCCACTCATGCAGGCCAATAGTACAGTATTTGCCGCCACTGCGGCCGTGTGCCCTGAAATCTGGCAAAAGCAGACTGTAGCCGGCCCGGCGCAGAAACCCGACCATGTCGTCCAGGCGCATCAGATTAACGCCGTGGCCATGACATAAAATCAACGTAGCAGCTTCAGGGGCACCTTTGTAGAATACCGCATGAATATCGATACCATCTTCGGTCTTGCCCTTGAGCTCGATGTAATCATTATCACTCAATCGTCCTGGGTTGGCGAGAACCGGGCGGTTGATCATTTCATTAACCGTGTAGACAAGCATCACCACCAGGCTGGTAACTACCAGCCCGACGGCATAAACAACCTTTCGCAAAACACTGCGCATAAAACCTCTAGCAGTTGTAGAATTCGAGCAGGGCTTTGAACATGGCCAGATTATCTTCGACACCGCACAGTTCACGGATTGAATGCATCGCAAGCATCGGAATCCCGACATCGACTGAAGCAATACTGACGTGGGTAGAAGAAATCGGCCCGATAGTCGAACCACCACGCATATCGGAGCGGTTAACGAAACGCTGTACCCTGACGCCGGCCTTTTCGCAGACCTGCATGAAAGCAGCACCAGAAACGGCGTCTGAAGTATAACTGCGGTTGGCGCTGAGCTTGATCACAACCCCGCCATTGAGCATCGGCCGCGAAGTCGGGTCGGCTTTTCCGCCCATATTCGGGTGCACTGCGTGGGCACCATCGCACGAAACGATAAACGATCGGGACAGAGCCCTGAAATATTCGCTGCGGCCACCACCGGTTGCAAGAACAATACGCTCGAGCAGTTCGGCGAGGATCTCAGAATCGGCTCCCTGTCTGGTTGAACTGCCACACTCTTCGTGATCGAAAGCTGCAATCACACAGGTTGCGGACGGTTTTTTCACTTCGCAGAGAGCAGAAACGCTTGCCAGTACCGAGCCAAGGTTATCGATACGGCCGGCAGAGATAAATTCTTCGCGGGCACCGATCAGACTGCCCTTTTCGTATTCGTAAAGAAACAGGTCGAAATCGATGATATCGGTGGCCTTTACTTTGAGTTCTTTTGCAAGCAGGCCAACGAGATAACCCTTTTCCTCGAGTTTCTGGCTGATCTGACCAAGCATCGGCAGCAGATCGGTCTGCTTGTTCGGCACAAACCCGTTGTTGGCATCGGGGTTCATGTGAATGGCGATATTTGGGATCACACAAACCGGCCGCGCAATATTAACCAGCTTCACAGAAGGGTTAAGAGCATCGCGACTGCGGCAGACAACACGGCCGGCGATTGCCAGAGGGCGATCAAACCAGGTGCTGAGAATCGGGCCACCGTATACTTCGGTGTTGAGCTTCAGATATTTTTCTTCGGCAACCATTTCCGGTGCCGGTTTAATGCGAAAACAGGGTGAATCGGTATGGGAACCGATAATTCTGAAACCGACAGAGGTAACCGGCTTGCTGCCGGCAACAAATGCGAGCAATGCCGAGTCGTTGCGAACGACAAAGTAACGGCCACCGGCTTTGATTTTCCAGTCTTCGCCTTCTACAAGCTGCTGAAATTTATTCTTTTCGAGAAGTGCTCTGGTAGCGGCCACGGCATGAAAAGCCGTCGGGCTGGCGTAACAGAAATCAATGAGTTGTTCGGCAAATTTTCTCGCATCAGACATGATTGAAACCTCGAAGCAGATTTAGTTTCACAATTCTACCACAGTTATGTGAAACCCGCTGCCAAAACAGATCGCTTTTTCTGGTTAAACTCGCACCGGCAAAATGCCGATAACATGCACAGACATAGACAGACAAGGATAAGCAGGCATGAATATCGACAAATCTCATAACACTGTCCTTAACCCGGGATCTAACAGTAATCTCCAGAACAAAAGCAACATTCTGGAAACCGGTTCGCTGCGCTCGGCCAACCTTGCCGACTGGCTCAAAAAAGAAAAACCGCCTGAAGCCGGCGACAGTTTCACCCTTAACAGCCGGCCTGCCGAAGGCATGTTCAACCTCGAACCGGTCGAGCGCTACCGCTATATGCTGAATCAGGCCAAAATTCAGGCAAACCCCGCATCGGCCACCAATGACCCGAAACAGGCGATCAAAGAAGCAAACGAAATAATCAACAATGCCATGATGCCGCCGGGAAAAGATAACCCCGACATGGCGGAGCTCACCCGGGCTCTTCAAATCAAGCAGATGATGCAGGGCCGCCTCGACATCGCAGCCTGAGTTTTATTGACCGTCACAAGGTTTTGCTGTATAGTATTTCCCCTACTTCACTGGTAGCGAGGAGTCTATGCACAAACACAACAAGAAAGAAATCGACCGGCGCCGCTGTTTCGGCATCATCAGTCACCCTGACGCCGGTAAAACCACTCTGACCGAAAAACTGCTGCTCTTCGGCGGCGCCATTCAGATGGCCGGCGCCATCAAAGCTCGCAAATCAGACCGCCACGCCACCAGCGACTGGATGAGAATCGAACAGGAACGCGGCATCTCGGTTACCACCTCGGTAATGAAGTTTGACTACCGTGACTTCGAGATCAACCTTCTCGACACCCCCGGCCACCAGGACTTTTCTGAAGATACTTACCGGGTTCTGACCGCGGTCGACAGTGCTCTCATGGTCATCGACAGCGTCAAAGGCGTCGAAACCCAGACCGAAAAACTGATGTCAATCTGTCGCATGCGCAACACCCCGATCATTACCCTGATCAACAAGCTCGACCGCGAAGGCCGCATGCCTCTCGACCTGATGCAGGAAATCGAAGACAAGCTGCAGATTGAATGTGCGCCGCTTTCGTGGCCAATCGGCATGGGCAAAACCTTCAGAGGCGTCTACAATATCTACCGCAAGGAAATCGTTCTTTTCAGGCCCGGCGAAGCAAGACGCCCGCAGGATACGATCACCATCAATGATCTTAACGACCCGAAACTCGACGATATACTTGGGTTCCAGGCCCAGGAACTGCGTGACGACCTTGAATTGCTCGCCGGCGCTGCGTCACCTTTCGACCATGAGCATTATCTCAAGGGCAATCAAACTCCGGTTTTCTTTGGCAGTGCCCTGAACAACTTCGGCATCCAGGAACTCCTCGACGCCTTTGTCGAACTGTCACCGCCGCCGACACCCCGGCCAACCGAAACCCGTCTGGTTTCGCCGTATGAACCTGAATTTACGGGTTTTGCGTTCAAGATTCAGGCCAACATGGATCCGGCACACCGCGACCGCATCGCCTTTGTGCGCATCTGCTCGGGCAAATTCAACCGCGGCATGAAGGTCATGCATCACCGCCTCGGCAAAGAAATCACCCTGGCAAATGCCACGATTTTCATGGCCCAGGATCGCCAGAACGTCGAAGAAGCCTACCCCGGCGACATTATCGGCATTCACAATCGCGGAACCATCAAAATCGGTGATACATTTTCAATCAAAGAGCCACTTAAATTCACCGGAATTCCGAATTTCGCCCCCGAAATTTTCAAACGGGTCATATTGAAAAATCCGCTGAAAACCAAGCAACTCCAGAAAGGTCTGCTGCAGCTTTCCGAAGAAGGCGCGGTACAGGTTTTCCGGCCGCTGTTCGGCAACGATTACATTCTTGGCGCCGTCGGCGTTTTGCAGTTCGACGTCACCATGTCGCGCCTCAAAGAAGAGTATTCTGTCGACGCAATTTATGAACACGTCGAATTTTCTATCGCACGCTGGATAGCGAGTGACAACGAAGCCAAACTCGAAGAATTCAAGAAGCGCTACAAGACCAGCCTGTCATACGATACGGCAGAAGCCCTGACTTTCATGGCTCCCGACAAATGGCGTCTCAACTACGTCATGAAAGAGTGGCCAGAAATCAAATTCTTCGAAACCCGCGAACACGAATAATTTTCGCCGAAACCAGCACCAAAAGGATATTACAGCCCGGCAGTTAAAACAAAAACTGCCGGGTTTGTCTGTTTTTGTACTTTCCGGATCGGGCGATTATGTCGATATATATTTTAGAATCTATTTTGAGGAGGCTCGAATGAAACGAGAAAAAAGTTCCAAACCCGCCCTTCAGCCAGAATGCAAAAACTGCAGCAGATTCGCCATACTTAAAGCACCTTGCAGTCCATCTTCATGTATCTTCAGAGAGAAGCCAAGCCGACCCGACTGGTTCATTCTCTGACCAGAGCATTCAGCAGCCAGTAAAAAAAAGACCTGGATTATTGCGCCCCCGTATAAACAGCCAAACTGGTCGGTGTTATTGCGGCAACTGATAAAAATAAGCAGTAACTGGTATATCAACGCCAGTTTTAGCCTGGCATAACAGCTGCCCGTTATCTTCCGCCTGAAAGATAAAAACAGATAAGGCACGCCGCAAAACACTAAAATGCGGTAAAATCAGTTGGATATATAGAAAAGCCCATCCCTAACAAGCTGGTTGCCTTGAACGCCAGAAAGTTATTTCAACAAAACGATTGTGCTTTTTTTCACATTTATAAGATTTCTAAGCGAAAAGAACTGAGATTTTTATCCCAGTGATTTAACCTCAACCAGTCATCTGACTGTACAGCTCTGTTTCTTTCATTTTCAGCGGCCCCTCACTTTGTCCCGGCCTCAGAAAATCGAGCATGAGGTACAAAGTTCGGCGTCTCTCTGATTTCAGTATAACAAAAAAATCTTTCGACAACCACAAAACAAGAAAAAAATCTTTAAGCAGGTCAGGGGGCTGGCGTCATGAAAAACACACAAAGCCTTCGGCTTCAGGCTCTGATTGAGAGTTTTTGAATCCGACCGTTCGTTCTGCTTTAACCCGACCTGTTCGATGAATGAGAACTCTGTACATATCAGCCTGTTTGACAAGTCAAACGCATTAAACTCCTGAATTCCGGGTCTAAGCCCGGAATAACGAAATTTATGTCCGTCCCGCATTTAAACCCGAAGCTGATACAGGCAGAATCTGATTGTCAACATCTTAGATTCCTGCCTTCGCAGGGATGGCGTGGAAGCATTTATTTTGCATACTCAAAATTGTGATGCAGTGAGACCAGTGCTGTCGGTAAGATTTTCCCGTTTATCTTCTGAGTCATGCGCAATACTGTAGCTATGGTGATTTCTCTGTGATATTATGGCAGAAAAATCCTGAGGTTAAATATGACGGCACTTGAACAGACAACGGCCATTGAAATAAAAGAGACACGCATTTCATTCTCTGAAACCGGCAAGGGTGAGTCAGTTCTTTTTCTGCACGGCAACCCTGGCAGCCGCAAGGATTTCGCCGGCATTCAGGCCCGCGCTGACAGTCTTGCCTGCCGCCTGATCATGCCTGACCGCCCCGGGCACAACGGCAGCGAAGAACTGATCAATGAGAACAACGATGTCTGGCTCGACACAGATGTTTATGCCGAATTGATCGACCGCCGCTGCAATGGCAGCGCCTGGCTGTTCGGTTATTCGATGGGCTGCCATATCGCTGCCCGCATCGCCATGCGTCACCCTGGCAAAGTAAAGGGTATCATCATGACTGCCCCGTATCTCACCCCCGACAATCCGTCAGAAAAGCCAACTTCCATACCTGACCTCGCCAAAGGCGCAGTCATTGGCACCGCTCTTGGCCTGGTGCTACCGCTGGTCTCGCAGACAAAAATGCAACAGCACCTCGAAAAGGTTTTCATGCCGGCCCCCCTGGCCGACGATTTCCGTGAAACCTGGCTGCCTCGCTATACCCGCTTTGAATCGCTGATGGCGATGATGACTGACAAAAACAACATGCTGCGCACCCAGTCTGATGTTCTGGCGGGCATGAAGGAAGTAAAATGCCCGGTCTACGTTATTTTCGGCGAAAAAGACGCTGTCTGCTCGGTCGAAAATCAAAAAAAGATCATCGCTGAATGTATTCCTGCCGCAAAACAATCATCAATAGCTGATGCCGGCCATGCCCTGCCGCTTTCACATGCTGAAGACTGCGTCAAAATCATAAAAGAAGCTCTGCAGCTTCAGTAATTCAACCATCAGAGGAACCATGTCTACATTTCTTAAACAGTACGTTCAGTATCAGAAACCCCAGGTGAACATGCTGGTCGCGCTTTGTCTGCCGCTCCTCGGTGCGGTTTACAACTTTGGCTGGCGCGCCGCCATGTTCGTCTTCTTCTCGATGTTCTGCTGCTGGCTGGCAGAATATCTTTTCACCCGCCGTGAAGGGAAACCTGCCTCTGCCGCCGCTCTGGTCACCGGAGCTCTGCTGGGCCTGATCTGCCCGCCCAACGTGCCCTTCTGGCAGATTGCGGTCGGTGGGTTCTTCTGTATAATCTTCGCGAAAATGGCTTTCGGCGGCTTCGGAAAAAATATCTTCAACCCCGCGATGGTCGCGAGATGTTTTCTTTACATCAGTTTTCCGGCAACGCTTGCCGCCACCTGGTATGTGCCGTTTCAGGGCGGTGCCGCCGGATTTGCCGCCTACACTTCAACCACGAAAGCTGCAGCGGTCGACGCCAGCATGTTCAACGTCGACAGTGTTACGAGCGCCACAACCCTCAGCGCCGTTAAAAGACTCAACGGCTACAGGCGCGAAGCTCTCGCGGCACATAAAACCGACGAAGCCGAAAAAGCTCTCAAAGCCTTCGAAGGTATTTCCCTCAGTCGTCTTATTGTTGGCAATATTAACGGCTCGATGGGCGAAACCAGCTCGATTCTGATTCTGATCAGCATGGCCTGGCTGCTTTATCAGAAGATTCTCTTCGTTCCGCTGCTGATTGGGCCATTCATCGGCATTCTGCTCGCCAAACTGATGCTGCATTTCGCCGGTCTCGAAACTCTGCCACTGGTGCAGGGTTATCTGGTTAACGTCTTCGCCGGCGGCACCCTTTTTGCCGCAGTGTTCATGGTAACCGAACCGATTTCAGCGCCAATGAACAATAAAGCGCGCTGGATATACGCAATGCTGATCGGTTTTCTGGCAGCGGTTATCAGGAGCCTGTCGGCATTCAATGCCGGCTTCATGTTCGCCATTCTGCTCGGCAACACCTTCGGCCCGCTGATCGAAATCGGCTGCGTCGAATTCGAGAAAATGCAGAAGGAAAAAGCAGCATGAACGAAAAGATCAAAACTGTAATCTTCACCGTTGCCGTAACCGCTGTTTTTGTTTTCATGGTAAGTGGCGTTAACGCCCTGCTCAACGATAAGATCGTCGCCAACCGCACCGTTGCCAGGCAGAAAGTCATCCTCAAACTTTTCGGGCTTTATCAGGCCGACAACAAGTGGCCCGATTCAGTAATTCCGCAGTTGTTTGCCTCTGCTACTGCCAAAATCTCATTGCCCGAAGCACCGGCACTTGAATGTTACCGCCACAGCGTCGGGGCTGATAAATTCTTCGTCCTGGCCTTTTCAGGGCAGGGCTTCTGGGATAACATCTCCGGCTTCATCGCCCTCGACCTCGATCAGGGCAAAATCAGCGGACTTGAATTCACACAGCACGGCGAAACCCCGGGTCTCGGCGGCCGTATCAGCGAGCCAGAATTCAAGGCCCGTTTCAAAGACAAGCCGATCAACAGTATCAGAAGCGATGGTCTGCGACTGAAAATCGTCGCCGAAGGTTCTGCCACCAAACCAGACGAGGTCGACGGCATCACTGGTGCCACCGGTACCTCCAATGCGGTCGAAAAGATCATCAACAACACCATAACCAGTTTTATCAGGCTGAACGAAGGAGGTAAGCTGTAATGGCCGCCGGACCAGTAAAAGGGATTGCCGCTTTAAAACGTATGCTCTGGGAAGAAAACCCGGTAATCGGGCAGATTCTCGGTATCTGTTCGGCTCTGGCTGTTACCAACCTCGTCAAAAACACTCTGGTAATGTGCCTTGGCCTGATCTTCACACTGATGATGTCATGCCTCACCGTTTCGCTGCTGCGCAACGTCATTCCGCGGCAGGTGCGCATGATCATTCAGGTGCTCGTGATCGCTGCCTACGTAATTGTTATCAAGATTATCCTCGACGCTTATCTGCCCGAAATCAGCAACGAACTCGGGCCATATGTCGGGCTGATCATCACCAACTGTATCGTCATGGGCCGCACCGAAGGCTACGCGATGAACAACAAACCGATCGACTCTATTTATGATGGCATCGGCGCCGGCATCGGTTATTCACTGGTATTGCTGCCGATAGCAATGATCCGTGAGCCACTCGGGCTCGGCACTTTCTTCGGCATGCAGCTTCTCCCCCCCGACTGGACAAAATGGAACATGATGGTAATCGCCCCCAGCGGCTTCTTTGCTCTGGCAACCTATATCTGGATCGTCAGAGCTTTCAAGGCCGGCGAAGGTAAGAGGTAAAACAGCATGGATATTCAAAGCATTCACCCACTGGTAATCTTCTTCGCTGTCATTACCACCAACAACATTCTGCTGACCAACTTTCTCGGAATGTGTTCATTTCTGGCTGTTTCCAAAGACCTGAAAAGTTCACTCGGTCTCGGCGTCGCGGTAATATTCGTCTCGACCTTCACTGCGCCCCTGAACTGGCTGGTTTATCACAAACTGCTGGTTCCTTACGGCCTTGAATACCTGCAATATATTGCCTTCATCATCGTTATCGCCGCGTTTGTACAAATTATCGAAATGATCATCGAACGGGTCAGTACCCTGCTCTATCTTACACTCGGCATCTTTCTGCCGTTAATTACAGTAAACTGCGCCATTTTTGGCTGCGTGCTGTTTCTGGTTATCCGCCAGTATACATTCATGCAGTCGATCGCCTATGGCCTCGGCGCTGGCACCGGCTGGGCACTCGCGATTGCCGCTCTCGCCGGTATCAGAACGCGCATGGAAAAGAAATCGAAGGTAATTGCCGAACTCGAAGGCCCGGGCATCGCACTGGTAATAACCGGCATCATGGCCATGGCTTTCATTGGCTTTTCCGGCATTGTAAAAATCAACTGACAGGACAAGCACCATGTCACCGATAATAACCGCAATTGTAGTTCTCAGCGCCCTTACCGGCGGCCTGACGATTCTGCTGCTCATCGCCGAATTTTTCTTTGCCAACTATGGCGAAGTGACCGTTGACGTCAACGCCGGCGAAAAGACGCTTAAAGTCAAAGGCGGCGCCAACCTGCTTTCCACTCTGGCCAGTCAGAAGCTTTTTCTGCCATCAGGCTGCGGTGGCCGCGGCAGCTGTGGCACCTGTAAATGCCGGGTTGTCGACGGCGGTGGCCCACTGCTGCCAACCGAAACTCCCTATCTGAATGACGAAGAGCGAAAGACCAGCGTTCGCCTTGCCTGCCAGGTAAAAGTTAAAAACGATATCAAAATCCAGGTGCCTGAGGAGCTTCTCAGCATCAAGGAATTTGAAACGGTGATCGAAAAAATCACCGATTTTACCCACGATATCAAGGGTATCCGCTTCAAGCTGCCCGAAGGTGAAACGATCAAGTTTAAAGCCGGCCAGTTTGCCAACCTGTTCAGCAAACCCTACGATGAAGTGCGCGAAGAAACTTCACGCGCCTATTCGATCAGCTCGGCCCCTAAAGACAACAAGGCGATCGAACTGATCATCAGGTATGTGCCGAACGGCATGGTTACCACCTATGTTTTCAAACACCTCAAGGAAGGCGATAAAGTCAAACTTATCGGCCCATTTGGTGACTTCTTTCTGCGCGATACCGACCGCGAAATCGTCTGCATTGCCGGCGGCTCAGGTCTCGCTCCAATCCGCAGCATCATTCTCGACATGATTGACCGCGGCATAAACAATCGCAAAGCCACATTCTTCTTCGGTGCCGTGACCAAAAAAGACCTCTATTACGTCGAAGAATTCAGGGAAATCGAAAAGAACCACCCATGGTTCAGATTTGTGCCGGCACTTTCACGCGATGAGAGTGATCATCCATACACAAAAGGTCTGATCACCGACGTCGTCGCCAGCAATTACGCTGACCTGAAAAACATGGAAGCCTACCTCTGTGGCAGCCCCGGCATGATCGATGCCTGCGAAAAGGTCCTTACCTCAAAAGGCATGCCCAAAACCCAGATTTTCTACGACAAGTTTTCTTGAGAAAGGAAAAGCGAAGTGAAACAGACTCCCGAACTAGACCTGGTTCAGTCCAAAATGCAGCCCGGAGTGTTAACGCTCAAAGGGTTTCTCGGTTCAGATGACCGCAAACTTGCAGACATTCTCGTGGCTGATCAGCAGAGCTTTTCCCGACTTGGCATCACGCCGCTTCAGGCCGCCGAAAGACTGCAGCAGCTTGCCGACCTTGGCGCCGATCTCATGGAAGAGGAAATCCTTGTCGAAAGCCGCTATCGCATCAAAGTCAGAGACGACCGCGGCAAAATCCCGAGCCCATGGGGTGATGGTCTTTTTGAAAAGGGCGACGTCGACCTGATTGACAACAAAACCGGCGAAACCCTCAAATGGAACCGGCTCACCCTGCGTCTGATGAGCGTTCACGGTTTCTGCGGCGGCATCGACAGCGAATATCGCCTCGACCCCGAAAAGCTCGTAAGAATTCTTGACCTGAAACCAGAACCCCAAAGCTGAGTCACAAAAGCGCAGTTACAGCAGTAAAACAGGCCCGGCAGACAACAACCGCCGGGCTTTTCTTATTCAAGTGCTTTGCCAAAGTTGAACCTGTAGTTTTACCGTCATTCAAGCGAAAGCGGGAATCTTGTCTTAAACAACTTAGATCCCTGCTTTCCCCCTTCGGTGACAAGCGCAGGGATGACGTAATGATCATCTATTCTTAAACTCAAATGTGGCAGAAATAAAAAAGCCTGCAGTCTTGCTGCAGGCTTTTTTATTTGCTGTTTAATCAGAAATCAGAGATCTGATCTACAAGTTCTGGTTTGTCGACGAAGGGGTTGCGGTTGTTCTGGAAATTCTGAACGCGGTCATTGCGTTTCTTTTCGAGTTCATCGACCGGGTCTTCTTTGTGCCAGCGGCGCAGAGTCGCTTCTTCGGCATCAGAAATATCTTTGTTGTAGCGGATCGAGAAGTAGAACATACCGCGGGCGGTATCGCCACGCTGCTGTTTGCGTACTTCGAACACGTCGCCGTCAGTTTTGCTGCCGCCCTGTTCCCAGCTGGCGCCATTCACGACACCAAACGGGTTGTTGCCTCTGATACCGTTGGCTTTTGAATCGGTCGGAAAGAGGTGGTGCAGGTCGCACTTGGCGATACCCACGGCACCCTTCGACTGGGGCCAGGTATGTTCAATGTTCATGTTGGTCGCATCGGGTTCGCCGCTGGTTTTCAGCTTGCGGCCGGTGTAAACGCATTCAACGTAGCCAGAGCGGTTGTCGATATCGCTGAAAACGAGATCCTGGGCTCTCTGGTAACCAACTGAAACATGGTTGTCAACCAGGTTGAACAGTTCTTTTTTAAGGGCTTCATCGCGCAGACCAGCAGCGCGACCATACATGTCGGCGCCTTTTTCCATGTCGGGAACGGCAAGATTGCCATCAGCATGGAACGGATCGGTAAGATCGCCGGAAATGTGCGAATAAAGCTTATTCAGGGCGTCTCTGGTTTTGAATACGCTGATCTGAGCTTTGGGGTTGTGCTGCTCGATCTCGTCGAGGTGCAGCAGTATTTCTTTATAGAGTTCCTGGGGTGATTTGGCCGGGCGCTGTTTAGAGCCGGCATCGACACAGGTAGAAAAAGCGAAGAAGAATAAAACGGTTATTGCGATACTTAATACGTTGTGGCGCCTCATGGCAACCCCCTTTTGAATACTCACATACTTATACAGGGCTACTCGATTACAACATCAATAAATACTCAAACCGAAGTTTGTACATAGAAGTATGACAGCTTTTTTTATGTTCCGCAACCCCCAGTTTTTTAAAAAATGCGTCTATCTAACAGGATGCTCTTTTGTAACCTGCATACTCAGCTGTTTTTTTTCGGTCGCAAAAGATATTTTGTTTTTTTTAAGGCGTTGCAAGATTCGCTTCTCTCAGGCAAAATGTATTACTGGAAAGATTTTTCTAACAGGAAACAATACTTGGAAGACTTCAATAGCCTTATCAGCGAACTTGCAGCGCCAGTAAAGGCCTTCAGGGTTTTCGCCCTGGAAAAGGCCATCCGTTCCGGTGAATCAGAAGGACTTCTCAAAGCTCTCAGCGAACGCCTGCAGTTCGAAGATGACGAAGAATGTCTGATGCTGCTGCGTCATGCCATTTCTTCTGTCGAAGAGCGCCTGAGTCGAAAAAAATCCCCGGCAAAACCTGCTCCCGAAAAGATCAGCCCGGCGGCATTCGCAAAAATGACTGCCGAAAAGCAGCTTGAAGCACTGCGAAAAACACCGACTGCGGTTCTGAAAAAAGATGGCGGCGTGGCAACAATCAAATTTCTCTGGCAAGCTTCCTGCAAACCGGTTGTCAAGGCTGAAGTCACCCGCAGATGCTCTGCTTTCTGGCCGGCAGAACTGGCCGATTTTCTTGAAACCGGGCTGAGCGACAATTCTTCAGTGTTGCAGATTGCCTGTCTCGAAGCGATCATCGCTCGCTTTCCTGACCGTTTGCAGAAAAACTTCGACCGCCTGGTCATGTCGGCCGACCCGATCATCAGAGCGACTGCTATTCGTGGTCTGGCAAGAAAACACCCGGCCAGTGCCGCCACTTTCCTCTCAGAATCCTTGAGAAAAGGTGACTATTACACCAGACTCGCAGCTCTCAGAGCAATGTCGATCATGCCGTTCAATCTCAACAAGTCAAGTATTATCGAGCTTCTCGGGCGCGAAAAAGACGAAAGACTGCAGAAAATTGCGGCCGCCATCATTTTGTCTAACCCGGACCGCGAAATTCCCTTCCGCATCTGTGACATTATCGAAAAGACGCCCCAGTCTTACCACGAATTTCTTCTCGAACTGCAGAAAAACTGCTGCGCCATGATCCGTATGGCCGAAATCTGCCCCGATTTCAATCAATTTCTCGCCACCCTGAAAAAATATCCGAAACGCATCAAGGCACGCCATTTTGTACAGAGCTGCATCAATGCCTATGATGGCGCCGACCCCGAGACCCGCCGTGAACTGATTCTGCTGCTCCAGGAAAAACGCCAGCTCAAAGAAGTCGCAGAAGCTATCGACAACATGAAGGCTTCTGACAGCCACGAACTGCTGAAACTGGTGTTTGAAATCAGGCCAGCCAGATCAGCAGCTGTCGAAGATAAACCCACGGCAGCACCGTCCGTTACCAGCCAGTCAGCGCCTGCAGAAGAATCGCCAGATCTTTTGAAACGGCTTCTCAGAATAAGGGCGGTGGGTGACAAAGGCGCCAGAGAAACAGTATCCGAAGCTTTTGCTGCCGGCCGATCAGGCACCAATCTTATGCCATCTGCCTTTCGCGCCGCGATTGCCTGCGAAGATAACCGCTGGTGTGACCGGGCCAGACAGGTTCTTCGCAGCGACAGTGAAGATCTTATCGCCGCCGCTCTTGAGTATCTCGCTGCGTTTGACAGCGAAAGCTTCATGCTGCAGATAAGAGTGTTCATCAATTCACCCTCCCTGATCGTCAGAACAGCCCTGCTGCGAAGCCTGTGCCGCCAGAGTCCCGAAAATGCCCGGGAACTGCTTGCCTCGATGCTCGGCGACAAAGACGCCCGCGTCAGGGAAAAAGCGATCAGCTCACTGATCCATTTCGAGTTTGCGAGCATCCGCGACCTGCTGCCGACATTTCTTGAACGCGAAAACAGCCCCGAAATGCTCAACGCCTGCCTGTCTTTTTATCTGACAAATCCGGTCATGGAAAGCACATTCGACCTGACACGACTTGCCGCCCTCAGACCTGAAATGCAGGGGCTTTTCAGCAAAACCTGCAATATGCTCAAAGAAACACTGATCGAATTCAACATCGCTTCTGAAGAAGAAATTTCGGCATATATTGAGCGTCAGACAGATGCTCATGCTGAAAGCGAAAAGAATCGCGAAGAAAAACTTGAAAAAGAACGCCTTGAAAAGCTTGCTGCGAAAGTAAAATGGAACCTTTCCGATTCATTCAGTGAACTTGCAGAATATTACCCTCTCCTGAAAAGAGTATTTCTTGGCGGCATGCTGCTTCTTGCTCTCTTCTTCTACCTCTCCGGCTCAGAAGAAGACTCTGTCCCTGAGGCAGTACCGGGCTATACCGCTGTTGCATCGCAGATTTCAGAATTCAGGCTTAGTGTCAGACAGTTCAACAGTAACGACGGCTCGATTTCAGCCATTACCCAGGATAACCAGAAAATTCTTGCCCTGCCGAGACCCGGCAAGGCTTTCATTGCCAATCCCGGTGACCGGATTGTCATAAGAGCGATGCCATTCAGAACCCTTCCTGACCAGACTCTGGTGGTAAAAACCATCGAAGTTATTAATTCGCGATAATTATGTTATCTTTTGTCAGAATGAAGCGTAGTAGTAAACAGAAGGAACTGATGTGTGAACAATGACAAAGAATTTTCGCGGTTGATCGAAGAAACATGGCGGTCGCTCGGTTTCTTTCTGAGATATCTTGGTCTGCCGGAGTCAGAAGTGGATGACATAGCTCAGGAAGCCTATCTGAAAGCCTTCAAGGCCTTCGACAGGTATGAATCGGGCCGGTCGTTCAAGTCATGGCTGTTTTCGATCGCGAAGAATACCTTCATCGACTGGACCCGCCGCCAGAAATGCCAGCGTCAGTATATGGAGGCCAACTTCAGTAAAGACTACTGCGAAACATTCGAAGACGATGCCAACAATCGCACTCATGTCAGAGAAATGCTCTCCCGACTGACCCCGGAAGAACAGGTCCTGGTGGAACTGCGTTTTTTTCAGGATCTGCCCTTCGCCGAGATCGCAGAGCTGACCAGCCTCAGCGTTGGTGCGGTCAAAATGCGGATGATGCGCACGATTGAAAAACTGAAGACAGGCTGGAAGAAGGAAACTTATGACCAGAATCTGTGAAAAGTTTATTGAAGAACTGACTTCTGGTAACCGCCAGTTCTCGACTGAACTGCGTGACCATCTGGCTTCCTGCCCCGACTGCCAGCAGGCAGCCGAAAATCTCAGCCTCCTCAAAACTCATCGCAAGCCCATTACCGGCAAAGAAGCCGCCTCGATAGCCGCTGTGCTCAAAGCGGTTCAGACCGCAGAAGCCGCTACGGCAGCAACCTCTGCCACCGGATCTTCAGCCGCCGCGCCGGCCGCCATAGCCATACCATTCAAATTCGTGCTGCTGACGCTTCTCGCCGCCGCAGCCGCCATCTCGATATTTATCAATAATGAGCTGAAAAAAGACCTTGAGGGCATGCAGCCGGCTCAAACCGGTCAGCAACCCGCCATCAGCGTCAACCAGGGTGGTGCCGATCCGACTGAACAGGCCGTTTCCGCCACCGGCAGCGAGTTAATCGCAACCGAAACAGTTTCGGGTTATAATGCTTCAGACACACTAACTACTGCAAGCCCGGCACACCAGGTTGAAGAAACCACGGCCAGCACCGCCACTGAAGTTAAAATGTTCTCACCCGACGAGGAAGAAATCAGCCCTTGACCCTCTGTTCCAGAAAATATGCGACCGCCACCCTGACCCCGCGCCCATTTCAAAAAAGGCGCGGTATGGTCTTCTGGGTGGTAATGTCGGTTGTGACGATCATGGCGATTTTCATCCTCTTCTACCACAACTTTTCGAAACAGCTGGCTTTCTCGTCGTTTTACCACGTTAACCGCGAAAAGCTGCGAAACCTGACCGAAATCATGCTCGACTCGGCCTTCAGCAACCTGCAGGATGCCACCCGCGACCCGGGCCACGATCTGACAAAAAAAATCATCGAGCAGATGCGCACAGCTGCAATCAGCAACACCGCCTTCGCGCTGCCGGCACCGCTTTTCGAAGCGAACAAAGCGTCTCTTCTCAATGGTGCAGCGCTCAAGTACACGCTGACCGGCAGAGTTTTCGACAAGCGCATTCAGACTCCACAGAACCAGAAATACCACGACGGCGAAGGCCTCGGCACCCTCGAAATCTTCGTCGACGCCACCCTCGAAACCCCGTCAGGGAAGCTACTGGCCCGCTGTCAGCGCCGCCGCCACTTTGACTTCAAGTCTGCATGCCTGGTGTCAAATTACAACAAACGCGCCAACTATTATGCCATGACCTTTCCGCTCGATTTCGCACTTCTCGTGCGCAACGGGCTGCGTGAATTCAATGAAGGCTACCGGGGCCTGAATCTCAACACCGGGCAGAAGCTGGTAATAAGCGATCAAAGTTCGATTCCGGTCGACCGCCGGGGTTTCGTCTATTTTGGTCAGGCCGATCAGAACGAAGAAAGCAAACGGGTCTTTCTGAACACTTCAGATTCAGACAACGCTGATGCTCTGATGCCTCAGATATCTGTGGAAACCTTCAACATCAACCAGGAAGAATGTTTTAAACTCCTGCCCGAACTCAAACAAAATCTCGAAGCAAACGACGTTAAAATCTCGAAGCTCAAAAATCTCAACGGTGTCTTTTCGATGCGACGTTTCCCGGCGGCGCGCACTGGCACCCCTGACAACCGCGAAAAAGAAGCACGCAATGTTCTGTCTGCCGCACCCGGCAGCCCAGACAAAGTCATTCCGCAAAACCCATCCGGCATCAGCTTTGCCGGGCCGGTCGACAAATCATATCTCGATACCATTCTGCGTGGCGCTATTACCCAGCGCTGGCTGTATGTGGTGCATTTCGCTCTCGATGCTTCGAGCACAACCTACGACGGTTCTCCTCTTCCCCCCGAGGGCAAAGAAAAATTTGAATCACTGCAGTTTGTCTGCTATTCACCCGAGACACCACGCCTGAAAGATGGCAGCAACCCGCAGCATCTCGATTTCTGCAAGCGTCTGGAAACAACGATCAACAACACCAACCCGCCTCTGCCCCTCTATTCAAACTTGATTGAAGACTATCTGATGTATCAGGGGCAGCAGTATTCAAAAACTCCTGTCACCGAAACGTTCAAAGCCCCGCCCAAGTTCTTCGGCCGCAATTCATCACCACTCAGCGACCTCACCATGACTGGCGGTGAGGGTTTCAGACCATTCAGACATTACACGCTGTGTGCCGCCCGCTACCTGCATGCCTCCGAACTTGAAAAGAACGGCGTCTATGACCGCAAGAACGGCGTTCTCAACCTGCGCGGCGTCATCAGCGTCGAGCTCGACCACGTCAGTCTCAACCCGCCAGCCGGTGCTGACCACATAAAAATCAAAGGCGCCGGTGCTATCATCGCCCCGAATGGTTTCACCATAAACTGCGGCCTCAAACGCGAAGACCCGACCAAAGACCTTCTGATTCTGTTCACCCGCAAAGGCAACATCAGAGTCGGAACCGATACCCAGATCGAAGCCAGTCTGCTGGCCTTCAATGATTCGAATACCGGCTCGATCGTTCCGTCGAAGCCAATGAATGTTGTTGGTGCTGTTGGCGTCGACCAGCTGTTTCTCAGTCGCTTCCCGTCGTCAGCGGGCAGTATCCAGTATGACCCGCGCCTGAAGGCCGCGACCGACAATGATGAAATTTTTGCACTGACCGTTTCACCATGGGTAAGATAT
>ENA-UOWO01002911-UOWO01002911.1-activated-sludge-metagenome-genome-assembly--contig:-NODE-2911-length-20536-cov-10.792735_pt1 | contig 20536 bp, 22 predicted proteins | sample MGYA00238148_ERZ761564 | MGnify/ENA primary metagenome ERZ761564 (study PRJEB28885, sample SAMN05720194) | activated sludge metagenome | isolation source: Anaerobic digester | place: USA... | reverse complement strand
GAACAGCTAACACCGAACACCTGTAATTCCCTAACTTTGCTGCCTTTAATAATCAGCAAGGCATGAGTAAAAAAATCACCGCCACCATTACCGCAGTGGGGGGCTATGTACCGGAAGACAAACTGACCAATTTTGATCTGGAGAAAATGGTGGATACCAATGATGAGTGGATCCGTACCCGCACCGGCATTTCTGAAAGAAGGATACTGAGAGGGGAAGGCAAAGCCACATCCGACATGGTGGTGCCGGCTGTGCAGGAATTATGCCGCAAAAGAGGAATCAGTCCGGAAGAAATTGATTGCCTGATTGTGGGAACAGTAACCCCGGACATGGTATTCCCTTCTACTGCCAATATTGCCTGCGATAAACTGGGTACCAAAAATGCCTGGGGATTTGATGTGGCTGCCGCTTGTTCCGGTTTTTTATATTCACTGACCCAGGGTGCCGCATTAATTGAAAGCGGTCGGTATAAAAAAGTGGTGGTTTGCGGGGCCGATAAAATGAGTGCGATCATCGACTATAGTGACCGTGCCACCTGTATTATTTTTGGCGACGGAGCCGGTGCCGTACTGCTTGAACCTTCGGAAGAAGAGGGCTATGGCATACTCGACAGTATCCTCCGCTCAGATGGCAGCGGCGCCCCTTTCCTGCATATGAAAGCCGGTGGATCATTACGTCCGGCCAGTATGGCAACGGTCATGGCTAAAGAACATTATGCTTACCAGGAAGGTCAAGCCGTTTTCAAATTTGCCGTAAAAGGTATGGCGGACGTGAGTGCCGAATTACTGGAAAGAAATAACCTGACCGGTGAGGATATTGCCTGGCTGGTTCCACACCAGGCCAACCTGCGGATCATTGATGCCACGGCCAACCGGATGGGACTTCCCAGGGAAAAAGTGATGATCAATATCGAACGGTATGGTAATACAACCGCCGGCACCATCCCCCTTTGTTTATGGGAATGGGAAAGCCAGTTAAAAAAAGGCGACAATGTGATACTGTCAGCCTTTGGTGGTGGTTTTACCTGGGGAGCTACCTGGGTGAAATGGGGATATAACGGAACGAAGTAATAATTGATTGTTATCATTAAACATTAACGGCAGTGAGAAGTGGTTTCTCCCTATCTTGCGCCCGTTAAGGAGTCTCTTATTTAAAATCTGATTGTAGAACTGATTATGTCTAGCCGTAGCCGTGCCAACAAAAAATTCTGGAACAAAGTATTTCGACTTACCCTGATCTATCTCCTGATTGTACCTGTAATTTTTTACCTGCTGGACAAATCCAGTGTCAGTAATGACCTGAAAAATACACCGGTCGGCTTTATATTAAAAATGGCCGGGATTGCATTCGGCATTTCGCTGATCATTAGCTTCTGGGGACATCGCGATCCCGAATTACGCAAATACTGATCTTACTTTTTCATTTTTAGCCAAAGAAAGAAATCCGTTGAAGGGACTTTCGGATAACCCAGCTGATACAGCATGGTGATCAGTTGTCCCCGGTGATACGTGCTGTGATTGAATACATGCAGCAACAGCTGGCAGGTTTTTATTTTCACCAGTTCCCGCTTGCTGGTTTGAAACTGGATCACATGGTCCAGGGCATTTGCCGAAGCTTCTTTCGTCCAATCTTCCCATTGCCTGGACTGATATAGCAAACCGCCAGCGGCCTCCTCAATCCTGCCATTAAACGTTTTACCTGGCAGCTCAATCCGCTCCTGCAGTTTTAACCGCTGCCACCAGCCCGATTCCGCATCCCAGATATGCAGCAGGGTTTTCTGAAGACTGTTGAAACTGGAAGAAACTTCCTGTATACAAACCCCATCCGGCAGCAACAAGAGTGTGTCCGCCATCCGTTGATTTGCCCAGTGATTATGGGCGGCCTGCTGTTTCATCAGTTCTTTCATAGTTGCTGCTCATTAAAGATTGAAAACCGCTAAATTTGAGAAGGCTTTTATTGCTTTCTCGATTACCGGTTCCGATAAAATTCGGACACAATTCATAAACATGGAGAAAAACTTTCCCACCGATTCTTTGAATAATCAGGCACCATTTACCGGCTGGAGTTCCGTGGCCGTACATGGCGGACATAAAAAAGATCCGATGTATGCCCACCAGGTGCCTATCTATGCCAGCAGTACCTATGTATTCGATTCCGCCGAACAGGGTATGCGCCGTTTCGACGGAAAAGAAGAAGGATATATTTACAGCCGCTGGGGCAATCCCACAATGACCGAAGCGGAAGAAAAGATCACGGCACTTGAAACCTTTCAACTGGGTATGGAAGCGAAGGGCATTCTTCATGCATCCGGAATGGCCGCCATCACCACCCTGCTGCTGGCCAACCTGAAGCCGGGCGATAAAATACTTAGTCATTACTCATTATACGGCGGCACCAATGAAATCATCAGTAAAGTTCTGCCCGGATTACAAATCAACCCGGTGATTGCTGACCTGCGCAACCTGAACCTGGCAGAAGAGCTGATGAAAGCTGATCCGCAGATAAAAATGTTATACCTGGAAACGCCGGCCAATCCCACGATCCAATGTGTGGACCTGGAAGCACTATGCGGATTGGCGAAAAAATATAATATCATCACCGCCTGCGACAATACGTTTGCCACTCCCTATCTCCAGCAACCTTTTAAACAGGGTGTTGATTTTATTGTACACTCCACGACCAAGTTTCTCAACGGACATGGTACTGCTATTGGTGGAATACTTTTAGGGCGGGATCTTGCAATGATGAATGGCCCGGTCACTAAACTGCACCGGACCCTGGGTGGCAACTCCAACCCATTTGATGCTTTCCTGCTTATACAAGGAATGAAAACCCTGGAAGTGCGGATGGAAAGACATTGCCACAATGCTATGGAAGTGGCGGGCTTCCTGGAAAATCATCCGGCGATAGCCCGGGTAAATTATACCGGCCTGGCCAGTCATCCCGATCATACCGTGGCGATGAAACAAATGCGGCACCCGGGAGCTATGCTGAGTTTTGAACTCAAAGGGGGGCTGCAGGCCGGTATCGGATTTATGAACCGGCTGCAGATGTGTGTGCGTACCGTATCATTGGGCACCTGCGACACGTTATTGTCTCATCCAGCCTCAATGACTCACTATAGTGTACCTAAAGCCGAAAAAGAAAAATACGGCATCACTGATGGGCTGATCCGGATGAATACCGGGATTGAAAATATCCAGGACATTATTTCGGATCTCGATCAGGCATTGCAACCATTCAAATAAGCTAAAACAAACTGTTATGAAAAAAATCTTCTTCCTGCTGGCCCTGCTCAGTATGCAATATGGCTATGCTCAAAAGAAAACAACACGCCCTGTTGATCCCCTCGCCGGGATTGACACCCTGCTGGAACGAATACTGAAAGACCGGAAGGCAGCGGGATTTGCAGTGGCTGTGGTGAAGAAGGATAAGATCATTTATGCGAAAGGGTTCGGTTACCGGGATTATGAAAAGAAAATGCCGGTCACGCCCAATACACTATTCGCCATTGGCTCCTGTACCAAGGCATTTACCTCCTCCCTTATGGGTTTACTAAATAAGGACAGCAAACTGGAGTACGATAAACCCGCCAGGGATTACCTGCCTGCTCTGCAATTCTATAACAACGAGTTGAATAATGGCGTTACGGTAAGGGATATCATGTGCCACCGTACCGGATTACCCCGCCATGATTTCTCCTGGTATCTTTTCAATAGCACTTCACGGGACAGCCTGTTGCAACGGATCAAATACCAGGAACCCACGGCTCCGCTCCGGCAAACCTGGCAGTATAATAACTTCATGTTCCTCGTTCAGGGAATGATTGCGGAAAAAATATCCGGAAAATCCTGGGAAAAAAATGTAAAAGAAAAAATATTCACGCCACTGGGGATGACCCATTCCAATTTCTCCATTCAGGACCTGGCTAAAGCCGCGGATGCTTCATTGGGCTATACTATTTACAAGGACAGTATCATCTACCCCACCGATTATTATGATATTAATGCCATGGGCCCGGCCGGCAGTATCAACAGCAGTGTGAATGAAATGAGCAACTGGGTGATCACCTGGATCAATGGTGGCAAATTCAATGGAAAAGAAATTTTACCGGCTGCCTATACAAAAGAAGCCTTGTCCTCACAAATGGTAATCACTTCAGGCCTGCCCGATCCTGAAATTCCGGATGCACATCTGTCCAATTATGGTTTTGGCTGGATGATCAGTTCTTACCGTGGACACTACCGGGTGGAACATGGCGGCAATATTGACGGATTCTCGGCCAGTACCAGTTTTTATCCCAACGACAGCATTGGTATTGTCGTACTCGTCAACCAGAATGCTTCCGCCGTTCCTGGGCTGGTACGCAATTCCATTGCGGACCGGCTGCTCAATGAAAAACCGGTGGACTGGAACGGGCGAACCAACCTGGCACAGGCCAAAGCTAAGAAAGCAGCCAAAGATGCAGAAGCCACCAGCAGCAGCAACCGGAAAACCGGTACGTCCCCTTCACACACAAAGAAAGACTACACCGGGTTATTCATGCATCCGGGATATGGTTCAGTAGAAATCATCCTCCGGAACGATTCATTGTTCCTCCTGTCTCCGAACGACTTCTCCTGGCTGCGGCATTATCACTATGACGTATTTGAAGTATTGCCGGTTGATAAGAAAACGGGGATTGATACGACGCAGAAAGAAAGCCTGAAACTCAATTTTCAATCCACCGCAGCGGGTGAAATCAGTTCAATAGAGATTCCGCTGCAACCCGGACTGAAAGATATAGAATTCACCCGCAAATCAAAACCAAAAGAATTAAGCAAAGAAGAACTCACCCGCTTTACAGGCGAGTTCGAATTCGCGCCAGGTACGGGAGTCAAATTTTACCTGAAAGGAGACAAGACCTTGTATGCTTTCATTGAAGGACAGCCGGAATATGAACTCGTACCGGTTGATAAAAATAAATTTGACCTGAAAGTCCTGCAGGGATATAGTGTACAATTTGAAGAAAATGAAAAAGGCGAAATTGTTTCCGCCAGTTTTATCCAGCCCAATGGTACATTTAAAGCGAAAAAGAAATCATGAATCAATACCTGAAGTTATTCCTGATCAGTAGTCTTTTAGTATTCACTTCCTGCAAAAGCAAGGGCGATCATTACGACCGGATCATCCGTAATGGGATGGTCTATGACGGCAGTGGTGCGCCGGGTATCAAAGCGGATATCGGTATCCGGAATGACACGATCGCCTTTATCGGCGACCTCTCCGGGGCCAGTGCCACGGAAGAAACCGATGCCGCCGGACAGGCCGTGGCCCCCGGATTTATTGACACCCACAGTCATCACGCGGGCAACCCTTTTACTCACCGGGATTTTATGGCTGTACTCAGTCAGGGTATTACCAGTATTATCATCGGGCAGGACGGCGGTTCTAATTTCCCACTGGCTTCCTTTTATCAGAAACTGACCGACACCCCTGTTGCCATTAATATCGGATCCTACAGCGGACACAACACGATCAGAGACTCCATATTGGGTAAGGATTTTAAACGAGCCGCGAGCATTGATGAAACAGAACGTATGAAGGCCCTGCTGTTGCAGGACATGGAAGCAGGCGCTCTTGGTCTGTCTACCGGTCTGGAATATGATCCCGGCATTTATTCGGCCCGCGAGGAGGTACTCGCACTTACCAGAATAATTGCGCCTTATAAAGGACGGTACATCAGCCATATCCGGAGTGAAGACCGTTACTTCTGGAACGCGATGGATGAAATAATCCGGATCGGTAAAACCACGGGGGTGCCGGTACAGGTCAGTCATATAAAACTGGCCATGCACAATCTCTGGGGAAAAGCAGACAGCCTGCTGTCCATCATGGACCAGGCCAGAAAAGAAGGTGTGAACATCACCAGTGATATTTATCCGTATGCATTCTGGCATTCAACCATCAGGGTCTTGTTTCCTGATCGCAACTTTACAGATGAGAAAGAAGCGGAAATGATTCTCCGGGATATTACACTACCCGGTGATATTATTCTTGCTGCTTATGAGATTGATCCGGCCTATGAAGGAAAAACGCTGGCCGCTATTGCCGCACTGGAAAACAAAACCCCTGCGCGGATGCTGATTGAACTGATTGCCCGGATTGAAGCCTGGGAAAAGACTCATAATGATGAATGCCGCGAAAGTATCATGGCTACATCAATGGCAGAACAGGATATAACCCGGCTGATGCAATGGCCCTATGCCAATATCTGTTCCGACGGTTCATCCTCCGGAAGACATCCACGTGGTTACGGTGCTTTTACCCGTGTATTATCCAAATATACCCGGGAGGAAAAAGCACTGACCCTGGCCGGGGCCATTTACAAAATGACCGGGCTGGCCGCCACCAACCTGTCCATTGAAAAAAGAGGATTTCTCCGCCCGGGTTATTATGCGGATATCGTCCTCTTTAATCCGGAGACAGTCAAAGACCTGGCCTCCGTAGAACAACCACATGCTTTATCAGAAGGCATCCTACAGGTATGGGTGAACGGACAGCCGGTTTACCAGGATAAAAAAGGAAGCGGCCTCTTTCCGGGTCAGCTGATAAAACGTAAATAAGAAAAGCTATGCCGATCAATGTACGAAGAGCAGTGAAAGAAGACTGCCCCCGTTTACTGGAGCTGGTAAAGGAACTGGCCCTGTACGAAAAAGCACCGGATGAAGTAACGGTAACGATGGAACATTTTGTAGAAAGCGGATTTGGCGAAAAACCGGTATGGTGGGCCTTTGTGGCTGAAGAAGAAGGGTTCATTTATGGTTTTGCCCTCTATTATATCCGTTATTCCACCTGGAAGGGACAAGCCATGTACCTGGAAGATATTGTTGTAACTGAAAAAGCCCGGGGCAAAGGTATTGGCAAATTGTTGTTTGACCGTTTGATGGAGGAATCCAGGGAAAAGGGGTTCAAACGAATGGTATGGCAGGTGCTGGAATGGAATGAACCTGCTATAAATTTTTATAAAAAATATAAGGCAGAATTTGATGGTGAATGGCTGAACGGATCCATTTATCCCTGAACCTAAGACCTGAACCAGTTTTGCTGGTGGGCCATGCTGATGACTTCTGCTTTGGATTGCACATGCAGTTTTTCATACACATTCGCAATATGCTTGCGTACGGTGAGCACACTGATATTCAGCTCCACCCCAATCCGCTTGGCATCCCATCCTTTCACCATGTGTTTCAGAATTTCCTCTTCCCGGCTGGTGATCATGGAAGGAATGGCATTTTTATCTTCTACTATACCCGGTACATCGGCCCGGCTCATTAACTGAAGGGCTTTCCGGGCCACTGCCGGACTCATGGGTGCCCCGCCATATTCCATCACATTGGTCACCGCTTCCTGCAGCACGCTGGCCGGTTCATGTTTTAGCAAGTAACCGGAAGCCCCGGCCCGGATGGCTTCAAATATTTTTTCTTCCTCATCAAAAACAGTCAGTACAATAAAATGTATGGAGGGATGCAGGGATTTGGCCAACCGGATTGTTTCAATACCATTCATCTCCGGCATCTCCAGATCCATAAAAATCACCTGTGGCAACCGGGCAACCGGTAACCCTTTCAGTTCTTCCAGGCATTGCTTTCCATTATTGGCCACAAATACCAGGTTCAGCAGGTCCATCGTCCTGATCTTCTGTAAAAAAGTATTCCGGTTGATGCTGTTGTCTTCCGTTAAGGCGATATTGAAGTTCATATCCTGCAATTTACCGGACCCTTTCCGGATAGTAAATAATCAGTTTGTAGTAGACTCCATTTCCACCACCGTACCTCCCGTTGGATGCACACGCCAGCGGATATCCCAGCCCGACTCCCGGCTCCTTTCCCGCATGGTATGTAATCCATGTCCTCCGCCATTAGCCCGCAGACCGGGATCAAACCCTTTTCCATTATCTGTAATACTTATTTTCCATCGATCATTCGATTCGATATTTACAATAATCGCAGAAGCGCCGCTGTGTTTTAATGCATTGTTCACCCCTTCCTGTACCACCCGGTACAAATGAAAGGCCTGTGCGGCAGACAGCTGATGATCCTTCCCGATTTGTTCCGAAACTTCGAGGCGGATGTCCGGATAACTCCGCCCAATGCGGCTGATAAATAATTTTACCCGGTCACTGAGAGCAGTTAGCGACAGGTTTTCCTTTCGTAAAACCCAGATCGTGTCATTCAACTGGGAAATAACTGATCCGGAATTATTTTTTAATTCATTGAATGCGGCAGCGGATAACGGATCGTTTTCCTGGATCCGTATATAATTCAGGTTGGAAGCCATAGAGGCGGCATAAGCACCCAGGTTATCATGCAGGTCGGCCGCGATCCGGACCCGTTCCTTTTCTTCTGCATTGCGGATCGCGGCTTCCGCATTTCTTTTTTCTTCACGCAGGGCGTTTTCCATTTCCAGTTTTTTCTTCCGGCTGTAATGACGGAATAACAACAAACCAATAGTGGCCGCCATCATTGAAAAAAGAATAGTACCTGCCAGCCAGTAATTCTTTAACGTAAGGTTGAGCTTTTGCTCACTGATCAGTTTCTCCTGTCTTACTGCTTCCCGGTTTGCCTGGAGGTCCGCCAGCATTTTGGAAGAATTAATATTATTAAAAGAGTCCTTCAGCCGCAGGATTTTTTCCAATGTCTCCCCATATGACTCATTTAATCCGGCTGCTTTGTAATTATCTGCCAGTGCCTGGTAAATCATCATCAGCTGTGAAGTGAGTCTTGATTCCATTGCCAGGGCGACGCCCTCTTTACCCAACCTGATTCCTTTCTCCGGCTGATTATTGGCGGCGTAATACGCCGCCAGGCTGCTCATATCATAAACAATATAAAAGGGGTCATTTATTTTTTTCCGGATCATCAATGCTTCATGCAAAGGTTGTTCGGCCAGGGGTGCCTGATGATTATCTATAAAAATTCTTGCCTGCATACTCAATGCATTGGCCAGAAAGACCAGGTTATTATTCAGTCTTGCATCCCGGATCGCCACGTCAATATAATACCGGGCAGAATCAATGTGTCCCAGCTTACTATGTACCATCGCCAGGTTACTATACAAGGCGCCGTAATTTTTATAAAAACGTTCATTACCGGAGGTCGCTTTGGCCTGATATAACCATTGAAGGGCTTCCCGGTATTGTCCCATCTCCAATTGTACCCAGCCTATACCCGTCCTTGCCTGTACCAGGGTCAGTGTATCCCTGAGTTCTTCGGCCAGGCTGATCACATCGATCATATTGGATAAAGCCAGTGTAAACTGACCGGCCCGGTCATACACTTTGGATTTCGTGAATAAAAGAGACAGGTATAATGGTTGCCGCGTTTTCTCTTTCTGATAATAGCGTAGCATTGATTCCAGCAATACCAAGGCACTGTCATGATCATTCTTCCGGATCAAATAATTCAGCCGCCCCCTTTCTGCTAGCCGGTTCAATTCCGGGTTACCGGCAGCAACTGCCATATGCTCCGCCCGGATGACATAGGGCAACAAGGTATCCGGATTTATATTCTGCTCGGCCAGTTGCACTATCGCATTGATAAAGGCCGCTCCGGGTTTTAGCTGATCAATGGAATGCCGCATACTGTCCACCATGGATGTTTGTCCGGCTGCAGTGTGCACCATAGCCATATTCAGGAGTAAAAAAAGGAATAACCGGTACATGGGAATCAGAAAATGATTTTCCTAAAATAATCATTTCTCCTCTTGCCTGTGCAGGAAAAATAGCCCTACTACAAATTGAGTATTGGGCGGTCCGGCCCGATGAGTCAATTTCAGGCCTGAAAAACCTCTTATGTTTTCCTTCTTTCATTCCATGAACAAAAACAACACATATGAAACAAAAACTCATTTTCTTTCCGCTAGTGATGCTGGCCCTTATCAGTTGCAATAAATCGGATTCCGGAACCACGCCTACCGGACTGGCAGCTCCTCCAGCATCCCTGGGCCTGAGCTCCTTTTATAAAAAGTATACAGATGCCGGGGGTATTCCTGTCATCAGTTCGGCGGCAGTGGAGGACCAGGCTCTTTTAAAAGCCAGGGATATTATACTTTATATGATCAGTACCATCCCTGCCGAAAAAGCAAAAATGATCGAAAATAAATTACGGGTCGGCATTTTAGGCATCAATGAGCGGCCCACACAAATGCCGGAGTACAGTGATCTCTATACCGCCTTCCCGGGCACAGACTGGGATAACCGTGCCCGTGCTTATGGTGCCACGCTGCAGCGCCCGCTGACCAGTAATTGTGAAGAAAACATGTTGTGCCGTCAGGATATTGACCGTTATAAGGGGGAGGAAATTCTGACCCATGAATTTGCCCATGCTATTCATGAACTGGGTATACGGTTTACCACGCCGGGTTTTGATACGGAACTGCAGGCGGCTTTTAATAATGCCATCGCCAATAATCTATGGACGAACACCTATTCACGAACTGATTTACGTGAATACTGGGCAGAGGGCGTACAGAGTTATTTCAATTGTAATAAGGAAGTAGCTGCGGCTGATGGGGTACATAATGAAATAAATACCCGGGCCGAGCTACAGAGTTACGACCCAACTCTCTTCAATATCATCAAACGGTTTTTCAGTGCGGAAAGCCGTAAACATGGCTGTTACTAACCCAGGCTGAATATTTGTCAAAAAAAAATCACCCGGATTTTCCGGGTGATTTTTATATATATGGTTGGCAGACATTTTTTAATTCACGCCTTCCACCTGCATTTCTTTATTGATTTTCAGCACCAGTCCCTGCAGCACTTTACCCGGACCTGCCTCTGTAAAACGGGTAGCGCCATCCGCAATCATTGCCTGTACACTTTGGGTCCATTTTACGGCACCGGTCAGCTGGTCTACCAGGTTTTGTTTAATTTCTTCATTGTCCATCACGGCTTTGGCCGCTACATTCTGGTAGATGGCACAGGTGGGGGTATGAAATTTAGTAGAGAGAATCTTGGTCTGCAATTCTTCCTTGGCCGGCAACATCAGTGGGGAGTGAAAAGCACCGCCCACGGGTAAGACCAGGGCTCTTTTGGCACCCGCGGCCTTCATTCGTTCACAGGCAATATCAATACCTTTCTTTGAACCACTGATCACCAGCTGGCCCGGACAATTATAATTAGCCGGCACGACAATCTCTCCGGTTTCCTGTTGTACTTCCATACAGATGTTTTCCACTTTATCATCTGCCAGGTTGAGCACGGCTGCCATCGTGGATGGATTCACTTCACAGGCTTTCTGCATCGCCGTGGCACGGACCGCCACTAACTCAAGCGCATCCTCAAAACTCAGGGTGCCATTCGCCACCAGGGCGGTAAACTCCCCCAGTGAATGGCCGGCCACCATATCCGGCCGGACGCTTTCTATACTCTTAAAAGCCATTACTGAATGGAGAAAAATAGCAGGCTGGGTTACGTTTGTCCGTTTGAGGTCTTCCTCTGTCCCGTCAAACATGAGGTCTGAAATACGGAAGCCTAATATTTCGTTCGCCTGTTCAAATAATTTTTTAGCAAATGCACTGTTCTCATAATGATCCTTTCCCATTCCCGGAAACTGGGATCCTTGCCCGGGAAAAATAAACGCGTGTTTCATGGTAGCTGGTAGTTATAGAAACAAAAATGCCATAAAGGTTTTAATTAGAAAAATCTTTATGGCATTTCCGCAAATAATATTCATTATCAGCTTAAACGGGAGCCGATCAGTTTCATAAACTCTCCCCGGGTGGAGTTTTTTTGGAATTCGCCGTCAAAAGCAGAAGTCGTTGTAACAGAATTTTGCTTTTGCACCCCCCGCATCATCATACAAAGGTGTTTGGCTTCAATGACCACGGCAACTCCCAGCGGATTCAGGGTTTCCTTAATGGCATCCTTGATCTGGATGGTGAGTCGTTCCTGTACCTGTAAACGGCGGGCATATACATCCACCACCCGGGCTACTTTGCTTAGTCCGGTGATCCAGCCATTCGGGATATAGGCGACATGGGCTTTCCCGAAAAACGGGAGCATATGGTGTTCACACATACTGAAAATCTCAATATCCTTTACCACAATCATCTCACTTACTTCTTCATGGAACTTAGCCGAATTCAGGATCGCATGCGCATCCAGCTGGTAGCCCTGTGTGAGGTACTGCATCGCTTTGGCTACTCGTTCGGGTGTTTTTAATAAACCTTCCCTTTCCGGCTGTTCACCGATCAGGCCGAGTACATCTTTATAGGATTGAATAAGCCCGTTGGTGCAGTGTTCATCATACTGTTCAATTTTACTATATGCCATAATTCCATTTTTATGCCGGATACTCTACAAAGTTCCGGGGTGTTTCATATAAACGCACCTGCAATTCCAGTCTGGATTCAATATGCGGGCGCAATAAATTAAAAATTACGACCGCGATATTTTCAGCAGTCGGGTTCAGGTTCCTGAATTCCACCGTATCGAGATTCAGGTTGCGGTGATCGAAGCGTTCCACAATTTCCTGCTGCACCAGGTCACTCAGCAACTTCATATCCATTACATAACCGGTAGCCGGATCCGGCTCACCCACCACTTTTACCACCAGGTCATAGTTATGTCCGTGGTAATTGGGCAGGGCACATTTTCCAAATATGCGATCATTGGTCGCGTTGTCCCATGCAGGATTAAACAGCCGGTGAGCGGCATTAAAACTTTCTTTTCGGAAAACGGCCACCTTATTACTCATGTTACAATTTATGAAATATGAACGGCTAATGCGAAAGTAATAACAGGGAAAAGGATTATTTGTTCGGTAATGCCTGCTCCCCGTAATATTCCACATAAATCTTAGCCGTTTCCACCAGTTTCAGGCAATGCAGGGGGGCTGATTCCGGCAAACAGGGCTGTAATTCATTCCAGATACCAATCACCAGGTTTTCAATAGAACACATTTTCCCTTTCATGAAATCCACATCTTCATTGAGGTTCCGGTGATCCAGTTTCTCGATAATCCGCTCCTGTACCAGTTTACCCAGTTGTTTGGCATCAAAAATAAAGCCGGTATCCGGGTCCGGATTGCCTTTGATGGTTACATATAATTCAAAATTATGACCATGCCAGTTTGCGTTGGCACAGCGCCCGAAAACGGACTCGTTCTTTTCTTTAGTCCAGCGGGGATTATACAGCTTGTGGGCAGAATTGAAATGTTCAATGCGGGTTAAGTAAACCATGCTTTACTTTTTGAGTTTCCCTTCCGGCATACGGGCGGAAGGGCGGCCGTTGTATTTTAGCGGCGGCGCCAAAGGTACGAGAAACTTCCCCTTTTCTTACCCGGATAAGGAACAAATAAGCACCTTTGCAGAAACCGCAAAAATGAATATCCTGGTCATTGCTGCCACTCCCATTGAAATCAGTCCTTTCCTGGAGCAGTTGAGAAACGGGGCCATTACACAGCAGCCGGATGTACTCATCACGGGCATCGGGCTGACCGCCACCACCTGGTCACTGACCCGTCAACTGCTGATCAAAAAACCGGACCTGGTTATACAGGCGGGAGTAGGTGGTTGTTTTGACCGGAGCATTGCCACCGGTACGGTGATGGCCATCAAACAGGAAGCCATCGCCGATCAGAGTGTGATCGAACTGAATGCGTTGAAAACGTTGTTTGACCTTAATCTCGTGCCCCAGAATCAGTTTCCCTTTACTAAGGGCTGGATGGTCAATAAAAATGAAGTGCTGAAAAAAGTGAAATTGAAAAAAGTAAGGGGCATTTCTGTTAATGAGATCACCACCGACTCCAAAAAGGTAAAATTCTATGAAAAACAGTTCTCTCCCGTTGTAGAATCCATGGAAGGAGCCGCCCTCCACTACGTATGCCTGATGGAAAAAGTGCCGTTCATTCAAATACGGGCGGTTTCCAATTATATTGCAGAACGCAATAAAAAGAACTGGAACATGAAAGCCTCCATTAATAACCTGAATACGGAACTGATCCGTTTATTAGATCAATTATGAAACTGACCCTGGGCTTCTCCCCCTGCCCCAACGACACTTTTATATTCGATGCCCTGGTTCATCATAAAATTGATACCGGCGGACTGGATTTTGACGTGCTGCTGGAAGATGTGGAGACGCTGAACCAATGGGCCCTGGAAGACAAACTGGATATCACTAAACTGAGCTTCCCTGCTTTTTTCAAATCAGCCAGCCGTTATGTACTCCTGGATGCAGGCAGTGCACTAGGCAAAGGGGTTGGCCCTTTGCTCGTTTGCACCCAGGCAAACGAACAACCGGATGTGAACAGCAGCCGGATTGCAATCCCTGGTTTTAATACCACCGCCAACCTCCTGCTCAGCTTTGCTTACCCGGAGGCTACAAACAAAACGCCGATAATTTTTTCAGCTATCGAAGAGGCGGTAATCACCGGACAAGCGGACCTCGGACTGATCATTCATGAAAACCGGTTTACCTACCAGGACAAAGGACTAAAAAAAGTAATGGATCTTGGCGAATACTGGGAAAACAAAATGAAGGTTCCCATCCCGCTCGGAGGCATTGCTGCCCGGCGAACTTTAGGAAACCCATTGACAAAAAAAGTGAGTCAGCTGATTCAGGAAAGTCTGGCCTATGCGTTTGCCCATTATCCGGAAGTCACCGGCTATGTAAAGGAACATTCCCAAACAATGAGTGAGCAAGTGATGCGACAGCATATCGACCTCTACGTGAATAACTATTCACTTCAATTGGGGGCAGAGGGGAAGACCGCTATCCGTGAATTATTCAATGTATTCAGGTCCTTGCAGAAGCATCAGGACGTTGATCCGCCACCCTTATTTTTGGAAGAACAATAAAAAGACGAATTTCTGGTTTATACGAATATCCTTCGAAAGACCTCCCCTTACCATTAAACCCACTGACATGAAAAGAGGTCTGACCTTATCCATTATTATTTGCCTGCTTTCATTTAGCGTTAATGCACAGCCAGCTCCCCAGGCACCCAATCGCCTGAAAGTTTTTTTTGATTGCAGCAGTACCTGGTGCGACATGACGTATATCCGTTCAGAAATTAATATTGTAGATTTTTTACTGGATAATAAGGCCGCGGATGTACATCTTCTGATCACCAGCCAGGGGACCGGCAGCGGCGGTGATCAGTACCAGCTGATCTTCTTCGGACAAAACCAGTTCAGCCGGCAACCCGACACGCTTCGTTTTAATACGGATCCGAATATCACAGAATTTGAAGAACGGGAATTACTGATCCGGTATATCAAACTCGGGCTCGCTCCTTTTATCGCCCGTACTGCAGCAGCAAAAGATATCACGATCAGTTATAAATCCGGCAAAACCGATTCAACGGTAAAAACAGTAACCAAACTGACTAAAGATCCCTGGAATTACTGGGTATACCGGGTGGGCGCAAATGGAAATATGGATGCAGATGAAGTCTATAAAAATTTCAGGTACAGCGTGAATCTCTCCGCCAACCGGACTACGGAAGAGGTGAAGCTTGGTTTCAGCATGAGTGGCAGCCGCAACCGCTCTGCTTTTGAATATGACGATGGCACCGGGCTTATAAAATATGTGGTCAATAATCACAATTTTTCAATGGGCCATTACCTGGTGAAAAGCATAAACAGTCATTGGAGCTGGGGCTATGAAACAAATTACAGCCAGAATACATTTTCCAATAACAGGGGAAGAATTTTTTTGCGTACAGCCCTTGAGTATAATATCTTTCCTTACAAAGAAGTGAATACCCGCTCGTTCACCCTTAGTTATGGTATAACAGCCAGGCAAAACCGGTATTATGACACTACCTTGTACAATAAATTAAAAGAAAACTTATACGGTCATGGTTTCAATGCACACATGACTTACAACCAAAAATGGGGAACCTCCTATATTGGGGTCAATTATCATAATTATTTTCACGACTGGAAATATTTTAACCTGGGTATGGAGGCCTATACCAGTGTACGGGTAACCGGTGGGCTCTCATTTTATATTTCAGCATTTGGCGGATTGTCAAGAGATCAGTTTTACCTGCAAAAAGGGAGTGCTACTTCACAGGAGGTGCTCGCCCGCCAGCGGCAACTGGCATCCGGATATTCTTATTATTTCAACCTGGGAATCAATTACCGTTTCGGTTCAAAGCTGAATAATTTTGTAAACCCGCGTTTTGATGGTACCAGCAATAGCAACTGACCGGTTGTATTACTTTTTTAAAGCTGCAGCATATACTTCCAGGCATCTTTTCCTGGCCACTTCATGCACCACTACAGGTCGTACATAAGTGAGTTCTTCAAACTCAGGCACCCACTGGCGGATATACTTTAGCTCAGGATCAAATTTCTGTGTTTGCAGATAGGGATTAAATACTCTGAAATAAGGAGCTGCATCGCAACCACTGCCTGCCGCCCATTGCCAGCCACCATTATTGGCAGACAAGTCAAAGTCGAGCAGTTTCCGGGCAAAATAGCCTTCTCCCCATCGCCAGTCGATCAGTAAATGTTTGGTGAGGAAAGAAGCTACGATCATCCTGACCCGGTTATGCATAAAGCCGGTGGCATTGAGTTCCCGCATACCGGCGTCTACAATCGGATAACCGGTCTGCCCCTTACACCAGGCGTCAAACTCCGTTTCCTTGTTTCTCCAGCGGATTTTATCATAATCCGGTTTAAAGGAATGACCAACAACCTGGGGGAAATGCCATAAAATCATATGATAGAAATCCCGCCAGATCAGTTCATTTAAGAATGTTTCATTCAACACGCCGGCTTCCCGGGCCAGTTCACGGATACTGATGGTACCAAAACGAAGGTGCACACTTAATCGCGAGGTACCCGGCAAGGAAGGAATATCCCTTTGTTCTTTATATTGGGTGATGACTTCTTTCTTCCAGCTTTTGGCCGGGAAAGGAAGACCTGCCGCTGTAAAACCCATTGCAGCCAGTGAAGGAACAGTCATCGGTTGCTGGGACAGGAAATGCTTATAAAATTTCTTTGTATTAAAAACCTCAATAGGATGAGTACTGATCACCGCTTTCCATTTCCGTGAATAAGGAGTAAAAACGGTGTAGGGTTTACCATCATCCTTCAGCACTTCATCTTTTTCAAAAATCACATGGTCCTTGAAGGAATGAAATTGAATGTCCTTTGTTTTCAGCCATTGCGCGATGGCCTGGTCCCTTTGCCGGGCATAGGGTTCATAATCATGATTGGTGTAAACCGCTTTTATCTCATACTCATTCAGCAGATCCTGGTACACCTGCAGGGGTTTTCCGTAACGGACATCCAGGGTACTGCCCATAGTGGTCAGTTGCTCCTGCATAACAGATATTGCCCGGTGAATAAATTCCACGCGCCGGTCATCTTTATCTTCCAGGGAGTCGAGGATTTCCGTATCAAAAATAAAAAGGGGAAGTACAGGCTGGCCGGATTGCAGTGCCTGGTACAGACCCGCATTATCGTGCAGGCGCAGATCGCGTCGGAACCAGAAAACAGTCACAACAGGTTTCATGAGGGTGCAACAAGTTTAACGGGGAATAGTTTGAATGAAACGGGAATAAAGTTCCGAGACATATTTATTACTGTAAATACTATCCCTGAAACGGCGCACCCATTTCACGCCATGTATCGCATTGCTGAGAAAAACTTCATTGGCCGCTTCCAATGCAGCTATGTTCACCGGCCCTTCTTCCACGGTATAGCCGGCAGCCCGCATTTCCCGGACCAGGTATTTTCGCATTACCCCATCCACAGCTCCTTGTTCCGGTCCGGGAGTAATAAATTTCCCTTCCAGGTATACAAATAGATTGGCAATTGTACTGTCTGCAATATGCCCCTCCTGGTTCAGCAGCAGGCAATCATTCAGTTTGTTTTCCTTTGCATAAATGGACGCCAGGGTATACGGCAGGAAGTTGGCCGATTTCAATCCGGAGAAAAGACTAATCTGCTTGGGAGCATCCGGATAGATCCCGATTTCCAGCCCGTTTTCATTCAACCGGCTAAAACTCTCGGGTAGTGGCCAGCATTCGATCAGGTATTGCAATGTGCGGTCGGCATCATACAGTCCGCCATTGCCCCGGAAAACCGATAAACGAACCCGGCCCAGATCCCGCACCTGGTTTTTCTCCGCCAATTGTATAATCTCTGCAGCGAGCTTACTGGTTGAAAAAAGTTTGGGCCGGTCAAATTTCAAAAGTTCAAGGCCAGTAAGGAGCCGTTGAAAGTGCAACTCCTCCAGGAGTATCTTTCCCTGGTCCAGTTTCATCGTTTCAAATAAGCCATCCCCATAGCGATAACTCCGGTTGGAAGCCAGTAGCACCGGTTGATCAGCCGGGGTGATTTTCCCATTGAATGAAATGTACATGGCTCAAAGTAACAAAAAAGCCATTTGCGTTTGGCAAATGGCTTTGTCAATTATGTAGGAATAATGAATGAGTCGGGGTTCAGCTGAGTCAGGCTTGTTCTACCAATCCGGCTTTTACTGCGTACATGACCAGTCCGGCCATGGATTTAGTACCCGTTTTGGTTTTGAGTTTATCCCGGATCGCTTCCACGGTACGGGGACTGAGGTCCACGATATCCGCGATTTCCTTGGTACTTTTCTCATCACACATCAGCTTCAGGATGGTGATTTCCTTTTCAGTCAGCTGTACGTCCTGCGGCATGGAGGATTCATGACTGCGTTTGGTACGCAAACCACTCAACAGGGCTTTGTTAGTAAGATCGTTGAAATGGAAATCATTTTCAAACACCCCACGGATCGCTTCATAAATCAGTTCAGCACCGGATTCCTTAGTAATATAGGAATTGGCACCCAGCTCCATCATCTTTGAAATAACCGAATGGTCATTCAGGAAGGAGAGCATGATTACTTTAATATCGGGGTATAATTTTTTGATCTCAGGTAAAGCGGTCAGTCCATCCATGATCGGCATCTGAATATCGAGCAGTACCACATCCGGTTGTATATGACGGAGGAGGTTCAGCAGCTGCATACCATTTTCGGCTTCAGCTACCATCTGAATATCTTTTCTTGCCTGTAATGCTGTCTTGATACCGGTACGGAATAAAGCGTGATCATCTGCAATCGCCACCTTAATAACGGAGTTAGAGTCGGGGTTTTTCATGATTTAGAGAATTAGTAAAACAATTATTGGATTAAAGTATTTATTCTGAGTGCAAGTTGGAGAATTCCTGCAACATATACCATAGTGAAAGTACTTGATTTAAAAATTGCGGAAACTACCGGAAAGGGATCCTCCGAACGTAGGTTTACGAGGGTAAATCAGGGTATCTACTTACCGGCCGGTAAATCCCGAAGATTGTAAATAGGGCAGTTCTTCTCTTGTTCACAATGTACTGTGGATATACTTTTGTGTCAGAAAGTTGATTGAGCGGATGACCTGTATTATCTCATCCAATGTCCATAACCGTCCAGAAAGTCTTTTCCAATTCCCTTGAAAAACCGACCCCGATTTCCATCGGGATACACTTTTCCGGCAATCAACTTTCTCTTTTTTATATGGTCCCGTTTTTCCGATCCAAAACCTGTTGAAAAAAAACCAAAACCAGAAAGCCATTAGACCCTTTCCTTATGAAATGCAACCCCTAAAAATCTTTTTCTTTTCATAACAGTAACAAAAAGCCCCGGTCTTCATAACGCCGGGGCTTAGCCTTTGTACCCGATACTGTTTCAGGATTTCTGAGCCACCAGGTAAGCACGGGGTTCGCCCAGGGTAAACTTCTTCCGACCGGGAATACTATAAACTTCTGTCAGTTGAAGTCCGGCCTGTTGCAGCATCGTCTCTATCTCGTTCAGGGAAAAAATATAGTCCACCCCTTCTTTTACCTCCCTTTTTCCTGCCGCATCTATCGTGATGGTCTCTACTTCAATCCGGGTTGGTTGAAAGAGCAGTTGCCCTCTGGATAAAAAAGTATACTCCCCGTATTGACTCCAACTGCTCGTGAATGGTTTATTGAACGCGATCTCAGCAATGCTCCAGCTATTGATTAGTAAATGCCCCCCGGTTTTCAACTGACCCGCAATATTGCCCAGCAGACACTGTGTATCGGCCGCATTGAAAAAATTTAGGCTGTTGCCCATACAGAGCGCTAAGTCAAACTGCCCGCCGGATTGAAAATGAAGTACACTGGAACAGGCGGTTTCCACGGGCAGGTTTTCGGCTCCGGCCATAGTTTTAATTTCCTCAATATAGTCTGGCAAGCTATCAACAGCCAATACTCCGATCCCTTTTCGTCCCAGCGCCAGCGCATGGCGTCCATACCCGCACATCAGGTCCAGCACCCGGCTTCCGGGCTGCAGGTTAAAATGAGGTACCATAAAGTCAATTTCCTTTACGGTCAGTTCGGCCGGGATCAGGGTCTTCCAGATCTCTTTATAATGCCCATCAAAAAAAACATCATTGATATTGCTCATACAGGAAAGGTTGAGATAAAAAAACCGGGAAAACCCGGTCTTTCATTTATTCCAATAATTTGTTCCGGGTGGCATACATCACCAGGCCGGCGATGG
>ENA-UOWO01002910-UOWO01002910.1-activated-sludge-metagenome-genome-assembly--contig:-NODE-2910-length-20537-cov-10.275754_pt1 | contig 20537 bp, 12 predicted proteins | sample MGYA00238148_ERZ761564 | MGnify/ENA primary metagenome ERZ761564 (study PRJEB28885, sample SAMN05720194) | activated sludge metagenome | isolation source: Anaerobic digester | place: USA... | reverse complement strand
GCTTTCACATTGTCGTACAAGACGCCATTGGCCCAACGGTTGTGTGGCTCGCTGGAAGAATAGGGTTTTATAGCCGTACATTCCAGAAAGACATTTCCACTTGCTTCCGAGCCTTGTAATACGAAGGAGTGCCGTCCTTTTTCGGAAACACATCTTTGAACCAGGCAAAATTGGCCATTCATCTGGAAGGTAAATCTTCTTCCGCCCCAGCGCTGCGAAACAGGTTCTCTGGATTCACAATCCTGCACAGTAATCCATTTCGTTCCAGCGTTGGCTTGTACCACGCTGCTTCCAAAATGTAGAGCGGTCATGTTCCTCACCCACGCATTTTTGACGTTGCTGAAGTCGATGAAATTGGAATAATGGTTTTCGTCAGAAAAATACTCCTCACCCTGGTAACGATGTGCTGCGCCCAGATCGTCGCGATCCATGTTTCCATACTCCTTTGTACGAATGGAAGGGTCATATTCTGAGACTCCACGCAGGTTTTCAATGCCAACTTGTTCGATACGCTCCTCCGTGTATTTGTAGAGTGCTCCCCCTCCCCAGCGTTTTTCAATTGCGGTAAAAATCGGCGCATCAAGGGTAACGGTATTTCCACTGATGTCAACAATGATCCGGTCAAAGTTGATGTCAAAAGGTTTCCAGCGGTTCCTGCCAACCGTAGCGGTGTCCAAGCCGATTGTTTTGATCCAATCTTCATTTCCAATGCGTCGTACCAGCACCCGATCTCCCTTTTTAAATCCTTTGGCAGAGGTTATTTTGAAACTCAGGGCACCGACCGGTACATATTCATCGGTGATGCTTTGTTTAGACTCTTCAAGCAGTTTTATACCTGAAGCACCACTAATGTTGATCAGCGCAGGACGTCTTAATCTGGGCCCACTTCCCTCCGCAGGTTTCGATATTTTGCCATAAAGGATCGTACCCACATCGCTTCGACCCTCTCCACGAAGCACCACCCCTGAGGCCTTGATGTAAATGGGCTTGTTCAATTGATACATGCCCATTTTCAGGAGTACAGCTCCTCTAAACCCTGAAGCATCAGGTGGTAGTGCAGATACCCGATCAATAGCGGCCTGTATACTGTCCGCATTATCTCCCAACACGGGCCAAAGGGTTGCCTTTACGGCCACATAAGGAATCGGCACACCTCCACCTTTATAGCCAGCATTTGAAAAATCAGGGATCGTATTGCCAAGGCTGTCAGCAACATATACCAGCTTTCCATCCGTCCCGGGAAAAACCAAAGAGGTGGTTGGAGGCATATCCTGCCCTTCACACACTAAAGCGCTGAGGCAGCATGCTACGATTGCAATCAAAGAGCTTTTAAGTCTCATTGAAAATGATTTAGAGCTACACTGAGTATGACGCAAAAAATTACTTCCCGATTTTTTTAGAGGCTTTTGAACAGGAAGTTCACTTGAAATGAAGCGTTCGACTTCCTATTCAAAACCCAAATCGGGAAGTTAATTTTTCTGCGTTACTTAATCTTTAAAAAGCAGTGGTGCCATCTGGTACAAACTGCGCCGCCACGTTTGGAATTCATGCGCAGTACCTTCAGAAATAAAAGGAACCACATTAAAACCTGCTTCTTTTAGTGCGGCACTGGCATTTTTAATCCCATCTGGTCGTTCTTTGCTGCCACAGCTCAGGAAGACGAGTTTCACTTTGGTTTTGTCTTTGATGTCGGCAGGAGCATAAGTGCCACCGCTCAGGAGGCCATAGTGGGAAAAGACTTCAGGCCGATTCATGGTGATGGTTTTGGTTTCCATGCCACCCATAGAAAGCCCAGCCATGGCGCGTTTTTCCGGTTTGGCAATGGTGCGGAAAGTTTTGTCCACGTAGGGAATCAACTCATCCACAAGAACGGTTTGGAATGGCTTGATGTCGAAATTTCTTAGACCACCCATTTTAACATCATTGGTCATACCATAGGTCATGACAATGATGAATGGTTTGATTTTTCCTGCAGCGATGAGGTTATCCATGATCAAATTGGCGCGACCCTGATTGCTCCAAGCGGTTTCATCTTCGCCCCAGCCATGCTGCAAATACAGCACTGGATAACGCGTTTTGGTGCTTTCAAAATACCCAGGTGGAGTGTAGACAAAGGCCCGGCGCGAGGTATTGGTGCTGGGTGAGGGAAACAGAACCTGCTGCACGTGGCCGTGGGGCACGTCTTTCAGGGCATAAAAATCCTGATCGTGTGCAGGGATTTCAATGCCACTTTCCCAACGTATTGAGCCGTAAAAGCTGAGGGTTCCTGGATCGTTAAATTTTCCTCCATCTATGTTGACGTTGTAGTAATGGAAGCCTTCGTCCATGGGGCCAGCGGTTGTACCCATCCAGGATCCGTCCGCAGCTTTGGCTAGTTTAGTGCCCCCTCTGCCGCCCAGTCCAAGGCTCACCCGAACACTATCTGCTGCTGGCGCAATGATGCGGAAGCGGGCATAACGCTGCGAATTAACCTGTGGGTACTCTTGCCCTGGTTGATTGAGGGTAGAAGGTTTGAAGTCTTCTAAGATTGCTACTGATCCACTTTGAGCACAGCAGAAAGAAGCAGAAAGTGCAAACAGCAACGCTGATGCAAATAAATTACGTCTCATAATGTTTGTTGTTTATAGTTTCAGTGTTGATCATCTTCACCCATCACATCATAACCCCGCCATTTGTATGAGGTGGCCAATCCTGATGCGGCAGGCCAGGCAATTTGATGTTCCTTGCTTTTTACCCAATTCCGTCGGTCTTGTTCGGTAGCAAAAGAGATCTGAACCTGGTAGTTGTGGGTACTTGGCTCCGCTTGAATTTCTTTGGCAAGAGGCTCTGGGAAAAGGCGTAAGAGTTTGGAACTGCGGTAGCCTTTCTGAACCGTCATAGCGGGTACATAAATCGAGTAATACACTTTTTCAAAAGCTTCGGCATTCTCTTTTGGCACCACAAAATCCATTTGTAAGGCTACAGCTTTGGGGGTAACCAATGGTTTGCTGATGTTCAGGGTCTTTTGTTTTGAAGCAGAAATGCCAATGACGAGCAATTCGAGGCCCTTTTCACCATTATTCGTAATGCTCAGTTTTTCGCCTAAAACCCCGGAGAAGGCATCATCCGCTTTAATATTTATGGTTTCGCCATTGATGGTAAGCGTTCCCGTTCCATTCACTACATAATACACTGCTTCAGCTCCTTCAAGTGCAGTCCGCCCGGCAGATTTGCCCGCTGGAATCAGCAGGTGATCCACGTGATCCCAATCGGTACGGAAAACTTCCGACCCGATCAATCGCCGGTAAAGCACCCCTTCACCGGTATAAATTTGACTATTTGCCTTGAGTTTGTCTTGCTCCAGGCGCGCCGATACAAATGCGGGAATGGGATCCAGACTTGCCCCAACCCGCGCATCGCCCAGATCAAAAGCATCCCCTACCCCCTTCTTTTGGCTTACCGCAAAATTGAGCCAACGGATCGGCTCGTTGGAAGCGTTGTAAATGGCATGGGAATCGCCCAATTTGCAGGGCACAATTGCCGGCGCTTTTATTTTGGCAGTACGACCGTTGACCGTAAATTCTGCTTCCCCGCTGAGGATTACGTACATTTCCTCGATGCTGTGGTGAAAATGGTGTCCGATGCCCGATTTGGCGTTGATCACCCCCGTGTGTAAATAAAGGAAGTTGGTAGACAGGTCATTGCGGCCGATCAATTGGGTGAACCCCATTTTTCCAGCACCAGCATGTACCGCCGAAAGTTCTCGGTATTTGGATGGATCATTGGGTATGACGCGATCCTTTAAGGATTGGGCAGTGGCCTGAACTACAGAGACGGCCAGTAGTAGGATGAACAATTGTTTCATCTGCGATCTTTTTTGTTTATAGTTTCAAAAAACGTATTGCTTGCACTCGACTTACTAGTGGGCAAAAATAAATGTTCATTTTTTTTGAGCCAAAGGATTAGATAAGACACTTTAAATGAAACGCTTACTTATCTAATCCTCTGCCAAAATGAACATTTATTTTTTTATCGCCCCTTACTTGCTGTTTGGCAGCGCATACACTACATAACCTCGTGGTAATGCTCCAGGCTTTTTGGAGTAATCGTAACTGTCACGTGTAAAGTTGGAAGTAGCGTTGATGACCAGGTATTGTTTTCCATTCAGGGTGTACATACTGGGCTGAGCATTGGCCTCATAACTCAGGGTAGTTTCCCATAGGATGTTCCCATTGTCGGCATCAAACGCATACAACTTACCTCCTTTGGCAGTGGCAAATACGACCCCGGTTGAGGTAACCACCATTCCTTTTCTGAGGGTGCCGCCAGGTGAACCTTTGCTGGGGTCTCCCTTGGCGTACAAGGAATCCAGGCCGACGGGTTTTCTCCACTTGATGGTTCCTTTGTTCAAATCGTAAGCCACAATAGAAGACCAGGGTGGTTCCGCCAAACCCGCCCATTCGGTTCCATAATCGGTGATGTAACGATCCTTGGGGTGTTTTACTTTTGCAGGATACTCTGTCATGGGCGCACTCCTTTGTGCATCCGGTTTGATGGTAGCACCACCAGAAGCGACCACGGGCCCTTTAGGAGGGGCAGCGTTGGGTCGACGGGGGAAATTAAAGCTCCGCGGGGTACCTCCCAGATAGCGGTAAAGCGCTTCAAGGGTTTCCTCGCTGACATGCGTAAAGCCAGGCATTGACCCCTTGCCGCCCAGCACAATGTCTTTAAATTCGGTGTAGATGATGTACTGCCCGGCATTGACCAAAGCTGGACCAGTCACACCCTCCATGTTTTTTCCATGACAAGGCTGACAGGTAGAGGCATAAAACGTTTTTACCTGGGCGATTTGATCCACTGACAGGTCCATTTTCGGCGACTCTACTTTTTTCAAGCGATAGGTGGAGGCGTGTTCCTGCGTCAGGATGTACATCAATCCATTCTTGGGATCAGAGGCGGTATTGCCGTAATTGGCACCGCCCAAAGCTCCGGGCATCATGATGGTTTCGTATTGGTCGGAGGGAGGAATGTACAAGCCTGATTTGGCTATGGCCAACCTTTTTTGCCATTGTTGTTTAATGCTATCGGGGAAAAAAGGATTCAGGGTTTCCAAAGTCACTTCATGCCGGGTGAAATTGGGGAGTGAAGATATGGGCTGGGTGGGCCAGGCTTTTTCTCCCGGCATTTTGCTGGCTGGGAAGGGTTTTTCTTCGATGGGGAACAAAGGTTTTCCAGTTTCCCGGTCGAATACAAACAAGAATCCATGTTTGGTAGCCACCGCTACGGCATCAATATTTTTTCCACCATGATTCACCGTTAACAATTGTGGAGCACTGGCGAGGTCGACATCCCAAAGGTCGTGATGCACAATTTGATAATGCCACAAACGTTTACCGGTGCGTGCGTCCACTGCTACGAGACAATTGCCGAAAAGGTTACTGCCCAGGCGGTCGGCACCATAGAAGTCATAGGTTGGTGACCCAATGGGTAAAAAGGCGATTCCTCTGGTTTGATCCACCGAGATTTCGCTCCATACATTCACTCCGCCAACGTACTTGTAGGCATCCTTTGGCCAGGTTTTGTAGCCAAATTCTCCTGGTTGAGGGATGGTATGGAAAGTCCATTCCAGTTTACCACTGATTACATTGTACGCCCGCACAAAGCCAGGTGGAGAGAAAAAACCTTCGCCCGGAGCCGAGCCTACGATCACCAGATCATCATAAATCACGCCGGGCATCATGGCCTGCATTCTGCGAATGGAAGAGGGCTCACGGCCTAGCCCTTCGCGCATGTCCGTGTATCCATCATTGCCAAAAGTGGTGATGGTTTTTCCGGTCACTGCATCGATGGCCTGGAGGGAATTGTTGAGGGTGAAGATCAAGCGCTTGTCCTTTTTGTCTTTGCTCTCCCAATAATTGAGGCCCCTTCTGCTCAATCCCATGAGGTTGGCGTGGATCCAGATCTCCTTGCCACTCAGCACACTCACCGCAATCAACGAATTGTTTTTGCCCATCACATACATCGTGGTGTCCACAATGATGGGGCTGAAGAAGTAAGGTTGCTGATCGCCCGAAGGATACGTCCAGGCTACCTGCATTTTTCCAACGTTTTCCTTGGTGATGTTCGCAGCTGCAAAATACCTCGATTGGTCGGGGCTTCCACCGTAATGAGTCCAGGTGGTGTGGGCTGGGTCGGTATTGTTGTAGCTGTAATCAGCTAATGACAACAATCCAATCACTACCAGCAATAGGAATACAACAGAAGCGGGTGTAAAAAGGCTTGCTGCCTTTTTGTTTTTGTTGCGATGTTTAAGCATGTAGGTTCCATTTAACATTACCCATGTGACATCTAATATTTTGATTAGCAAATCACATGGGTAATGCGATGAAAAGCACTAAAATAATTGTCTAAATTACAATTATTTTGAATTGTAGGGAAAAATTTGGAGAAAATTTTTCTTGCTTGTACTGTGGTTTGGTAATGGTATAAAAAAAGCCTGTGAGACACCAAGTATCTCACAGGCTTTCCACATCAAATCAAGCTATCACTTATTGTGGATAACCCGGATTCTGGGTTTTCAAATTAGGATTATTGAGCAACTCCTGCTTTGGAATAGGCAGCAACAAATGCTTATTTTCCAAAGGCCGATTTGAGCTCAAATTGACGTGCCCTACAAATTCATCAAACTTCTTGGTGTTTTCGTTGAACACTTTGCGCAAACGCACCATGTCAAACCAGGTAATTTGTTCATAGCACAACTCATGCCAACGCTCTTTCCAAACGGCCTCGCGGAATGAGTTTTGGTTATAAGTTTCCAAACCTGGCGTAGTGAGTTTGGCCCGATCTCTAATGCGTTTGAAGGCATCGTAAGCCGCTTGGGTCGGTGAGCCCAATTCGTTTTGTGCTTCTGCAAACAACAACAACACTTCAGCATACCGGATTTGCGGCACATTCAGGTTGTTTTGGCGCGTACCAGCCACTCCCGAAGTACCACTTGAAGTACGATTGAAGTGTTTAAAAACATAAGGTGCGCCCAAATCAAAACGCGCGCCGTTGCCATTGGTGAAATAAGTAGTGTAGAAATAGCCTTCCTGGTCTTTTGCCCGCAAATCACCGTCCTCGTACGATTTGTAAAAAGCTGAGGTAGGCACGCTACTTCCGGTTCCACCGGGGCCGCTAAACGTTACCGGCTTAAAGTTCGGGTAAAAATTCTCCATCGGATTCCCCGCTACTAAAGTATTGTATTGCAGCATAAAGAGATGCTCAACGCGGTTCTCTGTACTTTCTTTGTGCACATCTTCGTAGGTTGTAAAAAGATTGATAGAACCCGGATTGGCATTGGCATAGGTGATCACCTCGGCTGCCTTATCCGCCGCAAGCTTGTAATGCGAGGCTCCTTTTTTCAATGGGAATCCGGCCATCGTTAAATAGACCCGCGCCAGCTGCGCTTTTACCGCAGCCAAATTGGCCCGACCACTGACGTCCATCCAGGCCAAACCTGCTGCCTCGGCAGCAATCAAATCATCTACAATCAGTTTGTAAACTTCTTCTTGTGGCGTCCGTGCAGGTAAAAAATCTTCTGAAGCTGCCGTTTGTGGCGCGGTGATGAGCGGAATATCGCCCCACAATTGAACTGCCATAAAGTAAGCCGAAGCGCGCAAGAAGCGAGCTTCACCCAAGATTTTTTTCTTTTGGGCTTCTGGCATGGGGGTAATCGGCGGCACTTTTTCAATTACTTGGTTGGCTTGCGCTATCACTCGGTACAGTCCGTTCCAATAATTGACCACGTGGGCGGTATTGCCATCGTGTACGAGTCCATACAAGTTATTCAAATCCGAGTTTTGCGCTGTTTCGGTGGTTGAGGTACCCGTGAGGGCTTCCAACAACTGCCAGTTGCTCGAAAAAATACCAGCACCACCGCCCATAAAGCGCAGGTCTGCATAAACAGAAGCAAGCGCAGCTTCGGCATGGTCAGGAATGGTATAAAAACTATCGGGCGTAAGGTTGGAAGGCGCCTCTTCCGTCAAAAAATCACTACAACCCGCGGTCCCCAGCAAGATCGCCCCAACGAGCGTAGCTTTGCCGATATATTTGATGATGTTCAATTTCATGTCTAATGAAGTTGTTTTGAATTAAAAAAGTGCTTAAAGGCCAATTTGCAAACCAATCATGTAGGTGGTAGGCTTGGGATAGTTGTGCCAAATCATACCCTGAGAAAACGCACTGTTGTTGTTCCCTTGATTGGTAGGGGTAACTTCGGGGTCGCCCACAATCTTGTCTTTTACGGCCAGGAAGAAATTTTGAGCAGAGGCATATATCCGCAGGCGGCCCATTTTGAGCTTATTGAGGACTTGTCCTGGGAAAGTATACCCAAACAATAAATTTCTACCCCGCAGGAAAGAACCGTCCTTGATCCACCACGAATCTACGTTAGTAACGTAACCCGCGCGCGTATCACGAACCTCGGCAATCATCGTATTTTGGTTTTGTGGCGTCCAGGCGTCCAATACCGAAGTGTAGCTATTGGCGAGGGCTTGGCGGTCTTCGCTGGCGTGCAAGTTCATCATCATGACATCGTTTCCATAGGAAAACTGAAGTTCTAAGGTCAAATCAAAGTTGTTGTAACGGAAAGTGTTGGTCAGTGCGCCCCAGCCTTTGGGGCTACCATTGCCGATGATGCTGCGGTCGGCATCGGTAATGGCCTTATCGCCATTGACGTCCTTATACTTGATGTCGCCTGGCAAAATCGTTAGACCGTTGCGATAGCTCGTAAATTTAGCCGCTTCCTCACGCTCGGATTCGCTCCAGATTCCCAAGCGGGTAAGGCCCCAAAAAGAACCTACTGCTTCCCCAATCCGAATGATGTTAGTAGGGTTGGTAAAGTTGGGTCCACCTACGTTGAAGATATCGGAGGGTGTCGCCAAGGAAAGTACTTTATTCCGGTTGAACGAAATATTGAAAGCCGTATTCCATTGAAAACCACCTGCGTCAACGTTTCGAGTGTTCAAACCAATCTCAAAGCCCTTGTTGTACATGGAGCCCACGTTTCTGCGAATGGTACCATAACCACTCGTTGTTGGCACGGGTGCGTCCAAAAGCATGTCAGTTGTTTTGCGGTAGTAATAATCTGCTTCCACCGAAACCCGGCCTTTGAACAAAGCGAATTCAATCCCTACATCCGTTTGCGCGGTTTTTTCCCAACGCAAATCGGGGTTGGCCAAACGGTTAATGCCTGTTCCAGCTACCCGTGCATCATTATAAATGGTTGCGAAGTTGGAGCTCAACAAGGACAAGGAGGAATAAGCCGGGATTTCAGAGTTACCGGTTAGGCCATAACTTGCACGAAGTTTCAAATTTGAAATAAGCGTATTCCCTTTCAAGAAGCCTTCTTCAGACACCCGCCAAGCCACTGCGCCCGATGGGAAAAACGCAAATTTGTGGTTTTCTCCAAACTTGGAAGAACCATCTGAGCGACCAGTAAGCGTAAATAAGTACTTGTTCGACAAGGTATAATTGAGTCGTCCAAAATAAGAATTAAACGCAAAACGCGATGCGCCTGAGCTGACCGCAGGGTTGGTGGCTCCCGCTCCCAGGTTGTTGAATCCGAAATAGTCGGTGGCAAAGTTGTTTACACTGGCCCCCATACCAAAAGTGTTGGTTTCTTGCCAGGAGACGCCCAATAAGCCATTCAGCGCGTGTTTGTCGCCCAACTGCTTGTTGTAGGTCAGGTAGTTTTCCAATGACCAGAAACTTTCCTTGTTGCTACTGGTAGAGGCGTTGCCATTGCCACCAATGTTGAGTGTGCGGGTTTGAGATTGGTTGTTTTCTTGCGTCAGAACGTTGATGCCAAGCACTGTGCGCATCTCCAAACCTTCAGCTAAACGGATATTTGAATACAAACTTCCCAAGGTTGTCTGGGTGTTCAGGATGTATTTGCGACCCATCAAACGGTGAACGGAGCTGAAGGTGCCTTCTGCAAACGGGAAATCTCGGTTGTTGGCATACGTTCCATCTTCATACTTCACTGGCAAAAACGGAAAGTCTTCTACAATCTGCCGGGCTATGGCATCATTTTGATCGACAATATTCTCGGTTTGGTTGTTGTAGCTCAAGGTACCGCCTACTCTCAACCATCTTTTTACCTGGTCGTCAATCGTAAAGCGGCCCGAGTATCTTTTCATGTAAGAAGTCTTCATAAGCCCCTGATCATCGCGGTAACCCAGCGAAATTGAATGTTGGGTGCGCTCGTTGCCACCACTAAAACCCAATTGGTGGTTTTGTGAAAGCCTACTTTGAGATGTTTCTTCAAACCAATCCGTATCGAATTTAGGCGTACCATCACTGTTGAACACCCGTGGATCAGTGCGGCGCAATTTGGGGTTCAAATACGCCCATTTGCCTGCTGCCCAGCCTGCAGGGTCGTATTTGGCCATGTTCGCCCAAGCCAGATCTTCTACGGCCATGTATTGTTTGGCATTCAATACTTCTGGCCGGTTTGGCCCAATGGTATTGACACTAAAATCACCGTTGTAGGTTACCGAACCTTCGCCTGCTTTTCCTTTTTTGGTGGTGACCAAAATGACCCCGTTGGCGCCTCTGGCACCATAAATAGCGGTGGAAGAAGCATCTTTGAGCACCTCTACCGATACGATGTCGTTGGGGTTGATGTAGTCAATGGCCGAGCTGAACTGATTTTGGTTACCCTGGGGAAGCATCACGCCATCTACTACGTAAAGCGGGTTGTTAGAAGAGTTGATGGAACTAAAGCCACGCACGCGAATGGTTGTTCTACCACCTGGACGGCCCGAGTTGGTGTTCACTTGCACCCCGGCAATTCTTCCAGACAATGCCTGGGTGAGTGATGCGGAGGGGCGTTCCTGGAGTTGGTCGACTTTGACGGAACCAACCGAACCGGTCAAGTCCGATTTTTTGGCCGTTCCATAACCAATGACCACAACGCCCTCTAACAGCTTTGCGTCCGTTTTTAGGCTGACGGTAATCGTGGTTTGAGCACCTACTACGATTTCTTGTGAAAGATAACCAGTGTAGGAGAAAACCAATGTTGCATCCTCAGGTACTTCCAAACTGAACTGTCCGTTTACGTCAGTTACCGTACCATTTGTCGTGCCTTTCACTAAGATACTTACGCCCGGTAAAGCTGAATTGGTTTCATCCAGGACTGTACCATTAATGGCTTTTACGATTAGTTCACTTTCAACTTTTCCGAGTGGTCCTCGGTCGGGTGCGGCATACAAAATGCCAGAACAGCAAATCACCAAAGCGATTAAGGGGAGCAGTAACCGGCCAAAATGAGGCCACGTTCCACTTGAGTGTAATTTTTTTTTCATCTTGTTAAACCCGAAATGGGAGATTAGGGTGGTGAAAAATTTAATTCTACAAACTTAGCTAAACTAAAAAAAAAAATTTAAATAACGTGGTAAAAATTATATTAAATTTTTGATCACAGTAGCGATAAGAATTTACAAACCTGGAAAATAGGGGTATAATATTGGCATCAATCACATCTAACACCTTGTAGTCGATCGTTTCAACAGTCGCTTGCAAGGTGTTAGATGTGATTTAGCTGTAATTCCCCAACTCTCGTCAATTCACAAACATCACCCCTTTCTCCTTCGCCATTTGATTGATTTTGTAAAGGTTGCCATCAATCGTGTTTTTCAGTTTGGATAATTCTTCATCCACCATTTGGCTCAATTTTCCACGCACTTCTTCCCCTTGTTTGGTGGGTCGAAAGTCACCCTGCGCTTGTTCTACCATCAGGTGCGCCAGGCGGTTGTTCAACTTGATGCCGTAGTTTAGCGGATCCTGTACACTTTGGTTTTTGGTTTGGTGGATGTTGTTTTCGATGGTATTCAGTTCTTCCTCAAACTTCTTGATGGCGTCCATCATGTCCTTGTTTTTTTCGTCGCTGCCCAGTTTGTTTTTCAGGTAACCCAGGTCTTCTTTTATTTTACGCAGGTTGATGATGCCTTCATTCGCTTCCGTGACCTTGTTGCGCACTTTCATCAGGAATTCAAATTGGGCCTGAAAATCTTCGGGACTGGTGTTCAAACGCGGGTCTTTGAGGATTTCGAAGGCTTGGGTTTGCATCTGGCCATTCACGGTAAAGCGGACTTGATACTTTCCAGGTACGGCTTTTGGCCCCAAATTTGGTGAGCCATAAAACACCATCCCTGGGAAGGTTTTGTATCCCGGATATCGCATGTCCCACACAAAACGCCCCCCTCCGGCTTTTACGGTAATTTGATTGAGGCGATCTTTGGCTTTGTTGCTGAAGCTGCGGATCACTTCACCGTCATTTTCCAAAATGTCAATTTTGACTTCAGCGGTAGTTTCCAGTTTTTTGATAAAAAAATGGATCATCACCCCATTGGGATGGTTTTCGCCCTCTAGTTTAGGGTCGCGGCGACTGCTACCCGCCATGCGGTAAGTTGGCATGGGCTGGTACAGGATGGTTTCTTTGGCGGCCATTTCCGTGCTCAATTGCTGCAATGGAGTCAAGTCGTCGATGAGCCAAAAACTGCGCCCGTGGGTGGCGGCAATGAGGTTGTCGTTTTTGACCGCCAAATCAGCAATGGGCACGGGGGGCAGATTGAGTTGGAGCTTTTGCCAGTTGTCTCCATCGTCAAAGGAGACCCACACGCCTTTTTCGGTGCCCGCGTACAGCAATCCTTTGCGTTTTTGGTCTGCCCGCACCACCCGCACAAATTCATCTTTGGGAATACCTTTGGTCGTGACAGTCCAGGTTTTGCCATAGTCCAAAGTCCGGTAAATGTAGGGGGTGTAATCGCCAAACTTGTAGGAAGTGGCGGCGATGTAAGCCTCACCTTTCACAAAAGGGCTGACTTCCACCGCGTTGATCATGTTGAGTTTTGGAGACATGGGTGGCGTGACGTTTTTCCAGCTCTTGCCGCCATCCTGACTCAACTGAACCAGACCGTCGTCGGAGCCCGTCCAGATTTCGCCTTCCGTGTAGGGAGACTCGGCTGCCGCAAAAATATTGGCGTAATACTCCGCTCCAGTATTGTCCTGCGTAATCGGGCCACCGGAAGATTTGATCGTTTCTGGATCGGCGCGGGTCAGGTCCGGGCTGATCACTTCCCAACTTTCGCCGCCATTCAAACTCATGTGCAGGTGGTTGGAGCAAGCGTAGAGTTTTTTGGGGTTGTGCGGACTAAAAAATACCGGGTAATTCCAGTTGAAGCGGTACTTCATCACTTCTGCGCCAGAACCTGCGGGCAAATCGGGATACACGTTGGTAGAGCGCTCCTGGCCCGTTTCCAGGTTTTGCATGGTCATGTAGCCTTTGTAGTCACCGCCATAAACCACTTCACTATTCAATGGGTCGGGGGCCAGGTGGGCGCTTTCGCCAATGGCCAGGGCGGTCCAGTCTTTTTCGGTAATTGCGTTACCGTTGCTGCGGTGCGGGATGCGCACGCTGGTGTTGTCCTGTTGCGCCCCGTAGATGCGGTAGGGGAAATGATTGTCGGTGGATACGCGGTAAAACTGGGCGGTGGGTTGGTTGTGGTAGGTCGTCCAGTTGTTGCCACCATCGTTGGATACTTGGGCGCCGCCATCGTCGGCCATGATCATCCGGCGGTTGTTGTCGGGGTCAATCCAGAGGTCGTGGTGGTCGCCATGGGGGGCATTTTTGAGGGTAAAAGTGCGGCCACCGTCTTTGGAAATGCCATAACTCACGTTCAGCACGTACACGATGTCTTCATTTTGGGAGTCGGCATAAATGCGGCAATAGTACCAGGCGCGTTGCAGCAGGGCGCGATCCTGGTTGATGCGGGCCCAGGTTTTGCCTCCATCCTCGGAGCGGTACACGCCACCTTCCTTGTTTTCGATGATGGCCCAAATTCGATTGGAATTTTGGGGCGAAACCGTCACCCCAATGATGCCATTGATGCCGCTGGGCATGCCCGGTTTATCGGAAAGGTTTTCCCAGGTATCGCCGCCGTCGGTGCTTTTCCAGAGTTTAGAATCCGGGCCGCCGCTGTCCATGCGGTACCCATTGCGGGTCATGTTCCAGGTACTGGCGTAGATGATGCGCGGGTTATTGGGATCGAGGATGAGGTCGGCTGCACCCGCTTTATCGTTGATGTAGAGGATTTTTTTCCAGGTTTGTCCACCGTCCAGACTACGAAACACCCCGCGCATTTCGTTGGGTTTCCAGAGGTTGCCCAGGGCGGCCACGTACAGAATATCGGCGTTTTTGGGGTGGACCCGAATGCGGGCAATGTGCCGGGAGTCTTGCAGGCCAATGCTTTTCCAGGTCGCCCCAGCATCGGTGGTTTTCCAAAGCCCGGCACCAGAAGCGACGTTGTTGCGCAAGGTTTGTTCGCCTTCGCCTACGTAAATCACATTGGGGTCGCTCTCCGCCACGGCCACCGCGCCAATGGAACCGCCGAAGTATTTGTCGCTGATGTTGTCCCAGGTTTGGCCTGCATCCTGGGTACGCCAGACGCCCCCACCAACGGTACCGAAGTAGTACAAATTGGGATTACCGCGTACGCCAGTAGCAGTGCTGGAACGCCCACCGCGGAAGGGGCCGAGCTCGCGCCAGCGGAGGCCTTCGTAGAGCGAGGGGTCAAAAGTGAGGGACTTGTTGGTTTGGGCAAGGCTCAAGATGCTGAATACCAGCATCATGCTAAAGGAGAGAATGGATTTTTGCATTTGGTTAGGCTTGTGTTTGTTTCTGGGGATTAAAATAGGAAAAAATGGGGAGGATGTGGTTGTCGGGATTAATTTTCTACGAAGGGTTGATTACGCTCAAGCATTTAACCGCTCTAATTTTCCACCCAAAAACCCTATCTTTACCTGCACACCCAACATTGTCGGGTAAAACGATTACAGCTATGCCTTTGGCCCAACCCATTGCCACTCTGCGCCAGGAACTGAATAAACTGCTGGCTGATGACGACCTGCCAGCGGGCCTTAAACTGTGTAAAGGGCTCTTGCCTGAAACTGGTGAAAAATTCCAGCTCATCCTGGCCATGCAGGCCCAGCTCCAGCAGTTGAACAAGGACAACATCAAAGGCAAAATCACCCAGGAAGAATACGCCCGCCGCCTGGCCATTATCGTGGACGCCTTCATCACCTTTGTCTCCGAACTGGAAACCCTTGACTTTGATCTACCCGCCATCGATCCTGATGCAGACTCCCCTAATGGCGCCCAAACCGGCCAGGTGCTCTACCACGTACCGCACAGTATGGCCCTTGGCAAAGCCAGCATTTGTACCATCCGCGTAGCCATCGATGAAGACGCCATTCTGGAAGACATCATCATCGACAAAGACACTCGCCTGAAGGAAAAAGTTGAGGTTTCCGAACGCATGAGCGCCGAGCTATTGGGCATCGAAAGCCAGGCCTTTGACATCCTCGCGCTCAATGCCAAAGACCAACGAGTACACCCCACTGGTTATACCCAATGGTTGTTTCGGGTGACGCCCCTCCTGGAAGGTGAACACCAATTGCTGGTGAAAGTCTCTTTGTTGGAGTTTGACCCAAACACCAAAGAATATGTGCCGCGTGATGTGTCGGTGCTGGAAACGGTAATGGTCGTAACGGCGATTCAAGACAATGAGGAGGAGGAAGCTTCGCTGAAATCTATTGGAAAGTCTATTGTAGTGGGAAAGAAGGCTGATAAAAAATCAAACATCAACATTGAAAAGGACAATTTTAACCCTGCCCGGGAAATCACTGGGGCAACGAAGCTCGATCTTGATGATTTACGTGACATTTTGATCCCCATCGTGAAGAACAGTGGGAAAAAAGAAACAAAAACAGGCGCCAAACCGAGCCCCAAAAGCCCCACCAGTTCTGCGCGCTCCGACCCTTTTTACAAACAAATGGACTTGGTGAAAGGAAGCGATTTTTACCTCAGCCAATCCGCCGTGACCTACGCGCAATGGCGGGCGGTGATGGGTAGCAACGCCTCCAGTTTTGACGGCTGTGACCAATGCTCGATAGAAAATATCAACTGGGAGGACATTCAGGCATTCCTCAAAGCCCTGAATGCCCAAACCGGGCGGCAATATCGTTTGCCGACTGAGGCGGAATGGGAATACGCGCTAAGTGTGGGGTACCAGAACAACTTGGGGTTTCGCCTTGCGCTCTAGTTGCTGAGGTTGAGCGATATTTGTAGGTTTAAAATTGACAACATTGTTAAGCAATTTTCCTTAATTTTGTCTTGAATCTTAAACCGTTATTGCCTTCAACCCATGGCAAAAGATAAGTACCACAATCACGTCCGGACTGCACTTGAAAATGATGGATGGATCATTACTCACGATCCATACAAAATCATGATTGGACGTAGAAGAGGGTATATTGACTTAGGTGCAGAACTAATCGGAGCCGAAAAGGAAGCGGAAAAAATTGCTGTTGAAATCAAAAGCTTTCTGGGTTTGTCAGATCTTGATCAATTTGAAGATGCGATGGGGCAGTTTTTGATTTACCTCTTTGCCTTAAACAAAAGAGAACCTGATCGCGTATTATTTTTAGCGATTCCGCATTTGTTTTACCGGAGCTTTTTTGAAGATCCATTTTTTATAGAGTTAGCAGCGCATTATGCTTTAAAAATTGCTGTTTTTGACCAGCATCAACCCAAAATTTTGCAATGGATAAAATAACAAACTATAAAAAAATCGTCGGAGACATCGTGCAAGAAATAGCTGACATGACTCCTTCTGATGATATCTCTGAAACCCAATTGATCATGGATTCGGAGAGAGGGCATTATGTTCTGTTTTCCCTGGGATGGCATGATAATAACCGGGAATATCTGCCTTTTGTGCACATTGATGTCAAACCCGATGGCAAGATCTGGATTCAACACGATGGAACGGATTTGGTACTGGCACAATGGCTGATTGATAGAGGTGTACCCAAAGAAGATATTGTTTTGGCCTACCATGCTCCGGCCAGGAGGGAATTGATGCCTGAGTTTGCAATGGGGTGATTGCTTCATTATAAACCAATCTAAAATGAAATTCCGAATTCAACTCCTGATTATTCTTTATCTGCTAATTTTTCATCGCGGCTATGCTCAGAAACAGGATTCATTACTAAATCAACATTGGTTAACCCTAAAAGAGGTGCTTCTTCGAAAGGCAAATCACGTAAAAGAATTGAGCAATCTACTTAGTAAATTTTCCAAAATCAACAAGACCATACCAGAGAACGCTCAAAACTTTGCAGAACTCTTCACCAGAACTATAAATGCAGTAGAAAGAATAAATAACTCTTCGATTGGAACCATCAATATTCAAAATCGGCAACTCTCAAGTATGACTAGAAGGCTACTAACAAAAGCCTTAAATCATTCAAAATCAAAACAATGGAGTGACTTAGCAATAGAACTAGCTATGCAATTGGAGGGTTGTGAAAATAGGATAGCGGTTGCAAGGGGTCAATACAATGAGCTTTGCAACCAATACAAGATGACGGACCTCTTTTTTGGCCCATATGAACCGGAGTAGGGAGCTGCGTCTTGAAAGTAAGAGCTAGCTTTCTACTTAGGTAAAGAGACTGTGTATTTTTAGTTGTTGTTGATTATTTCATATCAGCGGTTATTATGCCATGTGAATCCTGAATTAATCTTGTTGGTAGTCAAAGAAGTGCGACTTCTCCGAAGTCGTAAAAAACTGCTGATACAAATGCTACAAACATGCGACTTCTCCGAAGTCGATAAAATGACCTCGGAGAGGTCACACGTTTGTAGAAAACATTGACAGTTCGGGGCTCCGACTTCGGAGAAGTCGCACATGCTTACCTGGTTAATTCAGAACTCACATTACACCTTATTCGGATCCGGATGCACCCAAGGTTTCCGATACGGCCTCACCAATAATCCATTGGCTGCTTTATCCCCCACAATCTGCCGTTTCTTCGGATCATACACCAACTCCCGTCCGGTTTCCATCGACAAATTGGCCAGGATGCAACTGGCAGTAGAAATGTGTCCTTCTTCGATGTCGGCCACGGGCCTGCTCTTGTTGTCAATGGCTTCCAGGAAGTTGAGCATGTGCAGGCGGGTAGCTGGAGCTGCGTTCAATTCAATGCGCTCTTCGGTCAGGTCTTCCGGGTATTTTTCTTTTTCGAACACCACGTCCTTGTGAATTTTTGGTCCATCGCCAAAAGGAACAAAATCATAGCGCATGGTGCTGGCAATCAAGGTTCCTTTTTCCCCGTAGAGGGTGAAAGACCAGGGATAATCCGGATTGGCGGGGGTGCCCCAACTGCGGTGTTGCCAAACACAATTCAGTTCGTCGTACTTAAAAATAGCGGATTGGGTATCTGGAATATTCGACTTGCCTTCTTTTTGTACATAAATCCCTCCAGTGGATTCGATGGAATTGGGCCAGCCCAATTTCAGCATCCAACGCACGGTATCAAACATGTGTACACACATGTCGCCCATGATCCCATTGCCGTATTCCTTGAAGGTACGCCACCAGCGGATGTGGGGCAGACCATCGTATGGCCGCATTGGCGCGGGTCCAGTCCACATGTCGTAATCTAAAAAAGCAGGAACGGGTTCCACGGGCGGATTGCCGTTGTTGCGCATGTGGAAATAACAGCACATCTCGACGTGAGATACTTTGCCCAATAAGCCAGCATCCACAATATTCTTTTTGGCATCAATCAGGTGCGGGGTACTTTTGCGCTGGGTGCCTACTTGCACCACCCGATTGTATTTGCGAGCTGCGGCCACCATCGCTTCCCCTTCCATGACGTCTACACTGATCGGTTTTTGTACATACACATGCGCGCCAGCTTTTACTGCTTCGATGGTTTGCAGGGCATGCCAATGATCGGGGGTTCCGATCAGCACAATGTCCAACTGATTTTCGGCCAGCATTTTGCGGTAGTCGCCATACAGTTTGGGGGTCTTTCCCGATTTTTGTCGCTCGCTGACGAGTTTGGCCGCAGCGTTTAACATGTTTTTGTCCACATCACATAGGGCAATCACCTCAACAGGTACGACCTGGATCAAGCGGAATAGATCACTTTTGCCGTACCAGCCCGTGCCGATCAAGCCGACCCGTAGCGGCGCGAGCGGATTGATCAGGTCGAGCCCATAGAGCCCCAGGGTGTTGAGCGCCAGCATTGCGGATGCGCCTTTCAGAAAATGTCTGCGATTGATGTTGAAGGTTTCCATGCAGGTGTTGAATTGATGTGATTAGTGATGAACAATGTAGGGAATTCTCATTTTTAGAAGGCTTAATTGATGTCCTTCTTTTCTTTTAATTTGGCTTTTAGCTCCTCCGTGGCTTTCTTCTGTTGATCATTGAGCGCCTGAGCAATTGCCTTGTCTGCAAATTCTGTGGCTTTTGTGTAATCCCCTTTGGCACTGTATGCCCGCATTAATCCACCATTTACCACAAAATTATCGCCGTGTTTTTTTTGGTTTTCAAGCATGACTTTCAAGGCCCGGTCGGCCTGCTTCAAAGTGATCAATCCGCGCCCATAACCGACCAATTGCTGAGCGTTGCCCAAGGCAACTACTTCTGCCATCAAAGAATCTGCTTCATTCAAACGATTGGTACGGATGCAGGCATTGGCCAAATTGCTGATGGTTGGGAAGGTTTTTTGGCCACCAAAACCGGTAATGGCTCTTTTGCTCCAACCGTAGGCCTCTTCCAGATTTTTATTGACATTGAAACAATACTGTGCGGCGGACAAAACGATTGAAGGATTGAAGCCCATGTTTCCCTTTAGTTGATCGCGGATGGTGGCGATGACGATGTCTTCGGTATTGACCGTAACCCGAAATGGCAAGGCTAGATTGTCCCACATCAGCGCTACGGTACAGCCATTGGCACTGTGGTTGGAAAATTCAAATTTCAGCCATTCCACACTTTTATCCAGAGGTTGGGGTTTAACTTTTACCCGCAAAACGTCGTCTTTTTGTTCGTAGTAAAAACTGCCCCAGGCATTGTTTACTTTGTTGAAAATCAAAATACTGCTATCAGCATGGTACGCCACGTGGAAGCTGTATTTTCCCGCTTTGATGTCTTTGCCTTCCACCTTGACATCATGTTCGAAGCTGATCGTGGTATTGTCATTGGCACCAGCTCGCCATGGCGCAGTAGGACTATTGGTCAGGAAACTAAAATTGGTAAACCCGGTTGGAATCAAGGTTCCCCAAATTTTCCCTTCCCGTTTGTTGACATCAGGGCGGGAATAGTTGATGGTGATGCTGGTAATGCCAACTTCTTCGCTTACCATGGCCCGGGGATTACCGGCAACGGGTGGCAGGTCTAGTTGAGCTTGTGCAATGACGTTGGCGAGGAGTAAAACCATTGCGGAAAGGAGAAACCGTTTCATCTACGAGTTGAATTTGAGGGTGAATATTAAGAATAAAGGTATCTTTTTTTATGAAAGTTAGCTCGCTTATGCCTGACAATAAATGAACGGTCTACCTTCAATCCGGCATCTTTTTCTTAGCTTTGTCCCCAATTCCCAAAAAAGATCCCTCCATGGGGACAAAATCACCCCATTCAACGTTAAACAAGCACTTAACCCGA
>ENA-UOWO01002909-UOWO01002909.1-activated-sludge-metagenome-genome-assembly--contig:-NODE-2909-length-20537-cov-11.397764_pt1 | contig 20537 bp, 18 predicted proteins | sample MGYA00238148_ERZ761564 | MGnify/ENA primary metagenome ERZ761564 (study PRJEB28885, sample SAMN05720194) | activated sludge metagenome | isolation source: Anaerobic digester | place: USA... | reverse complement strand
CCAGGAGTCAATTTCCTCAATTTTAATTCTGATTTGGGACATGGTGTCTCGGTCGCGGATACTGAGAGTTCCATCTTCGAGACTTTGATAATCAATAACGGCGCACCAGGGAGTGCCGATTTCATCCTGACGGCGATATTTTTTGCCAATATTACTACTGTCGTCAAAATCGAGTGAGTATTTTTTAGATAGATCAGTGTAAAGATTTTTGGCTAAACTTACAAGCTCTGGTTTATTGGCGGCGAGTGGGAAAATGGCCATTTTATAGGCAGAAAGCTTTGGGTTTAGTTTTAAAAAGATTCGGGTTTCACCATTGTCGAGTTTTTGCTCCTGATAGGCGTCGAGGAGAAGAAAGAAAAGAGAGCGGTCAACTCCCCCCGAAGCCTCAACAATATGGGGGATAAATTTCTTGCCGGTAGTTCGATCGAGATAACTTAAATCCTGATGACTATATTTGGAATGCTGGGTAAGATCGTAGTCCCCTCGCCAATGAATTCCCTCCATTTCAGTCCAGCCCCAGGGGGCCTCAAATTCAATATCAAAGGCTTTTTGGGCGTAAAAGGCCAGTTCATTTTTCTGGTGCTGGCGAAAACGGAGAGATTCTTTTTGATTAAAAAGCCCTTGATACCAGGCCATCCGAGTTTCTTTCCAGTATTCGTAATACTGATTCATATCTTTTTCCTGACAAAAAAACTGAATGTCCCATTGTTCAAATTCGCGGGTTCGATAGAGAAAATTTTTAGGAGTAATTTCATTGCGGAAGGCTTTGCCGATTTGAGCGATGCCAAAAGGAATTTTGACCCGGGAGGAATCAACAATATTTTTAAAATCCAGATAAATATTTTGACAGGCTTCTCCCCGAAGATAGGCGGGGATTTTTTCACCTTCAATAACCCCGATTTCGGTTTTAAAAAGAATATTAAATTTTTTGGGATTAGTGAACTCTCCCCCACATTCAGGACATTTAGTGACATTATCGATTAAATCGGGTCGGAATCTTTGGTGACAGGATTTGCATTCAATGAGCTCATCGCCAAAATTCTTGACATGACCGGAGGCTTCCCATACTTTAGGATGGGTAATGATGGCACCGTCAATGAGGACGACATCGCTTCTCTCCTGAACATTATTTTTGAGCCAGAGTGATTTCCAGTTATTTTTTAAAAGAGAGCCAATGGGGCCGTAGTCATAAAAACCCTGAATCCCTCCATAAATTTCTGAATTTTGAAAAACAATTCCCCGTCGTTTACAGAGGGAGACAATTTTGGCAACTAAATCATTTTGTCCGCTTAACATAAGTTATTATAACCGATTAATGAAAGAGTTTATGGCTGTAAAGGGGTTTTTCAATTATTGATTCGCAGAATTTTTTGATTAAGCCTTGGGTAGTTTTATAATCCTCTTTTTTAAAAGAGGTGGATATTTCTGGTGGCAGGCCGTAGCCAAGCTCATTTAAAAAATTTATTTCCTCTTTTATGAAATGGGAATAATGGTTTTGACTTATCGATCTGACTCCATTGACGACGATTTGGTAAAGTTCTTTTTGTTTTTGATCAAAAGGGAGCAGTTTATTAACGATTTCTAAAAAATAAAATAGTAAATTAATTTGACTTAAGGAAGAGGTATCTTTGAGGAAGGCTGTGACTGATTCAGTTTCGGAAAGCCAATAAAAAGAATTTTTATCGTAAAGACTGCTTTTGATAATGGTGCCGATTTCCAGGTGACCAAGGCGCCGACTTTTTATAGATTGGACCCCTTTAGCAAGACAGTTTATTTTGCCGAAATTTGAGGTTAATAAGGTGATGATTAAATCACCTTCCCGACGACGCTGTTTGTTGATAACCAGAGCTTCAGTTGAAATAAATTTGGGCATTAGAGTGAAAATTTCAGAGTTTTATCAGATTCCCAAGAAAATTTTTCAGGAGCTCCCCCATTGACAGAGATTTCATATTCAATCGCTTTGGTTCCCGGTTGCTTTTGAAGGTAAAGGGTGTAATTTTTACTCGCCTTTATGGGAGTGGAATATTGAAGAGAAACTTTGGAGCTGGAGTTGGCATAAAGAGGGTATTTGTTGCCATAAAAGCCTTCAAAGACTTGCTTGCCCAATTCTTCGTATTTGAGGGCCTCTATTTCTGAGCCGGTCATTTTTATTAGCTGACTGCCAAGGGGGACATAGAATCTAAATAAATTCCGATAGGTAGCCGCATTTAAACATAAATCCCCTTTTTCCAAATTACAGTTTGAGGCTTTGGCCGGATTGGTGTAAGTGATAGTAATTTTATGTTCGATATTGCCATCTTTAACACTAAGGTCGTGAGTAATTTTTTGAGTAATAAAAATATTGCTTTTGGCAGAGGCAAAATTAGCGTCATTAAGATGGAAATAATCAGTGTTATTATCTGTCTGAATAATATTACCGGCAATATTGGCTTTAATGGCCGCCTGTTGAATCTCGGGAGAAATGAAATAAAAAAGAATGTGTTTTCGATTAAGATTATTAAAAAAAGCCTGGGCTAAGGGCCCAATTTTGTTTTTTTCTGAGCCCATGGCATTAGCCAGTAGTGATTGCATGAGAGGGCCAAGAAAGCCTTTTCGGTCATTTTCAATGTAATTTCGGGGACGACCGGCAATCCACTCGAGATCATAAATAATTTTAGGGCAACCATTACAGCGGGGATCAGGATCGCTGGTAAAGGTACCCACCCGGGTATCTAGTTTTCCCAATATTTTAACGATATCGACAAGAACCTGAGTGTCGAGGGCGATAACCGCGTCAAATTGGGTTTTTTTACCCATGGCTTTGTAATAGCTATCTAGAAAAATTTGAGCATCAGTGGGAAAATCCGGAGATAAATTGCTATCACGAAGATTTAAATAAGGGACATTAATATGGTAGGACTTAATAATTCGGGGAGCTGGAGTCGTACTGGAAAGCTTGTCGTCGAGATCGTAAATATTACTGGAAGCTCCGGGAATAATTTTGCCATTATCGACCTTGAGGGTGGTATAAGCGGTCCAGAAGCCGCCACTGGGACGGAGCTCTCCATCATTTTGAAAAATGACTAGGTAATTTCTAGCTTTGTCTTTGCCGAGAAGCCACGAGACCTGACCAAGGATGGGTTTGCTGTTGCCAACATAGTTTTTAATTTCTCCAATCATTTCCCTGGCTTTATTGAAATCAGTGTGAAGGGGAATACCTCTGAAATTCTCCGGATAGCGATTGATATCGATTTGATTGACGAGAGTGTCAATTTCGTTAACTTGGCTTTCAATTAAATCAAAGTGAGGCAAGATACTTTCGATTGATTGGGTTAAAAAGGCAATTCGGTCTTCGGTGGTTTCAGCACTACTGGTAGCCGCCCCTTTCAAACCCAGAAAATCCTGATAAGGCTCGATGGCTTTGATAACTATTTCCCCGGTTTCTAGGGCATCACCGCCAATTTTAATTAGGTTTTGACCATCATGATAATAATTACTGGCCACGGGGATAACTTTTAGATAAGCAAGTTTTTTAAATTTATTATCAATGGTGTTTAGTTCTTCCCGCAGGGCTGAGACAATTTCTTTACTTTTGGATAAATCTTTATCGGAAACAGCGACTGAAAGCGACTCCGCTACCGTTTTTGTTTTTTCAATTTGAGCCAGCAAACTTTTGCCCGGCAAATAGAGAAATAAAAATAAAAGTAAGATAACCGCTAAAAAAGCGCTGAGAATAATTAAAACAGTCCGGTTTATTTTAAATGATTTTTTAGGAGTGAGAGTTTTTGTTTTTAGAGGAGTCCCTTCTTTTTTGATTAGCTTGGCTGGAATTTCCATAAGTAAAGTTTATCATGAAATTACCAGGGGGAAATCATGGCCAAAGGGGTTTTAAGAATGATAAGAAGTTCATCGGCTAGAGAGCGATTAATAATGTACTGGGCATCCAGCCGAGCTCTTTCTTTAAAGGAAAGTTCGTTTCTTCCTGAGACTTGCCATGGGCCAGTGATACCAGGCTTGGCACTGCGAATAATCTTAATATATTTTCTGGTATTTGGATATTTATTGGCATATTCCTTTAGTTCTTCATCCCGGTAGGCCCTGGGGCCAACTAGGCTCATCTCTCCCTTTAGGACATTTAAAAACTGGGGCATTTCATCAATGGAGGTTGCTCGGATAAATTTGCCAATTGAGGTAACTCGGGGATCTTCTTTAGTGGAAAGTTTCCAATCGTTGGCTTTATATTTTTTCCAAAGTTCGGGATAATTATCTTTTAAAAATTTATCATTATCACCAATACGCATGGAGCGAAATTTATACATGTAAAAGAGACAGTTTTTGCCGACTCTGAGTTGTTTAAAAATTATCGGTCCAGGTGAAGTAATTTTAATGAGAATGGCAATGATAATTAAAATTGGTGAGAAAATTATAAGTAAAAACAGAGAAGAAAAAATATCGATACCTCTTTTTATCGGTTCAAATAATTTTACCCGAAGCGAATAAAAAGGTAAGGATTTTCTAGTCATTTTTGCCGGTAAAGAAATGTTTTAAATTGAGATTGCCAACGATTTTGGTGACGAGATCTCGGACATGAAAACTGCCATCACTGGCGAGATTGCAAATTAATAGGGCATCAGGCGTGTCGACAATAGCGAGGTGGTTAACATCGACAAGGCCAATCATCTTTTGAGTGTCAGAAACCAGGAGACAATTTTGGGAATTTACTTCGGCAAATTTTATATTTTTAGGGAGAAGGGCAAAATTATTCCCAATTTTGGGCAATTCTTTATAAATTGATTTCCATTCACCAATATCATTCCAATTAAAAGAGGCGGGTATTAAAACTAATTTTTTTGATTTTTCGGAAATAGCGACGTCAATTGCGAGAGAGGGAGAAAGAGAGTAAATTTTTTGAATAATCTTAGGATGGTCTAAGTTGTCGAGAAGCTTATTATAAAGAGGGAGATAGTTTTTGGCATAAAGTTTAAATTCTGCCAGCAAGGTATCGATTTTATAAGTATAAATACCACTATTCCAAAAACAGTTATTCTTTTTAATTAATTTTTGGGCCTCGAGAGAAGAAGGTTTTTCGATAAACTGGGTCACTTGATTTTGGGAATTAACCATAATATAGCCAAAGGAAGGTGAAGGGGAATTCGGTCTAATCCCAAAAGTGATAATGGCATTATTTTGGGCTAAAGTAAAACTTTTTTTTATGTCACGGTCGAATTTAACCAGTTGACTGATGAAATGATCGGAGGGAAAAGAGGTAATGGTGGCACGGGGATCTTTTTGGCTGATAACGGCGGCGGCGTAGAGAAGAGCCATGGCCGTATTTTTCTTTTGAGGTTCAGCTAAAATGTTTTGCGGCAGGGCCAGACCCTTTAAATTTTCCTTAACTTGCTTTTCATATTTAATATTGGTCACCAGATAAATATTTTTGACAGGGACGATTCTTTTGGCTCTCAAAAAAGTTTCTTTAATGAGAGAATTTTCTGAAAATAAGGTTAAAAATTGTTTAGGTCGGTCAACCCTGGACAGGGGCCAAAGCCGAGGGCCGGTCCCGCCGCAAAGAATTACGATGTAATGACTACTGTCTGTCTTTTTGACCATAGACTGTCAACTTGTTTTTTAAAGTTTAACATAAAGTTTTGACGATTAAATTTTTGGGCCTGAAGACGAGTCTCATCACTCTTTGGCGGTGATTTTAAATATTTTTCCATAGCTAAAAGTAAAGACGGCTTATCTTGTCTGTCAAATAAAATGCCAGTTTTTCCGTTTATTATTGTTTCCAGAGCGCCACCTCGATTATAGGCGATGACTCCCCGACCACAGGCCTGCGCCTCTAGGGCACTGAGACCAAGGTCCTCTTCCTGGGGATAAATTAGAGCAGTACAGTTTTGATAAAGTTTGATTAACTCAGGTTCGGTGACTTCTTCAATAAATTCAATATTATTTAAACCCTTAGCTAGGCATTTTAGATAAGCGCTTTCACGGCCCCGGCCGACAATTTTTAGCTGATATTGACTATCCGCAAAAGCTTCAACCGCTAAGTCAATTTTTTTATGAGGCACGAGACGGGAAACGATTAAAAAATAAGGCTGAGCCGATTGGTTGTTTGGGGTAAATTTGTTTAAATCAATACCGGGATAAATTATCGTCGCCTTTCTCTGATAATTTTTTTCAATCCGAGTGGCCACATTTTGCGAATTACAGAAAAGATAGTCGGGACGCTGTCCGTAAACCTTATCGATGTTTTGGTATTTTTTTAATAAAGGTTTTAAAAGTATTGGTGGGTTTTGATATAGATAACGATTAATATTATGGAAATAACAAATAAATAATGTCTTGGGGAGAGTCAAAAAGCAGTGACCGACGGTGGCAGTGGTGGAAATAAGAATATCGTAGGCCGAAAAATCTATTTGTTCGAGTTTAAAGGCATAAAAAGGGGAATAAAATAATTTATTTTTTAAATTTAAAGAAAAAACTCGATGATTTTTTGGTAGCCAGGGGCATTTATCGGGTTGGTAGTCGAGAGTGTAGAGATCGGCCTCCGGATAAATTTCAAGTAAATCTAGGAGAACCCGTTCGGCGCCGCCCCATTGATTAAGCCAATCATAGTAAATTGCAATCTTTAAATTTTCAGTCTTCAATTTACAATCTTTCCGCCAGAGGCGGATCCGCCTTTGGCGGACAATTTTCAATCTTTAATTAATAATTTTTTGATAAAAATTTAAGGTTTCTTTTGCGGTTTGGGACCAGGCATATTTAGCCACCTGTTTTTTGCCAAGATTTATTAATTTTTCTCTTAAATTTGGAGATTTTTTTAATAAGTTTATTTGTTTGACTAAATCATCCGGATCTTTCGGATCAAAGTATAGAACGGAGTCTCCGTATATTTCCGGTAAACAGGAGGCATTGGCGGCAATGACGGGACAGTTTAGAGCCATGGCTTCGAGGCCGGTCAGAGAAAAACCTTCTAAAAAGGAAGGATGGACCAGAGCGAGAGCCTCAGAATAGAGACTGGCAAATTTCTCGTCCGGGACATAGCCTAAAAATTCAACTTGCTTTTGCAGTTTTAGCTCCGATACTTGTTTTTCTATTTTTTCACTGAAAATAGAACGGGAGCAGATTATTTTTAATTTTAAATCGGGTAGCTTTTTTAAAGCTTTTAGGAGGACCTCAATATTTTTATGAGGATAAAGATTGCCAGTGTAGATTAGATAATTAGAAGTTGGGAGATTGCTTCGCTTTGCTCGCAATGACGAATTAAGAAAGTTGGGGTCAACGGCTTCGTAAGTAGTAATGATTTTGTGAGGTGGGAATTTATATTTTTTAATAATATAATCCCGCCAAAAATGGCTGGGGACAATTAGATGGGAGCTAATAAAGATAATTCGGGTCATAAGTAAATAAGCCCAGTATTTGGGCCAATACAACAAAGGATTTCTGGTAGTGGTCTCTTTACCTTTGGAAAAATGACGGATCAAATCGTGAACGGTAACAACTGATTTTTTAAAATAGAAAATCGGCTTGTCGAGATGGGTAAAATGAACCAGGTCAGGTTTTAGTTTGGATAGTAAAGTAGGAAGAAATATTTGCTCAGCGAGAGAATAATGGCGCAGTGGGGTGGGGACATATTGATAGCTGTCTTTTAAATCATTAGAAATTTCTGCCAGTAACTGGGGGTAGACAAGAAGGGTAAATTTATATTTTTTAAAATCAGGGAGTTCTTTTAGGGCCAGGAGTAGATTTTTGGTGTAGCGGCCCAGACCGGTATGCTTTGGGCCATAGAGTCTGGCATCAATGATAATATGGGTCATAAATACTTAGCTTTAAATAAACGATATTTTTCCAAAAAATTAATGCCCAGATTAATGAGAGGATGAAGTAATTTGGGATAAGCTGACATCAGGTTTTCGCGGTAAAAAATTTTCATAGCGCTGGTGCTGGCCATAGCTGACCTGATTTTGGTTTCACGGCTGGCAGCTGATTTTTTTTGAGAATGAGAAATGATGCCGGAGGAAATTCCCTGATAGTGAGTGGCACTGCAGCCAGGATAAAAATATAGGGAGAATCCATGTTTTTTTAATTGCCAGCAAAAATCTAAATCTTCACCGTAGAAAAAATATTTTTCATTCCACCAGCCTATCGTTTCCCCTACTTCTCTTTTGACCATGAGGAAAGCACCGACACAGGCATCTATTTTTTGAACTTTTTGATAATTTAAATGACCTAAAAAATAGCCATTAAAAATTTTTGATTTGGGAAAAAGTTTGGGTAAACCAAAGCCAAAAAAATGGCAAAATGAATTCCAAGGGGTAGGAAAGCCCCGATGAGATTCAGGCTGGGTTTTACCGGTCAGAGCCAGAATTAAATTACAGGTGGCGCTATCAACCTCTGGATGGTGCTGGAAAAAATCTAACATTTTTTTGAAGGTATCAGCTTCAACTATAGTGTCGGGATTTAAAAATAAAACATATTTCGACTCTGGATTGCTCTTTTTAAGAGCCTGATTGTTACCGGCGGAAAACCCGATGTTGTCAGGTAAAGGATAAAAAAGTAAATTTATTTGAGGATTTGTTTTTTTTATCTGTTTAGCTTTTGAAAACGAAGTGTCAGACGAGGCATTGTCGGCAATGATAACCTCAATGGAATAATCGTCGAGCTCGGAGGAAACGATACTTTTTAGACAGTCCGAGAGATATTTACCAGAATTATAGTTTAAAATAATGACCGAAAGCAGGGGGTTATTTTTTGGTAATGTTTTCATAAATTTGATTTAAGCCCTCAACTCCTCTTTCAAAAGAATATTCATTTTTGATTAATTTCTGGGCATTGTCACCAATCTTTTTTCTAAATTTAGAATCAGTTAGGATTTTGACGGAATTTTTGACAATATCTTTGTCGGGGCAAACGATAGCATGCTCGTAGTTTTTTATTTTAATACTGCCCATGCCGCCCTGGGGATTGGTAATAACCGGGAGGCCAAAAGCCATGCCTTCCAGGAATTTATTTCGAGTCCCTCCCCCACTGCCCATGGGTGCCAGAAGAAGCCAGGAGTGCTGGTAATAATATTGGGGGTCATACTTTTGACCATCACTGTCAGCTTCGGCGACAATGATGTCTTGGCTGGCATATTTACCAAAAAAATCAGGGGCAAAACGGCCAATAATGTAAAGCTCACAATCTGGTATTTTTGATTTAATTTGGGGCCAGTATTTATCTAAGATAAGCTCGACAGATTCGCGGTTTTGCATCCATTTCATATTGGAAACACCAAACAAAATGCTGGGTTTATCTGATTTTTTAGTTTTAATTGGGGCATCAATATATTTTTGATCAACTCCATTTTGAAAATACTGAATATCGCGACGACCGGTGAGACTGGAAATAATTTTTTGATCTTCAAGACCAAAGGCAACGACAGTGTGAGTGTTTTTCCAGTAATGAGTTTCCCAATACTTTAATTTACGGACATCAATCCATAAAAGAGGTTTTAATAATTTTTTCCAGCCGCTGAGGCTTTCGACATAATGTTGGTAAACGGCGTATTCAATGGTTAAATCGACCAGAACGACCGGGATATTGGTTTTGGGAATATTGGGCATGGGGTAAAAACAATCGCAGTGGATAAGGTCAAATTTTTCAGTGTCAATTTCTTTTTGAATGGCTTTTCTAAAATCATCAGAAATGTAATTGACGACGAGAAAGGGATAAGGGCTAAAAGCGGTTCTTAAAACTTTTTTAAGATCCCAAGTTTTGCCTCTTTTGACGATAATTATTTTTTGGCAGTATTGCCTTAAATCTTCAACCCCCTCTTCGTCCCGGCTAAAGCAAATTAGGGTAATATCATTTTTGGGAGCCAGATATTTAATCGAATAAAAGGAGGAGCGCTGGCCACCGGACTGGGACAGGCGGGGAATATAAGGAGTAATCATCAAGATACGTCTTTTTTTGATCATTTTTTGAGGGTTAAAGATTGGTAATAAAGGGCCATTAAAATCCAGATGGGATAAGCCACTTTTGAGGCCTCAAAGATATCAATAAAAATGGCATTACTCCAAATACAAATCATGACGGAAAAGAAAATTAATGGTAGCTGAGAGTAAAAATTGGTCTCTCTTTTGATGATGAAAGGAAGGCTGTTAATAAATAAGTAAATGAAAATTAAGGTAAAGCTTAAAAAGCCTAAAAGACCGCTTTCGCCTAGAAATCGGAGATAATCATTGTCGGTGGCTAGGGTGATTGAGCCAAGACCGGTCCCCAGAAGGGGGTTTTTTCTAAAGGCAGTAACCGCCCGAGGCCATTCAACATTGAATCTTATTTCTCCGGAGCGGGCGACCCCGGCATCAGCGTCGATAGGGATAAATTCCTCAAGTGGCTTGTGGCGGAAAACGGTAGGAATGGGCGTGGTATAGGCTATGATTGGTTTTTTTGTAGGTCTTAATGTAGGAGTAATAGTAGTCGGACTGGGAAGGGGGACGGAAGTAGGAGTGGAAATAATTTTGGGAGTGGCAATTCTTAAAGTAGCGATTAGACGCTGATTTAGATCTTTGGAATTGAAAAAACTAAAAACGACTAAAAATGATAAAGGTATCACCCATAAGTATTTTCGAATTAAAATTAGACAAAGAGCAGCTGAGCCCCAAAAAGCAAAGATGGATACGCGGGAGGCAGTCAGGGTTAGCAGGTGGAAACCAATCAAAAATAAGATAAAAGAAATAATTTTTAAACTTTTATTTTTGATTAAAAGAGCGACCGCTAAAATTGGGATTAAAACTAGACTAAGATAAGCGGCCAGATCATAGTGTCCGGCAAAGGTCGAAGAAATTCTCGTCCAGACATTCATTTGGAGAAGCTGGCCTTTAGAAAATTCCTCATTCATGGTGGAAATCACTGGGAAAGAGAGATATTTTTGACCATAGCCATAAAGCGCAATCCCGACTAGAGCAAATAAGGAGAAGAGATAAGGATAGAGAAAATCTTTCCTAGTTTTAATGGCCTCCAGAGTAATAAAAAAGAGGGAAATATATTCAAAGCGACGAAGGGTATTTAACATTAAGATGGAGGGACGATTGGTTTGATAAATTAAAATGGCATTAAGGGTACTCAGGAGAATGGCGATAAAATAGCCGATAAATAAGGGTGTAATTTTATATTTTAAAACCGGAAAATGATTTTTAATTTGAAGGACAAACCAGGTTAAAAGACAGGCGGCGACCACAAGATCATCGAGTCTGATGGCGACATAAGTCCCTTTAACGGCCATGAGGGGAAATTTGGGATAGAGGGGAATAAAAACAATTAAAATTGATAATAGAATGCGGTGGATATTTATATTTTTGAACATAAGCCTTTGTAGGTGGGATTAATAAGACTGCGGAGAGCGGCGTTTAATTTTAAGGAAAATTTTAAAATTGGCAATTGCCACCGAGGGCGATGCTTTTTAAAAAAAGAAACGACTCCCTGGTATTCACGGAGTAAGGGATGTGATTTATCAATGGCTGAGGCACCACCCAGATGGATTATTTGAGGGCCGACGAGATACCAGCATTGAGATTTTGGTAGAGCCAAATGCATTCGATAAGTCCATTCAACTTCTTCTCCGTACATAAAATAATTTTCATCAAAGCCGCCGGTAAGGTCAAGAACCGAGCGGCGGAGAAGCATAAAGGCGCCACTGACCCAATCCTGAGGGTGATCTTTAAGAAAAAATTTTTCGTGGGTATAAAAATGCGGTGGATGAGGGTGAAAAGGTTTTATGAGTAAATTAAATAAAGGGAGGTCGTCTAGTCCAAAAGACCAGGCGAGAGTATTTAAGAGATTAGGGAAATAGCCGCCACTAGCTTGAATACTGAGATCTTGATTAAGTAGCTGGGCGGTGCAGAGGTGAGCCTCGGGATGAGTTGAGAGCCAGTTTAGAGACTGACTAATGGCGGAGTGGAGAATGAGAGTATCGGAATTTAAAAGTAAAAGATAATTACCCCGGGCAACTTTAAGGCCCTGATTACTCGCCTTGGCAAAACCGGAATTGAGAGAATTAGTGATTAGATGAATAGTATTTAGATTATTAGAATTTAGTGTTTTAAGCTCTTTTACTGTCCCATCAGTGGAATTATTGTCAACTACGATTATTTCAGTGGGGATTTTTTCACTCTTATCAATTTTATTTAAATCAAAAGAAAGTCCTTTATCTTTTTGAATCGATTTTAAACAATTTAAAGTAAGCTCCCGGGTATTATAAGAAACAATGATAATCGATAAAAGCGGATTAATGGGCATTATTTTTTTTGAAATTACGGTAAAGATAAAAGAGACCGACGAGTGAGGCTTCGATAATAAAGAAATTTAAAAGTCGAATGGGGATGGAGGTGGGAATAACTTTAATGGTGATTTTACTTTTGTATTCAATGCCTTTAAAAATCATTTTATTGGCGGCTCTTTTTTCAGGTTTGGTAAAAACATCATTTTCCCATTCGTAGCCATTGATATAAAGAGACTCTTTAAAGGGGATCGAAAATTCTTCAAGATAGTAGCTTTGCATGGTATCGCGAAAGATGGTTTTGGCGTACTCTGGGGGGTAATTAAGGCGAATTAAAATTGGACTGGTGTAGGCTGAGCGGTAAAAATTGATGACCTCGGTGCGGCTCAGATTGGTATAAAAGGCGGTCACATTTTCCATTTGAACCGTATCTCCTGGTTCATCAGACTTAACGCTATTTGGTAAGTCTTTTAAGACGGGGGTGGGAATTAGAAGATAAGCGAGAAAAAAGGCATTAACTAAAACAACTAAGATGGGGAATATTTTTTTAAACATTATTGAAAAAGCATGGGCCGGCCTAATTTATATTGAGGATCTTTGAGCTGGCGATCGGATATTTTTTTGGCGGGAATTCCACCCCAAACTTCAAAATCCGGGACATTTTTGGTAACGACGGCCCCGGCCGCGACGACGGCTCCCCTACCGATCGTGACCCCGGGGAGAATGATAACCCTCGGACCAATAAAAACAAAATCTTTAATGGTGACGGGGGCAAAAGAATTGCCGAAATCTGGGGAATTTATATCGTGCTCATCCGTATAAATTAAAACCTCCGAGGCAATATCGACATGGGAGCCAATGGTTAGTCCGCCTCGGCCATCAAGAAAGGTGCCATAGCCAATAATAGAATTTTCCCCAATACTAATGCCGCTCGGTTTAAAAAAATTAGCCCCAAGGTGAATGGTGCTGCTAAAGGGCATTTTAATTCCGGAAATTAAATAAAAGATTTTTCGAATAAAATGAATGGGGATAAAACCAACAACTCTCAAAATTAGGAGCCAGAATTCAGAAAAAATGGTCAGGAGGCGGTTGAAAATTTTGGGGATGAGGTTTTGGAGGGTAATTTTTTGGCCGACATATTGATTCATAAATGAATTATACCTTGTCGATTATAAAAGTTGATGAAAGAGTAAAGACAGGGATTCAGCTGACTTTTTCCAAGTAAATTTTGCTGATTGAAGTTGGCCTTTGCTAATTAATTTTTGCCGAAGATCGGGGTCTAATATTTTTTGAAAAGCGGCGATAAGACTCCCGGTGTCAGTGGGATCGATATAAAGAGCGCTGTCTTTTAAGATTTCTTTGAGGGGGGGAATTGAACTGGCGATGACTGGGGTACCCACAATTTGACTCTCAATGGCGGGAATACCAAAACCTTCGTAAGTACTGGGGATAACCAAGGCTATGGCTCCATGGTAAAGAGCCCATTTCTCCTCTTCGCTGATGAAATCGGTAAAAACTACTTCATGGGTTAGGCCTAGTTTTTGGAGAATGATTTTAATTTCATCAAATAACCAGCCCTTTTTACCGGCAATGACCAGTTGGAAAGAAGGAACGTTAGAGCTTTGGAGCTTTAGAAAATGAGAAAAGGCTTTGATGAGGAAGGGATAATTTTTATTGGGCTTTAAAGTGCCGAGGGCCAAAAAATAAGGAGAATTTATTTTGAATTTGGCTTTTACTTTTTGAAGAGTGAGTTTAGATATTTTGGGAGGAGCAGAAACACCATTGTAAACGACGGAAATTTTTTCTGGAGGAATTTGATAGGTTTTAATGAGTTCGTTTTTGGTAAACTGGGAAACTGCCACAATATGTTTTGCCCTATCTATTGATGATTTAGTCCAGTTTATCAGTTGATATAAATCTTTTTTGGTAAACTCTTTTTGAAAATTTAAATAGCCGATATCGTGGATGGTGGGAATGGTGGGGACTGAGGAAAAAGAGGGTGAATAGTGACCGGGTGAGTATAAAAGTTTTATTTTTGGTGAAGAAAATAAAAGGTGGAGAGGTAGGGCAAACTTGGTCCATAAAAATTTTGGCCCAAAAACTTGATAATGCCAGTAATTATTTTCGGAAGGTAGATCACTTAGAGGCTTATCTTTTAGATAGATATAATAATGATCGTCTTTGTTTTGTTTATAAAGTTCCCACAAAATATGGTAGGCATATTGGCCGACTCCGACTCGGATTTTTGTATTGGCTTCGTTGCCATCGATTCCGATTAGCATCATTTTAGTTTACTATAGATCTCTAAAGTCTTGATAGCAGTCAGGTCCCAGGAGAATTTGGCCGCGGCCGCCCTAGCATTTTCTGATAATTGTTTTCGGAGAGAGGCTGAGGAGAGAAGTTTATTTATGCCTTGAAAAATACTGTCAATCGAGCGGGGGTTGACGAGAAGTCCGGATTTACCCACAATTTCGGGCATTGAGGAGATATTGCTAGTGAGGACTGGGACACCAACTTTCATTGATTTGATGACCGGGAGGCCAAAGCCTTCGTAAAGAGAGGGGTAAGCGAGAAAGAGAGCAGAAGCGTGAAGGGCGACCATATCTTTTTCGGGAATATAGCCGAGGATTTTAATCCAGGGCTTTTTGAGGTGAAGGACGTCTTTGCCCCAGCCGTATTTGCCGGTAATAGCCAGCTCGACCGGAGAATGAGGGTGTTTTTGGTGATAGAGATTAAAGGCCTGGATAAGGCGGGTTAAATTTTTGCGCGGTTCTCTGGTACCTTGGGATAAAATAAATTTTTTAAGACCGTATTGTTTTTCAATGCTGGCTTTTTTGCGGGTTTGATACTCGGGACTTTGTTTTAAAAAGTGGTCGTATTTATCTTCAGCGGCTTCATAGACAACTGAGCATTTTTGGGGGTTAATTCTGGGAAATATTTTTAATAAATCATTCTTGGTATTTTCGGAAACACAGATAAAAGACTGACACTTTTTTTGAGCCCAAAACATTTTTTGACGATGAGTCGAGACGATTTGGGGATGAAGCCAGCTGGGATTGATAAAAGGCGCCAGGTCATGGACAGTAGTGACGGCTTTGGCTTTAAATGTCGGCGGCTGAGTCCAGTCAGAACAATGAAAAATATCGCAGTTGCCGATAAATAATTCTATGGGAAAAATATGTAATTTGTTCCAAAGAAAGGCTAAAAGTGATTGAGGCAGATGGAAATAATAAATCTTAACGTTTTGGTGTTTTTTTAATGCGGAAATGTCTTTGGGGAGAGGTAAACGCATGGAAGAAAAGAAGAGTTTATAGGTATTTTGATGGTCGTTTTTTAGGAGATGGCGAACCAGATTAAGGGTATAGTTGCTCACGCCGGTGCCGTAGGCAGTGGAGGAAACGTCAATGCCAATAATCATAATATGTCTAATTGTATCAGATACTAAGCTTAAGATATTCCCCTGTTTTTAGATTTAAATTTTTGGCGGTGCCGGCATTCAGCTCGATGACATATTTTACCGGCTGAGTGCTTTTATAGAGGGTGAGCTGAAAGTCTGATTTGCCCATTTCCGGAGAAGCAGTGTAAATATCGGTAATCTGCCCACTGGCTTTGATAAAAATCATGTCGAGGGGGATGAGAGTGTCCTTCATCCAAAAAGTTTGGGTAGATTCGTGACCAAAGATAAATAACATGCCACAATTGGGACAGAGCTTAGTGCGACCGGATAAACCTTTACTTAAAAGATAGGGAGTATTGGCTATCTCAAGAGTAAAATTTTGTTTACCAATTTTTTGCTCAATTGTTTTACTGGGTTTACGAGGAAATTTATAGTAAACAAACAAAATAACGCCTAAAAGTATTAATAAATATCCAATTTTTTGCATAGTTTCTCCCCTATTTTATCCCAAGTGTAATGATTAGATAGATAAGAAGATGAAAAGTGGAGAAGATTAGAAGTAATAAGTGAAGGGAGTTTGATAATTTTAGAAGCTAGATCCTCCGGATCTTTTTGTTTAAAGATGAAACCGCCTTTAGTTTTTTTAACAATTTCCATTGAGGCGGGAATGTCTGCGGCAATGACTGGTTTTCCCCGGGCCAGGGCTTCGAGAAGAACAAGGCCAAAGGATTCCTGGGTAGATGGCGAAATTAAGATAGAACAGTTGTCTATCAATTTTGATAAGTCGCTATCGGGAAATGAAGTAATAATTTTGATTCGTTTTTTGATAGAGAGAGGCAAAGAGTCAATTTGTTTTTGAATAACGGGGAAATAGAGAGTTTTTTGACCGGCGAGAGTGAGAGTATATTTTGAGGGAAGAAGAGAAAAAGCCGTAATTAAGGTAGGAATGTTTTTGTGGGCGGAAAAAGAGCCGATGAAGAGGAGATTAAACCCCCTTTTATTCCCCCTTGATGAAGGGGGACTTTTTTTTATGAAGCTTTTGTCGATGCCGTTGCCGAGGAGAATTAATTTTGATTTGGGAATGTTAAGTTTTTTGTTAAAATAGTTAGTTTCAAAGTCGGTCAGGGTCCAGATGTAATCAGCCGATTTTAAGGTATTTAATAATATTGGTGTTTGAAAATCGGGGTCAGTGGGGTGAAAGGAAGCGTTGATAAGTAATTTAGGTGAATAGTGGAGTAGATTAGTAGTTAAAAAGCGGAGAAGGCGAGCGTAGAGAACCATGGTGGTGGGCAAGGGGCCGGCGAGAATATAGTCAGGGCGATATTTTAAAACAGAAACGAGAAACGAGATGCTAGAAATTGGAGAGAAAATGGGGCCTTTGCTCAGAGTTTTAAAATTGGGAAAAAAGCGGCCGAGAAATTTAAAAGGACGATGAAATAGAGTAATGACGGGAAGTCTGAGAATGTTTCCGCCTTCAATTTTTATTTGACTATGGCGTGGCGAAGAAAAATCATCAGTGGACTGGCAGTTGGTCGTGATAATTGAAACTTGATGATTGTTTGATTGAAGAAATTCCCCCATTTTGGCGATAACCCGAGAGCCGCCGTCAATAGCCGGAGGGTAAATATGAGTTAATAGTAAAAACTTGGCCACTGATATAGTATATTTCATTGATGCTAATTAAACTTAAAAAAGTTTTATTTTCCAGATGGGCACGAATGTTTTTGTCAGCCTTACTTATTTATTTTGCCTTTAGAAAGGCAGATTTACCCCAGCTTTGGTCGAATTTAGCCAGTGTGTCTTGGCAACTGGTAACGGTTTTAGTATTGCTAAATATTATTTCCATGCTGATTGGCGGACTGCGCTGGGCGATTTTAGTTTTGGGCGGAGCCAACCTAAAAGATATTTTAATTTTTACCAAGGCTTCTTTTACTGGTTCTTTTTATTCACTCTTCTTCCCCTCCTCGGTGGGTGGTGATTTGCTTAAATGGACCACTCTTTTAAAAAATTATCCCCAGATATCAAAATTAAAACTAGCAGGGACGGCGCTAATTGATCGGGTGATAGGTTTTAGTGCCTTTTCCCTAATGGCCATGATTTCTTTAATTCTGGGCAAAATATTGAAGTATCAATTTCCGGGCATTTTATTTTGGCTGTTTTTAGGGATAAATATAGCGTTGATCATTTTTTATCTTTTTGTTTTTAGACTCAATTTTGAAAAAATGGCCGGAAAGTATAAATTTTTAAATAAGCTACTGGAAATTGTCGATCTGTTAAAAAATAGCAATAAAAAAAGAATTATTCTTTGTTTTTTAATCTCGATGTTGGCTCAGCCCTTTTGGATGATGATTAGCTGGTATTTATTTAATAGCCTGGGGATTGATCTGAAACTGATTCAGGTTTTTATTTTTATGCCGATTATTTCGCTGATATTAACATTACCAATTTCCTGGGCTGGCTTTGGGGCCAGAGAAAATTTATATCTTTATTTTTTGGTACCGCTGGGATACTCGGCGGAAAAACTGCTGTTTGCGTCGACTTTTAGCGGCGTGATGGGAATTTTAATGGCACTGCTCGGGGGATTGATGCTGTTGATTTAAATTTTGTTTCAAATTTAATTACGGTGTAGAGACGTGATTAATCACGTCTCTACAAACAAAATAATGTCGATGCAAAACACGTTTGTTTAATAAATTTGTTTAATAAATATGTAGAGACGTGCCGGCGGCGCGTCTCTACTAAATAAAATCACGTCTCTACTGACATAAATTTATATTAAATTAATTTATAAATTTATAATTATTTCTTTGTTATACTAAGACCATGATTCTAATTGTCGGCGGAGCCGGATACATCGGCTCAACAGTAAACAAAGAATTAACCAAAGCGGGATTTAAAACGGTTGTTTTTGACAACCTATCTACAGGTAAAAAAGAATTGGTAAAATGGGGAGAATTTTATGAAGGTGATTTAAAAAATATTGAGGATATTAGGGCAGTTTTCGATAAATATCCCATTGAGGCCGTGCTTCATTTTGCCGCTTTAAAAGCAGTGGGTGAATCGGTGATAGAGCCAGAAAAATATTATTTGAATAATGTGGCTAACACTTTAAATTTATTTAAAGTAATGCGTGAGAAAAAGGTAAATAAGTTTTTATTTTCCTCCTCCGCAGCGGTTTACGGTGAACCAAAATATAATCCGGTCGATGAAAAACATCCCCTGAGTCCCATTAGCCCCTATGGCTGGAACAAGGCCATGGTCGAGCAAATTATGAAGGATTACAGTAGTGCTTATGATTTTAAATATGTGGCCCTGCGTTATTTCAATGCCTGTGCGGCTGAGCCGGAGACAGAAACTGGTGAATGGCCTGGGAGTAGTGCCAATTTAATTCCCCTCGTTTTGGATGCGGCTATTGGCAGGAGGGAAAATATTAAAGTTTTTGGAACTGACTACCCGACCGATGATGGCACCTGTGTCCGGGATTATATTCATGTGGTAGATCTGGCCTCGGCCCATATTTTAGCCTTAAAATACCTGCTTGATGGCGGTGAGTCTAATATTTTTAATTTAGGTAATGGTCGGGGTTTTTCAGTTAGAGAGGTCATAAATATGGTTAAAAAAGTGACGGGAAAAGAATTTGAGGTGGTAGAGACAGACAGGCGTCCCGGTGACCCCCCGATTTTGATTGCTTCTTCCGATAAAGCTCAAAGGGAACTTTTATGGAAACCTGAAAATGCTGATTTGGAAAAAATTATTATTGATGCCTGGAAATGGCATCAAAAAGCTTGTCAGTTAATGATTAAAAAGGATGGTTTATGAAAATTGCAGTTATTGGGACTGGTTATGTGGGTCTGGTGACTGGGGCGTGCCTGGCCGATATTGGCCACCGGGTGATTTGTGTTGACATTGATAAAAATAAAATTGAAAATTTAAAAAAGGGCATCATCCCTATTTACGAGCCGGGATTGACAGAAATAGTTAAGAAAAATTTTGAAAACGGAAATTTAGAATTTACGACTGATACCGGAGCGGCGGTCAAAAAGTCTGAAGTTGTTTTTATAGCGGTTGGTACTCCTTCTTTACCCGATGGATCGGTTAATTTAGATTATGTTAAAAAAGCGGCGGAGGATATTGCCAGGGCCATGAACGGCTACAAGGTAATTGTCGACAAATCGACTGTCCCAGTGGGCACGGGTGATGTCGTTGGTAGAACTATTGCTAAATATTATAGTGGTGATTTTCAGGTAGTTTCCAATCCGGAATTTTTGAAGGAGGGTGATGCCGTGAATGACTTTATGAATCCGGATAGAATTGTGATTGGTTCAGATGATAAAAAAGCTGAGGAAATAATGCTCTCTCTTTATGAAAAACTAGGGGGAGAAAGAGTCCTGACCACGGTCAAAAATTCGGAACTGATTAAATATGCTTCAAATGCTTATCTGGCCACCTCTATTTCCTTTATTAATTCTGTGGCTAATATTTGCGAAAAAGTCGGAGCCGATGTTAATGAAGTTTCGAGGGGGATGCGGGCGGATAAGCGGATAGGTCAATATGCGTTTTTAGCCGCAGGTGTGGGATATGGAGGCTCTTGTTTTCCCAAAGATGTAAAGGGAATGATTCAAACAGCCAATGAAAATGAAATAGGTTTTGAAATACTAGATTCGGTCGAGGCGACCAATGAAGCTCAAAAAAAATCACTGCTACCAAAGATTCAAAAGTTACTGGGTGAGAATCTGAGTGGTAAAAAAATTGCTATTTGGGGTTTGGCTTTTAAGCCAGAGACCGATGATGTGCGCGACTCCCCGGCTCTGACGATTATCAAGCAATTACAGGATCGAGATGTTGAAATTGAGGCTTTTGATCCAATTGCAGCGGAAAATATGAAAAAAGAAGTGGCTG
>ENA-UOWO01002908-UOWO01002908.1-activated-sludge-metagenome-genome-assembly--contig:-NODE-2908-length-20537-cov-12.631970_pt1 | contig 20537 bp, 21 predicted proteins | sample MGYA00238148_ERZ761564 | MGnify/ENA primary metagenome ERZ761564 (study PRJEB28885, sample SAMN05720194) | activated sludge metagenome | isolation source: Anaerobic digester | place: USA... | reverse complement strand
CCTCCTCGGCCTCCGTCACCCAGCGGCAGCCGTACTCGCCCTCGTTGAGCGCGGCCGCGTAGTGCAGCAGTTGGCCGTATCGGAGGAACCACGCCCACTCCGGATCCTTGCCGAAGGCCCGCGCCACGACCGTCACCATCCCCAGGTGGAAGGGAGTCGTGCACGGCTTGCCCTCCTTGGCCCGCTCCTTCAGCTCGGGCACCACGGCGCAGTCCTCGCGGTAGTCCGCCCACGCCATCCTCGCGCGGTGCACAGCCTTTGGTGAGAGCGCCATGCGCCGGATCGCAGCGATGTCCCTCTTGTCGGGCCGCCGCCAATCGATCGACCAGAGTTCCGCGAACGATCCGCACGCGCAGACCTTCGCCGCTCCCACCAGATCCGGGAGGGTGGCCATCGACGGCGTCCAGGGGAGCGGGTTGTCGATGGAGCGCAGCGCGGCAGAGTGCGCCGCGCAGAAGGGCCTCAGCTCACGGCCGAAGATCCGGTGCCCGTCACAGGGCAGCAGGAACGCCGCCGCCAGCCTACCCGCCACGAGTGATGCCAGGGCCATGGTCCATCGGGCTCAGGTGATCTTCTTGAACGCGACCAGGGTGCAGGACGCCTCCTCGAAATCGCGCACATTGTCCCCGATCTTCTTGTTGGTGACGATGTACCTGATCCCCTCCACCGTCACCGTGCCCAGCGCGTCGAACTTCGCCTCGTCGGTGAGCAGCCCCTGGACGTCGTAGTTGCGCTTCCACCGGTCCGGCTTCTGGATGCCGAGGGCCGCGGCCTCGCCATCGCGATCCGTTGCCTCGGCCTGCGCCTCGGGCTCGCGCGCCCGGTCCACGGAGTTGACCTCGATGCCGATGTCGTCGGACATCGCCTTGAGGGCCGCCTTGAGGCCCATCGTCACGGCCAGCGAGCCGTGCTTGTCGAAAGCGTCCGCCATGCACGCGGGCGGGTGTCAACGCTTGCGCGACCCGCGAGGCGGTCTGTACCCGGCCAGCTCCTTGCGCATGCCGGCGACGTGGGCCCGCGCCGCATCCGCTATCGCCCGGTTCAGCCGCGCGATCATCGCGGGCTCGTATTCCGCGCCGCTGCCGGTCCAGTCGAAGTATTTGAGCGCCTTTCGAACATCCATGACGAACCGCCCCCGGCCCGTGTGGCGCCCGAAGTACGCCGCGACCGGGATCCCCAGCCGCCGCAGCGCCGGGATCAGACCGCCCTTCAGCTTGCCCACGTGGCCCTCGATCTCCGTGACGTGGGCGTCGACCGCTTGCGGATTGAGCACTAGGCGCAGCGGCGGGGGCGGGTGGCGGTTGCCCCACCGGCCCCGCTTGTAGCCGCGCATGGCCCGGCCCATGTCGTAGGCGCCGATAGTGACCCTCGCCAGCGGCGAGCCTCCCGCGCGCAGGATCTCGCGCATCGCCCGCGCGTCCCCCCGGAAGTACGCGCCCCAGAAGGCCGTCCTCAGCGGGCGTTTCAACTGCCGCAGGAACCGGTTGAGCGCCGCACCCCGAGGATAGCCGTGCGCGAAATCCCTCCGCACCGCCCGCCTGCCCGCCCCCACCGTCGGCGGCGGGATCACGTCGATCACCCGACGGAACAGGCCGCGGGTGTACCTCTCGAACGTCTTCCCGCTGAAATCGTCGTGGTGCGCCTCGATGTCGCGGACCGTCCTCCCCCAGTCGGTCAGGTCCACCTCGAAGGAGACATCGGGGGACATCAGGGGACCGGGATCACGGCGCCGGTCGCCACCGGCCGCAGCACCATCTTCGATGCGCTCTTCGCCACGCCCAGCACGGTCGGGTACCACCCCTCCGCGAGATCCGCGCTCGGCGCAATGTCGCCCGCGGCGTCGGCCCCGACGACCAGGATCTCGCCCACGCTCAGCGCGCAACCGGGGGTGAAGTCGTCGTCCTCGGTGACCACGCTGCCCGGCTGGCCCGCCGCCCCGCCGTTGAGCGCGATCCCCGCGGCCGCGTGCTTGGTCGCGTCGTTCGCGTCGGCCAGATAATAGCGGCCATCCGCCGCCTTCCGGTACACCGCCTTGCCCGCGGTCACCGTCTCCCCGTAGACAACGGGCGTGATTCTCGCATTGGGCCCCGCCAGAACGTTCGCCGCAGTGATGACCTTCGCCGCCATGATCGCGGCGCGGTGTCAATCATCCCGCGTCCAGCGCCGCCGCCCATGCCTTGAACTTGAGCGTCCGCACCCACTCGTGCCGCGTGCGGCTCCGGGCGATGTCGAAATCTCCCGCCCCGAACACGCGGGCAAACGGACCCGAGAGCATGTCAGGAAGCGCCGTGTCGCGAAGCTTCCCCAGCACCTTGCCCCACGCGACCGCCAGCGCCTCGGGACTGTTGCCCGCCTCCGCCTCCATGATCACGTCCACGCGGCAATCCAGGAGCCACCGCCCCGGCCGCTTGTCGTCCTCGGTCGCCCCATCGACCATTGCCACGATCCGCGTGTCGGGCGCGTCCTCGTCGGAATCCACGCTGACCACCGGCAGCCCCGTCTCGGCGCGCTCCACAGCCGCCTTCAGCCGTTCCTCCACCGCATCGCACGGGTCGGTCATGTGACCAGCTCCGCGTGGATCGTGATGATCGGCCAATTCGAGTTGTCGGTGATGCCCGTCACCTTGTAGGCCCGTCCATCGGCGGTCAGCCGGTCGCCTCTGGTTGGCACCGGTGGCCCAACATCCTCTCTCAAAGCCCGGATCATAACGGCCGAGGAAGGATCAAAGCCCCCGGCCACCAGCCCATATTCGACAGCTGGGCTGCCGATCAGCGCGTAGAACGAGCGGCCCTTCCATTCGACCCCGACGCCGCGCTCGGAAAGAAGTTCGGAGAAGTCGGATTCGATGGGCTCCATGAACAACGGGGACTGTCAATATGCCCAACGAGCCTCCACCGCTTGCGCTAAACCAGTCTTTCATCAGACTCGTTGTACATGAGCACTTCTTCCCTCAAACCACCTGTGGAGCAACTCCGCGAGGTCATCAAACATGGCATCACGGTCGATATACTCGACGCCGAAAGAGCCTGGTTTCTTGTTCAAGAAATCCTCGGCACACACGACGCTCTCGCACCGCCATGGAAGACGTTCAGCAGCCACCTCGCCTCGATGGCAGTCAATCAAATCACTCTATCTGCGTGCAAGATCTTTGAAGTCGAAAAGCGACAATACCCACTTTGGAGCATCCCGACCGCGCTCAAGATTTTGTCCGCCAATGCGGGAGTTCTCCGCGTCAACAATCGACTTGCTGTTGAGCGCAGACTCGCGCGGGCTGGATTCACCCCAGTTAATATCAACGACGAAGACATCACACGTCACATCGCCAACCATTTTGACCAAATCCTGCCCAACACCCAGTACAGGGGCAACAATCTGCGTGCCTGCCAAACCCTTGATCACCTTAAGCTCTGGCGCGACAAACGCGTGGCCCACAACGAAATGATCGACCCCGACCACCTACCCCCGGTCGAAATGAACGATGTTTGGGAACTTCTCGCGCTCGCAAAACGATTCGTCGGGGTTGTTGGTCTTGCGTACATCGGAGAAGTTTTCGACTCCGACGATGGCAGCTACCTATCATCCAACGACGCACGACGGCCGACATTGGCATTCCGCAGATTGGCCAAGCCAAAATCTTCAGCCCGATAGTCAGGCCCGCCGAACTGGGTGAGTTTCAGACGTACTCGCCCGACACCAGCTGCACCTTGCACGCGGCGGTGCCGTCGATCTCGACCAGCGCGGGACCATCGGCGGCGAAGACCGTGGGCGAGTTGATCTCCTTCGTGGCCGCTCCGACCGGCACCCGCCCGGCCTCGGCCATGAGGAACACCTTGTCCCCCGGCGCCAGCGCAAAGGGGAGGTTGGCGACCATCGTGATGGTGCCCGCCTCCGCATCCACGGACGCCACCACCGCGCGGGCGGCCTGATTCGTGGACAGTTTCCAGAGCATCACCGCGTCATCAGCGGCAAAGCCCGTCGGATCGGCGCTCACCACCTTCTGCCCCGCCGCGCTGGCGGCGGTCACGACCGCCTCGGCCGCGTGGCGCAGGAACTTGAGGATCGAGCCCGCCTTGTCGGAGGTAGCGCTCACGAACTGGAGCCGGGTCATGGACCTCGGCCAAGGCGGCACCGCCGCGTAGGAAAGGGTCGTGCCATCATCGCCGATTGCCGAGAAAGGTCTCATCGCTGTCTCCCTTGGATGTTGAGTGTTGAATGTTGGCTATTGGATGTTGCGTCAGGGCTTCACCAGCCGCTTCAGCCCATCGGCCCGCCCCACCGTGAAGCCGTAGAGGCACTCCACGGTGACGTAGATCTTGTTGCTCTTGGTGTCGGAGAAGCGCAGGTAGCCGAAGGTCAGCCCAGTTGCCGGGTCGGTCACCGCGCCCGCCTCGTCGTAGCGGGCCGCGGGCACCAGGTAGCGCACCGCCACCGCGATCGCGCTGGGGTGGACCGCGAAACCCACCAGCTTCTCGGCGTGGCTCGGGGCGATCACCCCGGTCTCGTACAACTCGAAGCCCGCCAGCCGCTTGATCCGGCTGTGCTCGACCGCCGGGCCGCTCAGGGAGATGTTGAACGCCTTGGCCACCACGTCGTCGGCCAGGAGGTTGGTGTAGTAGCCCGCGTCGAGGATCAGCGCTCGACGATCCGATGGCATCTTGGCCGCGCCGCAGGCCTCGCGCACCGAGAGCACCCGCTTGTAGTCGAAGGCGGTCGGGCCGATGGCGGGCACCGCGGGCGCGCCATAGTTGGCGGCCGTCACCACCGAAAACACGTCCAGGAGCACGTCCAGGGCCAACTGCCTCGCGGCGGCCTCGGCCAGCGGCTCCAGCACGCCAAAGGCGGTCTCCGCCAGTTCGCGGGCGGTCACATGCACCGTCTTGAAGAAGTGACGATTGAGGGTCACCGGCACCGAGGCGACGGCCGAATCGCTGTTGGCGGTGTAGTCCCCGGCGAACTCGCCCGACTTGGACGGCGCGCCCACCAGCGGCACGCGCACGGTGTCGCCCTTCTCCGCGGCATCGGGGGAGAAGTTGGTGCTGAAGGCCCCGAAGGGCAGCAGCTCGTCGGTGAATGCCGGCAGCGCGGTCTGCGCCACCCGGATGTCCTTGAGATTGGTCAGCGTGTTGGGCATGGGATCGGTTCCTTATCCGTTGGAGGTGGAGAGGGCCTTCTGGAGCACGGCCTGCTGGCGGGCGCTTAGGCCCCGCCAGAAGATCGTCTGCTCGCGAGGATCGCTGATGGCGCGAAACTTGTCGGCCAACCCGGCGTCGGAGTCTGCCTCGCCAGCGGCGCTCACCTTGGCGGGAGCAGAAGTGCCAGTCTCGGCGACGATGCGGGCCGCCCGCGCGGACGCTCGCTTCTCGATGTCCTGCTCCTTGGTTTCCAGTTCACGATTACGGGCGGTGAGGCCCTGGATCGAAACGTTCGCCGCGTCGAGTTGCGTCCGGAAGCCATCCCGCTCGGTGGTCAGTGTCGCATTGGCCGCCTCCAGTTCACCGACTCGGGCATTGAGCGTCTCGGTGTTGCGACCGGCCTCGGTCAGCAAGCCCTCGCGGGCCTGCGCGTCGGCCTCCAACTTCGTGATGCGCCCCCGCGCGTCGGCCAGTTCGTCCTCGATCGTTCGGCTCATTGCACGCGAGGGGGTGTCAACCGATGCGGGCTTCACGTGCAGCCGACGCAGGCGCGCCATGGCCTCCTCCCGGTTTCGAACGACGCCGGCGAGGTTCAGCCGTTGCGCCATCCGCGCCGAAAAACTCTGCCCCTCGAGGGCCTCCTCCGGGATCTTCCGTCCCCGCGCCAACACCGCTGTGCGGAAGTCGCCCGCGATCTCCTCGACCTGCGCCTGCATCCAGTCGCGCTGCTCTCCGGTCAGCGGGACTCCCGGCACTCCTGCCCCCTTGAACTTCCCCGCGGCGAAGACATCCACCTTCAGCCCCTCGCCCTTCAGCCTCTCCGAGGAATCCACCAGCACCCGGACAACGCCGATGCTCCCCACCCGTGCGCTCGGCGTCGCGTAGATCGCGTCGGCCTGGCTGCCAACCCAGTACGCCGCGCTGAGCATCTCCCCGGCCGTGAAGGCGTACACGTACTTGCGCCGGGAAACCTCCGCGACGGCCGCCGCAAGCTCCGGCGTCCCATTGACGGCACCCCCCGGCGAGTCGATGTCCAGAAACAGCGCCTGGACGTCATCGCGGCGCCCCGCCTCCTCGACCGCCGCGATCAGCTCCTCGGTATCGGTCGCGCCATACAGGATCGACTCGACGATCCCCGGTCGCCGCAGAATCGGGCCGTGGATCGAAACCACACCGATGCCGTCCTCGATGTGGAGCAGATCGCTCTTCGGATGGGCTGGGAGTTCATCCGGTGCATCAAACATCCCGTCCTTCGCCGCCATCGCTCGCAGCGCATCGGGACAGATTAGCCAGGGGTGGCGGGAGAGGAGGGCGTCGGTCGCGGGCACGAGCAGAGGTGACTGTCAAAGCGAGCTTGCGTTACGAGGCGCTCGGCATTGAATACACTTATGCCCTGCGAGGTTTGCCCTGGCCAGGGACCGCGACCATGGACGGGCCCACCACTGTCAACACCTCTTCCGCAGCGCCGCACTGGAGGGATAACATGAAAGCACTTGCCCGCATTCTCGTTTGCTTGATGATCACCGCTTCCACTGGCCAAACCCAGGTTCCGGAGATCATGAACTACCAAGGCCGCGTGGCGGTCAACGGTACCAACTTCGACGGTACCGGCCAGTTCAAGTTCTCACTAGTGGATGACGGTACTACGATTCCCCCTGTTCAGGGAGCCAGCGCGGTTGCCCAAGTCAGCTATGGCCGAATCGTAGGGTTTACGGTTACGGCACCCGGATCCGGCTACACATCCGCACCGTCCGTTACGATAACAGATTCTACGGGCCAAGGAGCGACAGCGACGGCCCACATCAGCAACGGGCGGCTCTCTTACATCAGCGTCAACTCCCAGGGGACCGGTTACTCGTCCAATCCCACTGTCACGATAGCCGCGCCCCCAATGCCCCAACCAATCACAATAACGTTTTGGAGCAACGATGGCACCGGAACAAACGGCGGAGCCCCAAACTCTTCGATCCCCCTACCGGTCCAAAAAGGACTGTATTCCATATTACTAGGCGATTCCGCTCAAACCAACATGACGCAGATCCCGCCACTCTTATTTACCAACTCCGACGTTCGCATTCGGATATGGTTCAACGACGGCCCCAACGGCTTCCAGCAACTTGTTCCAGACCAGCGAATTGCCTCCGTCGGGTACGCGATGCGCGCGCACACTGTCGATAATATTTCCGGTGGCCAGATCCTTAACGGTGACGTCCAAGCGGTAAGGCTCAATATCGGGATTGGTCACACTCTCGGCGGCTACCTTGGAACGATCGGGGGCGGATCTAACAATACCGCCAGCGGCGATTACACCACAATCGCCGGCGGGGCAAACAACATTGCTTCAGCCCATGAGTCCACGGTCGGCGGTGGTTCCGGTAACGCCGCTTCCGCCGACTCTTCAACAATCGCCGGGGGTTCTGGCAACATTGCCGGAGGCTTTTTTGCCGCTATTGGCGGAGGCCAAGACAATCTTGCAAGCAACTATTGGGCCACGATTGCCGGGGGATTCGAAAACGTTGCGACGGGGCAGTATACGAGCATTGGGGGCGGAGACCATAATAGCGCCACAGGATATTCAGCCACCATTGGCGGAGGCTCTCAAAATCATGCGATAGGCGACGCCGCTGCCGTGGGTGGTGGCATCGAAAACACTGTCGGCTACAGGGCAATGGTCGGAGGTGGCAGCAGAAATGTCGCGAGTGGTGCCTGGTCTACTGTCGCCGGAGGAGACACCAACGTCGCAGAAGGGTGGCATGCGAGTATTGGAGGTGGACGTGGGAATCGCGCCGCCGGAACGACCGCAACGGTTGCTGGTGGTAACCAAAACCAAGCTATTGATGATGCGGCCACCGTGGGTGGCGGCCAAAACAATATCAGTACAAATGGCGCTACCGTCTCCGGTGGCCGTTATAATACCGCGTCCGGTCCCGCTGCGACCATTGCTGGTGGCGAGTCAAACTTCGCCACTAACCAGCACTCGACGGTTTCCGGCGGATCGCAGAATGAGGCTATCGGATATTCTTCGGTCATTGGCGGCGGCGCCTTCAATGTTGCCGGTTCTTACGCAACCATCGGCGGGGGTTCCGAAAACAGCGCAGGGGATCTCGCGACGGTTGCAGGGGGACGCGGGAACGATGCCGCCGGATGGGAGTCGTGCATAGGAGGCGGCGAACAAAACGGTTCTTTCGGGGATTACGCAACGGTGGCGGGAGGCCGACAGAATTACGCCATGGGAGAGGCCTCATGCATTGGCGGCGGATACGCAAATAGGACCACGAATGACAGCGCCGCAGTCGTCGGCGGTTATTTGAACGTCGCGTCCGGGTCGCGTTCGACCGTTTGCGGTGGTGAGCTCAACAGCGCCACGAACGACCATTCCATCGTGGCCGGTGGGTACTCCAACACAGCAGGGGGAAAGAACAGTTTTGCCGCAGGTTATCGCAGCAAGGCGTTGCACGACGGCGCGTTCGTTTGGGGTGATTTATATCCCTGGGATATCACGTCCACTACCAATAACCAGTTTACGGCGCGCTGTTCCGGCGGCGTGCGCTTTTTTTCAGACACCGGCGCGTCGGTGGGCGTCGTGCTGGCGCCCGGCGGCAACGGCTGGAGCGCGATGAGCGATCGTAATGCAAAGGAGAATTTCATCCCGGTCGAAGCGCGAGCGATCCTTGAGAAGGTAGCGGCAATGCCGGTGACCACTTGGAACATGAAGACCCAGGACCCATCCATCCGTCATATTGGCCCGATGGCGCAGGATTTTCAGGCGGCTTTCCAGGTGGGGGAAGACGACCGCCATATCAGTACCAGCGACGCCGATGGCGTGACGTTTGCGGCCATCAAAGGATTGTATGACCTGGTCCAGGAGAAGGATGCCGAAATCGCCCGGTTGACGACGAGAGACGCGGAAACCCGGGCCCGGCTCACGGAACTTGAAAGAACGCTGAAGCGCGTCAGCCAACAGATGGGGCAGCCACGACCCACCCATACGCCGGTCTACAACGCCCGTACGCCCGGAGGCATCTGAAATGAGCCACCCACACATGACCGGGACACCGCAACGCGGCAGACTCCTGGTCATAGCAGCCATCACGGCTCCACTTGCAGTCTGTCTCATGACCAACGTCCTTTTCGCCGCGGACCAATTCGGCAGTCTTGACGCGGGAGGCTGCCGCACCACCAGCGCCAACTGCATCATGGATGGTTCCCTTGGGTCCATAGGTGGCATCTCGACCGCCTCCTCGCCCCCAGAAGCCATCAAGTCCGGCTTCATCGGCCAGCTCTACGACCCCGCTGGATTCACCATCAACGCCTCGCCTACGAATGTGAACGAGGGCACAAGCCGCCAGTTGACCGCAGCACAGATCATGGACGACGATACGTTTCTGGCGTTGGCCGGGTCAGACGTGGGCTGGGACGTCGTGTCAGGTCCCATCGCCTCGATCTCCTTGGCGGCGCTTGCCACCGCCACCAACGTCTATCAGGACACCGCCGCCACCGTTCGGGGCACGTACGGGAACCTGAGCAACGACCTCGCCCTGCTGGTAGTGAACGTCACCTCCGACGACTTCGGCGTTTACGCCGGGGATGGGATCGACGACGACTGGCAGGTTTCGTACTTTGGCGAGGAGAACCCCGAGGCGGCTCCGGGCGAGGATCCCGATAGAGATGGACGGGACAATCTGTTCGAATCCTTGGCGCTCACCATCCCCACCGACCACTCGTCGTATTTCAAACTGCAAGCGCGTCCAGCGCCAGGTCAGCCTGGCAGCGTAGACCTCGTCTTCTCACCCGTCCGGACAGAACGCACCTACACGGTCCTGTATTCATTGGACCTGTCACCGTCAAATTGGAACGAACTCGCCGGCGCAACGCAGACCAACAACGGGGAAGAGCGCACCGTCACCGATCCGGATACTGCGCCCACAAGGAAGTTCTACAATGTCCGAATCAGCCGCTGACCGATTTCCCCTTCGCCTCTAGTGGGTCTGTCGATTCGACCTGTGGAAAATGACCCGTATTCACATCCGTGGCCGACCCATAAAGCATCCCCACCGGCACTTGGTATTTCGCCGCAAGATCAAGCAGTAGCCGGGCATTTTGGGCCCGGATCTCGGCCTGCTCCTCGAAGTCCTGACCCAACTCGGCATAAGAATCTTCCAGCGTGCGCAGGCCCGCCTCGACATCCGCGCGGTTCTGCTGCGCCTCCCGACCTGCGTCAACAGTCACCCTGCGAGGCCGCTGGAACCTCACCCGATGCCACCCCGGCTGATTCGCAATCAATCCTCGCTCGATGGCATCGCCAATCACGTAGGCCCAGACCGGAGTGAGGAACCGCCCAATGAGGATCATCTGGCGAAAGGAGAAACGGCGGTCGGCCTTGGCGACGACCAGGCGCACGCCTGCCCCGCCAATGCGCGAAGAGTCGGCGGCAAATTCGAAGGGCAGGACTCCAAGCGCCGAGTCGCGGCGCAGATGTTCCAGAAACCCGGTGAAGGTCGGGCTGGGGCGACCGGACGCAAAGCTATCCAACTCCTCGCCCGGCTTGAGGGCGACAAGCTTGCCACCAACGATCTTCTGGAGAGAGGCCGGGTCGCTCGAGCCTATCTCGGCAGCCCCGATCTGAAAATCCCCGGTGTCCTCGTCGGTCAAATCCCTCGGACTCTTGAGCACGCGGGCGATGTCGGAGTTGTCCTTGACCGCGTGCTTCTCCAGGGCGAGCAGTTCCATCTCGTCCAGGACGTTGTTGATCGAGTGCTGGATCACCGGGGCCGCGCGCACCGCGCTGGCGCTCTCCGGCTCAAAGACGTGCAGGACCGAGGCGGCGGGCACATCGATCCCGGCGTCATCGTCCTCGAGGATTCGGTAGAACCTCGGCCTCCCGGCCGCGTCCAGCCCAATCCCGTCCACGGTCCCCTCGCGGTCGCCCTCGCCGATCCGGTGGGCCTCGATCAACTGGATGACCGGCTCCCCGGCCGCGTCGCGAGTCTTTAGGACGAAGTATTCGCCATCGATGTCGATTCCGCGGCAGACGACCGACTGGCATTCTTCGAAGCTGAAGCGGCCGGTGACCTCGCACCGCGCCGACCACGACTTGAAATACGCCTCGGCGGCCCGGTTCCACTCCGGGTCTGGGGACTGCGCCTGCGGGCGGATGCCGTCGCCCGTGGAATAGATGGCCATGTCCCCGACCAGTTCCCGCACGAAGCCGGAATTCTTCGACAGGTAGCGAGAGCGCCGCACCAGCTCGGTGCGAACCGACGGCGCGAGATCGCGCTTGGCATCGCCTGGAGCCGCGCCCGGTACTCGTCCTCGAGCCTGCGATTGATTGGCCCCCTCGTAGGGCGAGCCGTAGCCGCCGAATGCCCAGCGCAAGGCGCCGGCCATGAACCGGGAGAAGCGCCCGCCTCGCGGTTGCCCGTTCATTGCAGCAATGATCCGCTGGCGCCGAGTCATAGGACGATCCGGCTCACGCGGGATTGCGCGGCCCTTCGGGTCCGACCGTAGATTTCGGGAGCCAGCTTCCGAAGGGCGTCCTGGCAGGCAGCGATGACCGCGTGGATCTCGTCCAACCGCCGTTTTACGACCGAAGTGCTCCCGTCGCCCCACTGGGCGAGGGTCTTCTTCAATTCGGCCTTGTGGACGCGCAGGATCTCCTCGACCTCCTCGCGCGTGAAGCCGACCGAATAATCGGGGACCGCCATCGAGCGGCGTGGGGTGTCAATCGCTCGCGCAACAGACGGAAAAGCCCACTTGCGGCTGTCCCCGAAAGTTCCCTAACCTTCACCACTATCGGTTCAGGAACCTCAATGCCGATGCGAACGTGGCTTTAAGAAATGTCTCCGAAGGTCTTCATCTCCTATAGCTGGACCAGCCCGGCCCACCAAAGCCAAGTCAAGGAATGGGCCGAGCGCTTGGTCTCTGACGGTGTCGATGTAGTCCTCGATCTCTGGGATTTGAAGGAGGGGCAGGACAAGTACGCATTCATGGAAAGAATGGTCACCGACCCTGGCGTGACCCATGTTCTTGTCGTTTCCGACAAGGCATACTCGGAAAAAGCTGATGCGAGAAAGGCTGGGGTCGGCACGGAATCCCAGATCATCTCCAAGGAGGTGTACGAGAAGGTTGACCAAACGAAGTTCATCCCACTCGTCTGCGAGTTCGCCGACGACAATACCCCGTTTCTTCCCACTTTTCTAAAATCTAGGATTTGGATGGACTTCTCGTCGCAAGAATCCGCGAATTCAAATTGGGAAAGACTGATTCGTCTCCTGTTTGGGCAGCCACTCCACCAAAAGCCCACGCTCGGAAAGCCACCCGTATACCTGATCGAGGGCGCCGCTGTCCCAACCAACCCAGCCCGCGCCAAATTTGAGACCCTTCGCCAAGCCATCCTGCAGGCGAAGCCGGGTGTTGGTCTGTATCGCCAAGCCTTCCTAGACACCTGCTATGAGTTCGCAGACTCACTTCGCGTCCGACAACGCCCCAGTGCAAACGACCTTGGAAAGATGATTTTGGAGGACTGCGGAAAACTCACCCCTGTCCGTGACCACATCGTCGATTGGGTTCTTCTGGAATCGACCGCACTCCCATCGCAGGAATTCTCAGAAGCCCTTATTGAGGCTCTGGAGCGGCTACGCGAACTCAAGTCGCGTCCCGAAGAGGTCACCTCGTGGCAGGAAGGATGGTTTGAGGCGCACAGACTTTTTGTGTACGAGACGTTCCTGTATGTCGTTGCGGGTTTACTCAAATCGCGGTCTTACGACAACCTGCACAGCATCTTCGCCACGCACTATATGCTTCCCGAATCTGATCGGTATGGGAAGGAACGCTTCTCACGTTTCGATTGCTTTCTCGCCTTCTCTGAAGCCCTGCACCCAGTCCTCGATCCCCCTGGGCAGAAGCTCCACAGCCCAGCTGCGGAACTGGTGAAGCGCCAAGCACAGCGGCCCGATCTGCCTTTTTCGGAAATCGTTCAGGCCGATCTGCTCTGCCTGCTGATGGCTTTTGTTTTCGAAGGTGTGCGCTGGTATCCCCAGATGCTTCATTACGCCAGACGTTCAAAAGACTTCCCGTTTTTCATCCGCGCAGCCCAAAGACGCAGCTTCAAGAATCTTGCAGCTATCACTGGGATCGACAGCGCCGACGAACTCAGATCGGCCGTCAAAGCGGGCCACGAAAGACTCCAAGTCGGGAACTGGCATAACTTTTGGCATGACCGGAACTTCTGGGAAGCCATGAACATGGACAACCTCGACACTGTGCAGTGACATTCATTCCGTTTTTGGTTCTTCTCGTTGCGTTGAGTCGTTGCCTTCCGCGGCCTCCCTCCCGATCAGCTTGAGCATCAGCGCCGCGCAGGTGGCCTCGACCATGCAATCCCAGTAGTGTTGCGGTCGATCCCCGATCTGCTTCCAGATCCACTTCCCGTTCTCCAGCACGCGGCGCTCAGACTCCATGTGGGCGAGGAACTCCTCGGGAACGTCGGAAGGGATCTCCCACGTCGGGCCGCGCGACGGATCCTGGTTGCGGCGCAGACGGGCGAGACAGTCCTTGCAGTTCAGATTACTGAACCGATGGACGATGCATGACATCCCCCGGCCCAACACGACACGGTGCCGAGGCGAATAGAATCTCTGCACCGTGCCCCCGCCCCGCTTGCGGTGGACGAAGGTCTCGCGCTTGTCCCCGATGAGCGCCACCCAGCCGCGCGCGGCGCACTGGCGATAAACCTCGTAGCTGGCGTAGCCCGCATCGACGAAGACCAGGCTCCGGTGAACGCGGAACCGATCCTGGGCGGCCTCGATGTCCTGCCAGGTCCCGACCTTCTCGCACCACAGCAGACGGGTGGAGCCGCCGACGGTCCAACTGCTGATTGCTAGAAAGAAGTGGTCGAGTTGCACGTCCACGGTGAGGAACCGCAGCGGAATGACCGCAGCGCCCTCGGGGAATGGCGGGGCGATGATCCGGCCCCGGATGTCGATGCCCCCCTCCTCGGCCCATTCCTCGCCCATCCGATAACCGCTGGCGGTGATCTCTAAACGGAAATCCTCCTCGTATTCCTTCCACGGGCGGGCGAGGCGCTTCTGGTGAAATTGCTTCAGGAGCGAGACGTCGCCCCGGCGCGCGGCCTCCTTGGCCCGGAGGTACATCTCGGCCAGAGCGCCCCAGCACATCGTGGAGAGGGAATTCCAGTGAAAGCCGACGTTTTCTCGCGCCGCGGTGGGATTCTGCGCGATGAACTGACCGGTTGCGTTCAATTCCCGGCGAACCCGGTCGGTATCCTCGAACTGAGCTCCGCAGCCCTCACAGCGCAATGAGGCGGTCCGGCGCACCTCCGCGAAGTCCCACGCACCGTCCTCTCCCCGGGCCGTCTTGCTCCATTCGAGGTTCTCCCATTTGAATGGCTGACGCAGATCGCAGCGCGGGCAGGCGTAGGTCCACTCCCGCATGTCGGTGGTCTCGAACTTGCGGTGGAAGTCGTCGCCGTCCTCCCCGCCCTGGCTCATCCAGACGCACTTGCCAAGCCAGCCGAACGCCGTGACCCGCGCCTCGGCCTCGGCCATGTGGCCGGGCGGATAGTTCCAGCACTCGTCGGCGAAGATCCACCGGATGGAACGTCGCTGGAGGTTGACCCGGTTGTGCGCCCCCAGAACCCACAGGGTCATCCCATTGGCGAAATGGACCGTCGCCGTGCGCTTCTTGTGGCGGTCGCGGGGAAACAGCCCCTTCACCGGGGCGCACTCGTCGAAGAGCTTGTGCAGCCGACTCTCGGCCTGGTCCTTGGCGTCCTCGTCGGTCTCGTTCAGCCAGAGGGTCGGGCCGGGAAGGTTGGCGATCGTGTAGCAGAGAGCGATCTCAGCCGCCGTGGTCTTCGACGATTGAACCGCCGCCAGGATGCAGACCTGCCGCACCGCCGGATCGACGATGGCTTCCAAGGGCTCCCGGATGTGGGGTGAGTTCTCGATGCGGAACCGCCCCGGCACCGGCGAATACGGAATCGCCGCGACGTGCTCCTCGGCCCATGCCCATGGCGGGCGCCGGTCGGGCGGGCGCCATGCCTCCGACCAGATGTCGGAAAGGCGGGCGTCGACTGTGGCGACCAGAGACACTCCTCCCGAGGGAACTGTGTCAGCACGCCCCCACCCTGATCCTCGCATAAGGCGGAGTGATTTTTGAATTGCCGCCGACATGTATGTTTGCACCCCTGCCCCACCCCCCGCACAAACCGCCACTCCCACGCCGAAAAACCACCGCACTTCGCCGCCGCGAATCCCTCTTGAGTCAAAACGCCACCGAGAACAATCCTGGTCCGCCCCTACGCGAGGATTTGGGGGAGGCACGCTGCCATTGACATCGAATGGGAATCGGACTACAAAACGATCCACGCCGAGAAGAGAAACTCCAAATAGAAGAAAGGCACCAATGACCTATCGTTCCCCGTTGTGCAAGATGTGCGCCATCGGCTCCAAAGTACGGATTTGGATGTCAATTTTGCCTATGTGCCTGTTTATAGGCTGTGCAGTTACGATGTCAGATGCGAAAGGGAAGCCAAGAGGCGAAGTGGCAATCATTAGATGTTACGACGCTGTCAAAATAATGGCCGTGGACGGAAAGCCTGTACGTTCGGTGGCCACAGTTATCGTGTCGCCGGGAGAACATTCCGTAGAAGCTGGTTTCAGTGTGCTCTATTATCTTGCATCAAAAACGGATCCCGCTGGTTTTTGGCCGGGGCCGTCTGTTGTTCGTTTTACAGCACGAGCCGGTCAGAAATATCGCGCCTCATGGGACACCGGGGTTTTTAAAATAGTCGAAGTCGACAGATGGCCATCGGCGCGGTTATGATGCACGTATCTGCAGAGCAGAAGGGGTCATGAATGGCGCTAAGTTAAAGGGGTTGTGGGACGTTTTTTCGGTGGATGTAGGCCGTGCTGGATCAGGAGGATGCGCTCGCTGAACCGGCGCATGTCGCAGAGCAGCCGTTCGATGCAGCGGTGGTTGACGATGGCGCGGCGAAAGTCCCCTGCGGCGCCTGCGGACAGGTATTGGCAGATGGTGCGGATTTTGAGCTTGCGGGTCCATCTCCAGAGCGCGGGGTGAGGCTCCCGTTGAGAAGCAAGCCGTTGGCGGCGAGCTGCTCGCAGAGAATGCGGTAGCGGCTGTGCAGCCGTGTCAACCGGTCGGGGGCATGCTCTCTTTATGCGCCAACATAAGCCGTGGGGTAATACATAGGCTGTCCCTGCTCATGAAAGATTCAGGCCCCGAACGTCACCCCTTCCGGCATGCATCACCCCGCAAAACTCCTCCACGAACCGCTCCATCTCGGCCCTGATCCCCACCGCGTCCTTGCCGCAGAGCACCGGCGGCAATTCGTTGAGCAGCCGCGCCTCCATGAGAGCCCGCGCCCGCCCCACCTGGCGGGTCCATTCGCTCCGCACGTTCTCGACCTCGATCAATTCGCCGCGCCTGACCGCCAGCCGAAGCTCGCGCTCTTCGACCTCGGCGAGCAGCTTCCGGGCCTTGAGTGACGTTTCCACATCCGTGACCGGCTCCCCGCCCTTCAGCCCCTTGGCCCGCATGAATTCCCGCCACGCGGCCACGTCATGCAGGCCGTTTGCCGCCGCTTGAGGCGCGCCCTCCATTCGCTTCCACGCGTGTACCGCCTGCCGAGTAACGCCAAGTATCGAAGCAAGCTCGACAAAGTTGGCCGCAGTCACAGGCGTTGAAGCCCCCTCGCCCCCAGCTGCCATGGACTGGAGCATCGACCGCTCTTGGCGGCTCAGCTTTCCCCCGCCCTGCACCCGCCGGATCAGGTTCGAGAGGTCGCGGTTCAGGAGGCGGCGGGCGATGTCGGGCGGGAGGAAGTCCACCGCCACTCGCCCCTGTCAATCATCGGTACCGCGCTCCTATTGCTTCCCAGCAGCCTCCCGTGCCCCGTCTGGTCTCGCAGTAAGCATCTCCCGTTTCGCAGCGATGCACTCTTTATCCAGTCTATTACACGCCTCGATAAACTCGTTGCGCAGGTTCGCAATTTCCTTTTCATGCACCCGTTTAATAAATCGAGCAGTCGGCGATTCCCTTAACACTCTATCGACAAACCCCGCAGAGTAAGCACTCGGATCGACTATAATTGCTACGTTTCCTCCCATCTTCGTTTCGCTTGAAACAGTTTTTGCATACGACTCGCAATCCCCTATTTGTTTTTCCATGAGCTTTCGCCTCGCATCGGCATAAGTCGCATTCAATTTCTCCTTTTGTGCGCGAAACTCTCGCTCGACTTCGCTTAGAGGTTCTGTTATTGTCTTAGCCACTTGCGATGCTAGTGCAAACTCTTTACGTACAGCTGGTGAAAGTTTGTCCAAAGGCACCTTTTCAATTCCATTCTCGGTCATGATTATAACCGCGTCGGACGTGACTCGTGTTACTTTAACATCGGTGAATTTGCGACCATCGATTGTGGAAAAACTGATTCTCCTTCTTGTGTCTTCTTCTGACGCTTCACTGCTCAGCGCACGTTCTCCGCTAAAAAAGTGCTTAAGCAAAGGAGCCATATTTTGTGGTTTATTGGCCCAAGCTGCCCCGCTAATGCTCCGGCCTGTTGGCTTGCCATCTTCGCTTATTTCGAAGAATACAGGCAATAGAAGGACCGAGAAGCCAGCAAGCTCGGCTGCTGTTTTCCAAAGATCGGAATTGAACTGAATAATGTATGTCCCTGCAAATGCGTCTTTCGTCGCAGGATCATTAAAGCTGGATCGCAATGCCCTGCTCGGCTCGGACCATTCTGCGTAAAACTCAACAAATGGCTTCTGGCTCAGCGCCTTCGCCTTCTTGTATTGATCTCTTAGCAGAGTGATGAGTTCGCCATCGTAGGGTCTTAGAGTCGTTATGGTGAAGTCATTTTTCGAATCGTGCATCGGTGGCGTGGCCTCACTGTGGCTGGAAATTCCCCACACCAAGGAAACGGCGCAGAGTAGGCAGAGCATGGGCTTCACTATGGATCCCTCCGTGTGACGGACATTCTACGGCAAACGGCTGTCGGGATACAACAGAATCTGCCTGTTGACACGTCTCCCGCGTCGTGACCATCCACTGCGCGCACACGGCCCTGGTTGACCCGGCGACGCTGCAACCCAACCCCACGAACCCGAACCGGCACGGCGCGGGGCAGATCCAGTTGCTCGCGGCCATCATTCGGGACCAGGGCTGGCGGGCGCCGATCACGGTGAGCAAGCGCAGCGGCCTGATCGTCCGGGGCCACGGGCGGTTGGAGGCGGCGCTGCTGTTGGGCTGCGAGCAGGTCCCGGTCGATTATCAGGACTACGCCTCCGAGGCCGAGGAACTGGCGGATCTTTTGGCGGATAATCGCCTGTCCGAGCTTGCGGAACTCGACGAGGAGGGCCTCCGCAGCCTGATCGCCAAGGTCCGCGAATCGGATCCCGAGTTCGACGTGGAGTTGACCGGCTTCATGGAGGACGAGATCGCGCGGCTGTTCGAGGGCGAGGCCGACGAGGCCGATGAACAGACGATTCCCCGGATGGAGATACAGCCCTTCGAGCACCACGACTATCTGGTCTTCATGTTCCACGATCTGCGCGACTGGATGCTGGCGCTGCAACTGCTCGGGGTCCGGCAGGTCGATTACTCCATCACGCGGACAACGAAGAAGATCGGCATCGGGAGGGTTCTCCATGGCAAACGACTCATCGAACTCGCACGTAGGGCAAACGGATTGGCCGGAACTGGCGCCGATGGCCCTGCGATTAGTCATCATGAGCCGGGGCCGGCCCCGGTCGATCAGCAGCCACCGGCTGTTTCCCCAGGCGACGCTGGTCGTTCCCGAAAGCGAGCTTGAGGCCTACGCGGCGGTCCCGCTGGATAAGGTCGGCATCCCCGACGCGCTCTGCGGCGTCAGCGCGGTGCGGAACTGGATCCTCGCACGCTTCCCCGAGGAGTGCGTCGTCATGCTCGACGACGACATCACCGCCTGCGTCTGCATAATCGCCCCGAAGGTCCGGAGACTCTCCCCCGCCGAGACCTTGGCCATGATCGGGAACACCGCCTACTGCGCCCGAGGGGCCGGGGCGTGCCTGTTCGGATGGCACCAGCGTCCCGATCCCCGGCTCCTGCAGCGCAATGATCCGTTCGGGGTAAACCACTGGACCGGCGGGGCGCTCGGCGTGATCGGGAGGGAGTCCAAGTGGGACGAGCTGCTCCGGTGCAAGTGCGACATCGACGCGAGCCTCAACGAGCTGATGGAGCGGAGGGTCGTCTGGACCGACGCCCGGTTCTGCTTCGTGCAGGAGCGCGACAAGAACCTCGGGGGCAACTCCCTGTTCCGTTCCGCCGATCGGATCGCCGCCGAAAAGCGCTACCTCAAGAGCAAATGGAAGGCCCACATCCGATTTGAAACGTACAAGAGCCAGGAGCGCACGACCATCGACGCGCCACGGCGGCAGCCCGTCTCGCTGGACGTGTGACCGATCGCACCAGAGCACCCCCTTTGCACCCCCCGGCCCGATGGCTTCCTCACCCAACCCCACTTACCCTCAAAAACGGATGGACAACACTATTTCCGTGAACGAGGGCAAGGGGCATGGAACAGCCCACCCTCTTTGAGATGCCCGAGATGAGACTGCGCACCATCAAGGGCTACGATTTCGGCGAGGTAAGCTCGGCGATGCAGAAGGCGATCCGCAGGGGCGACGCGCGCCTCGCGGGATACTGGGCGCACGAGCTTTTCGCCAGCGGGTTCGGTCCCTACGTCTGGCGGCGGCTGCTCACCATCAGCGCGGAGGACTGCTGGGGGATCATCACCGCCGAGGTCAAGGCGCTCCACGATGGCTATGTCGAAGTGAACCGCAACGTCCCGGCCAGGAAGGCCCGCGGGCGGATCTTCATCTCCAAGGCCGTGATCCTGCTCTCCCTGGCCAAGAAGAGCCGCGACGCCGACCACCTGCAGAACCTCGTCTATGACCGGGGGATCGGCGTGGGGGCCGAGGAACTGGAGGCCGACCTTCACGACGCGGGTCGGGAACCGATCCCCGACTACGCCTACGACTGCCACACGAAGAAGGGCCGCGGCCAGGGAAAGACCAAGGCCGATTTCTTTCGGGCCGAGCAGGCGGCGCTGCGGCCCGTTGAGCCGGGGCTGTTCGACGATCTCATCGCGCGGATCGTCGAGGACTGATTCCCTTTCTCCCCATCACCACCCCACCCGTAGGGGCCTTTCTGCCTAAATAGGCCCTTTTCAAAGTCTTCAGTTACAGGCCATCCAGTAACTCGAGGGCCGTAAAACGCAGATAAACGCGGCCCGTCCCCCGGCCACTCTATAAGGAGGCGATCCGGTCTCCCCGTGCCATCAACTTTCGCGCCAACGGAGTTATCCCGCGACAAATGGCCGACAAA
>ENA-UOWO01002907-UOWO01002907.1-activated-sludge-metagenome-genome-assembly--contig:-NODE-2907-length-20552-cov-7.842074_pt1 | contig 20552 bp, 19 predicted proteins | sample MGYA00238148_ERZ761564 | MGnify/ENA primary metagenome ERZ761564 (study PRJEB28885, sample SAMN05720194) | activated sludge metagenome | isolation source: Anaerobic digester | place: USA... | reverse complement strand
CTTCGGCCAGCGTCGCGCCGCGCTGCAGCACGGTGATGGTGTCGGCGATGCTGGCGACCACGCTCATGTTGTGCTCGACCATCAGCACGGTGCGCTGCGCCGCGACCTTCTTGATGAGCTGGCGGATGCGGTCCACGTCCTCGAGGCCCATGCCCTGCGTCGGCTCGTCGAGCAGCATCAGCTTCGGGTCCATCGCGAGAGTCGTCGCGATCTCGAGCGAGCGCTTGCGCCCGTAGCTCAGCTCCACCGCCGGAAGCGCCGCATACGCCTCCAGGTCGACCTCGCGAAGCAACTCGAGCGCCCGGCCGTTGAGCCCGTCCAGCGAACGCTCGGACTTCCAGAAGTGGAACGAGGTGCCGAGCTGTCGCTGCAGCGCGACGCGCACGTTCTCCAGCACGGTCAGGTGCGGAAACACCGCCGAGATCTGGAACGACCGGATCACGCCGCGCCGCGCGATGCGGGCCGGCGGCTCGTCGGTGATGTCCTGCCCGTCGAACAGGATGCGGCCCGAAGTGGGCGCGAGGAACTTCGTCAGCAGGTTGAAGCACGTCGTCTTGCCCGCGCCATTGGGCCCGATCAACGCATGGATGGTGCCGCGTCGCACACGCAGGTTGACCTGGTTCACGGCGACGAAGCCCTTGAATTCACGGGTCAGGTCGCGGGTCTCGAGGAGGAAGTCGCTCATGAGGGCGGGAGTTTAGGGGGCGCCGCGGGCCTGTCCGAATCGGTCGCCATGGGGTTTCTGCTCACGCTGGATGCGCGAGCGAATGCCCGGTGAACCTCGTACAGTGAAGCGCCCCGGGTTCTGATCGCTCGGCGCACCCCAGGAGGATCAACCATGACAGGTACCGTGCGACTGCATCGCGTGCTCCGGGCTCCCCCGGAGCGTGTCTACCGGGCTTTCCTGGACGCCGACGCCATGGCGAAGTGGCTGCCGCCCTGCGGTTTCACCTGCAAGGTCCACCAGATGGACCCGAGGGTCGGCGGCACGTTCAGGATGTCGTTCACGAACTTCGCCACCGGAAACGGCCACTCGTTCGCAGGCGAATACCTTGAACTGGTCCCGCACGAGCGGCTGCGCTACACGGACCGATTCGACGACCCGAACCTGCCCGGCGAAATCCAGGTGACGGTGGCGTTGACCCAGGTCCTTTGTGGCACCGAGCTCAGCATCGTTCAGGAAGGCATCCCCGACGTCATTCCGCTGGAGATGTGCTACCTCGGCTGGCAGGAGTCCCTCGCGCAACTCGCCACGCTGGTCGAGCCCGAGATTCCTGGCTAGGGCCTGTACGCCGGCCGCCCGCGCCCGCGCGGACTTCTGGTCGCCTGCAGCGGACGCGTTACGCAGGTATAACGCCGAGGCATTGCGGCCTGCGCATCGTTGATCGGCCGGCCGGTCACCTCCCACCCACTTCACGCGCCCACACCATGATCGACCTCTACACCTCCGCCACCCCCAACGGCTGGAAAGCCTCGATCGCGCTGGAAGAACTCGGCCTGCCCTACACGGTGCATCCGATCAAGCTCGGCCTGCAGGAGCAGAAGCAGCCCGAGTACCTGAAGATCAACCCCAACGGACGCATACCGACCATCGTCGATCGCGACGAGGGCGACTTCGCGGTGTTCGAGTCGGGCGCGATCCTGATCTACCTGGCCGAGAAGACGGGCCAACTGATGCCCCAGGCGATGAAGCCGCGGTCGCAAGTGATCCAGTGGCTGATGTTCCAGATGGGCGGCGTCGGTCCGATGCAGGGCCAGGCCAACGTGTTCTTCCGCTACTTCCCCGAGAAGATCCCGTCGGTGATCGAGCGCTACCAGAAGGAAACGAAGCGCCTGTTCACCGTGCTCGACACGCGGCTGAAGGACCACGAGTACCTGGTCGACGACTACAGCATCGCCGACATCGCCAACTGGTCGTGGGTGCGCATCCACGACTGGGCCGGCGTCGCCGTCGACGACCTGCCGAACCTGCAGCGCTGGCTGGCCCTGATGGCCGCGCGACCGGCCTGCCAGCGCGGGGTCGAGATCCCTGAGCCGTTCATGCCGAAGGAAGTGGTCGACTACGCGAAGAAGATCCTCGCGAGTTGAACCGTCCCCCAACGTCGCCACGTGCCCGAGTTCGTGGCACGATCCCGGGTTGTCTGAAACCCAGAGCAACACTCAACCCACCACAGGCCAGATCATGGAAATCAAAGGACCCAACCCCAAGCCCCTCACCGGTATCGCCATGGCTTGGCCGGCGATCGACGGCAAGGCCTTCGCGATTCGGCTGCAGACGCCCGATGGCGACCTCGACCTCGAGCTCAACGACACGACGCTGAAGCAGCTGCTGCAAGCCCTGCTGCAGTCGTCGGCTGCCTGCGCGCCGAAGCGCACCGATCTCCAGCCGATCACCAAGAGCGAACTGGCCGATGGCGTCCAGTTGCCCGCGAGCGGCATCGACGTGATGCAGATCGAGGGCGAAGCCGAGCGCCGGCGCCTGGTGATGCGCGTCGGCACGATCGACCTGAACCTGATGATCGGCTCGCGCACCACGGCCAAGGCACTGGCAAATGCACTGATGGCCTGAGCGCATCAGGCAGCGCGCGGCAGCGATCATCGGCCTGATTCGGCACCGACGAGGCGGCCGTGGCGTCGACCCCGCTGTCGCACCATGACATCCTCGCTCTGGTCGAGCCGTTCACGCGCCGAGGCCGCCATGTCGACCTGCCCGCGAGCGACCGCCTGGAGCGGCGCCTGCGGTTCAAGCCAGTGGAGCACGCGGGCGGCACTTCAGGCGAGCCGGCGCTGCTCGACACCCTGCAGCTCGACAGCTTCGAATCGGGCGGCTTCCGGCTGACGCGCACGCTGAGCCGGTGCGACAGCCTGCAAGCCACGCTGCAGGTCAGCGGCCCCGATCCCGCCGCATTGCTGGCGCAGGTCGAAGCCGTCGCGCCACCGCACCAGTTCGTGACTGGCCCGGGTTTCGTGATCGCGCGCAGCTATTCGCTGCAGCCGGTCTCGGACCGGGCCACCGACAGACGGAGCGTCTTGATCCTGACCCGTGCCGTGGTCCAGTTCGACGACCTCGCCCTGACGCTCAGCGTGCCAGCGATTCGCCGGGTGTCGGCCGACCTGTGGCTGGCACCTGCAAGCGGTGGCACGTCCGGCACGGGACACGAGAGTGCGCTCGACTTGCCGGAAGACCTGCTCGCCGTGCTGGGCTGGAACTGGGCACGGCTGATCAAGAAACGGGACGGCTGGGAAAGCAAGCTGCGGCTGCGCGGCGATCTGGCCCGGCGGACCCAGGGCGCCGAGACCGCGCTCGACCGGGTCGCAGCGCACCTCGTCCAGACGCTGTCGCAGCCGCCCGCGCAGTTTCACGACCGGCATCTGAAGGCGCGCTGGTGGGCGGCCTTCCGCCGCGCGATTCCGCTGCTGACGCCGGTCAGCCTGTTGCTCGCGATCCTGCTGCTGCCCAGCCTCGATGTCGGCGAGTCGCCCGGGCTCTGGCTGATGCTGTTCCATGTGCCAACGGCGTTGATCGCGATCAGCTTCTGCCTGCAGGAATTGCCGCAGTATGAGATTCCGCCGTTGCCCCGGCGCTCGCGCGCAGCCGCGTGGCGAGCGTGATGAAGGCCGGATCGCGAGACGCGACCGGCGGCGAACTATCCTCTCCGCATGAATGAACGAATCACCCAGCTCCTCGACCAGATGGCCGCACTCGAAGATGAACTCCGCACCGCGCTCCACGAGCAGGAGAGCAGGATGTTCTTCCAGATCAAGGGCAAGCGCGTCGAGTTCGAAAGCTCGGTCAAGGAAGCACACCGCAAGCTGAAGACGAACTTCTTCCGCTGGCTGGTCGCCTACCGCCCACAGAACCTGATCACCGGGCCGGTCATCTACGGCATGGCCATACCGCTGTTGTTGATGGATGCCTGCGTCAGCTTCTACCAGTGGGCCTGCTTTCCGATCTACGGCATCACCAAGGTTCGCCGCAGCGACTACCTGGTGTTCGATCGGCACCAGCTCGGCTACCTGAACTTCATCGAGAAGTTCCATTGCACCTACTGCGAATACGGCAACGGCCTGATGGCCTACATGCGCGAGATCCTGGCCCGCACAGAGGAGTACTTCTGCCCGATCAAGCACGCCCGCAAGGTGATCGGCACCCACGCACGCTACCGCCGTTTCCTGGACTACGGCGACGCCGCCGACTACGAGGCCCGGCTGGAGGCCTTCCGCGTGGGTCTGGGTCAGGTCAAATAGCCACGATGGAATCATCAGACCTCCGCATACGCCGCGTGGCGATCGATACCTGGCGCGAGAACGTGGTCTACCTGCATCGCGATTGCGCCGTGGTGCGGGCGGCCGGGTTCCAGGCGCTGTCCAAGGTGATGGTGCGCGCCAACGGGGCGGTGATCAGCGCCGTGCTGAACGTCGTCGATGACAGCTGCATCGTCGAGCCCGGCGAACTGGGCCTGTCCGAGGACGCCTTTGCAAGGCTCGATGTCCAGGCCGGTCATGCGGCACAGGTATCGCCGGCCGAGCCGCCGGTGTCGCTGCCCGCGCTGCACCGGAAGATCGCCGGCGAGCGGCTGTCACGCGAAGACATGCACGCGCTGATCGAGGATGTCGCCCGCGCCCGCTACTCGAAGATCGAACTGGCGGCCTTCGTCGTCGCGACCAACGGCTACGACCTCGAGCGCGACGAGGTGCTGTATCTGACCGAGGCGATGATCGCCACGGGGCGCCGGCTCGACTGGCAGCAGGCCGTGCGCGGCGGACCGGTGGTCGACAAGCACTGCATCGGGGGCATCCCGGGCAATCGCACGTCGATGCTGGTGGTGCCCATCGTCACGGCCCACGGCATGCTGTGCCCGAAGACCTCGTCACGCGCGATCACGTCGCCGGCGGGCACCGCGGACACGATGGAGATGCTGGCCCGGGTCGAGTTGCCATTCGATCGCCTGCAGAAGATCGTGCGCGACACCAACGGCTGCCTGGCCTGGGGCGGCAGTGCCGACCTGTCACCGGCCGACGACATCCTGATCTCGGTGGAACGCCCGCTGGGCATCGATTCACCGGGGCAGATGGTCGCCTCCATCCTGTCGAAGAAGATCGCCGCCGGTTCGACGCACCTGGTGCTCGACATCCCGGTCGGCCCCACCGCCAAGGTGCACTCGATGCCGGCCGCGCAGCGGCTGCGCAAGCTGTTCGAGTACGTCGCCTCGAGCCTCAACCTCAGCCTCGACGTGATGATCACCGACGGCAGCCAGCCGATCGGCAACGGCATCGGGCCGGTGCTCGAAGCGCGCGACGTGATGCGCGTGCTGCGCAACGATCCCGCCGCGCCGGCCGACCTGCGCGAGAAGTCGCTGCGACTGGCCGGCCGCGTGATCGAGTTCGACCCCGACGTGCGCGGCGGCGATGGCTGGCGCATCGCGCGCGACATCCTCGAATCCGGCCGCGCATTGGCGCAGATGGAGGCGATCATCGACGCCCAGGGCCGGCGGGCCGAACTGCCCGCGCTGGGCGAGCTGACGCACGAGGTCTGCGCCGAGCAGGCGGGCTCGGTCGGCGCCATCGACAACCTGCGCCTGGCCCGCATCGCCCGGCTGGCCGGCGCGCCGCAGGTCAGCGGCGCCGGGGTCGATCTGCTGCGCAAGGCGGGCGATCCGGTCGTTGCAGGCCAGTCGCTCTATCGCATCCACGCCTGCTACCCGGCCGACCTCAGTTTCGCGCGTCAGCTGGCCAGCCGCGACAGCGGCTACACGATCTCCGCTGCAGGGGCTGCCCGATGATGCGCGACACGACAGCACCCGGCTGCGTGCTGGCCTTCGACGACGAACGCGACATGGCCACCGCACTGGCCGGCGCGCTGGACGTGCCGCTGGCGCTGATCGAGCGCCATCGCTTCCCCGACGGCGAATTGAAGCTGCGTCTGCCGGCCACGTTGCCCGCGTGCGTGGTGCTGCTGCGCAGCCTGCACCAGCCCAACGAGAAACTGGTCGAACTGCTGATCACCGTGCCGGCTGCACGCGAACTGGGAGCGCAGCGCGTGCTGCTGGCCTGCCCCTATCTCGCCTACATGCGACAGGACATCGCGTTCACGCCGGGCGAGGCGGTCAGCCAGCGCCACATCGGCGCCCTGCTCGCCAGCCAGTTCGACGCGGTGGTGACCGTGGACCCGCACCTGCACCGCATCGAGGCACTGGACGAGGTGATGCCAGGCTGCCGGGCCGTGTCGCTGTCGGCTGCAGCGCTCATCGGAGACTGGGTGGCCCGACACGTGAGCCGGCCGCTGCTGCTCGGTCCCGACGAGGAGTCTGCGCAATGGGTCACCGAAGCCGCGCGAGCCTGCTCGCCTGCGCCCGATCACGGCTGGTGCGTCAAGCAGCGCCATGGCGACAGGGACGTCGTGGTCACCCTGCCGCGCACGCCGGACTGCCGTGGCCGGGAGGTCGTGCTCATCGACGACATGGCCAGCACCGGGCGCACGCTGATGGCGGCGGCACAGCTCGCGCTGGCAGCCGGCGCGCTGTCGGTGGACGTGGCGGTGACCCACGCGCTGTTCGTCGGCGATGCGATGGCCGAGCTGAAGGCCGCCGGCGTGCGCCATGTCTGGAGCACCGACTGCGTGCGACACGCCAGCAATGCAATCAGCGTGGTACCGCTGCTCGCCAACGCCCTGCGCGCGGCCTGATCGCCGATCGGCGTCGCGCGGGCGTCGATGCGGGTGCGCGCCGATGCACGCCCCCGCTCGTGGTCAGGACGTCTGGCTCTTGAACCAGTTCGCCAGATCGTCCACCAGTTGGGCGATCTCCAGTTTCTGCTCGCTGGACAGGCTCGTCGCCTTGACGGTCCAGGCGCTTTCGCCGGCGGGCACCGACAAACCCTCGGTGTCCATGAAGCATTCGAGCGAGTAGATCCAGGAACGCGCGTTCTCGTCCAGCTTCGAACGGTTCATCCTGTGCAGGCCGGCGCGGCATTCGTGAAAAGCGCTCACCACGGCCTGAGGCTCGCCTTGGGTACTCGACAGCGTCAGGGCCTGGCGAGCGGCAGCGAACTTCTCGGCTGGGTAGGCATAGCTCATCAACAACTCCCGTTTTGGAAACCGGCGATTTTCGCTCACGGGTGCTCGATGATTCCGGTGCAACGCCTCGGGGCGTCCGAGTTGACGGGCGGCAGAATGAACGGCGGAGCGCAGCCGGATCGAGCGCCGACAAGCAACGAGCCACAGGGGATTCACGTTGAAACACATTCGCATCGCCGCGCTCGCGGCAACGGCCGCATTCCTGGCCAGCCCTGCTTCCGCCGAGGACGTGCCCACGTTCGGTCTTCCGCTCGGGTTCTCGGTCGAGAAGATGGACCGCACGGCGGATCCACGCAAGGACTTCGCGCGCTACGCCTCGGGTCGCTGGCTCGATGCCGCGCAGATCCCCGGAGACACGGTCCGCATCTCGCCCCTCGACCAGATGTCGCGGCGGGTCGACGCGCAGGTGCTGGCGATCCTGGACGAGGCCGCTCGGACAGCCGGTTCGGCGACGCGTGGCACTCCCCGACAGCAGGTGGGTGACCACCACGCCGCCGGGCTCGACGTGAAGCGGATCACCGAGCTGGGCATCTCGCCGCTGGCGCCGGAGTTCGCGCGCATCGACGCGATCGATGGCCCCAGGTCGCTCGCCGCGATGCTGGCGCGGCTCAACCTGCTGCTCAACGATCCCGTGGTGGCTGGCGCCGGGGTGGCCACCGACCCGACCGATCGCACCCGCTACACGGTCTTCGCCGCCGAGCCTGCACTCACGGTGCCCTCGAACGAGGTCTACCTCGACAGCGCGATGGCGCCGGTACGCGCGGGGCTGCTCAGGTACATCGCCGACGTGTTCGTGCTGGCAGGCGTGCCGAGCGAGACCGCGAGCGCGCAGGCGAAGAAGATCCTGGAGATCGAGACCCGCGTCGCCACGAAGAAGCTCTCCCCGGTAGACATGGCCGATCCGGCCAAGCTCTTCACGAGGATGCGCTACGCGGAGCTGAAGTCGCTCGCACCCGCCGTCGATTGGGACACTTACCTGGGCGAGCTGGGGCTCGCACCGCCAAACGATGTCGTGGTGGCCAATCGCGAGGCGCTTCGCGAGCGCAGCCTGCTGCTGGCCGATCTGCCGCTGGAAGACACCAAGGCCTATCTGCGCTGGGAACTGCTGCGACGTGCCGTGCCCTACCTGCCGCCGGCCTTCATCGAGGCGAACTTCGCGTTCTCGCGCGTGCTGTACGGACCACTCGACATCCCGCCGCGAGACAGGCTCGTCGCCAGGGAGATGGCCACCCGGCTCGGGCAGCCGCTTTCGCAGCTCTACGTGGACAAGCACTTCAGCGCGCAGGCGAAGAAGGCAGCCGAAGACCTGGTGCTGCGCGTGCGAATGCAGTTCCGCCAGCGACTGCTGGCCAACCGGTGGCTCACTCCCGAGACCCGCCGGTACGCCCTGGAAAAGCTGGACAAGGTGTCGATCAAGGTGGGCTACCCCGACGCGTGGATCGACCACTCGACGGTGGACATCCGCCGGGACGACTACCTGGGCAACGCACTGCGCATCAACGAGTTCCGCGCCCGCCGCGACCTGGCCCGGCTGGGTCAGCCTGTCGCGCAGGACCTGTTCGCGGACCCGGGGGCCACCCTGCCCATCGTCATCAACGCCGCCTACGAGCCCAGCCGCAACGGCATCGAGATCCCGGCCGCGTTCATGCAGCCGCCGATCTACGACCCGAAGGCGGATGCCGCGGTGAACTTCTGCGCGCTGGGCGCCGTGATCGGCCACGAGATCACGCATGGATTCGACTCGCAGGGACGTCTCTACGATGCCGATGGCAACGTGCGCGACTGGTGGGCACCGCAGGATGTGAAGCGATTCAACGCCCAGGCCGACAAACTCGTCGCCCAGGCCAACGCCTTCCAGGTGCTGCCGGGACTTCACGCCAACGGGGCACTGGCCGTGGGCGAGAACCTCGCCGACCTGGGCGGCGTGTCCCTGGCCTACGCCGCGCTGCGGGCGCACCTGCACGAGAGCCCGAAGGAGAACGTGAAGATCGACGGGCTCAGCCCGGACCAGCGCTGCTTCATCGCCTGGGCCCAGGTCTGGGCGGACAAGGCCCACGAAGGCTGGCTGCGCCAGGTGACGGCGAACGACCCGCATCCGCCGGGCAGATACCGTGCGAGCGCCCCAGCCAGGCACGAGCGCGGCTTCTACAAGTCTTTCGGGATCCACAAGGGCGACCCGATGTGGCTCGATCCGAAGGATCGCGTGACGCTCTGGTAGGCCACTAGCCGCGCTGAACGAGACAAGCCGAAGGTTTCCATGCTTCTCCGGTTTGCTCTGCTGGATCACAAGAGCGCGACCTCAAGGGCCACTTCAGCTCGCCGGTCAGCAAGCTCGGTTCAACATGCACGCCTGCATGCTCGATTCAGGCGAGACCCATGATCCGGCGTCCGCGGCGACTCTCGTCAACGCACGGCCGAAGTGGGCACTCAGACCGCGGCTGATCCGACTTTCCGGCAGCGGCCAGGAAGTCGTTCCCTGCTAGGCCAGGGTCAGCAGCGGGATCAAGGACCGGTTTCGATGGCGGAGTTCACGATCGCATCGAACTCGGCCTGACTGATGTACTGGGGGACGTACGTTCCGCCCTGCTGGGTCAGAACCTTCATGTATGCCCTCAGATGATTGCGCGAGCCACGCAGCAGGTGGTCGTAGACCATCAGGATGTCCGCATTGTCAATGCCGACCTTCTGCGCCGTGATGTCGCGGATGTCCAGTTCTTCGATCTCCACGCCGACCTTGAGTGCGTCGACCAGGCTGACCCGGCTGGTGGCGACCAAGGCATCGAAAAGCGCCTGGAACGCCGGGGTCTTGAAGGTGCCTTCGGCCAGCCCCGCCAGCGGATCGACGAGTTGGTACCTGTCGATCAAGGCCTTCATGGCGGCCGAATGCGTTGCCTCGCTGGCACTGATGTTCGCGAAGATGGGGGGTGCCCACAGCGTGGCGCTGAGTGCATAGACGTCGTGCGCCAGTTGCTCTTCCTCGCGCATGAACAGCAGGCTTTGAACCTCAGTGGCAGCCAGCGGCGCCAGCGGATAGGTCACCAGCTGTGCCGCAAGCACTTCGGCGTTGATCGTTGAGCTGCCGTTGACGTCGACGCCCATCACGGGGGAACTGTCGCTTCCACCACCACCACAGGCGACAAGTCCAGCGACCAGCACGCTCGCCAAGGTCAAGTTGAACCACCGGCGCCGCGCGATGGTTTCGGCCGGCTTGCTGCCGGCGCTCATTTCTTCAGCCCGGCGCAGGCATCACGACGGGGCTGGGCAGGTGCTGCGCCACCACGCTCCTTGGCACGTGCCACCATCTGCTCATGGTGCTGTGCCTGATAGGCATGGCATTCCTCATAGCTTTTCATGGAGCGCATGCGGTCGCGATGCTCGTTGCGCTCCTGCTGGCTCATCAGCGTCCAACCTGGGGTGAAGTCGGATCCCCATTGCGCCCTGCCGGCGCCAGTTCCGCTACCCATGCCCATGCCCGGCGCTCCTGCGTCCGGCCCTGCCCCCATCGGACCCGCGCCCGAGCCTGGACCCTTGCCGCCACCGCCCTGGGCACACGCGATGCCAAGCGAGAGGCCGAGCAGGGATGCAATCACGACCGTTCGAACTGTTCTCATGTTTCGCTCCTGGAATGACGATGCTGGAGATCGACATTAATCAGATGGGCAGGTGGTGTCCTTGCGATTGCGCAATGAATACGACGGAACTCCAGTAACAGAAAGTGATCGCCTCGGGCCGCTGCATGGCAGCGCAGGCCGGCCGGTTGATCAGGCCAGTTGGTTGAAGATGCTTACGGGGCCGGATTGGTATCCGTGCCATCGCACCATGAGCCTGCAGCGCAGTTGCGCCTGGCGACCTTCCCTTTGGCCCGGGTCCGACCCTAACCAGAAGCACCATTCATCAGATCCCATGGAGGTCAACAATGTCCAGTCAACCAGTCAGCTACCGCGACCTGACTCAATCGGTTTCCGCAAGCCTCGCAAGCTTGAAATCCGGCACGCCGGATGTCATGAAGAGCTTCAGTGAGCTGGGGCGCGCGGCCACCGCGAATGGCGTTCTCGACAAGAAGACCAAGGAGTTGATTGCTCTGGCCCTCAGCGTCGCCGCGAGGTGCGATCCCTGCATCGGATTCCACATGCAGACCCTGGTCAAGCTGGGTGCCACACGGCAAGAGATCGATGAGACGCTGGGAGTCACGACCTACATGGGCGGTGGTCCGTCGGTGATGTATGCAGCCAGCGCAATTGCTGCCTTCGAGGAGTTTTCCTCTGCTCGCTGAGCGGGCTGGATCTGCTGCCGGGAGTACGCCCTGCTGATGCGATTGCGCTTGCCGGTAGTGAATGTCGGGGTGCCCGAGATGACTCTGCGCCGGCATCCCGCGCCAATCTGGATCGTTGCCATCGGTTCACTGCGTGACTGCTTGCGCAAGAGATGAAACAGCTGGCCAGGTCGATCAGCTTGCCCTCGGTGTCAGGATGTATTTCAAGCTTGAAGTGTTTGCCGACGCCGACCCGATGCGCCCGACCGAGATCTGCCCGTTCATGAATTGATTGATGAGATTGCGAAGCGCCAGGTTCTCGCTTCGCTCAGGAACCTCCTTGGATGCGACCACGGCAATCATGTCGAGGAAGGCCATTCCCCTTTGAACGCAGTTCATCTCCAATGAGTAAGACCGCTCTTCGTTGACGATCAGTGCAGACCGCCCGTTTCAGACGCCGTCACATCGGACCGACTGTCGAAGAACGCGTAGCCCAGCCGGCCGCGTTTGGCTCTGTACATCGCGGCGTCCGCGCGCCGCAGCAAGGTGATGGCGGTGTCGCCATCGTTCGGACACACCGCGATGCCGATGCTCGGCCACACCCTGATCTCTATGCCGCCCAGTTGCAGCGGCGCCGCTATGGCTTCGAGCAACTGACGGGCCAGGCGGCTGAGCTCGGCACGGTCCCTGGGTTGCGAAAGCAGGCAGGCGAACTCGTCGCCACCCAGGCGGCAGACGATGTCGCCGTCACGAACCATGCGCCGCAGGCGCTGGGCGACGATGCGCAGCAACTCGTCGCCCGTTTCGTGGCCGTGGGCGTCGTTGATGGGTTTGAAGTCGTCCAGGTCCAGGAACAGCACGGCCATCGTCGGCGGACGCGTGGGCGCGGTGCTCAGCGCATCGTCCAGCCTGCGGCAGAAATGGCGGCGGTTGGGCAGATCGGTGAGGCTGTCATGCTGGGCCATGTATTGCGCATCGCGCTCGCGGGCGTGCGCCACCGCAAGCGTGGCACGGGCCTCATTCAGCTCGGCTTCGATGCGGCTCAGGTGGCCCTGCTCCTGAAGCAGGGCCGCACGGAGCACTTCCAGGTCCTGCGCGCAGGCGATGAGTTCCTCGCGCACAGGCGCTGCAGCGGGATGCTCTGCGCTGCCACGCAGCCGTCCGGCAACGTTGGCGCAAAGCGAATCCCACTCCTCGTGGGGCATGCGGTCGGAATTTCGCCGCGCACCTGTGGCGCGGGTCATGACGAGCGTCCGGTGTGCAAGGGCCCGAGTCGGGCGGAGGCCGCCGGACCCTGACCCACACCGGGCCCGTCACGGCAGTCGGCGCTGCGAGGTCTTTCCGCCGTGGCGCCAAGTCTCATCAGTCTGTAGAAGATCCGAACGGTGAGGTGTGGGCTCATGGTGCAGTCCTTCGATCGTGGATCCAGATGGGCGACGCGCTCAGCTTGAGGGAGAGGCCCGCGGAGTTCTGTGCGCTGCCGCACCGATGGGCGCAAGCGCAGCGTGCAGTCTCCAATCCGCCACTGCATGGTGCGGATGCATCTCCAGAACCAGAAGCTGAAACCGCTCACTGATCGTTGTCCTACAGCGTCTCGGCCTGCAGGACGGCGTGGGCAGTGCGGCAGGGGCCGTACAAGGATCTGTTGCCCGAGCGCCTGCTCGCTGCAGCACCAATTTCCCTAGGAGAGGCCATGAATCCATCCACCACCGCGCCGTCCAACCCCGAAGCCACCGACGAAGACCTGGCCCGGCAGGCCCGCCCAGGCCACGGCATCCCGTCGCAGGACCCGACCCCCGGGGCACAGGTTGCGCTGGACCCCGAGGAAGCCGAGCGCGAGGCCAGCTCGGTGCTGATGGGCGGCGGCGTGGTGGCCGGTGCGGCCACGGGCGCCGCCATCGGAATCATGATGGCCGGCCCGGTGGGGGTGGTGGTCGGGGCCTCGATGGGTGCCGTTGCCGGCGCACTCGGTGGCGCTGCTGCAGGATCCGCCATGAACCCCGAGGAATCGGGCGTCGCCGGCGCCGCACCCGACCACATCGTGCGCATTCACATCGAGGACAGTGGTGGTGCCGGCCGACCGGTGGTGCTGATCCATGGCTGGCCACTGACGGCCCAGGCCTGGGAGCTGCAGGTGGCGGCGTTGCGCGCCGACGGCTACCGCGTGGTGGCCTATGACCGAAGGGGCTTCGGTCGTTCGGACAAGCCTGCATCGGATTACAGCTACGACACCCTGGTCGACGACCTGCAACGCGTGATGGACCGGTGCGGACTGCAGGACGTGACGCTGGTGGGCTTCTCGATGGGCGGCGGCGAAGTGGCCCGCTACATCGCGCGTCACGGCGAATCGCGTCTGCACAGCGTGGTGTTTGCCGCGGCCGTGCCGCCGTATCTGCTGAAGACGGCCGACAACCCCGAAGGGCCGCTCGCGCCCGAGAAGGCACAACAGAAGCGGCAATCACTCGAGCAGGATCGCGGTGCCTACTTCGACCAGTTCACCCGGGACTTCTTCTCGGCCCACGGCACGCTGCAGGTCAGCGAGTCGCAGCGCGCCGAAGCGATTGCCCTGTGCCAGCAGTCGGCGCAGCATGCGGCGCTGGCGTGCATGGACTCCTTCGGCACGACCGACTTCCGCGAAGACCTGAAGAAGGTGAGCGTGCCCACGCTGGTGATCCACGGCGACGCGGACGCGATCGTGCCGATCGCAGGCTCAGGGCCGCGCACCCACCGCGCGGTGAGCCACAGCCAGCTGGTGACTGTGAGCGGTGCGCCGCACGGGCTGAACGTGTCTCACGCCCGGGAATTCAATGACGCACTGCTGTCGTTCCTGCGGACATGACCTGCCGTGACCGCTGACAGGGCATGCCGCCAACGCGCTGGTGCAGGCTGCTCTGCTCCGGTGATGATGCGCGACGACGTCGCGGTCGGCGGCAGAGCCTGCCTCGCGACCCTGCTGCGCGCAGTTCACACCCTGCATCATCAATCAGGCCGGTTCGCCTGAACCCACCGGAAGAGGAAGAGCTCCCATGACCACACTCGCCTACGCGGCCCAGGACGCCACCACCCCGCTCGCCCCCTTCAGCATCGAGCGCCGTGCGCCCGGGCCGGACGACGTGCAGATCGACATCCTGTACTGCGGTGTCTGCCACTCCGACCTGCATACCGCACGCAACGAGTGGAAGAACACGCTCTACCCGTCGGTGCCCGGCCACGAGATCGTCGGCCGCGTCAGTGCGGTCGGTGCCAACGTCACCAAATTCAAGCTCGGCGACATGGCCGGCGTGGGCTGCATGGTCGACAGCTGCCTGCATTGCGCATCGTGTGGCGAAGGGCTGGAGCAGTACTGCGACAACGGCTTCACAGGCACCTACAACGGCCCGGTGTTCGGCGGAGAGAACACCTTTGGCGGTTACTCCAGCCGGATCGTGGTGAAGCAGAAGTTCGTGCTCAGGATCAGCCACAAGGACAACCTGCAAGCCGTCGCTCCGCTGCTGTGCGCGGGCATCACGACCTATTCGCCACTGCGTCAATGGGGTGTGGAGAAGGGCCAGAAGGTCGGCATCGTCGGGCTGGGTGGGCTGGGGCACATGGGCGTGAAGATCGCCGCCGCGATGGGCGCGCACGTGGTGCTGTTCACCACGTCGGCCAGCAAGGTCGAGGACGCCAGGCGCTTCGGCGCCGCCGAAGTGGTGATCTCGACGGATCCGCAGGCCATGGCGGCGCACCAGAGCTCGTTCGATTTCATCCTCAACACCGTCGCCGCCCAGCACGACCTGGACCCGTTCATCGCGCTGCTCAAGCGCGACTGCACGATGACCCTGGTCGGCGCCCCCGAGCATCCGCACCCGGCGCCGAACGTGTTCGGCCTGATCTTCAAGCGCCGCCGCCTCGGCGGATCGCTGATCGGCGGCATTCGGGAAACCCAGGAAATGCTCGACTTCTGCGCCGAGCACGGGATCGTCTCCGACATCGAGATGATCGCGATGAAGGACATCAACACCGCCTACGAACGCATGCTCAAGAGCGACGTGAAGTACCGCTTCGTGATCGACATGGCCACGCTCCAGGCGACACCATGACCTCTTCCGCGCACGAACCACCCCTGCCCTCGAGCACCTTGAACGCCCTGGAGGCGGCCCTGGACCAGAGCCATGAGGTCAAGGCCAAGGTGGAAGCGTGTGCAGATGATCTCGCGACGGCCAACGACATCGTGAAGGAACGGATCACCGAGGGCGAAACCTTGCTGCCCGCCGCCGAGGCCCTGGAGAACAGCGTGGCCGTCGAACTCCAGGTGCAGGAGTGCGCCGACGACCTGAAGCAGGTCACCGACAACCTGGCGCAGGGCCTCGGGCAGGTCAAGGAAGTGGAAGAGGCCTTGAGCCGGTCTCACGAGGCACTGCGGGAGTCCCAGACCGCTTTGGTGACTTCGCGCGAGGCCGAGCAATTGGCAAGCCGACGGGCCATGCACGACCAGAAGACCGGCCTGCCGAACCGGACGCTCTTCGATGACCGGCTGGCCCAGGCCATTGCGGGCGCAGAGCGACACGGCTGGGCGCTCGCCGTCATGTTTCTCGACCTCGATCAGTTCAAGGCTGTCAACGACACGCACGGGCATGCCGCTGGAGATACGGTGCTCGCGATCGTGGCGGAGAGGCTGCTGAACCATATGCGCGACGAGGACACGGTCTGCCGCAACGGTGGCGACGAATTCCTGTACCTGTTGATCGACCCTGCGGGTCGCGACAACGTGGCCCGGATCGCAGCCCAGCTGCGCACGACGCTCGCCCGACCCATCGCCGTCAGCGGTCTGGAGCTTGCCATCACGCCGAGCATTGGAATCGCGCTCTACCCCGATCACGGCAAGACTGCGGACGTGCTGGTGGCACATGCGGATGCCGCCATGTACCGATCCAAGCAGAAGCGCAGTCCCTGCGAGTTCTATCAACCTGCGGGCTCCTAGCCCACCGGCTCGATGACCACGCTCGCAGGACTGACCCCTCAGCGATCCAGTTCAGACCGCAGCGATGCCGTCAACGCGAGCAGGCTGGCATGGATCAGATCGGCCTGCTGCCGCAACTCGCCGACATCGATGCCTGCTGCAAGGCAGCTCTCGTAGTGCACCAGCGCGGCTTGCAGGTCCGTCGCGCCCACGGTTGCGCAGGCCCCACGCAACGAATGAGCGGCATGAGCGTCGAGTTCGCCCGCACCTTGTTGATAGGTCCTGACGAATAGATCGAGCAGACGCCGCAATATAGGCAACTGGCCACCCACGCAGCGCATCGCCTGCTGAACATCCAGGCCCTCGACATCCGCCAGACGCTGCAAGAGCGGCCGGACATCCCCCGCCAGGGCAGGCAGCGCAGGTGTCGGCGCCGGCACGGACTGACCCGCGACCGGGACCGGCAGCCATTGCAGCAGCGCGGCATACAGGCGCTCGGGATCGACCGGCTTGGCGACGTGATCGTTCATCCCTGCGGCAAGGCAGGCGCGGCGGTCCTCGTCGAAGGCGTTGGCGGTCATCGCAATGATGGGCAGCGTCACGCGACCGGCTGCACGTATGCGTCGCGTTGCTTCCAGTCCGTCGAGTTCCGGCATCTGCATGTCCATGAGCACGAGGTCGAAAGCCTGGCGCAGGGCCTGGTCCACCGCCTCCCGACCGTTCTCGGAAGTCTCGACGACCAGGCCGACCGCACTGAGCAGTTCGACCGCCACCTCGCGATTGATGGGGTTGTCTTCCGCGAGCAGCACCCGGCGTCCGGAGTGGAGCGTCCGCAATTTCGACTCGACTGAGTCCTCGCTTCGGTTCTGCTCAGTTGGCTCGGGCTGCGGATCCCGGGTGCCTCGGGGCCGCAACGCGCTCAACAGCGCGTCTTGAAGCCCCGATGCCGTGATCGGCTTCAGCAGCACCGCGTCGAACCCGGCGGCGCGCGCCTGCTCCCACATCGCCGCTTCGTCGTGGGCCGTCACGAGCAGTGCCGGCGGCGGCACGGGATCCATCATTGTCCGCAGGCTCGCGAGCAGCTGCACCCCGTCTGGAGGCCCCATGCGCCAGTCGAGGACCAGCACGTCGTACGACCGAGCAGTCACCGCGGCTTCCGAAACATGCGCCAACGCCGCCTGCGGACTGTCGAACTCATCGACGTCCAGACCGAGCATCCGCAGCCTGTCTCCCACGGCCTGCAGCGACTCGCTCAAATCGTCGACGAGCAGCGCGCGCCGACCCGCCAGCAGGGAGGGCTCGCTTCGGATCGCCTGCGGCGTGCCGAGATCCAGGCGCGCCGTGAACCAGAACGTGCTGCCGACACCGGGCGTGCTCTCGACGCCGACGTCGCCGCCCATCAGTTGCGCGAGGTGACGTGTCAACGCCAGACCGAGGCCGGTGCCGCCGAACCGCCGCGTGGTCGCGCTGTCGGCCTGCTCGAAGGCATTGAAGAGATTCGGCAGCACGTGCGCGTCAATGCCTTCGCCCGTGTCCTGCACCTCGAAGCGCAGGACCGCCTGGTGTTCATCGCGCTGCAGCGTCGCGATGCCGAGCCTCACCCAGCCGGAGGCCGTGAACTTCACCGCGTTTGCCAGCAGGTTGATGAGGGCCTGCAAAAGCCGCGTCGGGTCTCCACGCAACCGCTCGGGCGAACGGTCCGTGTCGAGCACGAGTTCCAATCCCTTCTCCCGGGCCCGGTCGCCGACCATCTCGATCGCGCGTCCGACCAGTTCATCGAGCGAGAACTCGGTGTTCTCCAGCGTGATCTTGCCGGCGTCGATCCTCGAGAGATCGAGGATGTCGTTGATCACCTGCAGCAGATGCCTGACGGCGGTACCGATCTTGTCCAGGCGGGCGCGCTGCGACGGTTGCGTGACCTCGCGAGCCAGCAGGTGCGTCAGGCCGATGATCGCGTTCATCGGCGTGCGGATCTCGTGGCTCATGTTGGCCAGGAAGGTGCTCTTGGCCCGGTTGGCCGCCGCCTCGGCATCCCGCGCGCTCGCCAGTTCGGCGGTTCGCTCCAGGACGCGCTGCTCCAGGCCGGCGGCCAGGTCCTGCAAGGCCTTCTGGGCCTGCACGCGATCCGTGATGTCGACGATCACGACGATCACGCAGGGCCCGTGAATCGTCGAAACCGGCGGGTCATAGGACACAGCGAAAACGCGATCTGCATCCCAGCCCGCGCGGCGAGGCACGTTCAATTCTAGGTCACCGCATTGCCGGCGAAGGCCAGCTCGAGCTTGGGTTGGATCTGGCTTTCGAAAACCCCCGGCAGAACGTCGGCGATGCGCTTGCCGGCAATCGCCGACTGCTCCAGTCCGAGGACCTCTGCGTAGGCCAGGTTGGCGAAGACGTAGCGCCTTTCGCTGTCCACCATCACCATGCCCACCCGCGCGCGGTTGGTCAGCGTGCTCAACAGCGCCTCACGTTCCCGCAACTCGCCCTCGGTACGCCTTCGCTCGGTGATGTCGGCCACGATGCCGGCCACCTTCAGCGGCCTGCGCTGCGAATCGAAATAGAAGCGGCTCTTGGCCCACAACCAATGAAGCGACCCATCCGGCCAACGCACGCGGAACTCGATGTCGTGGATGCCATCGCTGTCCTGCGCCTGTCGCAGGCTCTGTTCCAAACTGTCGCGATCGGCAGCCTCGACCCTCGAGAGAAAGGTTGTGAAGCTCCAGGGCGCATCGGCATCGTCGTCACCGAAACACCGCGCATGGTGCAGGGATCGGCGAGCGATGCCGGTGGACAGGTCCAGGCTCCAGTCGCCGATATCGGCAGCCTGCAGAGCGAAGGCCAGTCGCTGCTCGCTCTCGACCGCACGCAACTCGGCCGCCCGTTGTGCTCTCAGATCCCGCACCATCAGGATGAAATCGGATGACTGCCCTAAGTCGTGGAACCGGAACGACGAAACCTCGGCGTCGAACGTTTCGCCGCACAGGCGACGCATGCGCAACTCACCGCGAGCGCGGCCGTTTGCCTCGCGCTCGGCAAGCAACGGTTGCAAGCGCGGATCCGGTTCGTCGACCAGGGCGGCGCGCCCTCGCGAAGCAGTCTGCTCACAGATCGCCGAAGCCGGAGCACCAAACACTTCGCAAGCTGCCGGGTTCGCCGCGCGAACCACACCGGTCTCGTGCGTCAGCAGCACGGCATCGAGGCAGGGATCGAACAGGTGATGGAACAGCGAGATCAACTCGTCGTCGGTCAACGGCGGGAGGAGTGCCCGGCCAGGATGTGCGGGATTCACCATGGTTCAGTGGTCTTGGATCGGTGCCTGAAGGCACTGTGCCACGCGGTGTCGATTGAAGGTGTAGACACCCCGCTCAAGGCAAGGCCAAGCGCGCATCCGCAGATGCCCCATCCAATGTTCAGGTACCCAACCAAGCAAGCGTCACCTCGTCTCGCAGGGCCGGCCACCCGCACGCTTCGCCGCAGAGAAACGGCAAGCCCCGACTGGACGACTTGCCGACCGTTGCAAGAGGGTCCTGAGCCGAGTCGGTGAGTTGAAGATCTCGTCCGATCAGGCCTGCCTTTTCATCGCAGCCGGCCTGAGCGAAGCGGCGCGTTCCTCCGCATCATTCCGAGGTCTTGCCGTCGAAGTGCTCGCTGTCGGCCTCTGCGTCTGCCCGTGTGTGATGAACCACGCCGTCGCGGTGGTTGGGCGGCGAATAGATGGTGTACAGCTTCAGGGACTCGGTGCCCGTATTGATGATGTTGTGCCTGGCGCCAGCAGGGACGACCACGGCGGACCCGGCCTGAATCGCCGTCCGGACGCCGTCGAGCACCGCCTCGCCGTGCCCCTCCTCGACCCGGAAGAACTGGTCCAGCTTGTGGACCTCGGCACCGATTTCTTCCTTGGGCTTCAGCGCCATGACAACGAGCTGACAGTTGCTCGCGGTGTACAGAACCTTTCGGAAGTCTTCGTTGCCGATGGCGATGGCCTCGATGTCTTGCACGTAACCCTTCATGCCTGCTCCAGTAGTTGGCGCGGGCCGGTGTCATCGCAGTGCTCGATGGGGCTTCGAGTGACCTGATCTGCGAGTCGCCGACGTCGTCCCGGGCAAGGTAGTCCCGCAGCCGGGGGCCGTCTGTGCGGAGACGAACGGAAGTGGGCGGCGCCGCGATCATTCAACGCTGCAAAAAACGAAGGGCCCGACTTGTGATCGGGCCCTTGCTTTGTCTGCGCTACGCGTGCGGCGGCGAATAAACCGGCCGAACCCGTCTGAGTTTTTGATTTTGTTTTT
>ENA-UOWO01002905-UOWO01002905.1-activated-sludge-metagenome-genome-assembly--contig:-NODE-2905-length-20554-cov-12.177326_pt1 | contig 20554 bp, 20 predicted proteins | sample MGYA00238148_ERZ761564 | MGnify/ENA primary metagenome ERZ761564 (study PRJEB28885, sample SAMN05720194) | activated sludge metagenome | isolation source: Anaerobic digester | place: USA... | reverse complement strand
CGCAGATCGGTCACCACCACCGACGGGCGGCTCACCGCAATTTGCGCGAGTGCGATCTCGCCACTCTCCGCACTTTTTACGCGGTAACCCGCCGCCGATAAGCGCATGCCAATGAGCTTGAGCAAATCGGGGTCGTCGTCAACCAAAAGAATGTCAGCGGCCATAACGGGCAATCAATTGCGACGACGTTCGCGATCAAGAAGCTGCTTCTCGATCGCTTTGAGTGCGTCTAGTTTTTGCTGCAAAGCGTCGCCACGCTTTTGCTCCTCACGCAGTTGGCGTACACGCTCTGCAACCTGCACCAGCAACACGTCAGCAATCGAGCGCAGCGGGTGGCTGGCAGCCAAGCCGCCAGTCTTGGCGACCAGCGGTTCGAGCAAACCTTGTAGGCGCGCATCGTCGCCCGCTGCCGGCCCAATGAGGGCCGAAAGCCACGCATAGCGCAAGCGGTTCACGTTAGTTTTATCTTTGTTGAACAAGCCTTGTGCCGCAACAAAATCTTTACGCAGGTCTTCAGCCGAAGCATTGGCGGCGCGAGTCATATCGGAGAGCAGCGCTAGGCTCTGTTCCTGATCTTCCGGCAACTTAATGGGCTCGGGAGCAGCTGGCGGTGGCGCTTGCTTTTCCACTTCAACGTAAACCGGTACATACACCGTTTGCGTCACGACGGGTTGCGTCTCGACCTTTGGCGCAACCGTTGCGTCGGGCACAGAAGCGCACCCGGTCAACGCGCCAAGCATCAAGAGGCCAGTGGTCCACAAAACGGACCGTGCCTTATGCTGCAATTGAGTCTCCTTGCGTCTGCATATTGTTCTGCGCGAGCGAAACGTCGCTGCGCGATAAATCTAGTGGCAAGCGAACACGAAAGCGCCCGCCTGGTTTGCCCGGATCGACCACGTACACGTGGCCCTGATGCGCGAGCACATATTCGCGCACAATTGCCAAACCGAGGCCGGAGCCCTTGATCTTGCCATTGGCGCTCGCGTCGCCGCGATAAAACGATTCGAACACGCGTTCTTGTTCTTCGAGTGCGATGCCGGGGCCGTCGTCTTCCACATCGATTTGCGCGACCGCGCCGTCAATGCTGCTGATGATCCGAACTTTACCGCCCGCCGAGGTGTATTTGATCGCGTTGGACACCAGATTATCCAACACGACTCGTAGCTGCTCGCGATCCGCTTGCAGCGTGATCGCGTCGCCGCGCACATCCACCGAAATCGCCCGCGAAAGCATCTCAAGCCGATGCTCACGAACAACACGCTCAATCACCGGTTGCAGCTCAACGGTTTCGACCTTGAGCGCGGTGGCGCTCTTGTGCTGCTGATACGAAAGCAAGTCTTCGATCAAACGCTGCAACGACACCGTGTTGTCGCGAATGATGCGCACCACGTCCGTCTGTTGCATCGACATCTCGCCGACGATGCGGTCGTTGAGCAATTCCGAGCCTTCGCGCACCGCCGTCAGCGGTGTTTTCAACTCGTGCGAAACGTGGCGTAGAAAGCGCGTTTGATGCGTTTCGAGTTCGAGCAAGCGGCGCCGCAGCCAATCCAAACGCTCGCCGAGCGAGCGCAGGTCGCGCGGCCCTTTGATGCGAATGTCTTCGTTAAATTCACCTCGACCGAGCTTGCGAATGCTGCGATCAATATTGCGAAGGGGCCGTGAAATCAAAATCGAAAAGCCCACAGCAAGCAAGAGCGCCGTTGCCGCCGCGACACCCAAAAACCACGGCCAATTCTCGCGAGTCTTAGCCGCCATCTCTCGAAGCGTCACAACCTCGCGCTCGGTTACGCGCCCCAGCTGCGCGGAAGCCTGCGCGGCGTTGTCCGCCAAATCAGCAGCCGCTTCAACAAGCTTGGGTCGCTCAGACGCTTCCGGCATACCGCCCTTCAAGCTTTGCGCCAGCGCGCCACGTTCTTTCGAAAGCGCTTTGAGCGCGGCGCGCTCGTCTTCGGAGAGTGGCAAGCCTTGACTGCGAATGAGGGTCTGCTCAAGCTGCGCATCGAGCTTTCGGTAGCCCTCAATCAACGCCGGATCTTCCAACACGATCGACTGGCGTACCGCGCGCTCGATCTTCCCGGTAACGTCGCGCAATTCGCGTGATGCGCTACTCGCGGCCTCTGCTTCGCGCACCGAAAGCTGCGAGCGCTTCGCCAACGTATCCAACCCAAACGCCAATTCAGCCAAAGCCACCACCAGCGGCACGGCCGAAAGCACGAAGCACGCGAGGATGACGTTGGTGAGGGAGCGGGGGTAATACACGCCTTCATTCTAGGCGCGGAGGTGCCTCCCTTCGCAGTGGCCATGTGTCGCTTCCGGCAGGTCATCGAAACACCGAGGCAAACGCTGACGAGTTCCCGTTCGCCCTGAGCGCAGCGAAGGGTTTGATAAATTGGCCGGGTTCAAACCCTTCGCTGCGCTCAGGGCGAACGGATTTCAGCTTTGTGCTTGTTTCCTGCCGCAATCGAGCAAGCGCCGCCAAAAATGTACATCCGCGTATTTACATTGACGGCTCAATCAATTAAAGTACACACATCGTACATCCGCATTCGGTACCCAGCATGCAAACCACACGCGCCTTCAAGAACGGCAACTCACAAGCCGTTCGCATTCCTGCGGACATCGCGTTCGAGCGCATGGATATGGACCTAGAAATTGAGCGCGACGGCGACGAAATTCGTATTCGTCCTGCGCGCCGCCCGCTCACGGGCGTGTTGGCCAAGTTCGCGCAGTTTTCACCGGACTTCATGGCCGAAGGTCGCGGCGATCAGAAACAAGCCGAACGGGACGCGCTCTGATGCCGCGCTACATGCTCGACACCAATATGTGCATCTACCTGATGAAAAATCAGCCAGAGGTCGTCGCGCAACGCTTCGCGCAGTGCTACGTCGGCGACGTCGTTATGTCGTCCATCACGTACGCCGAATTGGTTTACGGCGTCGCGGCTTCGGCCAATCCGGAGCGAGAACACGTCAATCTCGCCAATCTTATTGCAGACATTCAAGTAATGCCTTTCGACGCCGCCGCTGCAAATGCGTACGGTTCCATTCGCCTCGCCACTCGCACCAACAAAAAAGACGCGCTCGACAAATTGATCGCAGCGCACGCTGTCGCCTTGGGCGTGACCGTCGTCACCAACAACGAACGCGACTTCGCGAAGTACCCCGGCGTACTCATTGAAAATTGGCTGGCTGCGCCATGACCCCTGACGAATTCATCAGCCACTGGTCGCCCGGCGGCGGTGGCTACGGCATGTCCGAGCGCGCGGGTGCGCAGCCGCACTTCATCGGCCTCTGCGCGCTGCTCGGTGTCGACGCACCAAACGACGCTGCGAACTACACGTTCGAACTCGGCACCCGAAAGATTGACCAAAAACGCGGCTTTGCCGACGTCTTCAAGCGTGGATGTTTTGGGTGGGAATACAAAGCGCCCGGCGGCGACCTGACCGCCGCGCTTCGGCAACTCAAAGACTACGCCAACGCCCTCGACAACCCGCCGCTCTTAATCGTGAGCGACCGCCTCGCGTTTGAGATTCACACGCAGTTCACGGGCCGCCCGACCGAAACCTATCGCATCTCGCTCAAACATTTGGGCGACCCCGCGCAGCGCGACATTCTGCGCCGTGCGTTTGTTGACCCCGCGAGTTTTCAACCGAAGCGCACCAACCGCGACATCACCGAAGAAGCGGCCAAAGCCTTCGCCGACGTCGCCGAGCGCATGCGTCACGAGCGCCGCGAACCGCCGGAGCGCGTCGCGCACTTCCTCACGCAGTGCTTGTTTTGCTTCTTCGCAGAAGACGTTGGCTTGTTGCCTGAGCGGTTGTTTGAAAAGCTCGTCGCCAAACAAATCACACCCGAGAAACTTCGCGGTGCGCTGATCGAACTCTTTGAAAAGATGCAGCGCGGCGGGCTCTTCGGCATGGAAGACATTCCGTGGTTCAACGGCGGGCTCTTCCAAAAGATCGACGTGCCGATGATTACGCCGATGGACGTCGCCGCGCTCAAAACCGCGTCGCAGCTCAATTGGAGCGCGATTGACGTTGCTATCTTCGGCACCCTGTTCGAGCGCGGGCTCGACCCGAAAAAACGCAGCCAACTCGGCGCGCACTACACAGACCCCGCCACCATCATGCGCATCGTCACGCCGGTTGTCGAGCGGCCGCTGCGCGCCGAATGGGCGCTCGTGCGCGACGACATTGCCAAGCTCACGAGCAAAAGCAAAAAACACGGCGATGCCGCTGCGACGAAGGCCAAAGCCGCGCTCATCAAATTCCTCGACCGACTCGCCAGCTACCGCGTGCTCGACCCCGCCTGCGGCAGCGGAAATTTTCTCTACCTGGCGCTGAAAACGCTCAAAGACATTGAGCACAGCGTGCACGTAGAAGCCGAAGCGCTCGGCGTGGAGCGCCCGCTTGACCTCGTCACCAGCCCGGCCAACGTGCTCGGCATCGAACTCAACGAATACGCAGCAGAGCTAGCTCGCGTCACCGTCTGGATCGGCGAGCTGCAGTGGCGGCTGCAACACGGCTACCCGTTCAAGCAAAACCCCGTGCTCGAACCGCTCGATCACATTGAGTGTCGGGACGCGTTGCTAACGCCGCGCTCCGGGCGAACGGACATGGAAGAAGCCACGTGGCCCCGCGCCGACGCAGTGGTTGGCAATCCGCCGTTTGTTGGCGACAAGAAAATGCGGTCCGAACTCGGCGACGAGTACACCGAGACGTTGCGCAAGGTTTATGCGGGGCGCGTGCCTGGCGGCGCGGATTTGGTGACGTATTGGTTTGAGAAGGCGGGCGCCGCAATTGCGAGTGGCGATTTGAAATATGCCGGTTTGGTTTCGACCAATTCAATTCGTGGCGGAAAGAACCGCACGGTGCTCGATTCCATCGTTCAGTCGTCGCGCATTTTTGAAGCGTGGAGCGATCAGCCTTGGGTAAACGACGGCGCAGCGGTTCGCGTGTCGCTGGTTGCATTTGGTATTGGCGACAACGCGATTCGCCTTGACGGAATGCCGGCGGATCGGATTCGTGCGGACCTCACGCCGGACACGATCGCCACGGGCGCGGATATGACAGACGTGCCGCGACTCAGTGACACGCGTTCAACGTGTTTCGTTGGAACATCCAAGAAAGCGTCCTTCGATATTGATGGCATCGTCGCCCGACGTTGGTTACGCGAACCGAACGTTCACGGAGAATCAAACGCTCAAGTATTGGCACACTATCTGAATGGCGCCGACATTGCGAGGCGCCCGTCGGACACATGGATCGTAGATTTCGGCGAAAAGCGAACGCTCTCTGACGCGAAGCTTTTTGAAAAGCCATACCAGCACTGCGAGACTGTAGTTTTGCCTGAGAAGGAAAGCGTGCGAAATCAAGCCGAGCTCGCCAAGTGGTGGCTGCACGCGCGGCCAGCGCCGGATATGCGCGTGGCGATAAAGCCGCTACCGCGCTTCATCGCGACGTCCATCGTGGCAAAGTGGCGCCTGTGGAGTTGGCAGCATCCTGTTGTGCTGCCAAGCCACGCGTGCGCTGTAGTCGCTCGCGCCGACGACGCCACGTTCGGCATTCTGCATTCACGCTTTCACGAACTATGGTCACTGCGCTTGGGTACGTCTCTGGAAGATCGCCCACGCTATACACCGACGACGTGCTTCGAAACCTTCCCCTTCCCCGCCGGGCTGACGCCCCTCGACACGAGAGATCAGCAAACAGAGACGTTGGAAGATGGAGCGGTAATTCCAGCAACGCGAAGCGCGGCGAGCGCTGGGCTCGTTGCGTCGCAGGAAAGGGAGGGGGTTGCTTGCTGGCCACCAGAGAACGATTCTGATAACAGGCAGTGCCACCGGGTGGTTGGGGACGAATCCCGCTGTCCCGAGACCAACAAGCCACTTGATACTAGCGGCGACGGAGGCAACAGTCAAACTCACGACGTGCCTCGTGTTAACGCCATCAGCATCGCCCGCGCCGCGAAGCGCTTGAACGATTTGCGGGAGCGGTGGCTGAATCCGCCGGAGTGGACGGAGCGCGTGCCCGAGGTGATTCCGTTGGGGATGGAGGCGAGCCCGTACCCCGACCGCATCTTGCCGCGCACGAACTTGAGCGCGGCAGACGCGGCGGAACTCAAGAAGCGCACGCTCACCAACCTCTACAACCAACGCCCGGCGTGGCTCGCCGATGCGCACGCCGCGCTAGACGCCGCGGTGGCCGCAGCCTACGGCTGGACGGACTACACGAACGCGATGACCGACAACGAAATCCTCGCGCGCTTGCTCGCGCTCAATCATGCGCGCAGCGCAGGCGCGGCGCCCGCGTCGGCGTCGGCGTCGGCGTCGGCGTCGGCGTCGTGAACGCTTCCCGGTTACATAGTTCAGTACCTAATTAGCAACGTGGCTCAGGAACGGCTGTTTATGAGCACGAGGTGGTGGCTTACCGTTCCCTCACCGCTTGCCGGGGAGGGTCAGCGTGGGGTATGAAGTTGGCTAGAACCGCAATGATTGAATATCAGTCACCGTCTTACCCCCTCCTCACCTACCCCGGCGAGCGGGGGAGGAACCAACGGCACTTACGCCATCGAGATTTCCTAAGCCACTTTGCTAATTGTGGGTCAGTAATGGCTTTTTCGCGCCAACGACCAGCGGGCGGTCGTTAGCGGCTAATTTGTCTATATATCGACAATAAGCATAAATCGGCTCAAACGACCGCCGGGCTGTCGTTAGCGCGATAAAGCTGTATATCTATCCGTAGCGCGGGCATTGCCCGCCCCCACGTGACGCGCTAGCGGTTGGCCACAACCAATGTCTCGCCCGTCATCTCCGCTGGTTTCGCAACGCCCATCATCGCGAGGAGCGTTGGCGCGACGTCGCGCAGCGCGCCGCCGTTGCGGATGTTTACTCCGTCGGGGCCGACGTAGACGAGCGGCACTTTGTCGGTGGTGTGTTGCGTGTGCGCTTGATTGGCTTCGGGGTCGAACATTTGCTCGCAGTTGCCGTGATCCGCCGTGATGAGGACTTGCGCGCCCGCTTCCCGCGCGGCGGCGATGACTTGCCCCAGCGCCACGTCCAACGCCTCGACCGCGGTCACTGCGGCTGAGAGGATGCCGGTGTGGCCGACCATGTCGCCGTTGGCGTAGTTGCAGATGATCGCGTCGTACTTTTTGCTTTCGATGGCGGCGACGAGTTGACGCGTGACTTCGGGCGCGCTCATTTCGGGTTGCAAGTCGTACGTTTCGACTTTCGGCGACGGAATCAGCGCGCGGTCTTCGCCCGCGTACGGTTGCTCGCGTCCGCCTGAGAAGAAGTAGGTGACGTGTGCGTACTTTTCCGTCTCAGCGATGCGCAATTGGCTGAGCCCGTTTGCGGCTAGTACTTCGCCGAGGCCGTTGACGATCGCGTCGTTGCGATACGCCGTCGAGAGGTGCGCGTATGCGTCGCCGTAGTAAGACAAGCATACGAAATCCGCGACCTTGGGCATGCGTCGCTCGAAGCCCGTGAACGAGGCGTCGGTCAGTGCGGTGGTGATTTCGCGCGCGCGGTCGGCGCGGAAATTCATGAACACGATGACGTCGCCGTCTTTGATAGGCGCGCCGTGGCTGATCACGGTGGGCTGCACGAATTCGTCGTTTTCGTTGCGCGCGTAGGCGGCTTCGAGCGCGGCCATCGTGGTCGGCGCGTGATGCGCGGAGGTGGCTTCGACCATCGCGTGGTACGCCGGCTCGACGCGCTCCCAGCGCTTGTCGCGGTCCATGGCGTAGAAGCGACCGCTCACACTGGCGATGCGCGCGCCGGTCTCGCGACACACCGCTTCCATCGCCTCAATCGACGACGCGGCGCTGCGGGGCGGCACATCGCGGCCGTCGAGAAACGCGTGAATCGCGATGGCGTGAACGTTTTTTGCTGCCGCGAGCCGCACCATCGCGTGGATGTGCGCCTCGTGCGAATGGACGCCGCCCGGCGAAAGCAAGCCGAGAATGTGAACCTTGCCACCCGTCTTCACAGCAGCGTCGCATGCCGCCACCAGCGCTGGCGTGGTTTGAAATTCGCCGGTTTCGATGGCGTGATCGACGCGGGTTAGGTCTTGATACACCACACGACCGGCGCCCAAATTCAAGTGCCCAACCTCGGAATTGCCGAACTGCCCCTTCGGCAACCCCACAAATTGCTCGGACGCGTCGATCAACCCATGCGGACAATCGCGCCAAAGCGCGTCCCACACGGGCTTCTTCGCTTGCGAGATGGCGTTGTCTGGCGCGGCCTCGCGATAGCCGAAGCCATCGAGAATCACGAGAACAACGGGGCGGACGGGAGATTTGGCGCTAGAGGTGGTCATAAGAGGCATTTGGTGGCGAAGCGCCTAAAATTCTAGGCTTGCTAGCGCCGCGTAATCCTGACGCAGCGCATACACATTGAATTTCGTTTGGACCCCATGCAATTTCTTTATACCAACTGGATGCTCGTATTGATCATGATCATGTCGGGCACGATGCTGATCTACCCGCTGATTCAACGCCGCATTTCGGGCATGACCGACGTCGGAAACGTGCGACTTACACACCTTTTGAATCGCGAAGGCGCAACCGCGCTCGATATTCGCGAAACCAAGGAACTGGACGGCACGAAGCTCATCGGCGCGGTGCACATTCCGCTGTCGCAGCTTAAAGAGCGCGCGGCGTCGTTGTCGCTCGATAAATCGAAGCCGGTCGTTGTGTATTGCGCACGCGGCCAACGCGGCCCAATGGCGGCGGGCGACTTGAAAGCGGCGGGTTTTACCCAAATCTTTAACCTCACCGGCGGGTTCAAAGCGTGGACCGAAGCTGGTTTGCCCGTTGAAAAAGTTTAAGGATTGATGATGGCAGCCGTAACGATGTACTCCACCGCCGTGTGCCCCTACTGCATTCAGGCAGAGCGCTTGCTCAAAGCAAAGGGCGTTGCTGAGATCACCAAAATTCGCGTGGATCTACAGCCGGAGCAGCGCGATCTGATGATCGAAAAAACCGGTCGTCGCACCGTGCCGCAGATCTACATCGGCGAGACACATGTTGGCGGGTTTGATGACTTGTCCGCGCTGGATCGTGCCGGTGGGCTCGACAAGCTGTTGGCCGCGTAGCCCGCTAAAATTAAAAGTTAACCCTCGTTTCTGAAAGACCACCATGGCCGACGCGCCCGCACAAGCACAACAAGACCCGAACGCTCCCCATTTCTCTATCGAGAAAATCTACCTGAAAGATTTGTCGGTCGAAAACCCCAATGCACCGCAGGCCTATCTGTGGCGTGAAGCCCCGTCGGTCGAGATCGGTCTTGAGCAAGATCAGAACGCCATTGAAGACGGTTTTCACAATGTCGTGGTCAAAGTGACCGTCACCGCGAGCATCGCTGACAAGACGATGTTCTTGGTCGAAGCAGCGATGGGCGGCATTTTCCAAGTGCGCAATATTCCCGAGCCAGAAGTTCAGCCACTTTTGGCTGTTCACTGCGCCAACATCATTTTCCCGTACGTTCGCGAAGTGATTTCGGATGCTGTGCAACGCATGGGCTTCCCAGCGATCTACCTGCAACCAATCAACTTCGAAGCGATCTACCAAGCGCGCGTTCAGCAGCAGCTCGAACAAGCCGCTGCGACCAAGCAGTAATCGTAGAAAGAACGTCATGAATCACGCGCTTCGCTTCACTCGTTTGATGTTGTCGGTGTTGGTCACCGCTGCCGCGTGCGGCGCAGCCAACGCTGAGTTTCGGCAAACGGTGGACGTGGCGACCGTGGCGTTCGAAGCGCCGTCTGCCAAGGCGGCTCGTCAGTATGTGTATTCGCGCGGCACGCCACTGGAAGTCGTCGTGCAAATCGAAGGCTGGTTCAAAGTGCGCGACGTGCAGGGCGAGCTGGTGTGGGTTGAGCGCAAAGCACTTGGAGCGCGCACCAATGTTGTCGTCAAATCGCCTGTCGCCGAGGTTTACGCCGCGCCCGATGTGGCGAGCCCCATCGTGTTCCGCGCGGAGAATGGCGTAACGCTGCAACTGGTGACGCCACAAGCCGCCGACGCTGGCGCATGGGCGCAAGTGCGTCACCGCGACGGTCAAGTGGGGTTTATGCGCTTGGATACCCTGTTCGGCTTCTAACCGGTCGCGCCGCGCGACGATCGCGCAAACATCAGTAAGACGATTCCGCTTCTTGCGCCTTGATGCGTCAAGCGCGCTCCAATGCATAGACAGTCCCAACTGCCGGGTGTAGAACGCAGAGGCGCGCTTTCGCGCCCTTTTCTACTCAAACCCAGCAAGGAATCACTATGACTGTAGCCCGCGTAACCGAAATTACGGCATCTTCCAAGAAGAGCTTTGAAGACGCGTTGAACACAGGCGTCGAACGCGCCTGCAAGACGCTGAAAAACGTCGAAGGCGCGTGGATTCAAGATCAGAAAGTCGTGATCAAAGACGGCAAGATCGTTGAATATCGTGTGAACATGAAAGTTACGTTCATTCTCAAGGACTGATTGGTTCGATTCCGTGTCGTTAAAGTTCTCTGTTTAGAGACAACGACACAAATTTTGCGGACCTGCGGGCCGCAATCAAAAACTCCGGACAAAAAAGAGCCCGCAAAAGCGGGCTCTGAGCGGGATCACGAGAAGTGCGCGCGGGGGCGACCGGGGGAGGAAAACGCCCCCGCGCGGTCAGACAATGAGGCGCGCCGCGGATACGCGGTCACCTAGCGCGGCAAGCTCGCGGAGCGCTTTGCTCTCACCGTCTTCGGCTAATGCGCCGGATGCGGGAGCAACGGGCTCCTGAACTCGATTCAGAGAAAACTCATACGCGTTGGGTGCAAACATATCCATAACGAACCTCACATTGACGGGGTGTCTATAGCGGCTTCCGTGCCACTCAAATAAATAGACGTTAGATCAATGACTTAAGTGACATTTCTGTGTGAAAAATATTGATGTCGGCACTTTTTCGCGGAAAAGTAGGCAAATCTGTCGTGACTGCGCGACAGTAAACGGGGTCGAATAGTTAACCCGTTGATTTTGTTAAGTTTTTTGCGTCGGGTTTTAGCGACACGCGTTTTAAGAACGCGTATGAAGATGCTGTTTCCGCGTGAAATCCGACGGCTTCAGTGTTGCTGGTGGCGGCAAAAAACCTCAGTAACAACCGCTTACAAAGCGTAACTAGCCTTTGGTCGGCCAGACGCGTCCAATGTCGTTGATTTCTCATCGAAAGACCTCTGCACAACGTAGCGAGAGCCCGTCAGGCTAGGCAAAAATTACTGAAAACACCGGAACGTACGCAGGTACGTGAGGATTTTTCGGTAATTTTTAACGACGCATCACGGGCTCGTAGTAGTTGTGCAGCGGCCTTTCGATTCGATACAACGCATTCAAACCCCGTCACCTCAAGGAGATTTACGATGAAAACCCGTTTGACATTCGCTACCGCTGCCCTCGCTGTTGTTGCTGCTCTGGCAAGTTCGATGGCTAGCGCCCAAACTGCCACGCCCAATATCAACCAGCGCCAAGCCAACGAAACTGCCCGCACCAACCAAGGCGTTGCCAGCGGCGAGCTAACCAAACGCGAAACGGCAAAACTGCGCACCGAGCAGCGCGCGATTCGTGCTGAGAAGCGCGCATTCAAGGCTGACGGCAAAGTAACGCCGGCGGAACGCGCGAAGCTCCGCGCCGATCAGCGCAAGGCGAGCCGCCACATCTACAACAAGAAGCACAACGCTAAAAAAGCGGGTTAATCTTTGCCACCCGGTGCGGTAACGTTGGTTGCCGCACCCGCATGCCTGTTTGCGCAGTCTCGGCGCCTGTGTAGCCTCGACCGGTTGGGCCGCGGCATGCCCTGTTATGTTGGAGAACCCGATGCAATGTCCCCCTGTTGCCCCGTTGAAACGGACTAGGCCCACATCCCGAGTGCGCCGCGCCGCTTGCGCCGCGCTCGCGATGTTGTCGCTTGGATACTTTGCGCCGGCAAGCGCGCAGCCCGTGATGCTGTCGGCGACACCGACAGCGGTTTCGCCTCCGCCGGGAAACGGGCGAACCATGACCTTCGAAGAGGCGCGCCATCTTCTCAACCGCACCAGTTTCGCGGCGCAGATTGATGAAATTGATGAGTTCACACGCTTGTCGCGCGCGGAGGCTGTAGACCGCCTCCTTGCCGACACACGCCGACAAGCCGCCTATCCGCCGCCCGCGTGGGCCCAGAAATATGAACGCGCGTATCGTCCCAACATGACGCCCGAAGAGCGGCAGCAGGCGAACCGGCGTGAGCAAGTGGAGCGCGGTTTGGAGCTGCGTACGTGGTGGGTGGCCGAGATGCTTTCGACGCCGAGCCCGTTGACCGAGAAGTTGACGCTGTTTTGGCACAACCACTTCGCCACCTCGCAAGCCAAGGTGCGCTCCGCGACCTTGATGTATCAACAAAATGTGCTGCTGCGCCGCTACGCGACCGGTAATTTTGGCGCGATGCTGCGCGAAGTGTCAAAAAACCCAGCGATGCTGATCTATCTGGACGGCGCGCAGAATCGTAAGGGCGCACCGAACGAAAATTTTGCTCGGGAAGTCATGGAGCTTTTCACGCTCGGTGAGGGTCAGTATTCCGAGCAAGACATTAAGGAAGTGGCGCGCGCGTTCACCGGTTGGAGCATAGACGCCGACCTGGGTGAGTTTCGCTTCCGTCGCGCACTCCATGATGATGGCGTGAAGCGAATCTTTGGCCAGGACGGGCGATTCAATGGCGATGACGTGATCACCCTGCTTCTGCAACAGCCAGCGACGTCAGAGTTTGTGGTGAAGAAACTTTGGCGGGAATTTGTGTCGGATATGCCGTCGCCACCGGCGGTGCGCGAGCTAGCTTCGTTGTGGCGCGCGTCCAATTACGAGATGAAACCGCTCCTTCGTGCGATGCTGCTCTCGGAGGCATTTTGGGCGCCCGCCAATCGTGGCACGCTGGTGAAATCGCCGGTTGATCTGGTGATTGGATCGTTGCGCCAGTTCCAGTTTTCGGTTGAAGACCCGGCACCATTTGCAGTGATCTTGCGCCAGTTGGGCCAAGACCTGTTTGCGCCGCCCAACGTAAAAGGATGGCCACCCGGCGAGACGTGGCTTAACACCACGACGCTGCTGGCGCGCAAAGGTTTTTTGAATCGCCTGTTTCGCGCCGACGAGATGCTGAAGCTCGATGGCGTAACCGCCACCGCGCAAGCCGCATCACAGTCCACGGCTCAACTGATTGATCGCGACATGATGGGCGACGGGCGCGCCCGCGCTCAAACTCGGCTCGCGGTTCGGTCGGGGCGCGAGGCCGCTCAGCAAAATCGAATGGACCTCTCGACGCCACCGTTTGGTGTTTCGAATCAACTGCGCGGGCAATATTTTTTCAGCTCAGACCAGTGGTTCGCGAAGGTTCCGCCACAAGCGGGCGCAGACAAAGTGTGGCAAACGCTCTTGGCAGGCCCGCCGGTGCAGGCGGCGAAGGACGTCCCGCATACGCTTGCGGGACTACGCGCCGTGGCGCTCGACCCGATGTATCAACTTAGATAGCAGGCCAAAACCATGTTCAATCGCCGTGATTTTTTAACCACGTTAGGTGGCGTGGGCGTGTTGTCGTTGCCCGCGGTGTCCGCGTTGTCGAGCGCTTCTGCATTCGCTCAAACCCAAAGCGCCACTGGCAAAAGCGGTTATCAACGCCTGTTGATATTGGTCGAGTTGCGCGGCGCTAACGACGGCTTGAACACATTCATTCCGTACGCCGACGACGCGTATTACGCGCTGCGTCCGACCATCGGCGTTAAGCGCGATCAGGTGCTCAAGGTGGATGATCGCTTTGGTTTGCATCCCGCGCTCGAAGTTCTGGTGCCAATGTGGCAAAAAGGCGAAGTGGCGGCAGTCACTGGCCTCGGGTATCCGAAGCCCAATCTTTCGCATTTCCGCTCAATAGAAATTTGGGATACGGGCTCGAACTCGTCAGACTATTTATCCGAAGGATGGCTCGCGCGCGCATTCACCGCGCTCGCCCCTCCCAAGTCGTTTGTCGCCGACGGTATCGCTGTGGGCGGTGGCGGGCTCGGCCCGTTTGCGGGCGGTGCGCGCGCTCTCTCGATCGCCTCGACGGACGCATTCCTGCGCCAGGCCAAGCTCGCAGACCCGCACGGCCGCGCCAGTAACGCCGCGTTGCAACACATCCTTCGGCTCGAAGGCGAAGCGCAGTCCGCCGCGCTCAATCTCAATCCCAAGGCCGTATTGAAAACCGAATTTCCCACGCATGGGTTCGGTCAACAATCGAAAACCGCGATGCAAATTGTCGCGGCGTCTCCCGGCGTCGCGGCGCTGCGAATTGGCTTGGGCTCGTTCGACACACACCAGGGCCAGCAGGGCACGCAACAAGCGCTGCTAAAGCAACTCGCGGAAGGCATTGCGGCGATCAAACAGGCCTGCCTCGAACTCGGTCGCTGGCAAGACACGACCATCGTTACGTATTGTGAATTCGGCCGTCGCGCCAAAGAAAATCAAAGCGCTGGCACCGATCACGGCACTGCAAACACACAGTTCGTGATCGGCGGTTCGGTTAAGGGCGGCATCAAAGGCGCTGCACCCTCCTTGACGCAACTGTCCGGTGACGGAAACCTGATCTACACGACCGATTACCGTGCGCTGTACGCATCGGTGTTGCGTGATTGGTGGAAACTTTCCGCCGCGCAAACCGAAGGCGTGCTTGGCGGAAATTACGCACCGCTGCCGTTGTTCGAGCGACTGCAGGGCGGATAGGGTCGGTTTCGACGGCAGCCTCGCGAACAGTTACCTCGATTACGTTTCGATAATCCCAACTGCGCGCCAACACGAATCCGCCGAAGTGATGTCGCTGCGCACCAGAGACGAGTGCGGCTCATCAGGGGACGTCGACCCGGGGTACGCGAGCGCTCTCCGGGGGTAGCTCTCAACGCAAACACTCCGACAAGTAAGTCACTCGAGGCTAAGACTTTATCAACCGTCGTCCGCGCAAACTCGTCAACGGCTGCACACCCTACGAAGTACTCTCCTCACACTCGCGCTCGTCGACTGCTCGCACCTAAATCCGGCCTACATGCATTAGCGACATTAGCTACTTTCCAACGCGAACGACCGCCAGGCGGTCGTTCGAGCTTGTTTTATGGCAAAAGCTGTGTCTGGTAAATCACGGCAAGTTCATTTCGCAGTGCGTCACCAAGAAATTGCGAATCGCGGTCCAGTTCGTTCGTGTCGCGGCGGCCGGGAATGTGATGCCGGTGGTCACCGCCGTACCGGTCAAGCCCAGCATCACGCGCGTGCTGATGAGGCCGTCAATGGTGGCCGTGGTCATGCCGTCGCCGTCTAAGTCGAGCGAACAGGCGCGGTAACTCAGCGGCCCGCCCAAGAAGCGCATCGCGGTCTTGTCGGTGGGCGAAACCGTCGCGCCTGCGACCAAAATTTTTCCGTCGCGTTGCACAACGACGCCACCGTCTGCAGTCGCTGCAAGCGTGGCTGCCGGGTTGGGCGCCTCTGCGAGCGAATCATCGAATGCGCCGGTGGGCCAATAGCGACGCACGCACACGGTCTCGGCAAGCGTCATGGAAAACTCCGGGAACTCGCGACAGGTGCCCGCCAACACGATCCGCCCGTCGCCTTGCAGCGCAACGTGGACGGGTTTGTTCGGGAGCAAGGAGTTGTGTGCGCTCAACACCAGCGCGAAATCCACCCACGGGATATTGTTCAAGGGGTCGCCGTTTTGCGTGGCGCGCGCCATGCAAAACTTGAAGTCGCCGTCGTTGGCTGTTGATTCACAACGCCCGGCCATCACGACCTTATCGTCGGGCTGCAGCGCGACTGAGTGAAGAGTGTTTGAGCCGTTCGACATCGTCGGCACTAGATGGCCGGGATGGAACTGCGAATTGCCGTACGCGCTGTCTACGGTGCCGTTGGCGAGGAACCGCGTCAGATTGAAACGGCTCGGCGAGAGGTTAAAAGTGTCCACGTCGTTGCTCGCGATGAGGAACCGCCCGTCGTTCAGTACGACAATGCGGCGAGCCGTCAAAACATGAAAGGGCTTGCCCGAGGAAGCGAATCCGCCCGAGGTCCATGGCACGTCCTGAGTTCCGTCGGCGTTGACGCGAATGGCGCAAACGGCTGCGTCCGATGCCGAACTCGTACAGGTGCCGGCGACCAATAACTTACCCGACTGAACGGCAACCGCCGCCGCCGAGCTTGATTGCCCCGCGCCCGTGAACACGGCGAAATACGCCTTTCCACCCGCGCCGAAGCTCGCATCCATCGTCCCGTCGGGCATGATGCGCGCCACACACCAACGCGGCGCGGAGCTCACCGTGCAATTGCCCGCGACGACAATCTTCCCATCAGGCTGGATAACCACCGACTCGAGGGTCGAGCTCAAACTGCCCATGGTCACAAACGCTTTACCCGTGCCGTTAAACGACGTGTCCACGGTGCCGGAGGCAGTCAGTCGCGTCACGCAAAACGACGTCGCAGGTGACACCGAATTGCAGTTTCCGGCGAGGATCGCCTTGTTGTCGCTTTGCAGCGCAAGCGCCCGCACCGAATCTCCCAGCGCCACCCCCGAAACGTACGAGCCGCCGCTGCCGTAACTTGTGTCGACTGAGCCCGGCTGCGAGGCGGCCATTCCCGCCCACGCGAACAAGAAAAACGCGCCTACCGTCGCGCAAAAGCGGCGCGCATTGCCCACCGAAATAAAAGATGTCATGCCTCTATCCCCTCGCAGTATTCAGATTTGTCCGTCATTAAAAGACGAAACATATACCGAAAATGTGCCGTTTTGAACAGATTTACTCGTGGCGCCTGCGTGTGAGCGCCGGAGTGCGGCATCGCTGCCACTCGCCGCTTCGCACACAAATGCTTACAAACGATTCCGCCAAAACCGCAATTTTTTCGTTTCTGGCGCGTTCTAATCTTTACATGGCCTAAACGGCGAGAAAAGCCGCAACCGCCCTGCTTCCTCCTAAACGATTGAATCAGACCAGACCGAAAGAGAGACCGCTATGAAACTCATCAAAACCGCTGTTACCGTTGCAATGTTCGTCGCTGCGGGTGCCGCTTTCGCGGGCCCCGGCATTGGCCACGGCAACCACCAACCGGGCGAGCGCATCGTCAAAGCGCTAAACCTCGACGCAACGCGCGCCGCACAGGTGACGGCCATCATGACCGAAGCCAAAACTCAGCGTCAGGCGTTGTTCGAGTCGATGAAAGGCAAGCGCGGTGACCCAGCCGCACGCGAAGCCGCGCACACGCAAATGAAGGCCATCGGCGAAGGAACGAAAGCCAAACTCGCGGCAGTGCTCACGCCTGAGGAACAAGCCAAGCTCAAAGACATGCGTAAGGGCATGGGGCGCGGTCATGGCATGGGTCACGGCCCGGCACGCGGCTAAGTCTTCGCGCTTAGGCGTTTAGACGCAAAAAAGCCCCGCTCGCGGGGCTTTTTTTATTTTTGCTGCGAGCGTGACCGTGGGGGCGCCCCAACGCACTTCCGACGCACTGTTAATGTCACGAAGGCTGAGTCTCTTGCAACTGCACTACGCAGCTCGCAGCGGCCGGCATCACCAAACCCACCGTACAGGTTGTTCCCAGTCCAATCGACAGGCCACCCGGATTGTTGAGGGTGACGCCGCGCAGCGTAATTTGCTGCCCGGTCGTGTTATTGAATTGCATCGTGTAATTGCTTGACCCGCTCGGCGCGCTGCCAAAAATCACGGCGGTAGGGCTAGTGACGATATTGATGATGTACGGCAATTGCGTAATCGCGGTGGCGTTGGGCGAGGACAGCGATGCCACTACCGCAACGCCTGCGGCTGCGACGAGCGAGAGTGCTGCGCGCGCGACGCCACCGTGACGACGGGCAAACCACAACGCGACGGCGACGATCCCAAGCGCAGCGAGCCATGTTGCGACACCACCGACGGGTACGCCCGTGGCGACCGAATCAAACGTAATCACGACGGTGGGGGGCGTTTGAGCGAGCGCGAGTGTCGCTTGCAGCGCGGCGAATATTGAGAGCGCACGGCGTCCGAGTTTTGTTGTAGTCATGTGAAACCTCGTTGTGAAAATGCCACTTTACCGCGAAATCGTCGCTGGGGTCAGAAAATTCCGCATCGCAGCATTTATCGCTTTACAGACTGTGCCTCGCACGCCACACCATTAACTCGTTGGCAAGCACCCAGCCCCGTGCGCTTGCTGAATCCAGGTCACGATGTCAGCGGCGTTTCGCGTCGCTGACATCGCGTTCGTTGCGCCTTGGGTGAGCGCGGAGCCAGTGAGGCCCAGCATGGCGCGCAGTAGGAGCAACCCGTCGCTCGTGGCACGTGCACCGCCGCCATCGCCGTCGGCATCAAGGTTCAAGCCCGCGATCCAGGTTTCTAGCGTCGTTCCGGTTCGCGCAGGACTTCCACCGAGCGCTCCGGTGGTCAGCGCGCTACCGCGAAAGCCGAGCAAGTAACGAATGATCAAAACGCCGTCAGTCGCCGGATCTACGAAACCGTTGCCGTCGACGTTGAGCGCGCACGCCGGCGGCACCACCGGCCCGCCCGTGAAACGCGCGACGCAAAACGCGTCCGGGGCACCGCGAAAACAGTCCCCCGCGAACACTAAGTCGCCGTCGGGTTGCAGCAGTGCCGCAAAGGTCAAGTCGCGCTGATTTGCGAAGTTGGGTTCTATCGCTTTCCCCGCCGCTCCCCACGTCGCGTCGAGGCCACCATCGCTTAGCAATCGCGCGCTGCAAAACACGCCCGTGCCCGTCATCGGGTCAGCGCGACAACGTCCGGCAAGCATCAGTTTGCCGTCCGGCTGTACGAACGCTGCGTTCACGCCGTCGTAATCCGAGTCGAACGCAAACATCAGTTTGCCGCGATCCGCCACCAGTGGTGCGGCCGCGTTGAATCCCGCGGTGTCGAGCGTGCCGTTGGTGGCGTAACGCGCGACACAAAACTTTGTCGCGCCGTTACTGCTGTACACGCCACCTGACGAGCACGCGCCTGCGACCACGATCTTGCCGTCGGCTTGAATCACCACCGCGTTGATCGTGTCTTCATCGGAATTGACCGCCGTGATCACCTTGCCGCTCGCGCCAAACCCTGCGCTGTCGAGCGCGCCCGTGTCGGACAACCGGAACAAACAGAACTCGTTGTTACTGTTGTGAACGCAGCTGCCCGCCACCACAAGCTTGCCATCGCTCTGCCGCGCCACGGACGTCGCGTACGAGTCGTTGCTGTTACCGATTGTTTCGATGCGCGTTCCCGGCACCGCTCCGCCGGGATTGAAGCTTGCGTCTAGCGTGCCGTTCGTGTTGTGGCGCGAAATACACATCGCGGTGGCCACAATCGTTGCGCCGCAGGAGCCGACGATCACTATCTTGCCGTCGGGCTGAAGCATCAGTCCACGCGCAACGTTGTAGAAATTGCCCGGTGCCACGGTCGCCACGCCCGGCGTCACGCCAGCAGCGTTGAAACTCGTGTCAACGCTCGCGTCCGGGTGCAGCCGCACAATGCAAAAATCGAAGTAGCCGCTCGTGAGATTGCTGCACGTACCGGCTACGATAATTTTCTGGTCCGACTGTACCGCGACCATCGCGAACAAGCTTTGGCTCGGCGTGATCTCGATGATCAATTCGCCGGCCTGCAGGTCAGGTTGGAGCCCGCCCTGCGTCGCGTCTGGATTGAAAGTCAGATCCGGCGTGCCGTTGGCATCGAAGCGCACAACGCACAGCTTCGTTGTGACGAGGCCACTGCAACTGCCAGCCACCAACAATTTGCCGTCCGCTTGTCGCGCGACTCCGCGCGCCGCGTCCGGCGTCATCGCAGAGCGTCCTGGTCGCGCCAGCGCTTTGCCGCGATTGGTTACGACAGGATCCGCCGCGTTAAACCCAGACACATCCAAGTCGCCCGGCGCGCCGAACGCTGTCGCTGCGACCGCAGCCATGCCGAGCACAATGCTCATCGCCACCGCCCGCCACGCACCGCTTAGCACTCGCACCATTGCCCAAAACCTTTCGCCATGTCCTTCCCAGTATTACGCAATCCACGAACGAATTGCGACATCCGTCTTTTCTGCGCACGCAGATGGCTTTTGCGCACTAGCGACCGCTATACGGTCGTTTCGGCCTCATTATTGATACTGTCGACTTTAAGACTATTGTTTGTCCATTCGCCGTCCGGCGGTCGATAGCGCTTAATTTTATGTAAAAGCTGTTACTCGTGAACCCACGCGCAATGACGCGCGACAAACTCCGGTACAGTGGCGCTTCTCTGACTCGCGCCGCCGTCTACTTAAGTTGCTTTCGCCGTGAAACTCATCACCTGGAATATTCAATGGGGCCTCGGCGTCGATGGTCGCGTTGACCTGCGCCGCATCGTGAACACGGCGCGCGAGATGGCGGATTTCGATGTGCTGTGCCTCCAAGAAGTCACGAGCAACTACCCGGCGCTAGCGGGCAACAACGGCGACGATCAATTCGCCGCGCTCGCCGCGTTGCTCCCCGAGTATCACGCCATCAGCGGCGTCGCCGTCGACCGCTTCACGCCCGCGCGTGGTCGTCAGCAATT
>ENA-UOWO01002904-UOWO01002904.1-activated-sludge-metagenome-genome-assembly--contig:-NODE-2904-length-20556-cov-6.191405_pt1 | contig 20556 bp, 18 predicted proteins | sample MGYA00238148_ERZ761564 | MGnify/ENA primary metagenome ERZ761564 (study PRJEB28885, sample SAMN05720194) | activated sludge metagenome | isolation source: Anaerobic digester | place: USA... | reverse complement strand
AAAAAAAAGAAGTAAATAATGATGAACCTATAATTAAATTAAAAAGTAGTTTTAATTTTGATATTCTTAAAAATAAGAATATTTTTGGTAATTTTTTATCTTTTTTTAAGAAAAAGAAGGCAGTTGATAATTTAGATTTATTAGAAACAAATTTAATAAAGGATGAAATTGAGATTGTTTATGATTGGAAAAAAGATTTATCAATCTTTTTTGTTTTATTGCGAAGCCAGGAAATTGCTCCTAATTGTCTAGATGATTTCTTAGAAAATCTAATTACAACTACATTCTTTCTGGGAATATCACTGAAATGATCTTCCCAGATCTGATACATTGTTTCATTTAACCATTCATCTGTTCTCATAATACAAATTATACCTTAATAAAAAAGCCCCCTATTTCTAGAGGGCTTTTTCAAGATTAATTTACTTAACGTTTATCGAGATCTTCTTTGGTTTTACCTCCTCTGCTTTTGGAAGGGTAACTTTTAGTATCCCATTTTTCATCTCTGCCTTAATATCCTCACTCTTAACAGAGGTTGGAAGTGTTATAGATCTGGTAAAAGATTCATTTCTCATCTCTTTGTAATAATACTTTCTCTTTTTATCTTCTTCTTCCTTTTCCATCTCAATTTTACCAGTTATCGATAAGACCTTGCCTTCAATACTGATATCAATCTGGTCTGGTTCAAATCCAGCAGCTTTCATCTTAACTACAACATTATCATCATCCTCATACATTTCCATTTCCCCAGTCTGAACAGGAACGAAGTCTTTTAAAAAATCATCCCAAAGATTTGCTGTCCAAAATCTGGCGGGATCCATTAAAGTAATTCTTCTGTCATTCATGTTTGAAAATATTAAAAAGTAAAATAGGTCAATTAGCACTCTTTCTAACTGACTGCTAAAAGTTTACCTCAAACCATGAATTTATGTCAAGTGCATTAGAACAAAAGTATTACTAGAAGAGAATATACAAAGGCAATGATCAAAGCTATGAGAGTTAAACCGGCCGACTTACTTCTATCTGCTTCATTAGCTTTAGGGTCTAAGACCTTAACTGCTAAAACATTATCCGTAGTGTTTTGCTGCTCCCTAAAACCATACCAGACACAAAAATTAGAATTGTATTGGATAAAACCAAGAGCGGAGATAAATGCAGGTATGAATACCAACATTTTTAAGAATAATGGAAAGGCCCAAACATAACCTAGGAAAGTCCAGCCACAGGTCAGCATTAGCCCCGCTAATCCCATCCTCTGTCGTTTCTCACGTTCTTTAGGGCCAATATTGCATGTGCCAGGGATGTATGTTTGAGGGTTCATAATATTTTCATTTAAAATATATAATATATTATGACAAATCCCGACAGTTTTTTGTATGCTATACTTTTATTGATTTAATAATTAACAATCATGTTCATACCAGCTTTTGATCCTCTCTATTTATTATTCGCACTTCCAGCCCTTCTTTTGGGATTATTTGCCACAATTTCACTGCAGCTAATTAGTTCCAAATACGAATCAGAACTAAATAGGCAGGGATTGTCAGGTTTAGATATTGCTGAAAGGATCGCTAAAGAAAAAGGTCTGAAATTCAAGGTTAATATAATTAATCAAACTCTTGGTGAATCATATGATCCTACAACCGGAACGTTATCTCTTTCCACTCAGACTGCACACGGTAAAACCATAACAGCAGCAGCAATTACTGCTCATGAGTTGGGACATGTGGAACAGCATCAAAACAGTAGTGTGTTATTTCAATTCAGGACAATGATAGTGCCTATTGTTAATATTGGTACAAATATTGGGTATTTTCTTCTAATTATTGGGTTGATCTTACAATTCTCAGAACTGGCTTGGTTAGGAGTAATACTTTTTGCTCTTGCCACCTTCTTTGCTTTCATAACTGTGCCTCTGGAACTTGATGCCAGTAGAAGAGCTCTTAATCTATTACAAAGATCACAATTGATTTACCCTGAAGAAACTGGCGGTATCAAACTAGTACTAGGGGCTGCTGCATTAACTTATGTAGCTGCATTGTTCCAATCTTTAGGGCAGCTACTATACTTTTTACTACGCGTTCAAGGGATCTCCAGAAGATCTGATTAATACTGATCCATAAGCCGGATTCTGTATCCTCCAATTTTTTTGGATTAAGACAGTAATTTATCTATGCCCAGAAATTTCTCTGGTTGCACCAAGCAGGGGTTACCTAGCATCTTCTGATTACTCACAAGACCGGTGGTCTTTTACACCACCTTTTCACAATCACCAATAAAATTGGCATGAATTTTCTGTGGCCCTAACCATAAGCTCACGCCTATCCATGTTTCCATGGTACTTATATTCCTACATGAGTAAGAATGGTGTCCGGACTTTCCTCTCCTAATTACTAGGAGCTACCATCTGGATCAGTGCTGTAATTATATTAAAAAGAGACCTGCTTTGTAAATGTATGGGAATCACCATCGAAGACAACTGTGACAGTGATTTCATAATCTCCTAAGGGGAAATATTTATCTAAATTACTTTTATCATCTTCTGTTTTAGAATTCTCAATATATGAAAAATTTTCACCATCCTTTTGTACAAGTGACCAGTAAATATCAAATTTATCACCCGGCTGCCCCCAGACATCGCCTTCAACTGAAGGAGTCAATTTCAAAGATACATAAGCATAGTCCCCGTCTGTTAAGAGCACATTGCTATAGATCTCGGCAGTTACTGTTCTTTTAGCTTCAATATTGAATACCTGCTGAGAATTTAAGGCCAGAATACCAAATACTAAACCAGCTGCAACTACTACAACTCCTAATAGTGAATATATTGACTTACCTAAAAACCCTGAAGTTGACGTAACTCTATTGTCCATTTTGTTTTTTTGTCGCAACTTAAATACAACTGCTACTATAGCTAATATTAATATTAATACTAATATTAGGAAAAATAAACCATTTATTGAGATTGCGATCTGTTTATCAAATAGATTCATAGTTATTGTTACTGAACAGGTTTTTTAACTTCATTCATTGCCAATATTTCTCTTAGGTTTGTCGTTATTAAATTATGTTCATTCTCACTAGCAAGGATTTGAATTGCTACATGATTGTAATCGGCAAAGAATAGACCTTCTCCAATTCCTGCGGATAATAGGTAGTCTTTCTCTCCATCAGATAAATAGAAGACCTTTTGGATCTGATCAACAGCTGCAGGGTTCTGTTTTAATAATAACTGGATAGAAGAGTTATTAACCACCGCCTTTCCATAATCAGAGTTTAAGAAATCATTAACATCCTGAGTTATGGTGGTAACTCCCAATCCGTATTTTCTTGATCTTTTAGCAATCGAGTAAACAAATCTGGCGGCATCAGGATATTGCATCATCCACCAGGCCTCATCAATGATCAGGATCCTTTGCCTCTTATCCTTTTTAACAATAGTCCAAATGTAATCAAGCATGACATACATGGCAATAGGTCTTAATTCATCTGACAGGTCCCTGATCGAAAAGGCAGTAAAAGTATTATTGACCTCAATATTGGTCGGCTGATCGAATACGCCAGCTGCACTACCTTTAACATATCTTTCGATCTTATTTGCCAGCATATGAGCTTCATCTTCGGCCATAGCATTCAAGATCTTATACAAGTCCTCTAATAATGGAGGAGGTCTTCTTTGTGTTGCAGGATCGGGTGTTATCCCTTTTTCTTTGTAAGTAAGAATTAAAGCTCTATCTAGAATCGCTGTTTCTACAGGACTAAGCTTTCCCCCGACCATGATCCTGATCAAGCCTTGCAGGAAAAGAATCTTGAATCTTAATTCATCCTCATCCTTTTCATAAATACCTGATAATTCAAAAGGATTCAATTTAGCCTGCTGATCTTGGGAGAAAGTAATATATTCTCCTCCAATAGCTTTAGTTAACTTTTCATATTCTTTCTCAGGATCAATGATGATAATATGGGTACCCAACATCAAGGAACGCATTGCCTCGAGCTTAACAAAGTAACTCTTACCAGCTCCAGATGTGGCAAAGATTACCATATTGGGATTAGGCATCTGGAATCTATCGAAAATTATCAAACTTTTATTATGCTTATTTATCCCATACATGATCCCATCATCCATGGTCAATTCTGAAGACACAAAAGGGAATGTGGTCGCTAGGGAAGTAGTATCCATATTCCTGTTCAAGTAGATCTTGTCGTATCCTAGAGGCAGTGTTGATAGAAAGCCCTGCTCCTGTTGCAGTGAAGCAACTTTAACTATCACTCCGATCGCTGATAATGTCGATTCAATATTTCTGGAGATCTCCTCCAATTCCTTCATATTGGTTGATCTGATTGTAATGTATAGGGCAAAATGAAAGAATTTCTGATTTCCTGAAGCAATCTGATCCTGCAATTCCTCTGCTGAGCGTAAAGCTACTTTTACATTAGGATCTGGTAATTTCCCAGCCTCCAGATCTAGATTTAAGGTAGCCTGCAGCTCTGTAATCTTTCTTTTTAATCTTTGTAGAACCAAGCCGGAATCAGTTGGATAATAGAAAGTAGAGATGGTTATCGGTTTTTCAAAGTTAATCAAAGGCGATAGCCAATTAGCTCCAACCCAAACCGGGAAACCTGTAGCAAAAAATGTCCTGAAATACTTGCTACCGATCTGCATATTATTGAAATCGATCTCAATTGCAGGCGGAGCAATGATATCTTTAACATCAACAATACCTTCAGAAAAATTCTTAACCGCTTCTTCCTCAAGTTGAGCCTGACTTTTAGCTGGTGCCACTGACACCTTATTAGGTGTTTGTGGGGTATTAACAGCTGGAGCGGCTGCTTTTGGAGCAGTTTTAACAGGAGCTTTCTTTTTACCTATCAATAAATCCAATAATCCCATCTATTTATTCTCAATTTTGCTGGAAGTAAACTGTGTGGTTGCCAGCTGCAACTTACTAACCCCCATCTTATCCGGATCATACATTGAATAATAAAGTCTGATCAGACGCTCATTATCAAGCTGAAATGCTGTCAGGCCAATATTTTTAAATTGTTTAACAAAATGATCTCTTTTAGGAATAAGTCTAGGCTTAACCTCGTCCATTATGCTAGTAATATTTATAATCCTCTCTTTTTTCCCAAATAGCTGCTTAATTCCACTTGTCTTTTGAACCACAGAACCTGTTTCTGGTATCACTACATAGAATGTTTTATCTAATACATCCTTATTAGCAGTTAGGTTATTAATAAATTGAATATATATATCGATCTGTTTCTTTAAAGCTTCTGATATTTGCTTTTCTCTATAGACCCTTAAGCGATCGATATAGTTAGTTATATCTGTTCTTTCAGTTCTGATCACAATCTGGAAAGGAAATTCCAAAGAATTAAGTAATGCTGCGAAATTCATGATCTTAATATCCTGTTCTTTTTCAGATAATAGATCGAAATTCAGAGCATTTACCTCCAATACTAAAGAGATCATTCCATTCTTTAAGATCACAAGATCATCCCTGATGTCCTCAATTGCTAAATGCTGTTGTGTACTTGGTATGATTGGAGATGGGAACATATTAATTCTTAGATTTAATGGTAATTTCCTGTAATTTATCAGGTAATATATTAACTCTTATCCTATCAAATTTTAACTCAGGCTTTAATACATCAAGATAGTATTCTCCAGGTGTTAATTTATGGACCAAAGCAAATCTGCCATCAGCTCCTGTGATCAAGGTCCGAACAACATTACCTGCTAGATCTACAATATTTACCTGTGCCTTAGCAATTGCTTCATCTTTGAGATTGTGAACAAAGCCATTTAAATATATGGGATTTTGAGGATTAGTTACAGTTACCTGTTGTGGTACATCAGCAACAGGTGCTGGTGCTGCCACTTTACCTGCTTGGAAATTAACTGGCCTTACAGTTTGATTCTTCATAGGTCTATATGCTACAGCATAATCTGAAGCCTCATATAATTTCTCCTGAGAGTATTGCTCCTTTACTGATTCAGCGATCGTTTCCGGCTTTTTGTATACCATCTTCTGTTCCGGGGGAGCATCTTTAACAACTGGTTCTTCTAGTGGTTTCTCTCCTTGTAATTTAGGTACTTGATTAAAAAGGAAATCAAAATGCTCATCTATTTTACTAAGATCGCTTTCCTCAAATTTATCAAGCTTCTCCTCTTCTTCAGATAATTTCTCAAGAGGCTGTTCTGGGAGATTAACAACTCTTGCTCGACTTAGTATTGAGTCTTGAGGCTTAGGATCGATCTTTTTGGAAACTGGAGTTGGTTTTAAGATATCAGGTACAACAGGTGTTTTCTTCCACAACCTTTCTTGGGGCTCGAACATACTGGTAATAAAGTTTTGGATCCAGATCACAGAAGCCTGTCCATTTATTTTCACTAAGGCTAAAAACAATCCTCCTCCCATAGAAACACCAATGAAAATATATTTTAAGATCAAAGGCATTTCTGTGTAATAGAAAAGAAGGGAGAGAATAAATCCGGCAGCTAAATACCCAAATTGCTTTACAGTAAAGAAACCAAATAATTTGAACTCAACATCCATGAAGTTATGGGGCACCGGATGTCTTTCCATAAGGCAAAATTACTCAGCTTTAATTAATATCTTCAATAATATAGTTCTGCTCACCAGCAGGTGTCTGGAAAGTAAATTTTTCAGCTTTCTTTTTACCATCAATGGCCATACCTAGAGGTGATTCAATAGAAATACGGCCATTACTGGGATCTGCTTCACTTGGGCCAACCAGCTCATAATTAGAAATTGCTGCAGTACTAGTATTTTTAACTTTTACTTTACTGCCAAATCCAGCTTTACTAGTTGAAACAGGCTCACTTACTACATCAGCATTTTTAATCATATCTTCCAGCTCCAGGATCCGATTCTCATTAAATTCTTTGCTATCCATGGCTGCTTTGTAGGCAGCATTCTCAGATAGATCGCCCTGCTCTCTAGCAGCTTTGATCTCTTCGGCAATCTCATCTCTAACTTTGCCCATTCTTTCATTAAGCTCTTTCTGCAGATCCTGCAGACCTTCGGCAGTGATAATTAATTTATTTCCCATGATTATTTGATTTTAAAACTAAAATGAATCGGGCCGTAAGAACTTCCTTTATACAAATAGCCATTACTTTGACTTATTGCCCCCTCACTTAGTGCCTCAACCTTGGAACTAGCAAATTTAAATTCCAGGTCATAGTTTAATAAAGCACCGGGCAGGGGATCAACTTCTATTTCATAATTATATCCAGATTCCAAAGCTTTTTCAAAAGGCAAGGCCTGATAACTTAATCCATACTTAAAATCATCATCAGGTAATAGTATAGCACATATGGTTGCTAGATCATTAAGATCAAAAACCTGTGAATAATTCTCAAGCTCGGTCCCTGTTACGCTCCAATTCTTAACAGGAGTAGCAGAACAAAAATAGGAACTTATAATATCCTGACCATCATAATTTAGGCTTAATTCCTTATCACTACTGCCATCTTCATTGACTGTGATCTTGCCTGCCAATGTTATCTCAGGCATTCTTGTTAAGATATTTTCATCCCTTGAAGATACCATTCCCAGATGTAATGTATCTTCTACTTTTTTCCCTGGATGAACTAATGATAGGAATTTAATGAACAAAGGCTCAGAACTGAATATTCTTAATTGATCATCACTAATTACATTGCTCAGATCATCTCCCAATTCCTGCTGTTTAAAAGGTTGATTGAACTTTTGTTCTAAAACAGCTGCTGTTAATCTTAATATCAGATCATTTCTTGCTTCACTACTATCCTTGCCTTGCAATGAATCATTTAAATACTCTATAAAATTACTTTCATTAATTTGAGCTTGTTTATAGACAATTCCCTGTGAACTCAAAGTGGCAAGTGTTTGTAGATTAAGAGCTATGCTCATGTCCACAGCAACACCTTCATTCAATTCAACTACTTCTTCGACCTCTTTGAACCAAATTTCTTTATCATATATCAAATCCAGATCAAAGAAATCTACACTCGTGGCACTTACCAGATCTTTATTTACCAATGATATCTGTTTTAATGCAATGTCTGAAAGATCAGGACTAATATTTTTAAATTCATTAAAATCTTTGGCAGAAATATCTACAATTGCCCCTGATTGCATCTTTATTAGATAATACCCAACTAAACTACCACCTGATGGAGTAAAGCGCTGTTCATCCTGAATTATTAAAAGATAATAGCGTGCCTTTTCCTTGCCGCTTAATAATGGCAAATATTCAAAAGTATTTTGTAATAAGCCTAAGTTATCATCACTGGCCATGATCTTATTAAGTGAAGGTTCATAAAGAGATTTAATGAATTCAGGAAGATCTGCCAGATAACTTAGTACTTGATCTTTATTGGATTCAACTGCTGCTATACCAACCCCTAATAACGATCTATTAGCATACATCTGATTTAACTGAGTATTGTAATTATTATTAAGTTCCACGCTCATATACATACCATCGAGTCTGGGGACAAATCCGGAATTATAGCTATTTGATAACTCCTGTAGAGGAATTAAGGCTTTGGTGATATTTTCATAACCTGTAATATATTGCTGCAATTGCATCATGAAGGTCTGCAATTTGCTATACGACTTATCATTCCCTGATATTGTAAATAGATACTCCAGATCCGAAAACCTGTCTTGGGCATCCCTTAAATTAACTTTAAGTGAGGTAATGTTTAGATTGGCCTCATTGTATTTTAATTGCTCCAAATTGCTCTGCAGAGAATTTAGATCGCTATAACTGAAATACAAGGACCGCGATAATCTCAAGATCGGAGCCACCAGGATTAGATAGATCGTAACAAAAGCAATGATGCCTAAACTCCAGAAAGCAAAATCTGTTAAAGTCATATTCTTTAACACATTCAGCTTTTGTTTAAGTCTATAAAACAGATCATTCAACCAGCGATCCAATCTTTGTAGAGGAGTTCTCTCCGGTTTCTTTTGTAAGGCTTCCCGCAGTTTATTATTAGCTAATATTATGCTGCCTTTTCTGGCTTTTTCCTGATTCTTCCTCTCAGCGATCAATCTTGCTAATGCTCCTTCGGTATTAACAGGGGCGGCCTGGGGCACCTTTCTTTCTGGATCATCTTTTTCATTGGAAATGAAAAAGAAATCAAGGACTTTGTCTTTAATTGATTTGGGCTGCTCTTTCTTATCTGCTATCGGTATTAATGTCTTATCCAATTGATCAACTTTCCAGTCTACTTCACTTAGCTTTGACTTTAAGAAATCAGCGGTTTGGGACAATGCCCTCTCAAACGAAATCCTAGGTGCCCAACCGATACTAGTCAGATTAATTGCTGGTTTGTAAAGTTTAATTGGGGGCAGTGAATGATCATCAGGATCGAAATATATCTCCTTGGCTTCACTAACCAATTCGATCAGCTTGTATGCAAATCCTAATAAAGTGACCTCTCCCTCATTAGCTAATGTATAGATCTGCCCTTTAGTATTGGGAGCGAACTGCGCTTTGATTATGCCATAGGCCGCATCCAGGTAGTGAATGTAGTAGTCGCTTTCCAGTCCATCCCCAGGTATCACTAGTCTTTGGCCTTGCAAAGCCTGAATTATTAATCTAATCGGGACAGAATCCAGATCGATCTCCATGCCTCTACCTAGTAAAGTACCAAGCCTGACAATTCTAGTATTGATACCTACCTTTTCCTGATATTCCCTGACCAGGCTTTCACTGTAGCGCTGTATTTCTAATTCAGAATACACAGAATATTTCTCAGCGGTTTGAAGTTCATAATTTAAATCAATCACTTTGCTGGCAACTATACTCTGATGCGCCTTAATTGATGTGCTCAGTAAGAACTTGGCATCAAATTTAGCTGTAAGATCAAGAACAGCATCAAGATAATTGGAGGCTTGTAAAAATTCCTGGGTCGAGACTTTTTGCGATTGATCAGTGAAATGATGATTTAAATAAAAGACATAATCTAATCTTCTTAGATCACTTTGCAAGACACTTAATCCTGAATAATCCATTAGGATTAAATTATTGTAGGCATCAATAAGTGGTAAATATTTCTCAATTTCAGCACTTCCCTGATCAATTAGGATAACAAAACCACCCTGCTCTAATAGGGATTTAGCAAGCTCAATACCTAAAAGATCCTGGCCCCTGACTATAATGGAAGTCGGGTATTTAACTGCATTCTTTAAAGATGCGGCAGTGCTCATTTATTGCTTAATTAGCTTTAATTAATTTCATAGGCTGCAGGAATAAATTTACCTCCAGCTGCAAACTCAGACCCTTCAATTTATCTCTTGCCTCTTGAGATTCCGGCAATAGTATAAACTCCAGAGTGTCATATCCCTGTTTTTCAAACCTGATCTTATGCTGTTTCGATATATCCAATTCTAGCTCTTTTAAAGGAGTAGTTCCAATTTGGGAATCATCTAAAAATACTGCAACATCATCAGGCTCTGAAATTATATTCAAATCCGGAGCACTGTCTTTATTAAAATTCGGAGCAGTATAGAGAATATGCCCTTCGCTGAATTCTTCAGATGGCCCTAAATCGTAAGCAATCACTACTTCTACTCCGGGTTCAAAATTCAATTTACGACTTAATTCATAATAAATCCCTTCTTTTTCAGTCAGTCTTTTTAACTGTATTAAATGTTCACCTTTACTTATGGTTGTTATCTCAGCGAATTCATCATCAGCTGTAACACTGCCCATATTTTGCTCATCAATGAAAATATCAATATTGCCAGCTAATGATTTTACCTTCAATGTTGCCAATTTAGGTTGAGTATCAATACCGATCAACTGCAATAGATTGATATCCCAATCATTCCAGGGAGACCAGAAACCCAATAGTAGTAGTAATAAGAATAAAAGGAAGAGATTCCTAATTTTTTTGATCATACCTATTTAATTTTTTTTATTATAGCAATATTTAAACATGACCTGTATGAATCAAACTTAAAATTTGATTGAATTGGATAAATCCACTTCCCATCCCTATGACTATGTTTTGTTACTAATATATGCTAATATTACAATCAAGCGATCAAGGAATTAGTGTAAGCCTTGAATTAAAAGTGACAACAATAAAATATCAATTAAAGTGTCTGTAAGTTAAGTACTTACGGGAATCAAGGTGGCACCACCCTATTCAGGTTAATTGAGGGCCCTTGTTAAACTATTTATTTAGTAGTTTAACAAGGGCTTTTTTTATTTCTTAAATTAATTCTATGCAAAGAACATTAATCTCAAACCTCAAAGAACTTATTGAGAAACAAGTACTACTTAAAGGATCTATTCATAATATGCGAGATCTAGGCAAGATCATGTTTCTGATATTAAAAGATCGTAGTGGCTTAGTGCAAATAGTAGTGGAAGCTCAAGAGCTAATTAGTGATATGAGAAAACTGCAACCTGGTTCAATTTTAAAGGTAGAAGGTAAAGTGTCTGCTACTAACTCTACTGAACTTGGAGTTGAGATCCATGAGCCAAGAATTGAATTACTTCAAGCTGTTACACAACAATGGCCCCTTGATTTAACTAAAAAAGAGATTTCTGCTAACTTGGAAACACTATTGGATCATAGGCCTATCTCTCTAAGACACCAAAGATCACAGGCAATTTTCAAAATCCAAGCCAGAATGGTTCAAGCATATCGAGACTTTCTTATTAAAGAGGGTTTTGTAGAATTCTTTGGTCCTAATATTATAGGAGCCTCTTCTGAAGGTGGAACAGAACTTTTCAAAGTTGACTATTTCGATAATGACGCCATGCTTTCCCAAAGTGCTCAATTATATAAACAAATGATGGTAGGAGTTTATGAGAGAGTCTTTGCCTTAATGAAATGCTTTAGAGCAGAAAACAGCAACACTAGAAGACATTTAACTGAAGCTACTCAATTTGAGTTTGAAATGGGATATATTGAGGACTTTTCTGAGATTATGGATATGCTGGAGAATATTATTAAATATATTGTAGAAGTTATTAATTCTGAGTGTCAGCAGGAATTGAACATTCTGGGAGTTAAACTCGCTCTAGCACCAAAAGATGTTGCATTTCCCAGAATTAATTTCCATGACGCACTGGAGCTTGTGTTCAAAAGAACTGGTATTGATGAAAGAGGAGAAATGGATCTATCACCACTGGCTGAAGCTGAGCTATGCAAATACGCCAGAGAAGAGCACGGTACGGACTTCATTTTTGTCCCACATTTTCTTAGAAAGAAAACTGCTTTTTACGCTAAACCAAATGAGCAAAATCCTGAAGTAACCAATTATTTCGACCTGCTCTGTAGGGAAATCGAGATAGCTAGTGGCGGACAAAGAATTAATGACCATGATGAATTAGTGGAATCTTTGAAATTAAAGGGATTGGATCCAGAACACTTCACTGATTACCTATCAATTTTCAAATACGGCATGCCCAAACATGGCGGATTTGGGATGGGAATGGAAAGATTGACCATGATGCTTCTGGGACTAGAAAATATTAGGGAATCTACCCTTTTCCCTTCTGACCCGAAAAGAATAGCTGGAGTTAAAATAAGTGGGAAAACCTTTTTCGGGGAAGCCTTGTTTCCTGAGATTATAAGACGGCTTAGAAAGAACAATATTGAGTTCAAGCACCTGGAACATGAAGCAGCTTCAACATCTGAAGAGTCTGCAGCAGTTCGAGGTACTTCATTAGAACAAGGAGTAAAGGCCTTGATATTGCGATCCAAAAAGACCGGTAAAAACTATATGGTTTGCGTAAGAGCAGATCAGAAAATCGATCTTAAACTAATAGAAGGGATCGTTGCAGATAAATTAGAATTCGAATCAGCAAATGGTATTAAAGACAGATATGGCTTGGAACTGGGAGCCATCCCTCCTTTTGGTAATCTCTTAGGTCTTAATGTATATATAGCTAAAAATATCCTGGAACAAGATGAAATAGCTTTCAATGCTGGTACTAAGAGCGATTCGATCATTATGAAGGCCAAGGATTTGGTCAGAATGACTCAAGCTGACCTAATTTAAATATTCCAAAATGTTAAATATTATCCCCCAAACGGGGATAATATTTCCTATTGCTAACTTTGAAAATCAGCACCAGAAAATGTGTTACAATTAATACTCTTATTCGTTATTTCTCTTATTGAATAAAAAAATAATCATGCTAAAAGTTGAAAATCTAACATGTCAAATTGCTGATAGAGTAATACTTAAGGATTTGGATCTAGAAATTAAAAAGGGTGAGATCAGTGTTTTGATGGGGCCTAATGGTTCTGGCAAATCAACCTTAGCCAAGCTTTTAATGGGGCATCCGGAATGTGAAATCAGTAAGGGTAAGATTATATTCCAGGGTAAAAACATCACTGAACTCGATGTAACAGAAAGAGCTAGGAAAGGTATCTTTTTAGCTTTTCAACACCCTTTAGAGATACCAGGGGTCAATTTCAGAAGCTATTTAAGGCTTGCCTTTAATAGCATGAGGTCAAAAAAGGAGCAATTGCCTGTATTTAAATTTAGGAACTTACTTCAAGAAAAAGCTAAGCTATTTAATATTCCTGATAAATTATTAAACAGGAACTTAAATGAAGGCTTGTCTGGAGGAGAAAAGAAAAAGATGGAAATACTGCAGATGGCAATTTTGAATCCGAAACTTGCCATACTTGATGAAACTGATTCAGGCCTAGATATTGATGCTTTGGCAATAGTATTTGAAAACATAGCCAAGTTAAAGTCCCAAAATCCTGATCTTAGTGTTTTGATTATTACTCATTACCACAAAGTATTCACATATCTTAAACCGGATCGGGTTAATATCATTTATCATGGAACAATCGTGGAGACTGGGGATGCTGCATTGTTAGATAAGATCGAAAAGAATGGATACAAACAGTATGAAGAGAAATAAAGAAGATAAAAAAAGAGAAAACGAATTCCTGCTTGAGGGATTGAATAATGACTATGCCAATAAATACGGTTTTAGTGATGAGGTTAAAAATGAGCTCGATCTAGGAAAAGGATTAAGTGAGGATGTAATAAGAGAAATTTCAAGATTAAAAAACGAGGATGATTGGATGCTTAATAAAAGATTGGAAGCATATAAAGTGTTTACACAGAAAGCAATGCCTTCCTGGGGACCAGATCTAAAAGATATAAATTTTGATGATATCCATTATTTTGTTAAAGCTGGTGAAAGCACTGCTCATAGCTGGGAGGATGTTCCACAAGAGATCAAAAAGACTTTCGATAAATTAGGCATCCCCGAGGCAGAAAGGAAGTTCTTGGCAGGAGTAGCAACACAATATGAATCTGAGGTGATCTATCATAATCTGCAAAAGAAATGGAGTGAGCAGGGTGTAATCTTTTTAGATACAGATGAAGCATATAAAAAATATCCGGAACTATTTCATAAATACTATTCAAAAATTGTACCAGCAACAGATAATAAATTTGCAGCTTTAAATAGTGCTGCCTGGAGTGGTGGCAGCTTCATATATATCCCTAAAGGAATCAAGGTCAAGATCCCTTTGCAAGCCTATTTCAGAATAAATACTAAAAATATGGGGCAATTTGAAAGAACACTTATCATCGCTGATGAAGGCTCTGAGGTCCACTACATTGAAGGTTGCACAGCTCCTATTTACAGTAGTGATTCCTTACATGCTGCTGTGGTGGAAGTGATGGTTCTTAAGAATGCCCGAGTCCGCTATACAACTATCCAGAATTGGTCTACAAATGTTTACAATCTCGTGACCAAGCGCGCCCTAGTTCGAGAGAACGGAATAATGGAATGGGTGGATTGTAATCTGGGATCAAAGATTACCATGAAATACCCATCTATATATCTAACTGAGCCTGGAGCTCATGGGGAAGTGCTCTCGATTGCACTTGCTAATAAAGGTCAAATTCTTGATGCGGGCGCTAAAGCAATTCATATCGCCCCAAATACATCGAGCATCATTCAATCCAAATCGATTTGTCTTAATGGAGGCAGGACAAGCTATAGAGGGCTATTACAGATGAGCAAAGGCAGCAAAAGTGCTAAATCCAATGTGATCTGTGACGCTTTAATACTAGACGATAGGTCCCAAACTGATACTTATCCAACCAATAAAGTGGATGAGGCTGAGGTTACACTATCTCATGAAGCAAGCGTCAGCAAGGTTAGCGAAGAGCAATTATTCTATCTTAAAAGCAGAGGCCTAAGTGAAAATGAAGCAGCTGCTTTGATTGTGGCAGGATTTATCGAGCCGATCATGAAAGAATTACCTATGGAATATGCAGCTGAACTTAATGCACTAATTAATATGAACATGGAAGGTAGTGTAGGATGAAAACTTTTGTATTAACAAAACATGATTTAACAAATGACCTGGTCATCACTCAAGATTGTGAGATCAAAGGCATATTTAAAGGTGATGGCGATTCAATTATCAAAGGGGGGTTTAATATAGTTCATAATAAGCCTCAGCTTAAAAGCCGGGTACATATTAAAGCAGTTCTATTCGATCATGATATTTTAGATATTGAACCTAAAATTGTGATTAATAGAGGAAGTAAAGGTACTGATACATATTTAAAGATCGAAGTACTTTTAGTGGGAGATAAAGCTCAAGCAAGAGTAGTACCAGGTCTGGAGATCATGGAAAATGAAGTAAAAGGAGGCCATGGGGCAACCATTAGCAGGATATCTAAAGATCAGCTATACTATTTACAAAGTAGGGGCTTAGATTTAAAAACAGCTACAGAAGTTCTAATATCTGCATTCTTAGAGGAATTTAATCATGAATAAACAAGATTTCCCATTATTTTCAAAATATCCTTCCCTAATCTATCTTGATAATGCAGCAACCACTCAAAAGCCAGCAGTAATGATAAATGCTTTAGAGGAATTTTATACTTCAAAAAATGCCAATGTCCATAGAGGTATTTATGAATTAAGTGAACTAGCAAGCGCGGAATATGAACAAGCCAGAAATATTGTTGCTAAATTTATTAATGCTAGCGCTCAAAACATTGTCTTTACCTCAGGAACAACCATGGGATTGAATTTATTAGCAAAATATCTGATAGAACCCACATTAAAGGCTGGCGACCTTTTGGTTATCTCTATATTGGAACATCATAGTAATATTCTACCCTGGCAGGAAATAGCTCAGAATAAAGGAGCTAATTTAAAATACATTGAATTAAAAGATAATGAACTTGATTATGAAAGTTTGGGAGACCTTCTAAAAACAAACAAAGTTAAAGTCATTTCCTTGACCATGATGAGCAATGTCACTGGATTGAAATCCGATCTAATGAGAGTTAAAGATTTGATAAGGCAGTATAGCCCTAATACCCTTCTTATTGCCGATGCCGCCCAATATATTGCCCATGAGAAACTCGATGTTACAAATAGTGGGGCAGACATTATTGTATTCTCAGCACACAAGCTGTATGGCCCTATGGGGTTAGGAGTGATCTGGATAGAACCTAAACTTGCTGAAAGAATGGCCCCATTATTTAAAGGAGGAGGCATGATTAGTAAGGTGGAAAAATTCACTGCCACCTGGGCTCAGAGTCCAGAAAGATTTGAAGCAGGTACACCTCCTGTTGCTGCTGCGTCTGCTTTTATATCAAGTATTGAATATATTAATTCCATAGGGTTAGATACCATAAAAGCCAAAGAAGCTGAATTAGCAAATATGTTGTATCAGGGGATAAAAGAGTTGAATAATTACCGATTATTAGTATCTGATTATAATTCAAGTAAATACGGGCCTGTAATCGCCTTCACCCATAACAGTATCCACTCGCATGATCTGGCTCAATTATTAAGTTATGAGAATATTGCCATGAGATCTGGTCATCATTGTGCCCAACCTTTGCATGATTACCTGGGAGTTCTTTCTTCAGTTCGAGCCAGCATTGGGATGTATAATACCATTGAGGATATTGAGAGGACGTTAGAAGTCTTGAAAAATATCAGGATTTAAATAATATCATTGATATTAAAATCCCGAAGTTTTAAATTCATTATCAAATTTTTTTGTCCAAAAAAACCTTGTTCCCTTTTCCCGATCAATTTAAAGCCATGCTTTTCATAAAAGCCGCTCGCCCCATTATATGTGTATAGCTCGATCAGATGGGCCTTTCTGATATGGGCATATTCAATATATTTTCTTAGCATTTGACTACCAATTCCTTGCAAGCGATATTCTTTTAATAATCCAAACCAGCTAATGAAACAGACACCTCCATAGGCGTGATCTCCTATTAAAAAACCCACAACCTTATTTTCTTGATTTATAGCTAGTATAACTTTTCTGAAATTACGATCGATCCAAACCTTGAAATTAGCTAGAGTATAATCATGATCAAGGAAGTATTCTTGAAGTTGAGTAGGAAACTGTCCATAACCTTCTCTCATCAAACTACAGAAACATTCATAGAATGAGATTAGATTAACCTCATTAAGATCAGCTATTACCAATTGCGATGCAGGAATTTCCACTTCTTTATTACGGGCAGATTAATTAATTCTATCTTATTGTAATGAGCTCTTAATACAAAGAAGGAATAGGCTGATAATAATATGGAGACCAGGATCTGCAATGATGAGATTGCTAAATTGACATCAACTACTAACCAGGGAATAAAGAATACTACTATAGTAATTGATAATAAGAACATGAATTCAGGCCAATACAGTGTAGTTATCTTAGTTTCAATTTGAGTTAGATCATACTTCTTTTGCTCTCTGGCAGTTACCTGGAATTTGAACAAATAATAAAGTTCAAATGCCAGAATAATGAAAAGGGCACTAAGTGTCATTGTAAAATATGGGAAGTCCATAATAAGGCCTAATTGTCCACTCAGAGCAATAAACCCTGAAAGTACAATGAACATAAATGCTACTATCACCAATTCATTTAATATGAAGTTAATTGCTTCTAATCTAGTTAAGCCCACATTTTTGATCTTGAAAACAGCATAAACCATTGCCATGAAAGAAAGGATGGACGTGACGATCATGATCCTTTCCTCAATAAGCTGTTCTCTGACAGGTTGATAAGCAAAATAATTGGAACTGATTAAGGATGGGAATAATTGAGGGAGATTAGAATCCAATTTGGCTTTATCAGCTAAAGTTAGGTTTTGGAAATAGATATGAAAACTAGCCAGTCCTTCCTTCTCGATCCCGGATAATCTAACTAGATTATTGACCTCAGCTCTTACATTATCAGTGGCCCTAGTTTCAGATAGTTCTAAAACAAGAGCAGTTGAATCATAAAAAGAAGATCCTAAATTCAATTTAAAAGATATTATGGAATAGACGCTTAGTAATAATAAAGCGAAAACCATAATAATTGTTACGTTTTTATTTCTTAAAAAATGGACCATTTTTCGTCTCGGTTAAAGAATAATCCCAAAATATGCTTAAGCGGGAAATAGAATATAAATAAACCTATAATTATCCCAAAGCCGAAGCCGTTATAAAAATTAATAACAAATATTGGAGCCATTAGAGATACTACAAAAGCTCCGATTATGACTAAAAGAGTTAGATCTCTATAGTTCTTCTTTGTGGCCTCCCAAACTTCAAACAACTCCTCATCTCCTAATCCGCCTTTAGAATATGTTCGTATTCTATACAACAAGAAGATGATAAAGAACATAAATGTAATCAACGAAGCCATAAAGCCAGTTATTAAAGGTAAATCCAACATTAAATTAAACACTTTCATTAAGGCAATATCATAGATCACAAATAGTACTAGCGCTAAAATAGCTGAAACACTTCTTTTTCTGAAATAGATGTAAAGTAATACTGCAGAAGCTATTACTGCTGCAAATAAGGAGATCTTGATGTTGGAAAGAGTATTTAATCCTAATAAAGGCTCAAGTGTGTCCATATTAGAAATTGTTACATTTGTACTGAGTGACCTGTCGGAAACAATGGCACCAAGTACCGAGGTAGCTATCCAGCTATCTGTTATGCCCGGATATATCATCAATTCCCGATCTGGTTGTGAACCTGAATAGAATTGTCCCATAGCTTGTACAGCAATTGGTATGCCATCCACTACCATTAATAATGGAGTCTGCCCTGTTGGACTGGCATACAAGGCATCTAGAAAATCAATTTTTGATTCAGGCTTGAAAGTTAACATCAAACAGAAATTCCTGGGAGTACTGGGATCAGAGAAATAACAGCGGGAATCAGAGATAACATTAACCGATTCAATGTCATCATTAGTTAAAGAGGATGCTTTTCTCCCGGCAAAAGGATCAGAGACTGCTTCATTCTCATCTAAAGCTGCCAAAGCTTCACTATCTTCAACCCAGAATGTTAAATTAGCAGGAGTTATAAGAAGATTTAAAAAGTCTTCATTGATCTTTTCGGGAAGTTTTAAATGAAGTTGATAGGTTTGACTAGCAGCATCACTACTACTATGGATCTCAAAATACCCTGGATTAGTTTTTAATAGTCTGAAATAGATTATTTCTCTTACTTCTTTTAATTTATTATCCCTTTCCTCTACAGGAACATTTTCCATATCAACATTAAGGGTAGCTAATTGCCCACCCTGCAGATCTAATGAAGGAAGGAAGGTAAATTCTTGGAATACTGAATTAGTATTAACATCTTTGGGATCCCAGCCTTTTAGGCGCAGATTCTCTCCATTAATATTAAGTGTTATGGTAGGGAAGGCTATGGTAAAGAGGAAAACTGAAATAACTAGCCATAAAAGTAAATTGAAAAATGATCTTTTCACAGTGTAATATTTCCTACTTATGTATAATTGCTTATTCTATCAGCTGAAGGGCAGTATTACAATCTCCATGTTACAATTTAACCCCATCCGGAGGATCCGCCTCCACCTCCACCTCCTCCAAAGGAGCCTCCAAAGCCGCCTCCGCCGCTCCAGCCACCGCCACTAAAACCTCGGCCCGATGAGCCGGAAGAGCTGCTTGGGCTATATGTAAGTGCTTGAGCAGTTACAGTTGAAAAATTAGATAAGGAATTGATCATGTAGATTGTATTGAAAGTATCTAGACTACCTGATTCATACCAATTTGGATTCACTTTATAAATATCTTTAAATCTTTCGGCCCATTGTTTCTCAATATTAAAAACCATAGCATAGGGCAGGAATTTCTCAAAGGTCTCAGGGGTGAGGTCTTGTACCCTGAATCTTTCAGCAGTATTTAGATACATTCTAAATCCTAAGATCTGATTTAGCATCTTTGCCCCTTCTAAAGTCTTGGCAGGCATATGAGGAGCTGCAATTAATAAAACTATGGAAATAAAAAAGGCATCGATTAAAAGTATGAATACAGGTGGAACCACTAGTAGAAAAGCACCCAATATCGGTAGGACAGTAATTGTAAGTATCAATAAGCCACTACCTATACCAATGTAAGCGTTTCTAACTGAAGCAGGTGACTTTTTAAAGTATCCCTTCTCAACCATTTCTTCATCAATGCTACTATTTATTCCTGGTACTTTGGTATAAAACTTATATTTAAGATCACTTGAAACAAC
>ENA-UOWO01002902-UOWO01002902.1-activated-sludge-metagenome-genome-assembly--contig:-NODE-2902-length-20559-cov-6.557842_pt1 | contig 20559 bp, 20 predicted proteins | sample MGYA00238148_ERZ761564 | MGnify/ENA primary metagenome ERZ761564 (study PRJEB28885, sample SAMN05720194) | activated sludge metagenome | isolation source: Anaerobic digester | place: USA... | reverse complement strand
CTGCCCCCATCCGGGCCGAGAAAGAGCTGTTGCTGCTTGTCGTCGGAATCGACCAAGCAGACCAGCGCGCCGAGCTGGATACCTTTGCTGGCGTCGTAGGGGCTCGGTCGGAATTCGCGCCAATGGGCCATCGCCTGGCGGATGGCTTCGGCGCGACGAGCCTGGCCGGTGGCCAGGTAGGCGGCTTCGAGCCCCAAGGTGTCGTACTTGTTTTCGGCGATGTTCTCTTCGTGCGTCGCCGCTTCGTGGGCCGCCCGCACTGCCTGTTCGGCTTGCAGCAGGTCTTCGGCGAGCCGTTCCAGCACCTGCTGCTGCAGCAAGAATTTATCCATGATCGGCGCCGTTAGGCGTCCGCTCGAAAGAATGGTTAGAGCTCAATTCGCGAGGCCCAGCTCTCGTAGTAGTTCACGCACTTGAATGACGAGATCTTGTTGCTTGCGGAGCTCCATGGTGCCTCCCTCGACACGGAAGTCCCAATCTTCCGGGTACTCAAGTTTGGCAAGGTGAGCGAACCGAACGAGAGTTGAAAACTTGTCTTGATGATTGAGATTCGTATCGGCATACCACCCGCCTGTGAGGGTGGCGTAGTTGGCTGGATTGCCGATGCGGGAAGAACCCCTTGGAAAGAGAAGGGCTGGGTCCTTCGCGACGCGCGTGCCTGCCGACCGATCTTTGTGTCGAAGCAGTTCATATGCCTCGAAAATCAACGGTTGATGCTGCCTAAATCGCTCCAGGAGCCAGAGATACGCCTCCTTGCCCGTGCCGAACGTTTCTGAGCGGCCGAGGAAAGCTGCTGTGGTTTGCGTCGGCCCCGACCGCTGCTTGGTTTGGGTGGGAAACCGTTCAGCCAAGACTTCAGCTGCGATGTGCGCCAACTCGACATTGCCCTTCGCCAGTGCGTTCGCGCGCATAGTCTCAAGCTCTTCACGCGTGCGAGCCGGTTGTCGGGCGAATTGCTCGAAACGCTCGGGTGTCATCGGGTGCGTGCTCATGCGCTCTAACGTGCTCTCGGGAGGAGGCCAATGCTGCTCAGGCAGGCATGCTGCCGCACAACCCATCCCTGTTGTGTCGTCGCAAGTGCTTGACTCATTGGACTTCCTCGAAAAATTGACAGGCGAAACGGGCGTTAAATATCTGACAAGAACGGCGTGCAGTTGCAAGTTCTCGCCACTCGGAGCTTGGCCCGATGATGACAAGATGATGCCAGTCGGAAGGCCGCCAGAGATCGGTGAAAACTGCCTAGATGCAACGAGAGCTCGACTGGCTTCAGCAGTGAGTCCGGCAGCTTTGCTGGACAAAGCGGTCGGTGGTGGCCGGCCGGCGTTTGACCGCAACTGGTCGACCTGAGACCACCACGGTAGGTGGGAGCCGCCGTTCGTGCTGCCCTGGTGGTCCACTGCCGTCGAGCGACCGGTGTTTGGGGCGAAGCTGCCGGACAAGGTCGCCGACCGTCCATGAACGGTGTTCGTCAAAGCAGTCGTCCTGGCCACGGCCGCGACTGTCTCAGATCAGTCTTGAACCGACAATCGATTCGCGACTGACAACTCTGCAGCGATTGCAGTCCATCGCCTCAGCGAGCCGAGCTCACACTAGCTCGCACCAAGCGGTCCTTGGGCTTCGCTGTGCCTACGTTTCATGATGGAATAGACAGCGCACCAGACGGCGTATTCGCGGTTTCGCATCCCACTTGCGCCCATACAGACCGACGAATAGGGAGGAGTTGCTATGGCATTTCTGAAAGGCCTGGACGATCTGCAGAGAACTTTGGCGGAGGCGCAGATAGCGCTTGAGGCCGTCAACGGCGAGCTCGGAACCTTGTCGTTCAATCCAGAGGATCCAGGGAGCGTCGAGGCGGCGATCGCTGAGTCCGAGCGGTTGGTCGACGAGCGACTGGGCAAGTACGCCAACAACTCGATCGTCGGCCCGCTGATAGTTCAGATGAAGGACTCGTTCAGGACTGCCGTGATCGAGAAGGCAGCTGAGGCCCGCCTGACGGGAGAGGCGTCAGATGGCGAATAGGGAGGTACTGTTTAAGCGGATTAACAATGCCTTGTTCGACATGCAGGCGGCAACGTCGCAAACCTTCGAGCAGCACTTTCTTACCTTTGCCCGACTTTTTGCGGACTCATCACTGCAACTCCTGAATCAGAAGCTAACGGCCAATCTAGATATAGAGCGCTTCCTGGAAGCCAGTTCTAGGTCGCAAGGCAGCATGGTGGGTTCGGCACGCCTCGCCTGGCCTGAAAACGCGGATGAGGTACTCGGCCTGCAGTGGCTGTTGGTTCAAAAGTTCGCGCGTGAACCGCGAGACTTGTTGAATTTCGCGCACACGTACTACACGGTTGGGCGCAACCTCACCGGTGAGCTGCACAGCGTCACACGTCAGTTGCTGATCCCGTTCGCTCGCGACTACAAGGACTATGTGATGACCATAGATCGATCGGAAGTAGCGGCGTCCTTGAGCGGCGTTGCGGATGGCGTCGGAAATGCCCCTGCGCATATCACGTACCACATCAACGGAAACAACGCTCGAGTGAACCATCAGTCGATCGACAACTCGGTCAACGCGGTGACGATTAACAGCACTGTGATGAACTGCATCCGGGAGCTACGAGACGAGATTCAACGGGCGCCGCTCTCCGAGGTACAGCGTGGCTCAGCAGTGGAAGTGGTCGATGAGGTCGAGGCACAGATTACGTCTGGAAAACCCAAACATGCGATCTTGGCCGCGCTGCTGGCGTCGCTGCCAGCCATGGAGTCGATCACGTCGATTGGCAACAGCTTGCTCGAAGCTCTCAAGACGACCGGATTGATGTGATCGTCAAGGCGCCCGCCGCGCGACAGGCGGCGGTGTGGCACCCAGTCGGGTCTGCAATGTCTCTTCGGGGCGGGAAGCCGACAGCGGCGCGCGCGAGGGCGAATGGCCGCAGTCAGTCTGTTCCTGCCGTTCGCTCGCGCGACTTGAAGGTCAAGAGCTGGCGGACAGTGTGAGGTCCGCCAGCGGTGAAGCCGTCATTGCCCTGCACCGATGGATTCAATGAGCTCGAGCGCACCACGCTAGTGATGTGAAGCGGCCTGGGCAGCCCTCAGTGCACGAACGTCCGCGAGTGCAGCCTCCAACTCCTCGGGGGTCATCTCGTCCTTGTCGGCCTGGTTCTTGGCTTCTCCGATGCCCAAACCGTACAACTTCATCCTGACCTCAACGACTTTGATCATCGCCATCGGGCTTTCCTTCGCCTTCGCCAGCGCCATGCTTTCGTCCAGTTCGCTCATTGCAGCGGCAACGCTGTAGCTCACGACAGCACTGGCATGGGCATCTCGTAGTTCGAGGATTCGCCGCTTCACCCTCGGCTTGCTCTCCACCCGGCTGGACTCAACTGCAACGGTTCTGGTGGTGCTGCCGTCACACTCATAAGCTTGGCGATAGGCGTCACCCTGCGGAGTGCCCGCGGCACGAAGGCGCGCGAAGTTCTCCTCTTTGGACGTCAGTCGATCCGAAGCTATCAGGGTCGAATCAGGGTTCTTGCGCGTCATGTCGTCATCCAATTGGGTCAAATCCTGGGCACCGTTGGAGTAGGGTCGCCAGGTCCCGACCAATGTCGGCCACGTTCAGGCCAGCCCGCCTGTGGTTGCCACAGCGGCCAGGCCGGTAGTGTTTGCAGTCAGCGCAGCTCACCCGGTCGTCGTGATCTTGGTCGCGGCGCAACAGTCGATCGGCCAGGGCTTCCGCCTCAAGCTCTGGCCAGCCCCAGCGCATGAGGCGTGCGCGCCGGTCGAGGAAACGGGCGACTTCGGCATCGGTCCAGCCGATCGCCGTCGAATCGCGAGCGATGTCCGCGATGCATTGCACGGGGTGCCCCTGCGAATCCTGCGAATCCTGCGAAGATCCACACGACTCCTCGATGTGCGGTCCTCTTTCTGGTTTGCGAATGTCTGCGAAATTCTGCGAATCTGCATCGTCTCGACGCCCGATGCCGACCGCATTCGCAGAAGTTCGCAAGCCTTCGCAGACTCGCAATGCAGGGTCCTGCCCACGTGGATGCTCACTCTTCGCAGAATTCGCAGCTTTCGCGCGGGCGGCCGGTGCAATCGCCAAGACAGTCCCGCTAGCAAACTTGGCCAGCAGTTCATCCAAGAGCGCGGACGTCATGGCGTTGCCCCATCGATCGCTTGGCCGATCAGCGCCTGCGCCTTGCCTTCGATGACTTGCACAAGTCCGGCCTCCTCCAACTCCGCCAGCGCCGCGTCGCGTCGGTCTCTGGTGCGCACGCAGGCCGGCCCCTTATTCACGATCACCGCCAGTGGCTCGCACCAACCCGGCCGGTTGGTCAGCCATTCGTACAGTCGCAACGCGATCGCACCGCGCTGATCGGCTGCTCCCTCGTCGACGATGGTCTGCCATGTTTTCAGGCTGTAGGCAACCAGCGCCAGCGCTCCGTGCATCGCGTCGGCAGACACCGACGATGCACCCTCGAACGCGCTCAGCACTCCGGCGATACGGCAGGCTTGCTCGCTGGCGCGCAAGGCGAACGGCTTGACGACTTGCAGCTCGCCTCGCCGGGCATCACGCTCGAATCTCTCGAACGCCGAGCTCAAATGCGCCCGGGCATCTTCGGTTAGCGGGAGCACGGGGCAGTCTCCCGCATCGTCGGGCAGCGCCTCATTCAGCAACCCGTTGCAGCGCTGCCAGTAGGCGCCGACAGCAGGCAACGTGTCCGGCCGGAAAGAGCGTGCCAGGCGAGGTGCCTGCGCATCGGGCCATGCCGCAAGGAAGCGCGGCCAAAAGCCCAGTGCCGATAGCAGCGGATCGCCGATTGACTCGGATGCCGCCGTGGGCTGAATCAACCAGTGCAGCGCCACACGCCGTCCGTACCGCTCGACTCGTCCGCCAGTCACACGTGACACGCTCAGGTGCCCGTTGTCCCACAGCTTCGAGAACACCCCCGCCGTCTTCGATCGGTGGTCGGAGCTCATGCCGTAGCCGGAAAGGATCGCCGCCGCTTCATCGCTGAACACGCCTTGCGAGCAGACGCCTGTATCGAGGTCTCGGCGCAGTCCTTCCACGGTGGCATCTCCGACGAGGCGGTACGGGCAGGCTGGCGGCTCAGGCGGATCGTCAGCGCGCTTGCGGCTCGACTTGGCTTTGTCGAAGTCCTTCAACGCCTCGCCGTAGTGTTTCGCAGCCTTGGACTGCCAGTCGTTGACAGGCGCCAGGGCCGCACCCTGCGCGGTGGACTTGCCCTCGCCGGAGTCCCCCAGCGTCAGAAGGTACAGCGACAGCGGTCGCTTTCCGTTCAATGTCTCTACGTTGAAAAGCCCTTGCGTCAACAGCGATGCGGCCCCGAGCAGGCACTGCCCGACCATCGCGGGCTGCACCTGTCCCGCTCCTGCGATGGCCTCGCAGGCGAACGCCAGCGGCCCGAGTGCTGCCAGGGGATAGGCAGGGGCCTGTCGGCCGGCGAGAGACGGCGCCAGTGCTGTGCGGGCGCGCTTGATGGCTTCAGCTCGATCCACCGCGAGTGATTCGGCGAGCCTGGCGACGCGCGTCAGGTCTTGCACGACGGCGCTCACGCTGCCACCTCCGCGTTGATCGATGTCGGTCGGCTCGCCGCCCACACGTCGCACCAGTCGGACCCTTCGTCCGTGGGAGTCATGACCTCGCAGCGTAGGTGCCGCGACAGTGCCTTGGCACGCAGCGTGTCTGCGGCCTCACGGCCTGCCTTGTCAGCATCGGCGAAGACCACCAGGCGCTGCACACCGGCCGGGCACTGCCACGCGGCCAGGTTGCCGGCGCAGTACGCCGCCACCGTAGGCACACCCGATATGCACCACGCAGCCAGCGCCGTTTCGATGCCTTCGGCGATGCCAATAACGCCGCCCGTCGGCTCGTGCAGCGGAATGCTTGCGCCAGCCAGCACACCCGAAGCACCTGTGACCTTCTTCGGGGTGGGTACGCCGGCCTTGCGTCCGTGTGCTGTGAGATAAGTGCGATGCAGAGCCACGGTACGGCCGTCGGGAGCGATGAGCGGCGCCACCATCGCAGGAAAGGGTCCCAGCTTCTCGACCCCGTTCCAGTACGGAAGTGAGGGATGGAATCGCAGCACCTCAGGCAGGGGCCACGCGCCTACTAACCCACGCTGCGTGAGATACGCAGAACAGGGGTCGTCTGGTGAAATCGGGACGCACTGGGCCCACATCTGAGCGATGCGCTGGGCGTTTTCGGACCATTGCATGCGCTGCTGAGCTTCCCGTTCGGCGGTTGCAGCCTCGAACTGTCGCGCCAGCAGACTGCGCTGTTCAAGCGTCATCGTGCGCCGGTCGATCGCGCTCCAAGTAAAAGACTCGCCAGGAAACTGACGGTGGCATCCGTAAACGCCACCGCGCAGATCATCGAACAGCTTGCACCAGCCAGCCGAATCTCCACGCCGCTCGCTGGTGCTGAATCGATGAAGACGGCCGGGCTCAATCGTCGCGGGCGCACCGCCCAGTGTGGCCAAGAGCTCTGTGCGGAAGCTGCCGAAGGAATCAGTCATGGGGCTTACCTGGTTTCTAAGAGACGTGAGTTACAGCGTCGAGGTCAGGTAGCTCGCAGGTCGCCGCGATGCACCCGCAGAGGAGATAGCTGGTTGCGCCTTCGCACCAATTGGTGTGGCGCAGAAGATGGAAAGCCATCCAGAGACTGACGAAACAGGAGTGAAGACTCATGACGACCCACCGCCGTCAGTGCAATCGGGACGGTGCTTCTTCGCGGCTCGATGCCGGGCGGCAGCGTCGGCTCCCTTCTTTGCTCGCGCTCTCACCAGATCAGCCGTCGAGGTGTCTGCCGAGGCCGCCTCGAATTGCTTGATCAGCCAGGCGCGTACGTCAGCGATTCGCCAGCGTGAGCAGCGTGGACCTAAGCGCAGAGGCGGGCAAAATTCGCCACGCCGAATGGCGTCGTGAAGCCACGATTCCGACATGCAAGTGAGCGTCTGGACGCCACGAATGTCGATCAGTGCGTGGGGGTCATCAGCCGGCGGCAATGGCGGCCGGACCGTCGGACGAGCGATCGGTACGACGTTCCCTGCAGTGCGGGTGGCTGCGGTGCTAGGCGGTGTGGTGCGGTTTGTCATGCCGCACATCGTGATTCGCAACAGCTTGGTTGCAACAGCCGCATATATGCGGAAATGGCGCCGACGGTGGTGCGACTGTGGGCATCTCCAGCCCGCCAGTCCAGGGGGGGGATCCGGATTGGAGGGCTGTGCGATGTGCTCGAAGTGCCAGAACTCTGGCGCCTAGAGGACAAGATCCTCCCTGGCTAACTCACGCTGACGGCCATGAGCGGCCCCTGGTGATCAGTTCAGACTAACTCCTGATGGCCAGCATTGGATGACTTGCTTTCGGCGACCAGTTTGCGCTCTACTTTGGCCCCGTCTATCCCGACGCGCGGTCGGCTTACCCGCCGAGCTTGGGGAGGTACGGCAGCACCAGCGGCCCAACGGTGCCAGCTAGTGTCCAAGCCTGCTCACCGAACTTGCCTATCTTGCCCAGGTTGTCGCACACGTCCGCCGTCTTCTTGATGACGCCGCTAGCCTTGGCGAACAGACCCTTCGTGGCCTCGGGTGCTGTGCCATGCTCAGCCTCAACCCGAGCGCGTTCGACCGTGTAGGCGCCGGCCACCTTTTGCAATGCGTCCTGCAATGTTCGTGCGCCCTGCACCCCGTACACCCGTAGCGCGGCGCGTATGGTGTCCACCTGCCGCTGGATGAAGTCGCGCAGGTATGGTGACACCTCCGCGTCGTTGAGTGCAGCCTCAAGCGATTCCAGTTCGGCCCGCAGTTCGTTCATGTCCTCGGCGGGCATGTCCGGCTCGGCGTCTTCGCGCAGGGCCCATTCGGCCCACTCGAACACCTTCCGACACTCGGGAGGGCTGATGTTGCCTCGATGGCTGTGCCACTTCCCATGCAGCAAACCCGGCGCTGCCACTTCACGCAGCCGCTCAAAGCCTGGGCTCGTTAGGTTCGCGGGGGCACCGATTTCGTCTAGCCGCTTGCGAGTCAGGGCAATCTCGGACCGGAGTGCCATCACGCATGCGGTTACGTCGTCCTCGTAGTGCGGGCCGCTCTTGTCGATGTCGAAAACGTCGGCCCAGGTCTGGAGCAACTGATAGTCGTTGCCCTGACTGACCAGCTTGTCGTAGATGCGGTGCAGGCGTGCGGCTGGGTTCATTGGTGATATGTGATGTCGAAGGACTTGTATCCGACCTGGGGAGCTACGGCTTGATGCAGCCGCACCGAAAGCGGCTCAACTAACGACCAGAGCGGGAAGCGCTTCATGCCAGTCTTGATGTACCGCAGACCCTGATGCTCGTTCAAACCGACAAGCATGAGCATCGCGTCGGCGTCGTTGGCCTGCTCCTTGAAGATGGACAGCAGGCCGAGTTCCTTTGCCTTCTTGTGGCAGGCGTGCAGGTCGTGCCCGTACTTCTGGCCGCGCAGTTCCTTCGCCGTCACTCCCTTGTGACGCAGGTAGGATTTCAGCGTCAGCTCGATGCCGTGCAGCGCCAGGAAGTACGCGGGGACCGGTGATACATGAGTTGGCATGGGGTCGTTACGCTCGACCAGCATCGCCGCTCCGATGTAGTCGTAGGCGTACCGAGCCAGCCCAATCGCAGTCGTGCGGTCCTCTTCCGTGAGTGCCTTGTCCATGCTGCGATTGTCTACGGCTGACCTGCTGCCGGTGACCGCGAGCGGCTGCTTCGAGGGTACGAAACCCGGGAGTTGGCGCTTGGCCGTCGGGCAGCTTCAGGAAAGATCAACCGGCTGCTTAGGGTCGAGAGCTGACACCTGGCCGAGCTCTACGCGGAAGTCGGTTACCCAGGCGTTGCGCGAGTCTTCGTTATCGCAGTGCGGGCGCAGGGCCCACCGCAGCGTTTCCTGCTGGCACGGAACGCTCATGCGGCCTTGATCGGCAGCACTTCCGCCCCTATGCGAATGCGGTCGAGGTAATCGGCCCACTTGCTCATCATCTCGCGGCGCTGGTCGAGGAACTGAGTGCGGTTGTACGACCGCCCAAGTGAGTCACCAACAGCGTGTGCCAGTTGGGCCTCGATCACTTCGGGGGCAATTTCGAGGCGCTCGGCAATCATGGTTCGAGCCATGGCGCGAAAACCGTGGGCCGTCATCTCGTCGTTGGCGTAGCCCATTCGGCGCAGTGCGCCACGCACCGTGTTTTCACTCATACAGCGTTCGCCGGTGAGAAGTGACGGGAACACGAAGCGACGCCGCTCGCCACCCGTAAGCGGCTGCAGATCCTTCAGGATTGCCACGGCTTGCTGAGCAAGCGGCACCAGATGAGGCGGACCATCGGCCTTGTCGGCCTTTTTGCGCTTCATCACTTCGGCGGGCATCGTCAAGGTACTTTCCTCAAAGTCGATCCAGGCCCATTCCATGTGCCGCAGTTCGCCCGGTCGCAACATCAGGAGCGCCGAAAGTTGCAGCGCAGCACGGGTCACCGGGTGTCCTTCGTAGGCCAGCATGTCGCTCAACAGCTTTCCAGCCTCAACAGGGTCAACGATCGCGGCATGGTGCCGGCTCACGACGGGCCGCATTGCGTCGCGTAACTCGGACGCAGGGTTGCGCTTGCACTGACCGATGGCGATGCCGTACCGGAACACCTGCCCGCAGGCATCCTTGACGCGGTGGGCCGTCTCGATCGCGCCACGTGCCTCTACACGGCGCAGGCATTCCAGCAGGGCGGGGGCCTCGATGTCTGCGATCGGACGCCGGCCAATCCAGGGGAAGGCGTCCTGCTCAAGTCGGATGCGGGTGCGCTCGGCATGTCCGGCGCTCACCTTGGCCTCATGGACCGTCGTCAGCCATTCGCGGGCAACGTGCTCGAACGTCCCCGGGCCGGGCAGTCCGGCATCTGCCAGAGCTTGCGACTCGCGCTCCTTCTGCTTGGCGGCCTTGTCTGCCTTGCGGGCTTCGCTGGGATCGGTGCCGGCCGCGATCTGCTTGCGTGCGGCGTCGCGCCGACCTCGCGCGTCGGCCAGCGACACGTCCGGATAGGTGCCTAGCGAAAGCCGGTTTTCCCGGCTGTCCAGCCAGTAGCGCAGGCGCCACCAGCCGGCGCCGTCCGGGCGGGCAATCAGGCTCAGCCCGTCGCCGTCGTTGATCGTGCTGGGCTTGCCCGCCTCGGTCGCCTTCTTCAGCGCCGCGCGGATCGTCTTGTCGCTCAGGATGTTGGTCGCCATACCGGATAACTCCCAGCCCCGGTTATCCGGTTGGGGCTTGTTATCCGGTATGTTATCCGGTCATAAGCTGGGTGTAAGTGGTGTTGTCCGGTCCCATGCGGGCATGAAAAAACCCCTAAGTCGTTGACTTACTTAGGGGTTTCGTCTTTTATGGCCCTATGTGGACCATCGTTTGGTGGAAACCGGGGGGAATCGAACCCCCGTCCGCAAGCCATCATCAGGTAGTTCTACATGCGTAGCTGACTGATTTGGATTTAAAGGTGATCACCGCGCAGCAGCACGCTGAGATCACCTCGATTCACTTAGTTTGATCCTGCATCGAATGACGCGATGCAGGACGAGCCCATGTGTATGACTTCGCAGTCCTTGGGTTACCCCTCAGACCCAGCCCATCGGCCAACTGTTGCGAAGCTCACCGGTTTTAAGCGGCGAGAGCGTACGTAGAGTCGTTCGCAGTTACTTTGTTTCCAGTGGTTTTACGAGCGAACTGGTGCTCGGCATGCCCTAGTCCAAATCCGCACCCACGTCGAAGCCAGGTCGGTCCCAGAGGTGATGAGTTTAGGTCATCGCCCTGGAATTCAAGGCCATCCTCGTGAATCGATGCTGCGGTTGGCGTCCGCACGCTGGCGGTCAGTGGAAATCGCGGCTGCGGGTCACCAGGCCGTTCAGCAGCGCGGTGTGGTCGATCAGGCGCGAGGCCAGCAGGTGCATCACCGCATGCTCGCCCGGCACATCGGTGCTGCGCTGCCACTGGCCGTAGACCGTCAGCAGCCGGGCGCCGATCAGCGGCTGGCGCTGTGCCTGGGCCACCGTCGGCCAGACGATCACGTTGACGGTGCCGGTGTCGTCTTCCAGCGTGACGAACACTGTGCCCTTGGCGGTGCCGGGACGCTGGCGGTGCGTGACCAGGCCGCTGGCGCGTGCGATGCGACCATCCGGATAGGTGCGCAAGACCGCGGCGGTCTCGATCCTGAAGGCGTCGAGCTGCGGTCGCAGCAGTGCCAGCGGATGGCGGTTCAGCGTGAGTCCCGTGCTGCGGTAGTCGGCCAGCATGTCCTCGGCTGCGCTGGGGGAGGGCAGCGTGATAGGGAAAGCCTCTGTGGCTGGCTCGCGGGATCGCATGCCATGCAGCAGGGCGCTCGGCCGGGTGTCGATGGCGGCCACCGCCCAGGCGGCCTGGTGCCGGTGGCCGCGGGGTGACCGCGAAGGTGCCGATGCATGCGGTTCCGGCGAACCAGCGACCAGTCCACGCAACGCATCGGAGGCGGCCAGCAGGTTCAGGTCGCGCGCATCGAGCGCGGCGCGGCGCGTCAGGTCTTCGAGGTGGATGAACGCGCCGTCGGCCTCGCGTGCCTGAACGATGCGCTCGGCCGCCGCCTGTGACAGGCCACCGATGCGGTTGAAGCCCAGGCGCACCGGGTGCAGGGCGGCGTCATCGGGCCCCGGCGGTTCCAGGCTGCTGTTCCATCGGCTGAAGCGCACATCGACCGGCCGCACGTCGACGCCATGCTCGCGTGCGTCGCGCACCAGCTGCGCCGGCGCGTAGAAGCCCATCGGCTGGCTGTCGAGCAGTGCGGCCAGGAAGGCATCGGGGTGGTGCCGCTTGATCCAGCTGCTGGCGTAGGCCAGCAAGGCGAAACTGGCCGCGTGGCTTTCGGGGAATCCGTATTCGCCGAAGCCCTGGATCTGCCTGAAGATGTTCTCGGCGTACTCGCGCTGGTAGCCCTTCTCGACCATGCGGCCGACCAGCCGCTCGTGGAAGGGACCGAGTCCGCCCTTGCGCTTCCAGGCTGCCATGGCGCGGCGCAGGCTGTCAGCTTCGCCGGGGGTGAAGTCGGCGGCCAGCACGGCGAGCTGCATCACCTGCTCCTGGAAGATCGGCACGCCCTTCGTGCGCGACAGCGCCTCGGCGATCTCGGGGTTGGGATAGGTCTCTGGCTCGATGCCGTCACGCCGCCGCAGGTACGGGTGCACCATGCCGCCCTGGATCGGGCCGGGGCGCACGATGGCGACCTCGATCACCAGGTCGTAGAAGACGCGCGGCTTCAGGCGCGGCAGCATGCTCATCTGCGCACGGCTCTCGATCTGGAACACGCCCACCGTGTCGGCGCGGCAGATCATGTCGTAGGTGGCTGCGTCTTCAGGCGGCACGTCCTGCAGCGCGAAGCGGCGGCCGAGCTTGTGGCTGATCAGGTCGAGCGAGCGGCGCAGCGCGGTCAGCATGCCCAGCGCCAGGATGTCGACCTTCAGCAACCCCAGCGCATCGAGGTCGTCCTTGTCCCACTGGATGACGCTGCGGTCGGGCATCGCGGCGTTCTCGATCGGAACCAGCTGCGCGAGCGGGCCGCGCGAGATCACGAAGCCGCCCGGGTGCTGGCTGAGATGGCGGGGGAAGCCGATCAGCTGCTCCGTCAGCTCGATCCACAACCGCGTGACGTGCGAGCTCAGGTCGTAGCCCTTCTCGCGCAGGCGTTCGGGATCGATGCGGCGGCCGTCGAACCACTGCTGGCTCCTGGCGACCTCGTGGATGCGGTCTGCATCCAGGCCGAGCGCGCGGCCCACGTCGCGCAGTGCGCTGCGCGGCCGGTAGCTGATGACCACCGCGGTCAGCGCCGCACGGTCGCGGCCGTACTTGCCGTAGATGTACTGGATGACCTCTTCGCGGCGCTGGTGCTCGAAGTCGATGTCGATGTCCGGCGGTTCGTTGCGTTCGGCGCTGATGAAGCGCTCGAACAGCGTGTGCTGGCGCGTCGGATCGACCTCGGTCACGTGCAGGCAGTAGCAGACGGTCGAGTTGGCCGCGCTGCCGCGCCCCTGGCACAGGATGCCCTGCGAGCGGGCCCATTGCACGATGTCGGCGACGGTCAGGAAGTACGGCTCGTACTGCAGCTGCGCGATCAGCGCGAGCTCGTGCTCGATCTGCGCGCGCACCGTGGGCGGCAGGCCCTGCGGAAATGCCTCGGGCGGAAACCGCTTCAGCGCGCCCGATTCGGTCAGCGCGCGCAGGTGGCCGGCGGGTGTGGTGCCGGGCGGCACGATCTCCTGCGGATACTCGTAGCGCAGTTCGTCGAGAGAGAAGGTGCAGCGGGCGGCGAGCGCCATCGTCTGCGCCAGCCACGCCGGCTCGTGCAGCGCCTGCAGCCGGCCGATCGGACGCAGGTGCTGCTCGGCGTTGGGTTCGAGCTGCGAGCCGCACTGCGCGAGCGGCAGGCCCAGCCGGGTGGCGCTCAGCGTGTCCTGCAGCGGCTTGCGCGAGCGCACGTGCATCAGCACGTCGCCCGCCGCGACCACAGGCAGGCCGGTGGCTGCCGACACCTCGCGCACCCGATCGATCAGCACGTCATCGCGTGCGCGCAGCAGCAGCTCGACCGCGAGGGTGGCGCGGTCGCCGAACACCGAATGGAGCCACCGCGCGTCGGCGAGCATCTGTTCGACCGGCTGGGTGACATCGGGCACCAGCAGCGCCAGGCAACCGGGCAGGCCGGCGAGTGCGTTGTCGCGATGGGCTTCGCTCGAGGCTTCCAGATCGAACCGGTGCGCGAGGTAGCAGCCCTTGCCGGCGCGCCGCCGCGCGAGCGTGATCCACTGCGACAGGTTTCCGTAGCCCGCTCGTGTCTGCGCCAGCAGCACCAGCCGCATCGCGGGCAGAGGCGCCCCGCCGCCGACCTCGGCCGGTGCCCGCGTGACCGACATCTCGGCCCCGACGATCAGATGCAGCGCGCAGCGCCGGGCCTCGGCATGCGCTCGCACCACGCCCGACAGCGAACACTCGTCGGTGATCGCCAGTGCCCCGTAGCCCAGATGCGCTGCGCGAGCGACCAGTTCCTCCGGATGCGAAGCACCGGTGAGGAAGCTGAAGTTGCTGCGGCAGTGGAGTTCGGCGTAGGCGGGCAAGGCAGGCACCGGGTTCGGCAGGCGGGTGGAATGCCGGGGCGGAAACGGCCCTGGGCCGTGCCGTGCGACGCAGCCCTTCATGACTGTATTTATGTACAGTATACTTCGCGCAGCCCTGGCCATGCGAAACATCCGCGTTGGTCCTGCCCATGCGGACGCAGTCGCCACGGTGCGCTGGACGGCAGCGTGACGCGGCAGAATCGGGTTTCACGAACGGGTGCCGCATCCCGCCGATCCGGGTGCGACCCGCTGCTCAAGCGGACAGCCTCGAGCTGGCTGCACTTCCTGGAAGACCCACGCACCATGGCCAAGGCCGCCTTGATCTCCGCAGTGCTCGCTTCGGCAGTCACTGCCGCTGCGTTCCTGCTCAACCCGTCGCCTGAACAGCATCGCGCGCAGATCCGGGAAGCGATCGCGCAGCGCAGTCCGCTGGCCGGTGCTCTCGGGGTGGGCGTGTTCACGGCGTTCACGTCCACCTACCATCCGCTCGGCGTGGCGTCGTACACCACCGTCAACGAACGCACCGTCTCCATCGGCGCGTTCGGCGTGGTCCACGTGCTGTCACTGTCGCAAGATGAATGAACCGGCTGCGCCCATGAGTGAATTGCCTGCGCTGCCCGAGACCCCGCTTGGCCGCTACCGCCATTACAAGGGGGGAGAGTACGAGGTCGTGGGCGTCGCCCGCCACAGCGAAACGCTGGAACCGATGGTCGTGTATCGCCCGCTAGGCAACGCATCCGGCCTCTGGGTGCGCCCGCACGCGATGTTCTTCGAGTCGGGTGATTTCGACGGTCGGTGGCAGCCAAGATTCACGCGGTTGGCATGACCCGGCGCCCCGCGGGGCGGCCTTCAGAACGAAGCTGAGGGCGTGCCGTCGGTGCAGGTGCCCTGGCGGGTTCTGACGTTGGTGGTGACGACCGGCTCGGTGCTGCCTTCGGGCGGCGGTTCGGTGCTGATCTGCTTGCGCGTCGCGATCGAGAAGTACTTGCCGGTGCTGCGGTTGATGACCACGCCGGTCGCCGAGGCGACGGAGTCGCCGGCCCGCTGTGCGGAAGACTCCCTGGCCTCGAGGTTGAAATCGGTGGCCGTGCCGAAGCTGATTTCCCTGTCGTCGACGTTGATCGGCGTCAGCTTGCCGGTGCGGACGTTCAGGATGGCCCGGCGGTCCAGGTCGATGTGGTACTCGACCCGGAAATCACCTTTTCGGGTCGGCTCCAGCTCGGTGCCGTAGATGATCTCGACGGTTTCCAGGCCGCTGCAAACGAGGTGCAGCCGCGACGGCTTGGCGGCCACTACAGCGTCGACGCAAGCCAGCAGCAGTGCGCCGCAGGCCAGTGGGGTGAGCCGCGAGGCCGATGGCTTCATGTGCAGTGCTCCTGATGCAGTCCGCGCGTGTCGCCGCGACGAATCCGCGGCCCCCAGGCTCAACCGAAATGGCAGATGTAGTGCAGTGCTTCGGTGACTTCGATGTCGAAGGACGATTTGCCAGGCACGCTGAACGACTGTCCGCCTGCGTAGGCCACCCAGGCCTGGCTGCCCGCCAGCTTGACGCGGCAGGCGCCTTCGACCAGTTCCATCACCTCGGGATCGCCGGTGTTGAAGGTCAGGCTGGAAGGCAGGATGACGCCGACGCTCTTCTTCGTGCCGTCAGGCAGCGTGATGCTGTGCGAAACGCAGCGGCCGTCGAAGTAGACATTGGCGCGGGTCTTGATGGAGGCGGTGATCTGGTCGGTCATGGTGATGAGAGGCTGGTGCGTGTACGGGTGCGGTTCGAGAGGCAGGTCCCGGCGGATTCGTGGTTCAGACGCTGCCGTCGTTCTTGAGGCCGGGCAGGGCCGTGCTGCTGCTGTGGGACAGCATGCCGGCCTGCGTGTAGATGCCCAGCTTGTTGCGGGTGTCGACGATGTCGAGGTTGCGCATCGTCAGCTGGCCGATGCGATCGGCTGGGGAGAAGGGCGCGTTCTCGACCTTCTCCATGCTCAGGCGCTCGGGTGCGTAGGTCAGGTTCGGCGAGACCGTGTTCATGATCGAGTAGTCGTTGCCGCGGCGCAGTTCGAGCGTGACCTCGCCGGTGACCGCACGCGCCACCCAGCGTTGCGCGGCCTCGCGCAGCATGATGGCCTGCGGATCGAACCAGCGGCCCTGGTACAGCAGGCGGCCGAGCTTGCGCCCGTTGTCGCGGTACTGCTCGATCGTGTCCTCGTTGTGGATGCCGGTGACCAGCCGCTCATAGGCGATGAACAGCAGCGCCAGTCCCGGTGCCTCGTAGATGCCGCGGCTCTTGGCCTCGATGATGCGGTTCTCGATCTGGTCGCTCATGCCCAGTCCGTGGCGCCCGCCGATGCGGTTGGCCTCGAGCATCAGTTCCACCGCGTCGCTGTACCGGATGCCGTTGAGCGCCACCGGGCGGCCTTCGTTGAACTGCACGCTGACGGTCTCGCGCTGGACCGCGACGTCATCCTTCCAGAAGGCCACGCCCATGATCGGGTTGACGATGCTGATGCCGCTGCTGAGGTGCTCGAGATCCTTGGCCTCGTGCGTGGCGCCGAGCAGGTTGGAGTCGGTCGAGTAGGCCTTCTCGGCGCTCATCTTGTAGCCGAAGCCGGCCTTCGTCATGAAGGCGCTCATCTCGGCGCGACCGCCCAGCTCGTCGATGAAGGCCTGGTCGAGCCAGGGCTTGTAGATCTTCAGCGCCGGGTTGGTCAGCAGGCCGTAGCGGTAGAAGCGCTCGATGTCGTTGCCCTTGAAGGTGCTGCCGTCGCCCCAGATGTTGACGTCGTCCTCCTTCATGGCCGCCACCAGCATCGTGCCGGTGACGGCGCGGCCGATCGGCGTGGTGTTGAAGTAGGTGATGCCGGCGGTGCTGATGTGGAACGCGCCGCTCTGCAGCGCGGCGATGCCTTCGGCGACCAGCTGCTGGCGGCAGTCGATCAACCTCGCCTGCTCGGCGCCGTAGAGCATCGCCTTGCGCGGGATCTCGTCGTAGTCGGGCTCGTCGGGCTGGCCCAAGTTGGCGGTGTAGGCGTAGGGCAGGGCCCCCTTGTTGCGCATCCAGTGCAGCGCGGCGCTGGTGTCCAGACCGCCGGAGAACGCGATGCCGACCTTCTGGCCGGCGGGAAGATGCTGAAGGATGGTGGACATGGTCTGAACAGAGGTGAGTGAAGCGGCTGCGCGGGACGGGCGTGAACAGGCGGCCGGGGCCGCGCGACAGCTCGTATTCTCGCCGCTGTCAACGCGGTTGCGTTGGAGTGCGCAGCCGCATCAGCGTCATCTGCAGCAGTCGGGCGTCCGAACTGGCACGATGCCGGCGCAGGTTCAGCTCGCGGCTCACCTGATCCTTGATCGTGTGCCAGTTTTCCGCCTCGGTCTCGCTGAGCAGCGCGCGCAGGTTCTCGATATGGAACGACGGCGACAGATCGGCGGCGTCGAACAGCGTGCCGAGCCAGCTGTAGTCGTTGGCCCAGCCATCGCTGTAGACGGTCTGACCGGACAGTGTGCGGTTGAGATGTCGGGCAATGTCGATCGGCGGGCGGCCGTGCTGCAGGGCGGTGGCGCGCGTGATGCGGTGCAGGCGCTGCGCCTCGGGGTCCCAGTGGGTCCAGTTGGCCTCGGGCCGGACCAGGGTGCAATAGCTGCCGCCATCGGGCAGCACGTACCCGATCTCGATAGGGTAGCTGTCGCGACCGAATCCCGAGGCCTCGATGTCGAGGACGATCGGGGACGCGGTGCGGGCGTGTGCTTCGGCCAGTGCGACGGACATGTAACAAGCCTAAGCACGTATCGTGACAGCCACCAGAGGAGGAAGACCTAGACGGGCCTGCGCAGCGAGGAATGCCTCACGACAAGTCAGCTGGCGCTGCCGAGCTGGCGCCACAGGTAGGCGAATTCCATCGCCTGGAGGTGCGCCCGCTGGGAATTGTCGGCCGCGCCACCGTGGCCGCCCTCGATGTTCTCGTAGTACAGCAGGGCGTGGCCCATCTCGCGCATGCGCGCCGCCATCTTGCGGGCATGGGCGGGATGCACGCGGTCATCCCGCGTGGATGTGGTGAACAGCACCTCGGGGTATTTCCAGTCGGCTCGCAGGTTCTGGTACGGGCTGTAGCGCGCGATGTGGGCCCAGTCTTCCTGCCGGTCTGGGTTGCCGTATTCGGCCATCCACGACGCCCCGGCCAGCAACGTGTGGTAGCGGCGCATGTCGAGCAGCGGCACCTGGCAGACGACCGCGTTGAACAGCTCGGGCCGCTGCGTGAAGACCGCGCCGACCAGCAGCCCGCCGTTGCTGCCGCCCATGATGCCTAGATGCCGGGGGCTGGTGACACCCTGTGCGATCAGGTCCTCGGCCACGGCGATGAAGTCGTCGTAGCTGCGCTGCTTGTTTTCCAGGATCGCGGCCTGGTGCCAGGCGGGGCCGAACTCGCCCCCGCCGCGGATGTTGGCCACCACCAGCGCGCCGCCGCGCTCGAACCAGGCGCGGCCGTAGCCTCCCGAGTACCAGGGGTTCAGCGCGACCTCGAATCCGCCGTAGCCGTAAAGCAAGGTCGGATTCCGACCGTTGGCTTCGGCGCCGCGCGGCCAGACGATGAAGTAGGGCACGCGGGTGCCATCGGCCGATATGGCAAAGCGCTGCTCGGTGCGCAGGCCTTCCGCGTCGAACAGCGCGGGGCGAGCCTTCAGGGGTTCGAGCGCGGGCCCGCCCGGCTGCGGCTCGGTGTGTCCGAGGAACAGCGAATCCGGTGTCAGGAAGTCGGTGTAGCCCAGCAGGTAGCACTCGGCCAGCGGATCGTCGGCCTGCATCGGGTCGTGCAGGCTGCGCACGCTCAGCGTGCCTGGAAACGGCGCATCGATCGGCCTGGCCTCGAAGCCCACTGCGGTGCGACGCCAGAGATCGAGCCGGCTCGCGACGTTGTCGAGCACGTTGACGATGACGTGATCGCGCGTTGTCGAGAAGCCTGCCAGCGACCGGGTGGCGGTCGGCTGGAACAGGATGTCGAACCTGCGCTCGCCAGCCAGGTACGCCGCCGCAGCGGTGGCCAGCAGCGAACCGCTGGCGTAGGTCGACGCGCCCACCTGCCAGTCGCTGCGCAACTCGATTAGCAGCGTGTCGATCGCGTCCGCGCAGTGGTTCCAGAAGCTGAACGACGCGTCGCTCGGAATGTCGAACGCGACCTTCTGATCGCCATTCATCAGGGCGTGCTGCTGGTGATAGAAGTCGAGCGAACGGCTGAAGATGGTGCGCTCGTGGCCCGGCGTCAGGTCCAGCCAGACGCTGGCGGACACGTCCTGCGCCTCGCCTTCGAACACCGTGTCGGCCGATGCCAGCGGGGTGCCGCGCTTCCACCGCTTGATCACCCGCGGGTAGCCTGAGTCGGTCAGGCTGCCCGGACCGAAATCGGTGCCGACGTACAGCGTGTCGGCATCGATCCAGGTCGTCGACGACTTGGCCTCGGGCAAGCAGAAGCCACCCTCCACGAACTGCCTGGTGGCGGTGTCGAACTCGCGCACCACGGTCGCATCGGCGCCGCCGCGCGACAGCGAGACCAGACAGCGATGCGGCTCGGTGTCGAGCGCGTTGGCGCCGCCCCACACCCAGTTCTCGCCTTCGGCCGCTGCCAGCGCATCGAGGTCGAGCACGGTCTCCCAGGCTGGCGCTGCGAGTCTGTATTCGGCCAGCGTCGTCCGGCGCCACAGGCCGCGCGGATGCAGGTCATCGCGCCACAGGTTGTAGAAATGGTGGCCGCGTCGCGTCACCGAAGGGATGCGGTCCTTCGAGTTCAGCACTTCCAGCAGCTGCTGGCGGATCGGCGCGTACTCGGGGCGGGCGGTCAGCAGCGATTCGCTTTCGGCGTTTCGCTCGCGCACCCAGGCGAGTGCGCGGTCGCCCAGGACGTCTTCAAGCCAGTCGTGCGGATCGTTGTCAGGGGGGCTGAGGGATGCGGGCGATGTCGTGTCAATGGAGTTCATGCAGGGCGTGTCGACGGAAGTTGAAGGTCAGACGCGAAGGTCGTGTGTTTCCGGGTGCCTCTGCATGTAGACCCTCACGTAAGAGCACTGCGGATCGATCTTCAGTGCGTGCTCCCGAGCGTGCGACAGCGCGAATCGCACCATCGCCGCGGCGATGCCTCGACCTTCCAGCGCCGGCGGCACCCCGGTGTGGAAGATCTGCATGACACCGTCCAGTTCACGGTAATCGATGACGCAGCGCAGGCCATCGACTGCGCACTCGAAGCAGCACTCCGCGCCGTTGTGCTGGATGTCTAGGTCGGCTGCTCGCGTGTGGGGTCGGGTCTGTTTCATCCGACCGATTCTGGGCCCGATGGAATCATCCCGTGCCTACTGTGCATTCAGATGAACCGGCCGCACCTCGACCGATCGATCGCCCTCGCCGATCCAGACCGTGCCGTCCTGGACCGTCACCTGCAACTGCATGTTGC
>ENA-UOWO01002900-UOWO01002900.1-activated-sludge-metagenome-genome-assembly--contig:-NODE-2900-length-20566-cov-6.971430_pt1 | contig 20566 bp, 20 predicted proteins | sample MGYA00238148_ERZ761564 | MGnify/ENA primary metagenome ERZ761564 (study PRJEB28885, sample SAMN05720194) | activated sludge metagenome | isolation source: Anaerobic digester | place: USA... | reverse complement strand
CCTCTGACTTCTGAGTTATGCAGTATGAGGCTAAGTATGCTATAGATGGAAGGGTGGCGAGTGATGCACCGCTAGAATGTCGATACAGTACATTATATGATACATTTGATTGAGCCAAAGTAGCTGGTGGGTGTAGCGCTTATGTGCCCATATGATATAATCAAAATGTTATTTCTTCTCCTTTTGGTTCTCCTGCAGCAGGAGCGACACATCCTCAAGCAAAAACAATATGCGAGGCTTTAGGAGGTCATATTGTAACTAATGCTGAGTGAATGACTATTGCTAGAAATATAGAACAGCAACCTTCTAATTGAACATCTGGCGTTGTTGGCACAGGATATTTATTTAATGGCAATTCTGGTGATACAAATAGAGGGTATAACGGTGATAATCCAGAAAAAGGATTAAATAGAAATGTTAGGGCCATGCATATATTATCTAATGGTAATAAAATATATGATTTTGCAGGTAATGTATATGAACCTATAATGTTAGATTTATCAGATACTTTAATTAGCAACCATCCAACTGACGGAGGAGCTTCAGGGTATAGATATATTGATTTTACTTCAATTACTGGATATGGTGATTTATCTTATGATCTTATACGCCCAAGTAATGAAACTTGAAATTCTACTAATAGCGGCGTTGGGACTATTTATACTTATAACGGTACTGATATTGATAATGTAATATGACGAGGAGGATATTGAAATAGTAGTTCTGGTGCAGGCGTTTTTTCTATATACACCAATTATATAACCAGTACTCAGAGCAGTGATGGTGGTTTTCGCTGTATTAAAAATTAAATTATTAATATAATTGATTTTTTTAGAAAAATAATATAAACTATAGTAAATATTGATATTTAAATATTTGAAATGAATAAGTTGGATTATAAAAAAACAGGAATTTTAATATTATTTGTTTTTATAACAATATTAGCGATTTTTAATATAAGCAAAAAGAATACTAATACTTCTAAAGCAGATATAAAAACAACTTCTACGCTTGCCACTAATACATTTAATAAAAATACTGCTTCAAAAATAGTTCCTAATTTTAATTTATCTTTAGATAGTAATATTGCTTTAATTGGTAATTTAAAAACTGGCAGAGTGTTATTTCAAAAAAATGCTGATTTAAAGACTAATGCCGCTTCTATTGCCAAACTTTTAAGTGCATCAGTTGTTTTATCTAAATTAAATATTTCTAACATTATTAATATTAATTCTAGTATATATGAGAATTTACCATCTAAAACAGATTTAGTTTTAGATGAGAATATTAAAGTTCTTGATTTATTAAAAATGGCATTAATTATGTCTTCTAATGATGCTATTAATGCTTTAGCTTATCACATTGGTTATTATGATTTTTTATCTTCAATGAATCAAAAAGCAAATGAAATAGGCATGTATAATTCTCATTTTGATAATCCTATTGGTTTTGATAGTGAAGGTAATTATTCAACTGCCGTTGATCTTTTCCAATTAGCAAAATATATATATAATAATTTTCCGATTGTCGGTGATATTACTAGATCAAATGCAATTACCATCACATCTGAATCAAATATCAAGCATTTAGTTGTTCCTACGAATTTAATTGTTGATAAATTAGAAAACTATTGAGGCGGTAAAACCGGTACTACACCTTTAGCTAAAGAAGCGCTTTTAGCTATATTTGAATTAGAAAACGATAATAAAAAATATCCTTTTGTGGCTATTATTATTCAATCTAATGATCGTTTTTCTGATATTAAAAAGATATCAGATTGGTTATCAATTAATAAAATATATTTAACAAACTATTAATTTTTAAATATGCGCGAACAAATAATTTCTCAGATTGTAAAAATATTTACATTAGGCGGTTTATCAACCGTTTTATCTTTTATGTTTGCTCCTTTACTTTTAAAATTCTTAATTAAAAATAAAGTATATAAACAAATACGTCAAGATCCTAATGCTCCTATTTTTACATCCATTCACGAGAAGAAGGGTGGTACACCAACTATGGGTGGTATTATCTTTTGATTAGTAACATTTTTTATTGCTTTTACTATTTTAATTTTATCTTTTATTTTCGGGGGTATTTGAAATTTTCTTAATTTTGTTACTCGTGAACAAACTATTTTAATTTTAGGATCAATGATGTTAGCTGCTTTAATTGGTATTATTGATGATATATTTAATATTTATCGTATTGGTCCGAAAGGAGGTGGCCTACCGATGAGCATTCGTTTGTTTTTGCATACTATTATTGCCAGTATTGGTGCTTGATGATTTTATGTTAAATTAGAATGAGATATTTTATATATTCCTTTTATTGGTACTGTTCACCTTGGTTTCTGATATATTCCATTTTTTATATTTGTTATTATCGGTACCGCTTTTGCCTTAAATGAAACTGACGGTTTAGATGGCTTGGCTGGTGGTATTTCTTTTATGGCTTTAATACCTTATGTCGCTATTGCTTTTCTTTTGGGTAGATTTGATTTAGCTTCTCTTTTAGCTGTTGTTATGGGTGGAGTTTTAGCTTTTCTATGATTTAATATTAATCCTGCTAAATTCTTTATGGGAGATACTGGTTCTATGACTTTGGGTGTTTTATTTGGATTTCTAGCAATGTATACTAACACTGCTTTATTTTTACCATTCTTTTTATTTATTCCTTTTATGGAAGCCATTTCAGTTATTATTCAAACTTTTTCTAAAAAATTCTTTAAAAGAAAAATATTTAAATCAACTCCAATTCATCATACTTTTGAAGCCAATGGTTGACCAGAAACTAAAGTTACTATGATTTTTTGGTTAATGCAAGGTATGGCTATGATTTTTGGGTTATTAATTTATTTACTCAGTGTTTTAAAAATTTAAAATGTTTGTAAATTTTTGAAAAATTATTTGACTTTCAATGTTACCTATTTTTGAATTACGCTTGTCTTTACCTTTAGCCTATTTTCAATACGGGTTTAATATTTATGAAAGTTTTATTATTTCTGTAATTGGCAATATGATTCCAATTATTTTTGTTTTATATTTATTAAATTGAGTTGAAAAAATATTATCACGTTTTAAATTTTTTAAAAATATTTTTGATTGAATATATACTCGTTCACGTAAAGCTTTTAGTAATAATTATGAAAAGTGAGGGAAGTTAGGTTTAATTCTTTTTGTAGGCATTCCATTACCAATGACTGGTGCTTGGACTGGGGCTATTGCTAGTACACTTTTTAAGATTAAACCCAAAGAAGCTTTTTGATTAATTTTTATTGGTGTATTAATCGCTGGAGTTATTGTGTCCACTATTTGTTTGCTATTTTCAAATTTAGCCATTAAATGATTTATTTAATTTTTTGGACTCTTAGCTCAGTTGGTTAGAGCGCATCATTCACATTGATGAGGTCAGAGGTTCGAATCCTCTAGAGTCCACTAACAATACATTAAAATATTTATATGTATAAAAAAATAATTAAATATACTATTATTATTTTTGCTGTCATTGTTTTATTAATTTATAGCGAAAGTATTTTAGGCGTTGGTAAAAAATTAAGATATAAACAACAGGGATATATTGTTTGTGATGATTTTGTTTGTATGAATAAAAATATGCAAACATGTAATAAAGCTTATCGAAATGTTAATTCTGGTTTTAAATGAATTGATATTTTTGTTCAAGGATTTAAAGATAATAAATGTATATATGAAGTTAAACGTTATACCAATAATGGTTATATCTGTTCATTCGACGGAGAAGTTTTTTCTAAAAAGTTAGTTGATGAAGTTTTTGGTGTCCATAATGGATTGAGAGACACCATCATTAATAATTGTAAACATATTAATTATTAAATATGGGATTATCATTATTTTTTAAGTTTATCATTTCTCTTTTGTTAGGATCGGTTATTGGCCTCGAAAGAGAGACGGGTAATACATCAAAAAAGAAAGAAATTTGAACTCTTGGTGGTGTTCGTACTTTTGCTTTAATTTCTTTTTTGGGATCTATTGCTGGTTTTCTCTTTGTTAATAATGCCTTAGGATTATCTTATATCATTACTAGTTTTATATTCATAGCTATTTTGGTTTATTATTTTATTACTGCTTTTAAATCACATAGTACTGGACTTACAACTGAAATTTCAGCATTGCTTGCGTATTTAATAGGGTTCTTTTTAATTATTAATATTATTCCAATATCAATCATTATTGCTTTTTCAGTAGTTTTAATTTTAATTTTATCTAACAAACATCGTAGTAAAATAATTGCTTCTCGGATTGATCAACATGAATGAAATTCATTTTTAAGTTTTGCTATTATTTTATTAGTTATTTTACCATTTTTACCAAATATAAATTATACATTATCAGATTTTGCATTTTTAAAAAACATCAATATTCCTTCAATTTTACAAAACTTAGAAATTATTAATCCTTATCGCTTATGACTAATTGTTGTTCTTATTTCGGGCATTAATTTATTGAGATATCTACTCCAAAAATATTATAGTCAAAATAAAGGTTTATATATTTCTGGTTTTTTTGGAGGAATTTTATCTTCTACTTTGACAAATCATATATTGGCCGAAAGAAGTAAAAAAGAATCTAATGAAAAACAATTTGATTTAATTATTACTAATATTATAGCTTATATTGCATCCGTACTTCATATTTGTTTTTTTATAGCAATATTAAATAATATATTATTAATCAAAATATTACCAGGGCTTGGATTAATGATCTTAGTTAGTATTGGCTTTGCGATTATTCTTAATCATTATAAAAAGAGTTCTTCTGCAAATACTCTTAATTTTAAAATTAATAATAAACCAGACATTTTACTAATACCAGCTATAAAATTTGCTTTTTTAGTTACTATTATTAAAATTATTGCTGGTTTAGCTTTTATTTATTGAGGAATTAAAGGTTTTCTTCTTGCTTCCACTATTTCATCATTTGCTGGAGTTGATGCCATTATTATTAATATTTCAGAAATGGCTCAAAAAACTATCAGTATTAATTATGCTATTTTGGTAGTTTTAATTATTAATATCGCTAATTTATTGGGCAAATGAATTTATTCATGTTGAAAAGGAAGCAAGAGATTTAGTCAATTAAATCTTTTATTATTAACTTTAATATTTGTTACTAGTTTTGTTTGGTATTTACTAATCATATAAAATTAGTTTGATTTAGTTGTTTTTATTTGTTAATATGTATTAAATATTTTTTAATTATGCATAATATTGATTTTTCAAAAATAAAAAAAGTATATTTTGCTGGTATTGCTGGTATTGGCACTAGTGCCATTGCTAAATTTATGTTGCAAAACCATAAACAAGTTATTGGATCTGAATTAGTTGTATCTGAAACAGTTGACGAATTAAAAAAACTTGGTATTAAGATTTTTATTGGTCAAAAGGCAGAAAATATTACAAAAGACATTGATTTATTCGTATACTCTCCCGCATTACCTTTTAATCATATTGAACGTAAAACTGCTCGCAACTTTCATATTCCTGAAATTTCATATTCAGAAATATTAGGGGTTTTAAGCCATAACTATCATACTATTGCTATATCAGGAACTCATGGCAAAAGCAGTACTACAGCTATTACTGGTTTGATTTTTGAATATGCTAAAAAACATCCCAATGTTATTGTCGGCTCTAAATTAAAAGAATGAAATGGTAATATGCTTTTAGGTACTTCAGATATTTTAATTGCTGAAGCTTGTGAATGAAAAGCTCATTTCTTAGAATTAATGCCTAAAACTATATTAATCAATAATATTGAATTGGATCATCCTGATTATTACAAATCAGAAGATCATATGATAAAAATTTTTCAAAAGTTTGTTAATAAATTAAAAAAAGAAGATTTGTTAATTATTAATAATGATTCTTCACAATCTAAAAAAATTACAACTAAGTCAAAAGTTTTTACTTTTGGAATCAATTCTAACGCTAATTTAATGGCTAAAAATATTAGGGTAGATGTTAAGAAACAAAAACAAATTTTTGATCTGTATTTAAAAGATTATCCTTTATGCGAAATCGAAACTCATTTGCCAGGTATCATTAATGTTTACAATATTTTAGCAGCTTTATCTATCGCTTTAAATTACGATATTAATATCAAAGATGCGAAAAAAGCCATTAATAATTTTACTGGTATTTGAAGACGCTTTGACCGAGTTGGATATTTTGATTTTGAAGATCAAAAGAAATTTAAATTAATTAAAAATGTTAATAATCTTAATTTTAAAAACAAGGTATTATTAATTTCTGATTATGGGCATCATCCAACCGCGGTTAAAGAAACGATAAAGGCAACAAAATCCTTCTATAAAAATAATCGTATTATTTTGGCTTTTCAGCCTCACGAACATACGCGTACCAAAACTTTGTTAAAAGAATATATTACTTCTTTTGATAAAGCTGATTTTGTTATTCTAGAAGAAATTTATACTGTAGCTGGTAGAGAATCAAAGAAAGAAATAGCCATGATTAGTTCTGAAGAAGTAGTTAAAAAAATTAAGAAACATAATCCAAAATTAAAAATTATTTATGCCAAAGACAATCAGGAAGTGATTAAACAGATAGAATCAAACATTAAAAAGAACGACATTGTCATTGTCATGGGGGCAGGTAATATCTATAATATTATCAAAGAATTCTAATATTTTGGTAAGTTTGAAATTTAAATTTATCTCAGTCCTGTATTTTTTAATGTTGCAATATTTATGTTTTTGTGTTATAATACTATCAGAACACAAAAATTTAGGAGGTTATTATGGCAACAGTTTGGATAGTTTTAGCAAACGGCGATGAGTTAATAGAAGACAGAGATGATAGATTCTATGACATAGCGCGTAGGATCATTTCTTTTTTTGACCCAGAATTTCAAAATACGACATGGACATACAACCACATACTTATCCGGACGATAGATGGAAAGTCCGTTAAGGACTTTCTAGAGCTCTAACAAAAACGGAAAAGACGCAACGTATTTAGCGTCTTTTTCTCTTTTTATCTTATTTATTTCTTTTAGCATTGCCTTTATAAAAATAATATGCTATAATAGACTAATTTAAAATCTTAAATTTAAGCTATGGCAAGCAAAAAGCAGGATAAAAAAAATAAAAATGATACTATAAATTTTTATGGTGTTAAAGCCAATAATTTAAAAAATATCAATATTAAAATTCCTAAGAATAAATTTGTTGTTATTTGTGGAGTTTCTGGTTCAGGTAAAACATCTTTAGCTTTCGATACTATTTATGCTGAAGCTGAAAGACGTTATGTTGAATCACTATCATCATATGCCCGACAGTTTTTAGGTGTTAAAGATAAACCTAATATTGATAAAGCTGAAAATTTATCTCCTGCCATTTCTATTGATCAACGTTCTTTGATGCGTAATCCTCGTTCAACTGTAGGCACTATTACTGAAATTTATGATTACCTAAGAATACTATTTAGCAATATTGGAGATCCTATATGCCCTAATTGTCATAAACGCATTCAAAGTCAAACTGTTACTCAAATTGTAAATCATATTTTAAATTTACCTTCTAAAACTGAATTTTTAATTTTAGCTCCGATCTTTCAAGATAAAAAAGGAGAACATAAAAATATTATTGATGAAATTTATAAACTAGGTTTTCCTAGAGGGCGTTTTGATAATAAAATTTGAAAATTAGAAGAATTATTAGAAACTGATATTGATAAGAATAAAAAACATACTTTAGAAATTGTAATTGATAATTTATCAATTGTAAAAGATATAGAAAGAAATCGAGTATCAAGCTCTACTGAATTAGCTTTAAAAATGGGAAAGGGGATTATGACTATTAATATTCAAAAAGGAGATTTAAAAGTTATAAAAAGTGATTCTCAATACAATTTTTCACCTCAAAATGATAATGATATTATTTTTAGTGAACACTTTGCTTGTAATATTTGTGGCTTTAATATGCCTAAGATTGAGCCTCGTTTGTTTTCTTTTAATAATCCCATTGGTGCTTGTAAACGATGTACTGGCATTGGCACTTTAATTTCAGTTGATCCCGATTTAATTATTCCTAATAAAGATTTAACTCTAAATGAAGGCGCTATACATGCTTGAGCGGGTGCTTCTCATCGTGTTGGACGCCAAGGATATTTCTGATGATTATTAGCTGGTTTAGCTGAAAAATATAATTTCTCACTTGATGTTCCAGTAAAAAATTTATCTCAAGATATTTTAGATTTAATATTTTATGGCGATAAAGATAAAGGTGGTGAATTTGATGGGGTAGTAAATAATTTAGAGCGCCGTTGGAAGGAAAGTGATTCTGAATGAACTAAAAAAGAAATTGAACGCTATATGCATAATACTATTTGCCCTGAATGTAATGGTGTACGTTTAAATAAATATGCCTTAAGTGTTTTGATCGATAACAAGAATATTGCTAATATCAATCATATGACTATTGATGATGCTATTTCTTTTTTTGATCATTTAAAGTCACATATTTCTGGTAGTAAAAAAGAAATTGCTCTGCCTTTAATTAAAGAAATTTTAGCTAGATTAAATTTTTTAAAAGATGTAAGTTTAAATTATTTAACATTATCTCGTGAATCAACTACTTTATCAGGAGGTGAGGCTCAAAGAATTCGTTTAGCCACTCAAATTAGTTCTGGTCTTTCTAATATTATATATGTTTTAGATGAGCCTTCTATTGGTTTGCATCCTCGCGATCAAGAACGCTTAATTAATAATTTAAAGAAATTACGTGATTTAGACAATACTGTTATCGTAGTTGAACATGATGAACAAACAATTATGTCGGCTGACTGAGTAATCGAAATTGGTCCTAAAGCTGGAAAATTTGGTGGTGAAGTTGTTTTCGAAGGTACACCCAAAGAATTATTAAAATCTAAAACTTTAACTGGTTTGTATTTAAAAGGTAAATTACAAGTTGATATTTCTAAAGATAAAAAAAGAGAAAACAATAGTGCTAGTATTGTTATAACTGGCTGTAAAAAACATAATTTAAAAGGTATTAATGTTGAATTTCCTTTAGGCAAATTAATTGGTATTACTGGTGTTTCTGGATCTGGAAAATCTACTTTAGTTATGGATATTTTGTATCCGGCTATTGTTAAATATTTTAAAATTCATTCTGATACTGACGAAACATATAAACAAATTACCGGAGTTGGTAATATTGATCGTTGTATTTTAGTTGATCAGGAACCTATTGGTCGTACTCCACGATCTAATCCTGTAACTTATATCGGAGTTTTCAATTATATCAGAGATCTATTTTCTAAAACTGAACTAAGTAAAATGCGTGGCTATGATGCTGGACGTTTTAGTTTTAATGTAAAGGGAGGTAGATGTGAAGCTTGCCAGGGTGATGGTTTTAAAAAAATTGAAATGTATTTTTTACCCGACGTTTATACTGTTTGTGATGAATGTCATGGTACTCGTTTCAATGACGAAACATTAGAAGTTACTTTTAAAGAAAAAAATATTTCTGATGTTTTAGAAATGAGTGTTGAAGAAGCTTTAAGATTTTTTAAAGATATTCCTATTATTAAAAACAAATTACAATTATTAAGTGACGTCGGTTTATCATATATGAAATTAGGACAATCATCAACTACTTTATCTGGCGGTGAAGCTCAAAGAGTAAAATTAGCTGAAGAATTATCTAAGCGTGATACTGGTAGAACTTTGTATATCTTAGATGAACCGACTACGGGTCTTCATTTTGATGATATTAAAAAATTATTAAATATTTTAAATTTATTAGTTGAAAAAGGAAACACTGTTATTGTTATTGAACACGAATTAGATATTATTAAAAATTGTGACTATATCATTGATTTAGGGCCTGAAGGAGGTGATGAAGGGGGAGAGGTGATTGTTACTGGCAACGTTAAAGACATAAAGAAAAGTAAAAAAAGTTATACCGCTAAATTTTTAAAATAGTTTACATATTTTAAAATTATGATATAATGTATGCAGAACAAAAAGGAGGTTTTTATGATCAGTATGATAGGAGCAATCTTTCAATTTTTTTTCAATATGAATTTAAGAAAAATCAAATGTCCTAGTTGTGGAAAAACGTTCAAGGCGGAAGTCGATGAACAAGATGGATCAGTACAATGTCCTTATTGTAAAAAAATATGGGGAATTTAAAACCAAAACAAAACCGTGAGTATAGTATCAAAAACTCACGGTTTTTTATTTATATCTCACATTCCTTTCTTGATTTTTTGTTACAATTTTGATATATTTAGCATATATAACACATTTAAATATATAGCATGATAAACAAAAATTTACCTAAAAACCCAGATAATGATATAAAAATATCAATATTTAATAGGATTTTAGACGCTAATAAAGAGTTAAAGGATAATTTTACTATATCCATTGATGAAAACGACAATAGTTTGTTTGTATTTGCATCAAATAAAAATCCTGAAGCAAGTCGTTCCGGATCCTTTAAACAGGTTCTAAATTTTTTATTTGATCTTAATCCAGAATTAAAAGGAATGGTTTTAGAAGATGAAGAAAAAGATTTTAATCAACATATCTATGAATGATTAGAGATGGCTAGAGAACATATTCCCGAAATAGCATTTAAGGGTAGTAGTAGTCGCGAAGAAACGGGCTATCTTTTAAATGGAGAAAAATATTCAGCTGAAGAAATTGCTTTAGTACTTAAAAAAATAATTAAATTATTTAATAAAGGTCGTTAATAAAAATTTAAAATACCACATTATGAATATTAAAAAAGTTTTAAATGACAATATTTTAGTTGAAGTAGAAATTCAGGAACAACAAACTGTTTCTGGTATTTTAATTCCTGATACTGCTTCTGATAAAAATATTCAAAAGGGTAAAATTGCTTTTATCGGTGAAGGAAAAATAAACGATAAAGGCGAAAGAAATATAATGTCAGTCAATGTTAATGATATTATTCTTTTTGAAAAAAGCTATAACTCTCAAGAAATTAAAATTGACGACAAAACATATTTAAAAATTTGTGAATCAGATGTTATTGCTGTTTTAGAATAATTATTAATAATTTAAATATTTATCATGAGTAAAAATATTGTTTTCAATGAAAAAGCTTTACAAACTTTAAAATTAGGTATTGATAAATTAAATAATGCTGTAAAAATTACTTTAGGTCCTAAAGGGTCTAATGTCATTTTAGATAAAGGTTTCGGTGCTCCCCATATTACTAATGATGGAGTTACTATTGCTAAAGAAATTGAATTAGAAGATAAAATTGAAAATGTGGGAGCTTCAATTGTCAAAGAAGCTTCTGAAAAGACTAGTGACAACGCTGGCGATGGTACTACTTCGGCTATTATTTTAGCTACTTCTATGATTAATACTGGTATTAAAAATATTGTTGCCGGTTCTGACCCTATGTCAATTAAACGTGGCATGGATAAAGCTAGTGAAAATGTTATTAATAATTTAAAACAAATTTCCAAAGAAGTTTCTAAGCAAAATGAAATTTCTGATGTAGCTACTATTTCGGCTCGTGATCGTAATATTGGAGATATGATTGCTAATGTTATTAATACTGTTGGCAAAGATGGTGTAGTTACTGTTGAAGATGCTCAAACCGTAGGTTTAACATCAGAGATTGTTGAAGGTCTCCAATTTGATCGAGGCTATATCTCGCCTTATATGGTAACTAATACTGAAAAAATGGAAGCTGTTTTAGAAAACCCATATATTTTAATTACTGATCAAAAAATATCAGCAATTAAAGATTTATTACCCTTACTTGAAAAATTAATGCAAGCTGGATCAAAAGAATTATTAATTATATGTGAAGATTTAGACGGTGAAGCTTTAGCTACTTTAATATTAAATAAAATTAGAGGAGTATTTAATACCATTGCTGTTAAAGCTCCAGGTTTTGGTGATCGTCAAAAAGAAATGTTGCAAGATATTGCTATTTTAACTAATACTACTTTAATTACTCCCGATTTAGGCATGAAACTAGAAAAAGTAGAGATTGATATGTTAGGCCATTCTCATAAAATTATTGTAAATAAAGATAATACGACAATTGTTGGTGGCGCTGGTGAAAAAAATAAAATTGATGAAAGGGTTAATCAAATTAAAAAACAATTAGAAAATATTGATTCTGAATTTGATAAAGAAAAATTACAAGAACGTTTAGCCAAGTTATCTGGTGGTGTTGCTATTATAAAAGTTGGTGCTCCATCAGAAATTGAACAAAAATCAATTAAAGATCGTATTGATGATGCGGTTAGAGCCACTAAATCAGCTGTTGACGAAGGTGTTGTTCCTGGCGGTGGAGTTGCTTTATTACGCTGTCTGGCATCTTTAGATAATATTGAAACTTCAAATGAAGATGAAAAAATTGGTGTTGATATTGTTAGAAAATCATTAGAATCACCAATTAGACAGATATCTGAGAATTGTGGGATTGATGGTTCAGTTGTTATTGATAAAGTTAAAAGTGATCAAGATATTTGATTCGGCTATGATGCCGATAAATTAGAATATGGTAATTTAATGTCAAAAGGTATTATTGATCCTACTAAGGTAGTTAGATGTGCTTTTCAAAACGCCGTTTCTGTTGCTAGTATGTTTTTAACAACCAAAGCGGTTATTGTTGAAAATCCAGAAAAGAAAGATTGTAGTTGTGATCATTCCATGGAATCAGGATATTAAAAATTAATTACAAGACCGGTAAGGAGGCTATGCTTTCTTACCGGTCTTTACAAATATGCATTTTCATGGTAATATTAAGACAGCAAATCTTAGGAGGTGATATAATGTCAAAACAAGATATTAATCAAAAAAAACTTATTCTTGCAATTCAAAATGAAATTCAATTTCAGTATGGGCAAAGAAGAAAGTATTATGCAAAACCCGATCATAAAATTGACCCATATAAACAAGCACTATCGTGTAAACGTACGATAGATCTGCTTAAGAAGGTGAAAAGATATATCGCTTACGCGATATAGATATGACAATAAGTCTTTCATGGCGACCAAGCAACATCTGGTCGCCTTTTTTGACAAACTAATTTTTTCGTGATAAAATCAAAATGGTAAATTAAAAAATAAAAGAGAGGAGGGAAAGTTAATGTCTTCAAAATACGTTAAATATGTTATTGAAATTGATCGTAACGGCAATCTTATTGATTGGCCGTTTTGCCAAAACAACTTTAATCTTGTTTCAGTCATGTATCAAAACCAACCGGTGATAGAAATTGGTCTTAATGGTGTTAAACCCAATGGTGGTATACATTATACAATACTAGATAAAAAACAATATACTCAAATTGGAAAATTCTTATTGTTGTTTTTGCACTCTTTGACTGCTATTCGAACCGAAAAAGAAACTGTTTTTATTAATGTTAAGAATAAATTGAAAAGTTTTCCCAGCAGAAGGTTTTCTGTATCTAAACAAAACGAATTCATTCTTTCTGATATTATGTTCTTAGAATGTTTTAACAATCAGAAATATTTAAAAAGAATTAATAAAATTGTTTCTTCAGTTTTCAAACTGAATAAATTAAAAACAGATAAAGTTATATTGGAAAAACTTCAATTGATTCTAAAGCCCGAATATCCATGTAGTATCAAACTGATACCATTTCACATTCTTTTGATTCATTTGTTGGACAATCGATCAATATCCAAATTCTATAATCATATTCAATATACTATTTTTAATATTTTTCAATATAGTACTAAAGAATATGAAAAGAAAAAAGCATTAATCGAATCCTCTACGCGTCCTAGAGAAGATATTCAATTACGAATAATCAAAGAAAATGACGATTATGTCGTATTTGAAATCTTCAATCAGTGAGACCCCTTTTATCGAAGAGATTAAGGGGTTTTCGCATTTATTTTATATTTGACTTTAACTTCATTTTTTGTTAATATTTACATAATAAAAATTCAAAAATATAATTATGAACGATAACCAAAATTTTGTCAATTTGAAAGAAAATCTTAAAAATTGTTTAAATTTTTTTGCTGAAAAATTGTCATCAATTCGTTCTAATCGAGTCACTACTTCTTTAGTAGAAAATATTATGGTTGAATGTTATGGATCTATGGCACCATTAAAAACCATGGCTAATTTAGTAATTCAACCACCAAATGTTATAATTGTTGAGCCTTGAGATCCAAGCATTTTAAATGATATTTCTAAAAGTATTGAAACTTCAAATTTAGGTGTTAATCCTCAGAAAGATGTTAAGTTTATTAGATTAGTTTTTCCTTCATTAACTCAAGAAAGACGTGACCAACTTATTAAATTAAGTAATTCTGAAAAAGAAGCTTGTCGTATTGAAATCAAAAAACACCGAGAAACTTTTATGAAGAAAATTCAAGGTGAATTAAATGATAAAGTCATTTCTGAAGATGATAAAAATTATTTAGAAAAAGAAGGCCAAAAAGAAATTGACAAAGCTAATGAAAATGCTGATATCTTAACTGATAAAAAAATTGCTGAATTGAAAGAATTTTAATTATTTAAACTATTTTTATGCTCTATTTTTTTATAATCTTAACCGTTTTAGTATTAGTCCATGAATTAGGACATTTTCTATTTAGTTTACTTTTTAAAGTTAAAATTGAAGAATTTGGTATTGGTTTTCCGCCTGCTTTTTATAAACGTAAGGGAAAACTAACTACTTATTCTCTTAATTTATTACCTCTTGGTGGTTTTGTAAAACTTTATGGCGAAGATGGTTCTAATCAAAATGATCCTAATAGTTTTGCATCTAAGAAATTATGACAAAAAATTGTTATTTTATTAGCTGGTGTTTTTAATAATCTTTTATTTGGTTATTTGATTTTATCAATTTTGTTATTAATTGGTTTACCATTGATTGGTAATTTTGATGAAATTTATGCTTATTTAGATAAAAATGCAATTATTAAAAAAGAAGAAATAAGTATTAGCTATATTAGCAAAAATTCACCAGGTGAACTCTCTGGTTTAAAAGTTAATGATAAGATTATTGCTTATGGTAATTCTGCTTCTGAGCTAAGTGGTATCAATCGCTTAGATAATTTTGAATATTTTGTTCGTAATAATAAAGGCAGAGAAGTATATTTACAAGTTATTAGCAAAGGAAAAGAAAAAGTAGTAAATGTTATTCCTCGTACTGCTTATGATAAAAATGATGGTCCTATTGGTATTGCTCTAACACCAGCAGTATATTATGCTTATCCTTTTGGTCAAAACTTTATTGAAGCTTTTAAGGTTATTGTCAAAACCTTTAGAATGTTTTTTGCTACTATTGGCAATGTCTTTACTTCTATTTTTAATTTAGCTTCTAAGAATCATGATGTTGCTGGGCCAGTTGGTATCGCTGTGGTTACTGCTAATGTTGCTAAAATGGGCATGACTTATTTGATTGCTTTTATGGCTTCATTTTCAATCAATTTAGCAATTGTTAATATGCTTCCTATTCCAGGGCTTGATGGCGGTCGTATTTTTATGTTACTAGTTGAAAGATTATTCCATCGTAAATTCAGTCAAAAATTTGAATCTTATTCAATTGGTATTGGTTTAGGATTTCTAATTATTATTGTTATTTTTGTTACTATAAAAGATATTTTGTTTTATTTTATATATTAATTTTTTAAACGAAATCTATGAATAATATTTTTGAAAAATTATTTAAAGTTAATAGCTTATCACAAGAAGTTGGTTTTGATTTAGGTACTAGCAAGATTTCAGTTTATTTAAAAAATCAAGGTATTGTTTTAAACGAACCATCGGTCGTAGCCGTTAATAACAAGACTGATCAAATTGTTGCTATTGGACGTGAAGCTGCTGCTATGATTGGTAAAACTCCACAACATATCACTGCTACCAAACCTTTAGTTAATGGTGTTATTTCTGATTTTGAAGTAGCTGAAAAGATGATTAATTTCTTACTTCAAAAAATACGAGAAGGTAATAAAGCTGGAAAATTTTGATTTGTCAAAAAGGCTGTAGTCGGTGTACCTTCAAATTGCACCGAAGTTGAGAAAAAGGCCGTGGAAGATGTTTTTCATAATGCTGGTGTTAAAGAAGTATATCTAATTGAAAAATCTTTAGCCATTGCTATTGGTAGTGGTTTACTTTTAAAAGAACCCAAAGGTCATTTAATTGTTGATATTGGTGGTGGTATTACTGAAGTAGCCGTTATTTCTCTTGGTGGCGTTGTTGTATCACAAAATATTCGTACTGCGGGAGATAAATTAAACGAGGATATTATTAGATATATCAAAGATAATTTTAAATTAGCTATTGGTGATCAAACCGCTGAAAAAATTAAAATTACTATTGGTAGTGCTATGCCAACCCATACTTCTCAAGACAGCAGTTTAATTATTCAAGGTCGTGATTTAACCAAAGGCCTTCCTAAAGAAATTAAATTAAGTGATAAAGAAGTTAGAGAAGCTTTATCAGAATCATTAGATATTATTGTCCAAACTATTAAAAATACTATTGAATCAGCTCCACCTGAACTTATTCCTGATATTATGAATCATGGTATCTTACTTACTGGGGGTTCAAGTTTATTACGTGGTATTGATAAATTAATTGAAAATTCTACTGGTTTAGAAGTTAATATTGCCGATGATCCTATCAATACTGTTGTTCGTGGCGAAGGTATTATTTTAGAAAATTTTGATGGCATGAAGAGCTATTTACTTTCAACCATAACCAATAATTAATCATAAATATTTTAAGATGATCAATCACATTAATAATCCAAAAAATAATTTGTATAAAAAGAAACCAAACTTTACTTCAATTTTTTTGATTATATGTATTTGGTCATTTTTTATTATTTTTTTTAATAGTGGTTTAAAATTTGTTACTACTGAAGTTTTAGCTATAGCTCAACCTGCTCAAGAAAAAACTGGTTATGTGGTACAATGATTAGGTGATTTTTTTAATTTTATTCAAATTCGTAATGATTATTATCGTTTAAAAGAAAAAGAACAAAATTTTAATCAAAACATTGGTAAAATAGATGAATTAAAAAACGAAAATGAAGGATTACATAAAATTTTAAATTCTGAATCTAATAAATTTAATATTTTACCAGCCAAAGTATTAGTAGGAGATATTAGTGGTTCCGATGGTATTTTTATCATCAATCGTGGCTCAAATGATGATATTAAGATTGGTATGAATGTAATTATTCCCGATGATATTTTAGTAGGACGTATTATTGAGGTTTTTAAGAATTATTCTAAAGTTGAATCTATCAGTAGTTCTAATACTAATTTAAGTGTTTTATCAGTTGATAAAAATTATTTAGCTTTACTTAAAAAAGATAGTAATGGATCTTTAGTTTTAAAGTTTTATGCCGACGATTGTATTTTTAACAATAACGATGTTTTTATTACTTCTAGCGAAAATAAAGAATATATCTCAGGTCTTTTAGTGGGTAAGATCAAGGCTATTAAAAATACACCTTTGACTAATCAAAAATCAATTTTTATTGATCTCTTTTTTGAACCATCAAAGCTTCGTAATGTTTTTGTAATTACTAATTATCCTTAATATGTCACGTCAAACTTTATTTTCTATTCTTACATTTTTTCTAGTTGTTTTATTTACTATTTTAGTAATGCCTCATCTTGGTATGATCTTTAGACCAAATTTGCTTTTGGTCTTTGTTATTTTATTTTCTTTTACTTTAGGTTTTCAAAATAGTATTTGATTTTGAATTATTAGTGGTGTTATTTTAGATAATTTTATTTCATCTAATTTTCCTATTAATTCAGTTATTTTTATTATTTTGTTTATTTTATTACTTTTCTTTTCAAAAGTTTTTGATTATTCAACCAAGATGTCTCAAGTTGTTACTGCTTTTATTTTAATTTCTATATACTATTTCTCTTGATTTTTTATTGATCTTTTAGCTTTTAAAAAGCAAAGTAATATTTTATTTGTGTATTTGCTAGAAACCTTAATTTTTATAATCATTTTTTTTAAAATTAAAAATAAAGATAGATATAATGAGAAGAATTTTCAGAAAATCTAATTTATCATTTGAAGAAGTTTTAGTTGATAGGCACGCTAAATCTTACAATGATAATTTTCAACGTTTAGAAGCTCCTATTTCAGAAGTAAATATTCTGAAGTTTTTTGTTTTTACGATTATTTGTTTGTTTATTTTATTTTCTCGTATTTTTTATTTAAATATTTTAAAAGGAAATGAAAACTATTTAATATCTGAAAACAATCGTACCCGCTATATTTTAATTAAAGCTCCGCGTGGAGTTATTTATGATCGTTATCATAATGCTATTGTTTCTAATAAAACATCTTTAAGTTTAATCTTACTTCCTCGTGATTTTTTTGATTCCAAAACTTCTTTAGATAGTTTGGTTGTTTCTAAGATTTCTTCTATCTTCAATATTGAAAAAGAAGAATTAGAAAATATGGTTAAAAAACTTAATGAATTTTCTTATGAACCAATTTTATTAAAGACTAATCTCACTAGCGATATGGCTCGTTTGTTTGAAGCTGATGTCAAAATCAATAATCAAGCTGGATTTTATTTGATTGAAGACTATGTTCGTTCCTATAGCGATGCCTATGCTTTTACTCATGTAATCGGTTATACTGGCCGTATGAACGAAGAAGATATCAAAACCTATCCTAAATACCCGATAGCTGATTTAATTGGTAAATATGGTTTAGAATCCAAATATGAATCTTATTTACATGGTTTATCTGGTAAAAAGATGATGGAAGTAGATGCTCGTTCTAAAATTAATCCTGAATTAGGTATTTTAAATCCAGAACCAGGCAATAGATTAGTTACTACTATTGATAAAGAATTACAAGAATTTGTATATGAAGCTTTATTGCGTACTTCTAATAAATTAGGTTTAAAAAAGGGAACCGTTATTATGGCAAATCCTAAAACTGGTGAAATCATAGCCATGGTTAGTATTCCTAGTATTAATGCTGATGCCTTTTCTAGTGGTTCACCTAAAAATATTATTCAAGAAACATTAACCAATAAATTTAATCCTTTTATCAATCGTGCTGTATCCGGTCTTTATTCTCCGGGTTCAACTATTAAACCGCTAGTGGCTTTAGCGGCTTTAATGGAAAAAACTATCAACCCCGAAGATAATATTAAAGACGTTGATGCTATTATTATACCTAATAAATACAATCCTGATAAACCATCGGTTTTTAAAGATTGAAAAAACCATGGTTTAGTAAATATGCGAACTGCCATTGCTTACTCTTGTAATATTTATTTTTATGCCTTAGGTGGTGGCTATAAAGATATTCCTGGACTTGGCATTACTCGTCTCAAAAAATATTGAGAATTATTTCATTTAGGATCAAAATTAGGTATTGATCTTGATAATGAAAAAGATGGTAATTTACCTGATCCCGAATACAAAAAAAGAGTAAACCCAGATAATCCATTGTGACTACTTGGCGATACTTATAATGTTTCCATTGGTCAAGGTGATTTACTTTTAACGCCACTTCAAATTTCTTATTATATCAATTCCATTAGCAATCATGGAAAAATTATGAAACCCTACGTTGTTTCCGAAATTTTAGATGATGATAGTAAAACCATATTTAAACAACTTCCAATAGTTGTAAAAAATGTAAATATTCCACAAAATTATTTAGATATTGTTTTAGATGGTATGCGAAAAGTTGTAACCCTCGGATCGGGTCAACTTATGAAAACAATTCCTTTTGAAGTAGCTGGTAAAACTGGTTCTGCTCAAATTCAAGGTAACACCAAAACCAACGCTATCTTTGCTGGTTTCGCCCCCTATCAAGATCCAGAAATTTCAATTTTAGTTTTGCTCGAAGAACCACCCGAAGGTTCCGTTGTTACAATTCCACTAGTTGATGAAATCATGCGCTTTTATTATAACGATCGTTTTATCAAAAAACCAACAGTCCAAGATTTTAATAATGATACGGAGACAGCAACTACAACTACGACTGTAGTCAATATTCAAGATCCAATAATCCCCGCTTCGCTCCACGACCAACCAGAGGTTGGTGTGGGGGCAGGCAATAATCAAAATGAAAATACCGCAACAACCCTGCACTAATTTTTAATTTTTGATCTTTAATTTTCACTTTTGACATTTGACTTTTGATATTGGACTTATTTATGCCAGTTTGCAACCTTTTCTAAAATATGTTAAAATTTTAGCATAAAACCCATTAAAATTTTCAAATGGAAAACCAATATTACATACCCGAACAACCAAAAAAAATATCTCTTTTCAAAAAATATTCTAATATTTTGAAATGAATTTGATTTGGTTTTGGTATTTTAGCTACAATTATTATACTCGGTGGTTTTATTTTTCTTACTTATACTTTTGTGTTTGGACCAGAAGAACCAGTGGTGGAAGAAACCGAAACAGTCGTTGAAGAAACTAATGAATCAGAATGCAATGTCCGTGGAATTATTTTGCGTGGCGATTTACAAACCTATATCGCTGAATCAGATTATGACGAAAATGATAATTTAT
>ENA-UOWO01002899-UOWO01002899.1-activated-sludge-metagenome-genome-assembly--contig:-NODE-2899-length-20568-cov-11.597377_pt1 | contig 20568 bp, 14 predicted proteins | sample MGYA00238148_ERZ761564 | MGnify/ENA primary metagenome ERZ761564 (study PRJEB28885, sample SAMN05720194) | activated sludge metagenome | isolation source: Anaerobic digester | place: USA... | reverse complement strand
ACAAAATTTTCATTGTATTTATGCTTCCGGTACCAGCTGGCTTTGGCTATTACTGTAGGATGAAAAAGCAATACTTCTTTAAATGTTTTCCTTTTGTCCCAGCTTGCCAGATCAGTCATTCCCCTCATCCCAGTAGGCTCTCCCTTTTCGTTAATGATATAGGCGGCCGTATCAATTACATCAATATTTTTATCAGCCTCCAGCATTTCCATTTGCCTGGTAAGCTTATCGGGCATCATCATATCATCACTATCCATCCGGGCAATATAATCACCCTTTGCAAAATCAATGATTTGGTTTAAACGGTAGATGAGACCCTTGTTTTGCCCGTCACTTATCAATCTTATACGGCTGTCGGCCCTTACAAAAGCAAGGGCGATATCGTATGATTGATCGGTGGAACCATCATCCAATAATATCAGTTCCCAATCTTTGTAGGTTTGAATAAGAACAGATCGAATGGCATTGGCAAGCGTTTTCTCATTGTTGAAAAAGGGTAGTCCGATGGTTAGCATTGGGTGTTTCTTGAGGTTTTAAGGATATAAATTTAACTATTAGTACCATTAGAAAGATAATCTATGCATTCATTTTTATCCAATCTGCCGGCAACAGGTCATTTAACCGGTTGTTTTTTTTTGCATGCCAGCTGCCGGGTGCAATTACTTTTTTTCCTGCACTGTTATTTAGCCATGCAGCCCACCAGCTAAAAGTGCTGTTGGCAATAATGTGATGATTGCATTTACTCATCAAAATCAAATCCTCCACATTGCTGTTGCCATCAACAAATGCATACTCAGCACCTATGAAATGCTGTTTGCACCAGGTAATATCATCACTAAAAACGAAGAACTGAACATCGCCGTATAGCTTTTTAAAATATGCAATGGCATTGTTGTAATACTCCAACGAGCAGTTGATAAGATTTGCATGCTGCAGGTAGTCCGTTCTTCTTACATGAATGCTTACCGGTACACACTGTTGTATTGATGCCAATGTATTTGCGGCATTGCCTGTGAATGGCTGCTTTAATGTAATCTCTTTCCTTAGTTGTGTTTCCACAGGCTGCAGGAATTCATAACTCTGCCAGTACCCTTCATAATAACAATTATCTTTTATGGCAAGGCTGCCTGGCGGCTGCGGCGTATTTTTTTCTACAAAATGTTTTTTAAACAGGGAGGAAAATTGCTGCGCCAGTTTTCTTTCCATTCTTGCCAGCTGGATATTCCTGAAGTATTTTTTTTCGTTTACCTCTGCCGCCGATGCTGCTTCCACATCCAGATTAAATGCAGAGAGTACGAAGTTTCTTTGCGTAAAGCTGTTTAAGCTGTTGGTGGTTTGAATATCGTATTTAACAGGTGTGCTGAGTTTTACCGAAAGATATTTTCCAAAACTGTATTGAAACAACTGGTTGCCCAAACCTCCCCATATTTTAACGATCACCATTATTCGAATGCTTTGATCAGGCTGTTTTTGCAGGTACACATCTTATGATATCATCCTTTACCTGTACATCATAAGAAGGCTTTTTCCGCTTTATATACTCACTCAATTTTTCAACTGTAGGATAATCGTTTTGCCCCGTAAAGCAACGGGCATCGTCTATCAATAAAATATGATCCTGGTTGTTATTGCTGAAGATTGAATCAAGTTCTTCAAAAATTGGACACTCGGTATCACCCATCGCCGTTATACCATTGGAGTAGTGCCCGTCGAGCCAAAAAATAGCAGGGCCTGCAATGGTTTTAACTGCCTGCGGCAGCATTTTGCCGCTATCACCATGGATCAACTTAATATTTTTATCCTGGCGAAACCGCTGTTTGGCCTTTTCAAATAAATCGTCGCCTATTTCAATAGAAATGATCTCTTTAAAATTTTTCTTCTGTGCTTCCACCATTTCTCCCATGAATGTGCCGGTTTCCACCAGGGTATCATATCCATACTGTTGCTGGTAACCGGCAATGGTAAGCTGCTTTACCATATGTGGTGGCGGCACGGGGCAGCCTTTTTGCTTCCATTCTTCCAGTTCCTTTTTATAAACCGATTTTTTGATACGGTTGATAACAGCGTACGGCAGCAAAGGCATTAAAAATTTCAGCTTCCTCAATAATTGACGCATTCTTCAGTAGGTTTTGTTCTGTATATAAAAAACGCAAAAGTAACAAAACAAGGCGGCGTTTAAACAGCCTTTTTGCTCCCCGGCTATTTATTTTTCCAATACCTTTTCCAGCCCGTTTGAAATTTTATACCTGGTGTTTGCAGGTACGAAGAGAAGGTAACGCTTCTATTTCCAGGGTAGGATTGCCGGAGTATTTCCAAACTGCTCAACTTGTCAATATGCAACGGCAGCTCTTTCCATGGCAGGTGAATTTTCATGTGTGATGGCATAAAGTGCCCATACAATTCAAACTCCGAAAAATCAGAATGCTCTGATGTTTTCAAATTCCGGATGATGGCTTTGTCCCAACTGCACCGGTTTCTTTTTTCAATTGCCTCGTGCAGGCGCTGCAGTTGTTCTTTATCAAAAAACATTTTGTGCGACACGTAGGAGAACCATTGCAGCGGGTAAAATCCCAATAACCTTTTAATATTATTATAATAAGGTATGTTGTTATCAAATGACTGGTAAAAAATTGTTTTACCCCGGGTAAGAAAACTATGCCTTTTCAACAGGATATGATCTGCATCAATTACAAGAAAATGACGGCAGGTACCAATTTTACCCGACAGCTTTATTAACTGTTGAAATATCCAGCCACTCCTGTTAAAACCGGAATCCAACACATAATTTATTGATGCCGGGGTGTAGCCCAGCACAGTACTTTCTTGTGTAAAAATCAACCCATGCTTTTCAGCAAAATTTTCGATCCTTTCATTTGCCGGTGCCACCAGGTAAATATTTTTGATGGTGTGAGCCAGGTTTTTACGGAGCCCTTCAATACAAAGCGGCAGTGCCGCCATATCTTTTTCTATCACTGCTATCACTACATCAATTTCGCAATCATCCGCAGGTAGATCATCAGTAGAAGAAGTCTTCTGCCAAATATTAAAGACAAAGAGCCGCAGCTTTCTTAAAAAAAAACGGGAGGCGTCCTTAAAAAAAAGAGAGAAATTAAATCGCATTATTACAAATCATTTTGCCAGGATACTGAGTTTAAGGTAAGCGGCTTTTTCCTTCCAGGTTGTTTTGGGATTTTTAAAGAATATAAGGGCAAATAATATCATCCTGAGCCTGCTGATTATATACCACCCATAAGGCAGGTGTTTTCTATTGACATAACAAAGGCTTATAAAACTGCTTTTCCTTTTGAACCAGCTGCCGGAAGACTGCCCCTCAAGATGAATAATGCTTTTTTCATTGATCACAAACTGGGTGTACCCTTTTTGCTGCAGCCTGTACTGCAGTTCCAGTTCTTCTTCGTACAAAAAAATGTTTTCATCAAAGCCCCCCACTTCATCAAACACGGATCTTTTGATAAACATATCGGCACCTACCACAATTTTAGTAGGCGCAAAATAATGTTGCTCTGCGTCTCTTAATGTTTCAGCATTGCTTTTGCAGCTGCCTGTAAACAGCTTCAGTGGAAACGGAAAATTTCCAAAAGAATGTATCACTTTGCCGGCTTCATCTATCAAAGGCGACCCCACCACCCCGGGCTTTAAATGGCTGTTGCTGGTATAAAAGCTCACGAACTTTTCTAAAATGTTGGCTGTTACCAGCGTATCCGAATTCAGCAGTAAGATATATTCTCCACTTGCTTCTTTCACCCCCAGATTATTGGCAGAACCAAACCCGATATTCTTTTCGCTTTCGATAACAATTGCTCCGGGCAATTCCTTTCTGAAGTGAGCGGCACTACCATCATGGGAATCATTGTCAACTATGATCACCTCATACATAGCGGGGTTGAAATGTGCCTGCATGGATCTTACGCAATTCACCGTAAGCTCTTTGGTTTTGTAATTGACGATAATTATGGAAGTAAACCCTTCTTTATGCATAAGAGGAAAACAGTAATTATACGGCCATTGATTTATCAGCGAGCTCCATTTGCTCTCCTTCTGAAAAGCGGAAAATGCAGCAAATAATAACAGTACCGATCACCGATATCATCGCTGTTTTATTATAAAGGCTATAGTAGAATAAACCATTGAGAGGAATCTGGAAAATGAGAAAGTATAACAACAGTTGCTGGAGTTTTCTTGTGCCGGGTATATAATCCTTCCTAATTAAAATACCGGCAATTGAATAAAAGAAAGTGTATAAGATAATCCCTGTTATACCCATATCAATATACCAATCGCCTAAAAAAGTAGAGAACACACCGATATCCATTGCGATGGACCGTTTGTAAACAGACAGGTCGAAATTGACCGCATGTGTCCAGTCGTATATAAAAGGAAATATCCTTGCAAAAGTGTACCCCTTGTGTTCGAAATTGGTAAAGAAATTATTGAAGTTTAAAAAGATTTGTCCTGAATAGTCAATTACGCTGAACGCCTCTTCATAATCTGTTTCTCCACTGAATGCATTTTCAAACCTTGATGCAGTAACAGCCACGATATAAGTAACAATAAGTGAAAGGATGATCATACCAAATAGTACCAGCCGCTTCCGGAGTTTCGCAGCCATATCTTTCCGGAAATAAAGGAAGCAGGAAATAAACACCAGCAACCAGTAAATGATCTGCGTTCTGCCGCCGGACATCAAACCATTTACAATAGTGGATAGTGATGCGATAAATAGAAACCCGTTAAAAGCTGTACCCTTTTTCAGGTAAGTAACAGAGTAAAAAAAGAAAATAAGCAACACAAGGTAAAAGTCTGAGAAATGCCCCAGCAACCAGAGCCCGGCAGTTTCAATAGTACCGGTTGAATAAACACTTTTTAAACCTGCATCTCTCAGGGACTTTGGATCGTAGCCCAGCACAAACACGATGGTTTTGAGCAGCATCAGTATACCGGCTATGTTGATAGCAATCAGGAAAAAAGAAATATACATAAATGCCTTGTCGTCGGGCAATACGATGCGGTGCTCCTTTGACCGGCTTTTAGAAAGGAATGGGAAAAAGAAAATGGTTAACACCACGCAATAAAAAATACAGGATGATAAGGCTATATCGGTGTCTTTATAATGCAGGAACTCCACGCTGTATAAAAAGATGGACAGCAGTGCAGAGAGTGCATAAAGTGATAAAAGAAAACTTCCCAGGTTAAAGCCCTTTGTCCTGATAACATTAACAATCAGCAGCACCAAAAAATATGTAAACGGAATATAGATCACTAACGTTAACGAATGGCTTTTATCCGGTGTTTTACAACTTTACCCATATCCCGCCTCGAAATATTCAGCTGCCGGTACAGTTCATAAGGCCAGCGCCAGTTATTATACAGTTGCGCTATGCCCGGTGCCAGTACCATTGCCCACAAACCCATATTGAAAATATACAACATAGCATACAGCAAGGTGATAGTGACTGCAGCCGCTGCTAAGGAAGCTTTGAAAAAAGGCACTTCATTGTTGGTAAGCAATATCCCGGCAGCCACCCCATGATTGCTTTCTAAAAAAGCAATGATAAGTGTGAGGGCGATCAGGGCAAATTCCATTAGTTCTGTTTTGCTGCCGATCAGCTGCAGGCCCCATTTGCCCAAAAATAAAATAGCGGCACCCCCGGCGATATACGTAAACAAAAGCACCAACTGTCCTTTAAGATATACTTCCTTTATTGCCGCATCGTCTTTTGCCACCCTGAGCTGTACAATTTTGGGTGTGTAGGTTGAAGTATAGATCGTTGAAAAATTAGCGATCATCGATATAAGCTGAATGGTAATGCCATAAGAAGCAATATCCTCCAGTGGCAGGTATAACGATCCGGCGAGTATGGAGGATTTTTGAATAACAAAAGCACCGATCCAGGTGAGGCCAATTTTGATGGCATTGGGATAAATAGCCTGCAGCACTTCCTTTCTTGGCCGGGGTACCACCGCCTTAAGTGCACTTCTTATTTCATCGGTAAAAAATGATTTCGAAACCAATACCCGGATGATGATTACAGAAATAGCCTGTGCCGACACGATCGCCAGCAATCCAAAATCAGACATGATAAATACGGCTGCGATCAGCAGGTAAACAGACTGCCCGGCTATAACAATTTGCTTGGAACGCTTTACCATTCCCTTGCCCTGCAGCAGGCAATCGAGGTATTGAGTATAAATAGTGTAAGTACAAATAACACAGAGCACAGCCCATGCTGCATATATCTCTGTTTGTGGTCCTTTATAATTTTTAAGTACAGTCCATAAATAAAAGGTGCCGAGCGTTGCCAACAAAAAGAATAAAATCAGCGACATGCGCAGGTAAAACCATTTCATGGCAGCAATAATGCCTTTTAGCAAACCATAGTCAACTGATTTATCGGCATCTTCTGCATGAAAGCCTGTTACTTTTAATGCTTTTACCCCGCTAAAAATATACGTGATGTTACGGGTAAAGGAAGGGCTGAAACCCAGGTCGAGCAAGGCCGCAAAAGAATTGATGGCCATGAACACCGACCACACACCAACCATTTCGGCGGGCATTGTTCTCAGTATAAATGGCAGCAGTAAAGCATAAGAGGCAACCCTCAGTATGGTGGCTGCGTAATTCCATATCACATCTGCTTTATTGATCTTCATAACACGGTCCGAAAAAAGGTACAGTTTACCGGCAGTAACCCTATACTATTTTACATGGCTTCGCCCGCCTCAGTTACACCGAAAAGGGAAGCAGTGCAGAGGTCGTTTAATTGAAAAAATTTTACAGGCAGCAGCCGAAAAAAACTGCCAGTCATTTATGATTTATGTCAGCCATAATTTATACAGGCGTCTCACAATTAAGATACCCAGTATAATGATACCACCCAGGATACCGCCGATGATCAATCCCATCAGCTTACCCAACTTTTCTTTTGGTAAAGGCAGTACCGGTTTGTCAATTACTTCAATCAAAGGTGTTTCCTTTTGCAACGCCAGTTTTGCTAATTCAGTCTGCTTGATAAGCTCTGTTAGTATGGCCGCATTGTATTCCACATCCACCTGTCTTTTAGTAGCCGGAGTACGCTGCACATTTAAAGCGGGGTTAAGACCAAAAGTATTATCAGTTGCCGCAGCCACGCCAGTAATAGCACTATTCAATGCACTGCGAACAGAGTCTCTTTGGCGCTCCAGTATCGCCATGTTTATCCTGGCTTTTTTGTTTTTTGTATCAATATAAAAATCTGATACATGCTGGGCCAGTGCCTCAGTAAATTCCTTGGCAAAATTTTCATCACCTGATTTTGTCTCAATAGTAATAATGTCAACCTTTTTGTCTTTTTGAAAAACATTGAGGTTTGTTTTAGAAACCATGGAATAGATCACACCCATCACACTGTCTTGTGCCCTGGTATATTTTGACCTGTCTGAGCCAGGTAAAAACTGCAGGCTTTTCAGTTCGGGTTTTTCTGCCCAGCGTGCTCTCCATTGCTGGCCCTGGATAAACATTTCGGCATACGAAACAGCCGCATTCGTTTTTGAAGGCATTAATAAGGTCTGTTCTACCATGCGCCGCGACTTAAAAAGCTCCATCAAATTAGCACTGGCAAACATGCCGCCGGCACTGCCGCCAAAATCAAACCCAAACTGGCTTGCAAGGCTGAGTGCACCGCCCAGTCCATCCTGTTCACCGCTGTCTATTGCAAAGGAAAGCGATGCTTTGTAAACCGGCTTTTGCATATAAGCATAGCCAAAACCGAGTGCTGCACCCAATAAGCCAACAATAACAATCAGTATCCACCTGGTCAAAAAATACCTGTACCATTCTGTACAGGCAAGAAAAGCATCCTTTATTGTGAATTTCTTATTGGTTATTTGTTCACTCATTTTACTTCGTTTCGATTGTTATTTGTAAGTGCGTGCGTACACAAACGGTGGCTGCCCATCCGCAGCCATAACTAGTTTGCCGTTCTGATGATGGCAATCACCACGCCCGCCATACCAACGAGCACACTTGCTATGCTGGCAATTTCAGTAGTAGTGATCTTGGTGGCTTCCGGCTTTTCAGGAATTACTATCTGTGAGCCGGCTGTTACTTTGGGATAAGATTTAAAGAACAGGAATTTATTGGTAACTGCTGCCTTACCATTGGGATAAATAACATATGCTTTTTTCATCCATGCCTTACTATCGGTACCGCCTACCGCATCTACATAATAACGGAGGCCCTTGCCTTTTACAAAAGGTATTTCCGAAGTGAGCAGCACATTCCCGGTAACTTTTACATTTTCATTCCTGTCTGCCACTTCTATTTCATCACCTGCTTCTACTGTAATATTAGAGTAATTTTCAGGGTCTTCTGTTACGCTTTTCCATTCAATGGGAATGATAGCATATTTAATATCTTCCTTTAATTTTTTAGTGAGTTTGTTCTCTGCACTGCTGTCATTCTTATCTAGATTCAGGTTCACTTCACTTAGTGCTGCTATTTGTGCTGCCTGTATAGGACGTTTTATTTTCACGCCCATTTCATCCGCTTCTGGTGTTAATCCACCGGCCCTTTTTATCATATCAAACACTTTTTCATTTTTGCCTGATATCACATAGCGGCCTGCATACGGTACCGCTCCCCTGATGGTTACCATCTGTGGCTTTTCATAAACCGCCAGCTTTCGTATATTGATAACATCAAAAGGCTGCAGCAAGAATGTTTTTGTTTGCTCATTATCTGCCACATCAATTTCTATATTGAATAACTGCGCTTTGGTACTGTCATTACTGTTGATGGTTTCTGCTTTCAGCATCCTGGCTATCTCCACATTTTTAGAGGCAGAACTCATCAGGCCGCCAGCCTGTAACAGCAGGTCGTTTAAACTTAGATTTTTGTGGTATTCATATGTGCCCGGGTTTTGAATTTCCCCGTTAACGGTTACAGAATATTTTTCCTTAAAATCATTTAGTGAAAATACTTTTACCAGGTCTTCTTTCTGTAAAAGAATATTGGCTGCCGCATCACCTGCCATCACTTTTTTCAAATCCACATTTACTATTTCTGTTGTAAGATCCGCATTGGTACGGGTGATAATGGCCCGTTTTAAATAGGCATCTTCCAGCACACCATCTGCACGGCTAATTAAATCTTTTATCCGCATGCCATCATAAAAAGAATAAGCATTTGGCCTGAACACAGCTCCCTGTACCTGCACCCTGTTTTCAAAGCGGTTTAAAATTTTTGACACTGTAATAGCATCACCGGTTTGTGGATTATAGCTGGTGAATTCTGCAGGTACCAGGTCTTTTACTTTGTATTCTTTACCCGTTTTTTGTATGATATGAACTGAAGCAGTGTAAGCAACGTCGCTAAAACCCGACGCATACTCAAGCAGGTTAGTAAACGTTTCACCGGGTTTCAATTCAAAAATACCAGGTCTTTTTACTTCTCCTTCCAGCGACACCCTGTTTTTATAAACCGGTATCCTGATCACATCATTGTCTTTTAGACCGATGTTTTCTGACTGGTCGCCATTTACCATAAACTTGTAAATATCCACGTAAGTAAGCAGTTTATTGTTTCTTACGAGTTCGATATTCCTGTAAGTGCCATTTTTAGCGGGGCCGCCGGAAAGGTACAAGGCATTAAATACTGTAGAGAGAGAGGATACAGAGAAGTTGCCCGGTTGCTTGGCACCTATAATAGTTACTTTGATCGTTCTTATTTTGGCCAGGCTCACATTTAATTTACTCTGCCCGCTTCTAAGTGATGTATAAATTCTTCCTGTAGCGGTCCTTATTTTTTGAGTAGCTGCTTCTATTGTTAAGCCTGCTACCTGTATCAGGCCTACATGTGGTACATTTATTTTTCCCTCTTCAGAAACTGTTGATACATCATTCAATTCCTGCACACCGTACAAACTCATCATCAGTTCATCACCCGGACCAAGAATATAGTTTACTGGTGTGGCTAATTTTAGGTTCGGTTCAAAATTCAGGTCGGGGTTATCAAATAGTTCAGATCCAAAGATCTTATCATCCGTACTGTCTTTTGTTTTCCTGTTTTCAACCGGCTCCTGCACCCGGGTTGTTTCACTCGTTCCTTTTACAGCTTCCGTACGGGCAGCGGGCGCAGCCGCCAGCCTTTCTCTCAATTTTGAGAACTCAAGATCTTTCATTCCCCGCTGCTTCAGCATAGGCTCTACCTGGTCGATTGTGAGATTATTGGCTTTCAACTGGCTTTTTATATTGGCAATCTCGGCGTCACTGAGTGTTTCTACCTTAACACCGCTTACGTCTTTGGATCTTAAAATATCCTGGCTTTGTACGGATGATGCTGAGAAAGTAAAGATGAAAATGAAGACTCCGTAAATAAATTTCCGCATGATCTGGCTGTTATAAATATATCTTGAGTTGTTACGTTTTGTAATAAATGCAGCAAATAGCTTACGAGTCTTCTTCCTGTTACCCCGTTTGCCTCTACACACTCTTTACGGTTAAAAATTGGTGCAAAATAAAGGAAAATTGACCGGGTTCGCCTGTTTTTAACACTGGTTGAGCCGCTTTAACAGCAAGTATTACCGAAAAAAATCCTGATTACACGCTTTCTTTGGTAGTTTCGTAACACACATTTATGGCCGCCCCATGTTTGCAACAGAAAACGAAACCACCCATGGCTTTGAAACTATTGTACTCAAAGACCTCGAAAGCAACGGTTTTGCCGCAATAATTCCTGCCTGCGGAGGGATTCTTCATTCATTCAATATTTTGCATAACGGTGCATTGGTTAACGTAATTGATGGCTACAGCAATAAGGATGATTTTGAAAAAAACGTAACTGCCAAAGGCTTTAAGAGTTGTAAACTGTCACCCTTTGCCTGCCGGATCAAGGATGCCAGCTACCAGTTTGAGGAACACACGCATATCATTGACAAATTTTTACTGGGGCCCAATGCCCTGCATGGTCTTATTTACGATGCCCCATTTGAAGTAATTTATCAATACGCTAATGAGGAACATGCCGGCCTGGCCCTGCAATACAAATACCGGGGTGAAAGCAATGGTTATCCTTTTCATTATGACTGTGTTATCACTTATCATTTGAGGAAGAACAATGAACTGCAGGTATCAACAACTATTTTTAACCGCGGCGAAGGACTGATGCCCATACAGGATGGCTGGCATCCGTATTTTACCCTGGGCAAAAAAATTGATGAGTTGGAACTCAAGTTTAAAAGCAATGAAAAGCTACTGTTTGATGATAACATGATACCTACCGGCAGGATTGAGCGGTTTGAAGAATTTGCAACATTTAAAAAAATAGGTACTGTGCATTTTGATGATTGCTTTACTGTAAATCACAGTGGTAAACCGCCATTGATTGCCATCAGGGATCCTGAGCAAAAACTACAGGTGGAAGTGTGGCCGGATAAAACCTATCCCTATATGCAGTTTTATACGCCTGAACACAGGATGAGCATTGCGGTTGAAAATTTAAGTGCACCACCAGATACGTTTAATAATGGGATCAATTTAATTATCCTGCCACCCGATGCCAATACGGTATTTACGACGATGTATAAGATCACAGCACTGTAGCCTGTCAGGCTTTTTCACTCAGTTCCAGCCAGCGCATTTCTTTGGTATCGATCAGCTCAATCAGTTCCCCGATCCTGGCAGCGGCTTTCTGCAATTCATCAAAACCCAGGTTACCTGCTGCCATTGTTGCTTCTGTTGCTTCTTTTTCTTTTTGCAAAGCCGGCAGTTCCTTTTCTAAATTTTCAAATTCAAATTTTTCTTTAAAGGAAAGTTTTTGATTGCTGCTGCCGGTAGATGGTGCTCTTGTTTCTTTTACAACCGGCACTTCTTCTTTTGACTGGATAAAAGAACCCGTTAGTGTATTGTTCTTTAGCTTCTCACGGTACTGGGTATAGTTGCCCGGAAAATCCCTTATCACACCTTCTCCTTCAAATGCAAACAGGTGATCTACCAGCCGGTCCATAAAATAACGGTCATGGCTAACGATTAAGATACAGCCGGGAAAATCCAGTAAGAATTCTTCAAGGGTTCTTAACGTTTGCAGATCCAGATCATTGGTAGGTTCATCCAATATTAAGAAATTGGGATTTACAAATAACACACTCAATAAATGCAGTCTTCTTCTTTCGCCACCACTTAACTTACTGAGTGGTGTGTATTGCTGTTCGGCACTAAAGCCAAATTTTTCCATAAACTGGCTGGCGCTTATTTTGCTGCCATCTGCCAATGGGAAAAATTCTGCAAAGTCCTTTACATATTCGATTGCCCGTTTATCTTCTTTGTACTTTAATCCTTCCTGGTCAAAGTTGCCAAACACCACCGTTTCGCCATGGTTGATCTTGCCGCTGTCTGGCGGTTCCTGTAACAGGGCGATCTTTAAAAAAGTGGATTTGCCTGCGCCGTTCTTTCCCACAATACCGATGCGTTCGCCTCTTTTAAAAGTGTAGTCAAAGCCTTTTATCAATACCTTATCGCCATAGGCTTTGTTTACCTTTTTCATCTCCAGGATCTTACCCCCCAGCCTGGTCATTTTTACCTGCAGGCTTACTTCCAGTTCTTCTTTTTTCTGGCTTACCCTTTCTTCCACTACGGCAAAAGCATCCTGTCTTGATTTTGATTTGGTGGTCCTGGCCTTTGGTTGCTTGCGCATCCATTCCAGTTCTTTTCTAAAAATATTTTTATCCTTTTGCAGTTCGCTGGCCTGTACTTCCTGGCGTAAACTTTTTTGTTCCAGGAAAAAATCATAATCGCCGCGGTATTCAAACACTTTTCCTTCATCAATTTCGATGATCTCATTACACACTGCATCCAGGAAATAACGGTCATGCGTAACCAATAACAACGTGATCTTTTGGGCGCTTAAAAAGTCTTCCAGCCATTCGATCATGCTTACATCCAGGTGATTGGTAGGTTCATCCAGTATCAGCAGGCATTTGCCTTCGTGTATCTGTGCTTCAATGAGTGATTGTGCCAATGCCACCCTTTTTCTTTGTCCGCCGCTTAAGTTTTTAACCGGCTCATTCAGGTGATGCAGGTTGAGTTTGCCCAATATCTGCTGCAGTTCATTTTCAAAATTCCAGGCATTGTGTTCATCCAGCCTGCCCATCAATTCGGTCAGGTGATCCACATCATCGGTTCCTGCTTCTAAAAACATTTCATAATCTTTCACCACTTTTACCACGGGATTGTCTAAACGAAGAATATTATCCCAGATGCTTTTGTTCTCATCAAAGGGTGTTTCCTGCTGCAGCATGATCACTTTCACTTCTTTGCGTACCCAGATGGTACCGCTGTCGGCCGTATCTAACCCGGCGATAATCTTTAAAAGGGTGGATTTACCGCTGCCGTTACGGGCCACCAGGGCAATTTTATCTCCTTCTTCTATATGAAAGCTGATGTTGTTGAATAAAGTTCTTATCCCAAACGATTTACTGATATTTTCTATTGAAGCGTAGTGCATGGCGCAAAGGTAACGGAGATAGGGTTGTTGTGTTTCAACAACGATTCTAATTATGCCGGGTACCCAAATCAGGGATTTAAAATAGTCAAACTATGTGTGGGCCAGACAGTGAGATTAGCGCCTGGCATAACGGTTAGTTTATTAACAGTAACATTGGAATTTATTGCAACAGTACCGCTGTAAATTAGCACATTGGAAGTGCTTGTTGGTACACTGTTGCAAGACCAGTTGCTAGGGTTTCCCCAAAGAATATCTGACACTCCGGTCCATATATGCAGCGAACTGTCAGCAACGACTACATTCGCAGTTGCAACGGGATTAATGCAGCTGTCTGAACTATTAATACGATAAGTAATTGTGTAAATACCAGCATCAGCTGAAGTTAAATTGATAACGCCGGACACACTGTCAATGAGCAAGGATGGGCTTGCGCTGAACCTGCCACCAGTTACCCCGTTAATTGCTGGTGAAGGCGTTGTACCTGCTGTTGTGCAATAAACAACCTGGGGATAACTCACTTGTGTGTTTGTATTATAGGCTTGTGGTACATTAACAGTTACACTTGAATAACAGCCGGTTCCGGGTTCCCTCACTCCAATTTCATACATTCCTGCAGAAAGAAACGGGTACTCATGAGATACCTGGAAAGGGGAGTTATTTATATTATAAGTATAACCGGGTCCAACAGGATTGATAATGCTGATCTTTCCATTTGCCTGACCAGGACATGCGTTTTGAATCGATACAATTGGTTGCTTTACCACATTTATAGTGTCTGTTGAATATATGATACTATCTGCCGCAGGAAACTGGAAAGGATATTGAAAATTGTAATAGGAAGATTTTACAATGTATTGTGCAGAAGTTGAATCAGGACAAATATTATCAAATGATACGAGGTAGTTTCCGTTGCCATTATTCGTAGTATCACCCGCTGCTACTAACTCGCCTGTTGACTTATACAATTCAACTTTTTTTAGAAGCGATGCACCTGCATTTGGTGCAAAACGCCATGCTTCATTCATGTTAAGCCCGCCCCAACGTGGGGTTGTCCATGCAGACCTGCCCGGAGCCATGATACCATTATCCCGGTTATAATTCTGCATACCGATCATGGCATTGCCATTATTCCAAACAGTGCAGATTTCCCTTTCAAACAAATGTATTTCCACCAGGCCCAGTCCCTCGTACAATGTTATCTGGTATGTATTATTGATCTTATTCCAGCAGGCATTTTCATAACAGGGTACTTTATAAAAGGTGAGTATCCACTTTCGGTGAGGCGCTGTTCCGGTCACGTCGTACTTTATCTGTTTGGATGGAGAAGTATTGGGAAACTGTATATCAACATCATGAAATACCCCCATAATAATATCCCTGTCATAATCATTACTGGGTAATGTACTTGGAGTAATTTGCCACTGCGCCATTGCATTTGCTTTTGATATATCAAAACTTATCGTTCCATTAGTACCAATTATAAGACTGGCATGTAGAAAACCATAAAACGGAAAATCAAACGGAAGCGGGATAATGGGTGTATATCTGTCATCGCTAGCAAGCGCAACAACACCCGGAGCAGCCGGCGAAACATTTGGCTTGAAGCAGGCGGCTTTATTCACCGAATACCTATCGGATAAAGCCCGGATAACCGGAACCGTTGTTTGTAAAGTAAGGCAGCTTTGCCCACAAGCAAGTGTTGTATCTTTTGTACAATTAAAAGAAAATGCGCTTTGCGGAAGCTGCGCATTACAAAAGCCATAAAAAGAAATACCAATGATAAAAAGGATCAGCCGCTGCATAAGAGCTTATTTTGGAGAAACTAAAAATACGGCTTTTACCAGCAAAAAAAAGCCGCTTAAAAAAGCGGCTACATTTTGTATGAAAAATTGCCAAAAACGTTATTGATACACCCTGATATAATCAATCTCCATGGAGGCGGTTGTTACAGCAGGATCGATCACCCCGCCAAAATTTCCGCCCATGGCCACATTGCAAATGATAAAGAAATTATGATTAAAAGGAATGCTTGCTGAATTAGCTACCGTATGAACTGTCTGGCCATCTACCGAAATTTTTATTTCAGTAGCCGACCAATCAAGAGAATAAACATGAAACTCAGTAGACACATTGCTCACAATCCTGCTGCCGGTATTGGCATTGCCACCTGACCTTCCTGGATAATGTAAGGTGCCATGTATCCTGTTTTGATCATTGCCTACATGCTCCATGATATCTATTTCGCCGCAGGCGGGCCAGCCAACTGTGCCAATATCATTGCCCAGCATCCAGATAGCAGGCCAGGTGCCGCCACCCGAAGGCAACTTTGCCCTTACTTCCACTTTACCATACTTAAAAGAAAATTTGTCTTTAGTAAGCAATCTTGCAGAAGTATAATTGCTGCCGCTGTACGCTTCTTTCTTTAATGTGATCTTCAGGTTACCGTTGATCACCACCGCATTTTCTGCACGGCTGGTATAATACTGCGATTCATTATTGCCCCAGCCACCGGCACCGAGATCGTATCCCCACTTAGCAGGGTTGGGAAGCCCGTCTGTATTAAACTCTTCGCTCCACAACAATGTGGGTGCAGTAACGGTAACGGTTACAGTAACTGGTATAGTTTTGTTAACTGATGCCCCTGAACTGCTTTTTGCCGTCACCTTTACCGTAAACGTATTGGTGCCGGTAAGCGTGTAACGGTGGGTAACGGTGCCGTCTGTACCCGTTTCCACTACAGCATCACCATACTCAAAATCGTACGTAACAGCATTGGTGGCCGTAGCGGTAAAATTTACATTGCCCGAGCCGTCGGAGCTTACCACTGCATTTACCACCAAATTGGAAGGGGCAGGATTAGCAGGCGTATTATTACTTTCTTTTTTACAACCGGATGCTGTAAGAGCAGCAAACAGGATGAATAAGGCGGTGATGTTTTCAGCGTACTTCATTATATTACGGTTTTACTTTCAGTTTTTGGTACCAGGCGTTTCCGTCTATACCAATATTGCGGATGCTCATACTTGTTTCGGTGATGGACAGTATCTGGTATTGATTGGCACCGGTTCCAAAAATAACAAGGCCATTGCCGGGCACATTAAACTGTACAACTACTGCTGATGAAGTGCCTGGTGTAAAGGAAAGTCTTTTTACTCCACCCGGATCGATATCCCTGCAATCTTCTGCACTGGTCAATCCATAAAATGCCGCTGCACCTCCAATAGCAAATGATTGTCCGAAATTATTCAACTGCATATCGATGGCATTGTCACCCACTTTTGTAAAAGTGATTTCATCATCATAAGAACATGGCAGGCGGCTATTGGGATCCGCTGCATACCAGATAGGTGCAAAACCATCGGCGGGGCCTACCCCAAAATGTCCCCCTGCATCCTTATCAGATACCCATACTTTAGAAGCGCCTCCTGTTAATGCATTCTTCACTTCGTCAGGTATTACATAAGCAAAAAATACGGTTACCGTTTTGCTGATGGTGGAAATGATGCCGCCTGTACCAACAGCATTCACTGTGATGGTATAATCATGTGTGCCGGTTGTCGTGTACTGGTAATCGATACTGCCAGATGGAACCACACGGGTAATGCCATCACCAAAATCGATATTATAAGTAAGTGCATTGTCCGCTGTAACAGCAAGCTGTACCACACCGGACCCATCTCCGGCCGGGTTGCCAGCATCAGCACCTACTACAGTAGCGGTAACGGCCAGGTTGGCTGGCGACTTCAGGTCACCAAAAGTATACTTGTCTTTTTTGCAGGACAGTAAACCAATGGTCACTGCCAGCAGGTAAAGCGGGAATAATTTGATAGTACTTTTCATAATGCTGATATTATTAATTAGTTGGAAAGTTTAATGTCATCAAAATAATAGTTGGCGCCCGTGCCTGCATTTCCGAAGTCGAAGAACACCACCACTCTCTGGTAATTATTACTGTTTACGATACCTGAAAAATCATAGGTTAGTTCCTCCCATGCATTGGCAACAGTTGTAACAGCATCCCTTTCTGTATTGATATTTGCATCGGCCAGGTTCTCCATTTTAAACTTTACCGTAATACCTGCGGCCGGTGACCAAACTTTCATTTTTATTTTTGTAAGGGAAGAAAAATCAATGGGTGCAGCCATCTCGATAAATGAACCTGCCCATGTTTCTGAACCAGCATCCTTTGTGAGCGCACCAACTTTTGTAGAAGTGTTGATACCCGATGCATCAGGGTTGTCAATCACAGCAGCGTTTGCACGACCAAAGCCTGTAAATGTGTAGGTAAGTGTGGTTGATTGAAAATCCAGCGGCAAAGCAACACCAGCCACATTTGCCGGAAGGAACTTTACATCATCCCAATAAAAAACCTTTCCGTTGCCTGCTGTTCCAAATTCAAAAAAGATGGAAGCGAGGTTGAATGTATAAGATAGATTTAATGCTGCAGTACCTGGTGCCTGGTTGGCAAAATCAAATACCAGTGTTTCCCAGGCATTGGCAACCGTTGAAACGGCTTCTGTTTCTACAGAACGGGTATTATCAGCCCTGTCTTCTACCTTAAACCGGATGCGTATACCTGCTGCTGGAGAATACACCCTTACACTCATTTGAGTGGCAGTAGCACTGAAAGGGAGCGCTGTTTGAAAACCAGGGCTCAGTGTTGTTCCAGCCCATGTTTCAGCACCGTTTGGCTTCGTTGTCTTTTTAACCTTATTTGAACTGTTTGTTGGATCTACATCATTTACCGTTTGGGTATTCCCAAAATCAGTGGTTGAATAAGTAATGGCCGGGTCATCAAAAGTAACCGGTAAAGTAAGAAATGCAGACGGCAGTGTATTGGTAAGCCTGATATCATCAAACAGGAAGGTAAAGTTAGCCGAGCCATCCCCAGCGGTACCCAGGTCAAATATTAATACTACTTTATGATAAGAATTGGCCGTGTTGATGGCCGTGTAATCAAATGCCAGGTCTTCCCAGGCATTGGCAACAGTGCAGGTGGCTTCTTTTTCATAGGCGATATTGCCATCTGTTGCATTCTCCACTTTCAGCAGCACTTTGGCGCCCACACGGGGAGAAAACACTTTCATCCTGAAAATTTTGTTGGCAGAAAAATTAATGGGCTCACTCAGGCTGATAAAGCTGCCACCCCAGACCTCTGGTGCATTTTTTACCATGCGGCCCACTTTAGCAGAAGTATTGATACCATTTTGCTGTGGATTGGCAATAGCTGTTACATCACCTCCGCCAAAGTTTACAAAAGAGTAGTTGATAGTTGGTGATTCAAATGTAAGGGGAAGTAAAACAGGATCTACAATGGTAACCGTTTTAGTAAGCTCTGTTACTGCAGTGCCGCCACTGTATGCAATCACTTTCACTGTAAATGTTCCGGTGGCTGCGTAAGTATGGCTTACTGTTTCTCCTTCTAAAAAGGAAGCGGGCACTTCGTTTGGATCTTCACCAAAATACACTTTGAAAAATGTTTCGTACTGAGCGGTTGCGCTTACATTCACTTTAAAATTGTTGGCAGCGTCAATCACGGCAGTAAAGTCCAGATCTTCTGGTGCCCTGAACGCTACCGTTAGTTGCTGTGTTGCCTCAGTTACTTTGCCTGTAATGCTATGACCTACGATCTTTACATTGAACACACCCTCCGGGTACACATGCTGGATATTTTTACCCGGTAATACGCTAACCGGATCGGTAGTGGCATCGCCGTAAAATATTTCGTAATAAGAAATGCTTTCGCCGTTAGGCGTAATGGTTACCAGCCCTGTATTATCCTGGGTAATGGTAAACAGTGCAGATAAAGCTTTAGGCGCAGTATCCGTTTGTAAAAAAGATACATCATCATTCTTTTCTTTTTTACAACCGGCAGCAAGTACCAGTAAAAAAGTGATGCTGAAAAAATATTTGATAAATTTCATGATACAATTTTTTAGCGTTAGTTATTAGTAGCCGGGGTTTTGTGGAATGCCGGAAATATCAACTTCCTGCTGTGGCAGTGGAAACAATTCATTTTTGCCTGCTGTAAACCCTGCGATCTTAGTTGCAGCCTGCCCGGTTCTCACCAGGTCAAAAAACCGGTCTCCTTCCATAGCCAGTTCCAGTCTTCTCTCATCCCAGATAGCCTGCTTTAAAGCGGACCCTGTTGCAGTAATATCATGACTGTTATTGCCAAATGCACGGCGGCGGACACGGTTAAGGTATTCCTGTGCTTTTGTGTCATTGGCAGCAGTGCCCCTGTTGTAAGCTTCAGCAGCCATCAGCAATACGTCTGCAAAGCGGATGGTGCGGAAATTATTCAGGTAGTTCAGTTCTACCTGGCCGGATGTTTCTCCTTTACGTGGCAAATACTTTTGATTGTACAAGCCTGTGTTTTTATATGGAGCAGTGAGGTAAGTAATGTTCAATGATGGATTGGCATTTTTATATGCTTCTATGTCCAGCACAGTTACTTCCTTTCTTGTATCTCCTGCTTCAAATGCATTGGCCAGGTTTTGTGTGGGCAGGTTGGTGCTCCATCCCTGTCCGTAAGGACTGTTGCCAGTGAGGTTGCGGATACCACTAACCTGTACTGCCAGGTTACCCTGTCCTCTTCCGGGATTGGTCCAGTCGTAGTAAGGACTCAGGTTAGAATACTGGATCTCGAAAACCGATTCGGGACCATTTTCACCTTCTTGCAAAAAGATATCACCGAAATCTGCTACCAGGCTAAAAGGTCCGGCCACCACATTGTCCAGCATCACAGCAGCTGCATCAAATTTTTCCTGGTATAATAATACTTTACCCAGCAAAGCCTGTGCGGCATACTTTGTAATCCTTCCTTTTTGCGGATTGGTAATGGGTAATACAGCAATGGCATCTGTAAGGTCTTTTTCTATTTGCGCATATACGTCAGCTTTAGGCGATCTTGCGAGGGTTGCAGATTCTGTAACAGTTAAACGCTTATCAACAAACAAAGGCACATCCCCAAACATCCTTACCAATTCAAAATAGTAGTAAGCCCTTAAGAAATATACTTCGCCATACAAGGCATCTTTTCCCGTAAAATCTAACTTGCTTTTGTTTTC
>ENA-UOWO01002894-UOWO01002894.1-activated-sludge-metagenome-genome-assembly--contig:-NODE-2894-length-20585-cov-103.999464_pt1 | contig 20585 bp, 19 predicted proteins | sample MGYA00238148_ERZ761564 | MGnify/ENA primary metagenome ERZ761564 (study PRJEB28885, sample SAMN05720194) | activated sludge metagenome | isolation source: Anaerobic digester | place: USA... | reverse complement strand
CGCCTGGTCAAAATTCAACGCGCACACCTGGTCAATTTTAAATGCGCGCCAACAAGGAAGACCTATGACATTGACTAGTGTTACAAAAAAGTTGAGCATTTTTTCTACGCCGCCAGAGCCCTTCAAGTTTAAATGCTGAATTTCATCTATGACTAGCACGCCAATAGCATGCACATTTGCAATCTGGCTCATCAACGCAAGCAGAGTTTCTACACTATGCCGCTTTAATGCGTACTTAGCTTCGTAATTGGTATTTAATACCTCATCTATAGCTCTGAAAAAGTGATAGCATAAATTTTTCAAAGATCCGTCATGTGGGCAATCAAGCTTTAGGTAGACAATTTGCGTAAAGTTATATTTTTCATGAAAAATAACTTGTGGATATGTCGCTAGAATTCGATTGAGCGTGGTACTTTTTCCACTACCTGAGCAACCGATTAATGATAGGCTTCGTGCTGTCGATTTTGCTTGCTCAAATCGAAAAACTTCCATGTTGCCAGTCATTACTCTTTCATATCCATTTTGCATATGGCTATTCCAAGTGCCGTCGTCAAGGTTACGTCCTATGTACCCCTGTCTGATCATGATTGATATTTTAGTTTCGAGTTGAAGATGATTGGCGATTGGCTGAAAAAAGTCATCTAATAGTTGCGCTATGATATGAACACGTCGGCTACTTTCGGCGAAAATATCCTTAGGGTCAAATTTAATATTGCCACTTAAACCATCTTTGATTTGGCTGACATTCATAATGGGTGGTAATGCCTCAATCAGTGGGTTACCACGGTATTTATCAACACCTGAATCTTGATAAACTGCATTGCGCATATTTCTTGGCATTTCCATTTAGTCATCTTTCTCGAAAAGTTCATCCACAAAGTCTGGGAAACTATAATCATCTGGCTGGGTGGTTATTGGAATTACATCTGCGGTCTGCTCATTGTCGGTTGTGGTGGGTTTGTGTGCACTTTTTTCACGCTCACGTTCTTTAGCATCATTTCTGTTTTTTCTAATGCCAGAAATCTTCTGCGCATTTGACTGAGCGTTTGTTGCAGGCTGTAGTTTTCCAGCAACTTTAATTTTTGACTCAATGAACTGTTCTAGCTCACGCTTTTTCTGGTCTGATACTAATTGACTGACTGCAACTGCTGATTTTTGCGTATCTTTAGTTTGCCAAACATCCCAAAATGAACATCCTGCAAATTCTCTAGATCTAGGTGTAAGTCGACATAGCCAGTATTCGGCACTATTTTTCTTGGGAAACAAGTAAATATAATCTGCCGTTCTTGGATCATATGCAGCATCTAGTGATTTTGGTCTAGTCACTTCTTTTGAACGATGCATCCAACCGTTTTCCAGTATTTCTTGTGAGCTGTAGTAAATACCGAAAATACATACACCTAGTTCAGAAAATGTTGCTTTTGTGCGTGGCAATAAACTCACTTTAAGGGCATCTTCAGCAACTGTACGCATTCGGCCTGTGCGTTGTTGTATTCCCCAGTTCCATATTGATAGTGGTGTCATAGGCAAATCTGACGGCATATCGATACTACGGTCATATTTCACTAAGGGATGATAATTGTTTCGCATCAGAACTGAGGCAACAATAATTTCAGTAAACTCATGTACTGTTAACGTCGCCTCTAGGCGATAATCTGCACCTCCGTGTTTTTTTATTTTATTTCCAGTGACTACGCCAGATGCAAAGGGTTTAAAGTTCGCTTGTAATGTTTTGAAGTTTCTTTCGACAATTCCTTTTGCGTCTCCACGGTAGGGTGAAGTATTTTCAATTCGCACGGAAAAATTACGTTCTAATGCCTCAATTTGATGTCCTAGTAATTCACCTCTATCCGCTAATATTGCATCGGGTAAACCCATGACTGGCCATTCTTCATAGGAAATTTCAATTCCGTATTCTTTGCAATATGCAATTTTATCGGTCATCGCCATCGATAATGCTTGCATAGCGGCCACATAAGATGGGTTTTCAAAACCTATGTAAAGTCCCACAACCATTCTACTAAAAACATCAATGACGATATAAACAACGGGGCGACCTACAATGTTTTTTCTATCGCTGTCAGAAATCAAATAAATATCTGCAATAGTTGCATCAATTTCAAATCTTGAGCCAGGTCCAAGCACATTAGCGTTTGCGGTGGATAGCAAAGGTTGAATATCCTTTAGGTACTCAATTTTGTTGGAACGACTCTTAATTTTTTCAACTTGTCCGTACTCACGCTTATAAAAATGCATCATTTGCCAGTTAGTTGGAATCTCTGACTCTGTCATATTTGGATGGTAAGCTTGATAAAACATTTTGAATTTACGATGCGCATATGCAAATGAATGCTGCTTTTCAGTGAGTAAATACTTATCAATTACTCGCCTAAATAATTTCTCTGTTTGCTCATCTACTATCGCGCCAACTCCTGGGGTAAATTTTCTTGGTCTCCCCAATTTTTGAGTTTGGGTAGAGCGCCTCTTTCCTTTAGCACCCGAGTTCATGAAGTCAGGAATTAGCGCATTTGGTGTTTGCCCTCGTTGCCAATATCGGCGTATGAGGCGGTATAACGTTTGTTTAGTTGATCCAGTATCTATAATAATTTTATTAATTATTGCTGACCTAACTTTTGGCTCATAAAATAACGGTTCAATTACTAATGGTTTAATTAGTTCATAATTCTGATCTCGTTTAATTTGTGCTGTCGATCCCTTCTCTGGTAATAGGAATGCAAGATTTTCATATGGGTCAGCAATTCGTGTTAGTGCATCATTTTCTATAACAGTGTTGCCAACAAGGGTGGGAAATGCAGAATCATCATTTAAAACAATCCAAACTAATTCATTTGGCAACAGAGCAAGCACCCGAAAAAGTTTACCCTCCATGCTAATTACTTCATTGATACGAAACATTTAGCACCTCCAGTATAGTTCCCATTTCACCAGCTTTTATATTGGCTGCCTTTAGTTTGTTAATAGGCGTTAATATGTCAAATATAAAACAGCGCCTAGCAAGTAATTGACGTATTTCTAATAGTGACTCCCCTACAGCTAGGTTATATTCCACATCTAATTTCTTTGCAATTTCAATGATTGTTTTATTAGGGTGTTGCTGAAACTGATGTGAATAAAACTTCTGACGATCAATAATGACCTCATCACTTAACTCATCTCGTTGGGCAGGGTATAACCAACTAATATTTTGGAAAACAATTTTCGGAATATCTTGCTCTGTGACAAGTTGCCATGGCACTCCTTTTAGTTGCCAGTATCGCCGTTCTAACTCCAGCTTTTCAATCGTACGGGGGTCTTGGATTGCTTGAGTGTATTTTGCTTGAAGTACAAATTTTGGCAGGTTAGTATTGCTTGTATTAACCAGAAAATCTGATGACATGATGTGCATTACACCATTTAAAGCTGGATGTTCTATACCAGCTTCAAATGCTAATGCTAGTGTGTCTTCTTGGCGGAGTGGAAACTGCTCTCTAATGTCGGTTGTTTCTATATTCCAATCGAGCAACAAAAAAACCGCTAGTTCTAAATCTGAAAGTAGATGATGTGTTCTTTGTGTTTTATGACCAAATATTCGATGTGAACGTCCTTCAGAGGGAACATCTCTAACTGTTATCCATGGCCTGTAGTCTTTGCCTTCACCTGCGCCACGACCCTCTTTAATCCATTGTTGCTTTTTAGATTCTGAAATGTTGTATTTGTTACCCTTTGCCATATCATACCAATCACTTATATTGATTGGCTAAGTATATTCGCAATAAATTTAGTATGCAACTTTATTACTTGGTATGACACTTTAATACTCAGTATTAAACTATATTACTCTCCCACACGAATATTGATGCAATTTAACAGGCTATTCTACTGTCACACTTTTTGCCAAATTTCTTGGCTTATCAACATCAGTGCCTTTAAGTAAAGCGGCGTGATAAGCGAGCATTTGCACAGGTATGGTATGCAAAATAGGGGAGAGTACGCCCACATGCCGTGGCGTGCGAATCACATGCACGCCTTCGCTCTCGGTAAAATGGCTATCTGCATCGGCAAATACAAAAAGCTCGCCGCCGCGTGCGTTGACTTCCTGCATGTTTGATTTTACTTTTTCTAGCAACGCGTCATTAGGCGCAATTACAACGACTGGCATATTATTATCCACTAATGCCAACGGGCCATGTTTTAACTCACCGGCAGGGTAGGCTTCAGCATGAATATAAGAAATTTCTTTCAGTTTAAGCGCGCCCTCCAAGGCAATGGGGTAATGAATGCCGCGGCCTAAAAATAACGCATGTTCTTTGTCCGCAAAGCGTTTTGCCCATTCACGTATTTGCGGTTCTAGATTGAGCGCATGTTGTACGCTGCCCGCCAGTTGGCGTAATGCTGTCAAAAATTCTTGCTCCAAAGCCACACTAAGTAAGCCGCGCAGTTTTGCGAGCGTTGCCGCTAAGGTGAACAGAGCGACTAATTGTGTAGTAAATGCTTTGGTAGAAGCCACGCCGATTTCTGCACCTGCGCGCGTGTAGAACACAAGTGCTGAAGCACGCGGAATAGCGCTTTCTTGCACATTGCAAATGGCCAGTGTTAAGTTTTGCCCTAACGATTTTGCATGTTTCAGCGCTTCCATCGTATCTAGTGTTTCACCCGACTGTGAAATCGTCACAATCAATTGACGTGGGTTTGGCACAGAGTCTCTATAACGATACTCTGAGGCAATTTCAACATTGGTTGGAATTTTGGCAATGCTCTCCAGCCAATATTTTGCTGTGAGTGCTGCGTAATAACTGGTGCCTGCGGCCAAAATTAAAATGCTGTCCGCTTGCTTTAATACTTCACCGCCTTGATCACCAAATAGGGCGGGGGAGAAATTATTATCATCAATCAATGCTTCTATGGTGTCAGTCAGCGCGCGTGGTTGCTCGTGAATTTCTTTTTGCATAAAATGCGCGTAAGGGCCCAACTCAAGGCTGGCAAGTGACACATCACTTAAATGAATTTTGCGCGCGACTTCTGCATCATGCTTATCGAATATTGTAACGCCATCACGCCGAATGTCCGCTACATCGCCATCTTCAAGGTAGATGACTTTACGCGTGACCGACAGCACGGCAGATACATCTGAGGCAATAAAGTTTTCACCTTCACCCAAACCAATCAAAAGCGGGCAACCTAAACGTGCTGTTACCATGTGTTCAGGCTCTTTGGTTGAAATTACGCTAATTGCAAATGCACCAGTGAGTTCTGCCACCGCTTTTTTAGTTGCGGCTAGTAAAACTAGCCCTTGTTTGTGATAATAATGAATCAAGTGAGCAATCACTTCGGTGTCTGTTTGCGAGGTAAACTCGTAACCTAGCGCTTTTAAACGCGTGCGTTGTTCATCGTGGTTTTCAATAATGCCATTATGTACAACCGCAATTTCACCTTTTGATACATGTGGATGTGCATTACTTTCTGTAACGCCACCGTGCGTGGCCCAGCGCGTGTGGCCAATACCGACTCGCCCACTTAAATGCACAGCATTCGCTTTTTCAGTCATGTTCGCTACACGGCCTACTGCGCGCACGCGTTCAATGCTACCGCTACTTAACACAGCAACGCCTGCTGAGTCATAACCGCGATACTCTAAGCGACTTAAACCTTCGATTAAGGTTGATACAACATTTCTATTGGCAACTGCGCCGACTATTCCACACATAGTTAATTGATGCTTTCTTACTTTTTAATTTTAGTAGGTCGTTGCCAACCCACAATCGTTTTTTGTTCTCTTGCACGGCATAACGTTAACGAGTCTGCTGGTGCATCTCTCGTGATGGTAGAGCCAGCCGCAATAGTTGCATTTTTGCCGATGGTGACTGGTGCAACTAATTGGCTGTCTGAGCCAATAAAGGCACCATCTTCAATCACCGTTCTAAATTTATTGGCGCCATCATAATTACAAGTAATCGTGCCGGCACCTACATTTACTTGTTTGCCTATAGTTGCGTCACCAATATAACTTAAATGATTTACTTTACTACCAATATCTACTTGCGCATTTTTCAACTCTACAAAATTGCCAATATGCGTGTCAGCAGCAAGTATAGTGCCTGGGCGTAATCGTGCAAATGGCCCAATTCGGCTATTTTCGCCGATTGCAGTATCATCAATGTGTGTAAAAGCAGCAATCTTGGTACCAGCAGCAATCACGGCATTTTTAATGACACAATTGGCAGCGATTTTTACGTTGTCGCCTAACGTCACGTTGCCTTCAAATACGCAGTTCACATCAATTTCCACATCACGGCCACAGGCTAAACTGCCACGTACGTCTAATCTTGATGAGTCTTTAAGCGTGACGCCCTGTTGTAGCAGCTTTTGGGCGATCCTACTTTGATACACGCGCTCAATTTGCACCAAATCAGTTTTAGAATTAATGCCAGTAACCGACCATTCGTCTTCGGTGATTTCAGCACTCACTTGCACACCTTCTTCTACAGCCAATGAAACGATATCCGTTAAATAGTATTCACCTTGTGCGTTATTATTTGTAAGTTGTAATAACCATTTTTTTAAATACTTATTTGGCATCGCCATAATACCTGTATTCACTTCATTAATGTCGCGCTGTGCTGCTGTTGCATCTTTGTGTTCTACAATTGCAGCGACCTGACCATCGGCTGAGCGGACTATTCTACCGTAGCCTGCAGGGTCAGTTTTATTGAACGATTGAATCACCAACTTGCTATCCGAATGAGCAATTAATTTTCTACACGCCTCAACATCTACCAGTGGCACGTCACCTAACAAAATAAGCGTATTAGCACGGTCTTCCAAGTGTGGAACTGCTTGTTGCACCGCATGGCCAGTTCCTAGCTGTTCTGCTTGGTTCACCCAGGTAATATTCTCTTTAGAAAACTGCTCTTTGACAGCTTCACCACCAAACCCATATACCACGATCACTTTGTCTGGGTTTAGCGCTTTTGCACAATCTATCACATGTCCTAATATTGGCTTTGCTCCAATTTCATGCAGTACTTTTGGATGATTTGAATGCATGCGCGTGCCTTTACCGGCAGCAAGTATCACGATATTTAGTTGACTCATATAGAATTGATAAATGTTGTATGTTGTTAGCTAAAGTATAACAAAAAAGGCAACCGAGGCTGCCTTTTTAGTATTGTAACCATTGCACTTATATTAGTGTGTACTTTTGCGTAAGCGTTCGATAGTTTGGATTTGCGCAAGCGCCTCTGATAACTCAGCTTGCGCAGAGGCATAGTCAATATCTGAAGTTCTATTTTTAAGCGCCTCTTCAGCTGCCTCTTTTGCAGCAATCGCTTTAGCTTCATCTAAATCATGGCCGCGCACCGCAGTATCAGCCAACACTGTAATTATGCCAGGTTGCACTTCCAGCAATCCGCCTGATATAAAAATGAGCGTTTCTTCTGCTTCATTCGCTTGCTTGATACGCAAGGCACCTGGTTTAATGGTAGTTACTAACGGCGCGTGATTCGGGTATAAACCCACTTCACCACCACTTGCAGGCGCGACAACAAACTCAGCTTCTCCTGAAAATATGCTTGCTTCTGCACTCACCACATCAATATGAACAGTATTTGCCATTATTTTTCCTTAAACATTTAACCAATAACTAATAATAGAAATTAGTTAAGCGTTTTGGCTTTCTCAACAGCTTCTTCAATACCACCTACCATATAGAACGCTTGTTCTGGTAAATGATCATACTCACCAGCAACAATCGCCTTAAAGCCTTTGATTGTTTCTTTTAATGGCACGTATTTACCAGGTGCACCAGTAAACACTTCAGCCACGTGGAATGGTTGTGACAAGAAACGTTGAATTTTACGTGCACGGCCTACTGCTAATTTATCTTCTGGTGACAACTCGTCCATACCCAAAATAGCGATAATGTCACGAAGCTCTTTATAACGTTGTAATGTTTGTTGAACAGAACGTGCAACGTTGTAATGCTCTTCACCAACTACCAATGGGTCCAACTGACGTGATGTTGAATCAAGTGGGTCAACCGCTGGGTAGATACCTAAAGAAGCAATGTCACGTGATAGAACAACGGTTGAGTCTAAATGTTGGAATGTTGTTGCAGGCGATGGGTCAGTCAAGTCATCTGCTGGTACATAAACCGCTTGAATAGAGGTAATAGAACCAGTTTTAGTTGAGGTAATACGTTCTTGTAAACGGCCCATTTCATCCGCCAGTGTAGGTTGGTAACCCACGGCTGAAGGCATACGTCCTAACAACGCAGATACTTCAGTACCGGCCAATGTGTAACGATAGATGTTATCAACGAAGAACAACACGTCACGACCTTCGTCACGGAATTTTTCAGCCATGGTCAAACCTGATAGCGCTACACGTAAACGATTGCCTGGCGGTTCGTTCATTTGACCGAATACCATCGCTACTTTTGATTCTTTCATGTCATCTAGTTTAATCACGCCAGCTTCAGCCATTTCATGGTAGAAGTCGTTACCTTCACGCGTACGCTCACCCACACCTGCAAACACAGATAAGCCTGAGTGTTGTTTAGCAATGTTATTAATCAATTCAAGCATGTTCACTGTTTTGCCCACACCAGCACCGCCGAACAGACCCACTTTACCACCTTTAGCAAATGGGCAAACCAAGTCAATCACCTTAATACCTGTTTCTAACAAGTCAACTGAAGGTGACAGCTCTTCAAATGTTGGTGCTTTTTGGTGTATTGAACGACGCTCGTCTGAATCAATTGGGCCAGCTTCATCAATTGGGCGGCCTAGCACATCCATAATCCGGCCTAGTGTACCTGTACCTACTGGCACAGTAATTTGGTCACCGGTAGATTTAAACGCAGTACCGCGCGCAAGACCGTCAGATGATCCCATCGCGATGGTACGTACAATGCCATCACCTAATTGTTGCTGCACTTCTAATGTCAAGCCTGCTTCTGCTTGGCTTGATGCATCATCAATAATCAATGCCTCAAAAACTTTAGGCATTTGATCACGAGGAAACTCAACGTCAACAACCGCACCAATACATTGCACTACTTTACCGATTTTTACTTGATTTGCATTTGCCATTTTCTATTCCTAACTTCTTTTAGTCAGATTTAATTAAATACTTTAATAAGTTGCAAACTACGATACCGCAGCTGCACCACCAACAATTTCGGATATTTCTTTTGTAATTGCGGCTTGACGTGCTTTGTTATATACCAATTTAAGCTCGCCAATAACGTTTTTAGCATTATCAGAAGCGGATTTCATGGCAACCATACGTGATGATTGCTCTGAGGCCATATTTTCTGATACTGCGTTATATACCAATGATTCAATATAGCGCACCATCAATTGATCAATCACAGGCTTTGCTTCAGGTTCGTAAATGTAATCCCAATGGCCTTTTGCAGCGCCAATTTGCAGCGCACTCTTAACCACGCCGCTGGTCGTTAACGCTTCAACCTTTTCAGTAGTTTCATGAGTACCTAAGCGCTCGCTGGTAAGTGGCAATAATTGCTCGATTACCGGCTCTTGCTTCATGGTGTTAATAAATTTTGTATAGCAAATATACAGCTGGTCAATCTGACCAGAAGTATAAGCATCAAGCATGACTTTAATCGTCCCGATCAGCGTTTCTAAATGCGGAACATCGCCCAAACCCGTGATGTGTGATTGCACATTTGCACCCACACGATTCATAAAACTAAAGCCTTTGTTGCCAATCGCGCTTACGGACAATTTTTTGCCTTCGGCTTCCCAGCTTTTCATCTGGTTTACTGTCAAACGTAACACATTGGTATTTAATCCACCACAAAGCCCTTTGTCAGAGCTGACGACAATAATCCCTACATTTTTAACATCTTCACGCTTTACTAAAAAAGGGTGTTTATATTCTGAATGCGCGAGTGAAAGGTGAGCCGCTACGTTACGTATTTTTTCGGCATAAGGGCGGCTGGCACGCATTCTATCTTGCGCTTTGCGCATTTTAGAAGCGGCCACCATTTCCATTGCCTTGGTGATCTTACGTGTATTTTCAACACTTTTGATCTTGGTTCTAATTTCTTTACTACCAGCCATATGTTTTCCTAAACAGTATTGTCTTAATAGTCAAAATTAGTATGCTGTCGTTGCTTTAAAGTCTTTAATTGCAGCTTCTAATGCTTTTTCGTTATCTGCACTTAAATCTTTACTGGTTTCAATTGCTTCAGCAACAGCTTTGTATTTTGAAGCAATAAAACCATGCAATTTATTTTCAAAAGCCAACACTTTATTCGTTGGCACATCATCAAAATAGCCTTTGTTTGCGGCAAACAAAGTAATTGCCATGTTTGAAACACTTAAAGGTGCATATTGTGCTTGCTTCATTAGCTCAGTAAACATCCGACCACGGTCCAACTGTTTACGGGTTGCTTCATCCAAATCAGAAGCAAACTGGGCAAACGCAGCCAATTCACGGTATTGCGCTAAAGCTAAACGTACACCGCCGCCCAATTTTTTGATGACTTTAGTTTGTGCGGCACCACCTACGCGAGACACTGAAATACCAGCATTAATTGCAGGACGAATACCAGCGTTGAACAAGTCAGTTTCCAAGAAGATCTGACCGTCCGTAATAGAAATTACGTTGGTTGGAACGAATGCAGAAACGTCACCCGCAGCGGTTTCAATCACAGGTAGGGCTGTCAATGAACCAGTTTTACCTTTAACCTTACCTTCTGTAAATTTCTCTACATACTCTTCATTAACACGAGCAGCACGCTCTAATAGACGTGAGTGGATGTAGAACACGTCACCTGGGTAAGCTTCACGGCCTGGTGGACGACGTAATAACAATGAAATTTGACGGTAAGCAATCGCTTGTTTTGTTAAGTCATCATACACAATTAAAGCATCTTCACCGCGGTCACGGAAGTATTCACCCATCGTGCAACCAGCATAAGGTGCCAAGAACTGTAAGGCAGCAGAATCAGATGCAGCGGCAGCCACTACAATGGTATACGCCATCGCACCATTTTCTTCAAGCTTACGCACTACGTTGGCGATGGTTGAAGCTTTCTGACCAATCGCAACATAGATACAGGTCATGTTTTGACCTTTTTGATTAATAATTGCATCTACCGCAACGGCTGTTTTACCTGTTTGGCGGTCACCAATAATCAACTCACGTTGGCCGCGACCCACTGGCACCATAGAGTCAACAGATTTCAAACCTGTTTGCACTGGTTGAGACACTGATTTACGTGCAATCACACCAGGCGCGACTTTTTCAATTTTGTCAGTTAGCTTCGCATTAACTGGGCCTTTACCATCAATTGGCTGACCTAGCGCATTGACTACACGGCCAATCAATTCAGGGCCGACGGGCACTTCTAGAATGCGGCCTGTACATTTACATATGTCACCTTCGGTAATATGTTCGTAATCGCCCAAAACCACTGCGCCCACTGAATCGCGCTCTAGGTTAAGTGCTAGACCAAACGTATTGCCTGGGAATTCGATCATCTCACCCGCCATCACATTTGATAGCCCGTGAATACGAACGATACCGTCCGTCACTGAAATGACTGTACCTTGTGTACGCGCTTCAGCACTTGTAGAAAAATTTTCTAATCTGCTTTTAATCAGCTCACTGATTTCTGATGTAGATAACTGCATTCCTAAACTCCTATAATTTTTTCTGCTTAAGCTTAAAGTAAGCTTAAGCGCCTTATGCTGTAAGTGCGTAGGCTAGATTTTGCAACTGACCTTTAACAGAAGCGTCGATCACAGTATCGCCAACAACAATTTTAATGCCGCCTATAATCTCCGGGTCTACAGTAACGCTGGCTGTAATTTTTTTACCGAATTTAGTTTCAAGGCGCTTCACCAAGTCTTTTACTTCTTTATCGCTAATTTTTGCAGCTGCAATAATTTGAGCGTCCAACACACCCTCATCTTGCGCTTTCAATTCTTCAAAAGCACTCGTAATTGCAGGCAAGATAGACAAGCGACCATATTCAACCAGCACTTTAATCAGATTTTGTGCATTTTCATTGAGCTTTTCGCCGCATACTTTTAAAAATGCAGCCTGCAAATCACTACTCACCACTTTAGGATCTTGAATATAAGCTTGCATCTGTGCATTATTTGCAACTGCAGTGGCAAACCCTAGCATTTCTGACCACTTAGCGAGCGCTTTCTGCTCTTTACCTAATTTGTAAGCAGCTACTGCGTAGGGTCTAGCGATGGTTGATATTTCCGCCATGTCTTATCCTTAAAGTTCTGCTGCTAGTTTAGAAAGCATCTCGCTATGCGCTTTTGCATCAATTTCTTTACGTAAGATTTTTTCTGCACCTGCAATCGCTAAGCTAGAAACCTGAGCACGCAAACCTTCTTTTGCACGGTTTACTTCTTGGTCAATTTCAGCTTTAGCACCCGCTAAAATACGGTCACCTTCAACCTTAGCGTTACCTTTTGCCTCTTCAACTATTTGACTCGCACGTTTCTCAGCCTGACCAATGATTTCACTGGCTTTTTGTTTTGCTTCGTTGATGGTCACTTCTGATTTCTTTGCTGCCACTTCCAAGGCACTTCTGCCTTCTGATGCCGCAGCCAAACCATCAGCAATTTCTTTTTGGCGCGTTTCAATTGCATTTAACAACGGCGGCCATACAAATTTCACTGTGAACCAAATCAACACAGCAAATGCGATAGCTTGTGCGATAAGTGTAAAGTTAATATTCATTACTTACTCCAATATTTAAGTCGTTTCATTTGGGCTAGAGTTACTAGCAACCAAACTTGAGGCTAATTACTTAGCTACTACGCTTAACAATGGGTTAGCAAATGCAAACATCATGGCTAGACCAACACCAATAATAAATGAAGCATCGATAAGACCCAATAACAAGAATACTTTACCTTGTAACTGAGGAATCATTTCTGGTTGACGTGCTGCGCCTTCTAAGAAGCTTGCACACATAATACCAATACCGATACAAGCACCTGCAGCACCTAAACCGATAATTAAACCAATACCAACGCCTGTGTAGGCTTGAATCAACGCTAATGCATCCATTTTGTTACCCTCTCTAAAATTAAACTAAAACTACTAAAACTTACAACTAAACTACAAAACAACCAAAAACCTAATGCGACTCATGCGCCATGGCCAAATAAACCACAGTCAACATCATGAAAATAAAGGCTTGCAATGCAACAATTAGAATATGGAAGATTGACCAGCCAGCACCTAAAATTGCACCAAAAATAGTGCCTGATACACCGGTTGCCGCCCAAAGGCCGAGCAATAAGAAAATCACCTCACCCGCGTACATATTGCCGAATAACCGCAATGAGTGTGAAAGCGGTTTTGAAACATACTCAATGAGATTAAATAAGAAGTTCGCTGGCCATACCCAGATTTTTGTGCCAAAAGGGGAGCAAAACAGCTCATGGACCCAGCCACCGAGACCTTTAACTTTGATCGAAAAATAAATCATTAAGAACCAAATTGCCAGTGCTAGCGCAAAGGTTGTATTAATGTCGGATGTGGGAACAGCGCGCCATTTTGCATGTGCGCCACCAAAAAAAGAAACAATACCCGCAACCCAGTCAACGGGTAAAAAGTCCATGGAGTTCATGGCAAACACCCATAAAAACACCGTTAACGCCGTTGGAGCAATAAAGCTATGACGATTTCCGTGAAAAATATTTTTTACTTGATCATCAATAAAACCAAACACCAATTCAACAAACGCTTGCGCCTTTGTTGGTACACCCGCTGAAGCCTTGCGAGCAACCAACCAAATAAGGCCCATTACCAACACGCCCAATGCTACCGACATGATTAACGTGTCGTAATGCAGTACCCAGAAACCTTGATCGGTTACATTGCCATTTACGCCATGCGCATTAAAGCTAAGGTGATGTTCTATATAACCAGAAGGGGTTAGCGCCTGTTCGGTATGGTGTGCGTTATCTGCGTGTTCTGTAGCCATAATCTAAATTTACTTTAATATTGTTAAGTTATCTTGCTCAAGCTTTTAGTTTGCTCAAGGCCGAAGCTGAAAGTAGTAACGCTACAGCCAAACCTGCAATTAGCGCATAAGGCACCAATTGTTGATACACATTAAAAATGATTGCCAAAACTGCGACAATCACCAAAATTTTTACCGCTTCTGCTTTAAGCAAGTTTACCAAAACCGAAGCCGCCTCACTTGTTGCCGCACCACGTTTAACGATAAGACCCGCTGCTGTCGTGCCTAAAACTACTGTTAAGCCACCCAGCAACGAGGAAACACTTGCATTGAACCCTGAAATCAACATTGCTGCCAATGCAACTACTGCTGTAGCCACCAACTGAATTTTAAGCATTTTGCTAAATACATCTGATGTGTTGGATGTTGACAATTGCTTATGCCCAGTTAATTTTAATACTGAAATTTTTTGCTGTTTTACGTTCTTTTACATTGTATTTATAGCAAAGACCGCGATTATGAATTATTACCGCTTTTTAGTCAAGGCTTAAGTGAAAGTGTTTTTCATATAGTTCGCACAAAATGAACCACTTAGCACAAATATCGATTTTGCAAACTTAGCATAACTAGCGTGCTATTTTTGCAAGAATCTCATCCAGCTGGTCTAAACTTGCGTAATTGATTTTTAATACGCCCGCGCCATTGGCATTGGCTTTGATGCTCACTGACGCACCCAGTTGATCGCTCAACGTCTCTTGTAGCCTTAATACATCTTTGCTTACTGAATATTTAACCTGTTGTTTTGATTTGTTTTTTTCAGTATTTTCATCGATATTAGCCATCGTTTTTTTGACTAAGTTTTCGACTTCACGCACGGATAAATCATCTTGTATAATTTTTTCAGCCAGCATAATTTGTTGCGCGCCCGTCAAACCAATCAGGGCACGCGCATGCCCCATATCTAACTTAGACTGCATCAGCATGTCTTGCACTGGCGCGCTCAATGTTAACAAGCGTAGCAAATTAGAAACTGTAACGCGTGTACGGCCAACGGCTTCAGCGGCTTTTTCATGCGTCATGGCAAATTCATCTATTAGCCGTTTAATGCCTAGCGCCTCTTCTAATGGGTTTAAGTTTTCTCGCTGAATATTTTCAATTAAGGCCATCGCCAGTGCGGCCTCATCGGCAATTTCGCGCACTAATACTGGAACTTCACTCAACCCAGCTATTTGACTTGCGCGCCAACGGCGCTCACCTGCAATAATTTCATATTGTTCATCAGACAATTGGCGGACCAAAATAGGCTGCATAATGCCTTGTGCTTTAATGGATGCCGCCAAGGTTTGTAGGGCGGCATCATCCATATAACTACGCGGCTGGTATTTACCAGGCTGCATCTGTTCAACTTTAAGCATCATGAGTGAATCAGCCTCGCCAACTGTACCCATATCGCCCGCCAACAGCGCGTCCAACCCTCTGCCCAACCCTTTTAACTTAGCCATGATTTACCTCTTTTTTGATGTTTTCTAGAACCTGTTTGCTTTGGCTAACAATCTCACGCGCCAGCTCTATATAAGCTTGTGCGCCTTTTGAGTTTTTATCGTAATTGAGTACAGGCAAGCCATAGCTTGGCGCTTCGGCCAAACGAATGTTGCGCGGAATAATGGTTTTATACACCTTGTTGCCAAAGTGGCTAATTAGCTGCGCGGATACTTGATTCGCCAACATATTTCGGTGATCAAATAAGGTACGCAATAACCCTTCAATTTCCAACGTGGGGTTTAAATGCGCGCGCACTTTTTTGATGGTGTTCACTAAATCTGACAAACCTTCTAGGGCGTAATATTCACACTGCATTGGAATCATCACAGCATTGGCCGCGGTAAGTGCATTCACCGTAACTAAATTGAGGGCAGGGGGGCAATCGAGCAATACAAAATCATAAAAGTCTTTTAATTTTGCTATGGCATGCTTAAGACGCATTTCACGGGCTATTTCATGCACTAATTCAACTTCAGCGCCAGCCAAATCACGATTTGAAGGCGCCACGTCATAGCCACCTTTTTCGCTACGTAACACCACATCTTGCAATGTTTTTTCACCAATCAATACATGATAAATGCTGTGCTTTAAATGCGCTTTATCAATGCCGCTACCGGTGCTGGCGTTGCCTTGTGGATCAAGGTCAATTAACAGCACACGCTTATCTAAGCTTGCCAAACTTGCTGCCAAGTTTACACAAGTGGTGGTTTTCCCTACGCCACCTTTTTGATTTGTGATTGCTAAAATTTTCATGCATTACTCTCAATAACTACCAAATGTCGCTCGGCCTGCAAACCCGCCACTTTGAGCGGAATAATTTCTTTAGGCCTGATGTTCAAGCCTTCAAATTCGTGATGCGGCACAACGCCTTTCATCGCAAGCCAATGCCCGTGCGGCGCTAATAAGTGCTGAGTAAGTTTGATTAATAAACCAATGTCAGAAAAAGCGCGTGTGATAATCGCATCAAACTTTTCTGTTGGCTGAAACTGCTCAACCCGCGCATGCACAACCTCAAGATTAGGTAAACCTAGCTCACCCTTTACTTGACGCATAAAAATGGTTTTTTTTTGCACGGTATCAATCGTCGTGACCTGCAAATCCGGCTTCATAATCGCTAGCACAATGCCAGGCAACCCGCCGCCACTACCAACATCAAGCAAATTGCCTGTTTTAATGTACGGCAACACACTCAAACTATCTAACAAATGCAACGTGACCATGTCTAGAGGGTCGCGCACAGCTGTGAGGTTATACACTTTGTTCCATTTTTGTAATAACGCCAAATAGGCCAGCAATTTCTGCTTGGCATTTGGCGTTACTTCGATGTTCATTTCAGCCAAGCCCGCTGTTAATACAACGTCTGGCGTCATGCGGCTTTTTCTGAATCTTTTAACGCAATGATTTTACTGCGCGATTTACGCTTTAAATACACCAGCAATAGCGAAATTGCCGCAGGCGTAATGCCTGAAATACGGCTTGCCTGACCAATCGTTTCTGGTTTTTGCGCGTTGAGTTTTTGTTGCGCCTCAATCGGCAGACCGTGAATTTCACGATAATCCAAATCAGTCGGTAACTTTGTATTTTCTTGGCCCCGACTACGCGTCACTTCATCGGCCTGACGGTCGATATAACCTTGATATTTTGCAGCAATTTCAACTTGCTCGCGCACTTCTGGTGCAAGTTCGGCAAGGTTTTGATTATTTTGGCCTAGCCCACCTAATGTTAGCAATGCTTCATAAGTCACCTCAGGGCGGCGTAGCAATTCAAATAAGCTATATTCGTGGTCAATTTCTTTACCCAGCACTGCAAGCTGTGTTTCACGTGAAACATTTGCAGGCTGCACAAAGGTTTTTTTCAAGCGCGCTTGCTCGCGTGACACGGCTTCCTGTTTGCGACTAAACGCCTCCCAACGCACGTCGTCCACCAAGCCCAACTCACGGCCTTTGGCGGTAAGGCGCATATCGGCGTTATCTTCTCTTAGTTGCAGACGATATTCAGCGCGGCTGGTAAACATGCGATACGGCTCGGTAACGCCGTTGGTGACCAAATCATCCACCAAAACACCCAAATAGGCCTCATCGCGCGCAGGGCACCAAGCTTCTTTTTCTTGCGCCAACAGCGCTGCGTTAGCGCCTGCCAACAGCCCTTGCGCGGCGGCTTCTTCATACCCCGTGGTGCCGTTAATTTGCCCCGCAAAAAATAAACCTCGAATCGCTTTGGTTTCCAAACTCGACTTTAATCCGCGCGGATCGTAATAATCGTACTCAATGGCATAGCCTGGGCGCAAAATGTGTGCATTCTCTAAGCCACGCACCGAGCGCACCAACGCTAGCTGAACATCAAACGGCAAGCTGGTAGAAATGCCGTTTGGGTAAATCTCATTGGTGTTCAGGCCTTCTGGCTCTAAAAATATTTGGTGCGATTCTTTATCTGCAAAACGGTGAATTTTATCTTCCACACTTGGGCAATAGCGCGGGCCTACCCCTTCAATCACGCCGGTATACATGGGCGAGCGGTCAAGGCCGCTACGAATAATTTCATGGGTATGCTCATTGGTATGCGCAATCCAGCAGGGCAGCTGGGTAGGGTGCTGCGCGGCGTTACCTAAAAATGAAAATACCGGAACCGGATTATCACCCGGCTGAATGGTCATCACAGAGTAATCAATAGTGCGGCCATCAATACGTGGCGGCGTGCCCGTTTTTAACCTACCTGCCGGTAAATTCAGTTCGCGCAAACGCGCAGCCAATGAAATAGATGGCGGGTCGCCCGCGCGGCCAGCGCTATAATTTTGCATACCCACATGCACTAAGCCACCCAAAAACGTGCCTGCGGTCAGCACCACGGACTTTGCCTTAAAACGCAAGCCGATTTGCGTCACTACACCAACCACGCGCTCGCCTTCTAAAATAATATCGTCCACCGCCTGTTGAAACAGCCACAAATTGGGTTGATTTTCAAGCTTATGGCGAATCGCTGCTTTATATAAAATCCGATCAGCCTGCGCACGCGTAGCGCGCACTGCCGGGCCTTTGCTGGAATTTAAAATTCTAAATTGAATACCGCCAACATCCGTGGCAGCAGCCATAGCGCCGCCCAGCGCATCCACCTCTTTAACCAAATGACCTTTACCAATACCACCGATGCTCGGGTTGCATGACATTTGGCCCAAAGTTTCAATGTTGTGGGTGAGCAAAAGTGTTTTTTGCCCCATGCGGGCCGCTGCTAGCGCCGCTTCGGTGCCTGCATGACCGCCGCCCACCACGATCACATCAAAATTTTCTTGGTAATTCATCATTAAAATTCAGGTTTTCAATAAAAATGCCGTAATGCGCAAAGAAGTGAAATTTTAACGCAATCTATAGCTAAGGTCATGCAAAACCTTGATTTAAGTTAATGTTTCACGTGAAACATATTTAATTGAGCGCACAACAACACTTTATTTACAAACTTGTCATGCTTTCTTAACAAAATTGGCATAAAATTCGCTTATTGACATTTGACCTACCGCAAATTTGTTCAGATTGAATATGTTATAATAATGAACAAATTGGCATATTTTTTTAATATTTAACTTTACCATTTTTATTAAATTACTTAACCGGAGAAATACATGAAAAAATTAAACATCGTTTTAGCTGCGTTTTTGGGCTTGGCTGCACTATCAACACAAGCTTACGCTGCGAGCAACGTCACCAATGCTGAAGTGCTGACTAAAAAATACACTGGGATTGCACAAACTGTAAACCCTGAGTTTGTACCTTCAGTGTCTGAAGGCAAAACTTTTTACAACCGTAAATTTACACTTAAAGATGGCAAACAAGCTGCTTGCGCATCATGCCACACCAGCAACCCGGCTGATGCAGGTAAGCACATCGTGACAGGCAAAGCAATTGCGCCGCTTGCCCCAGCAGTAAACAAAAAACGTTTCAGAAGCTTAGACAAGGTTGAATATAAATTCACTGAACACTGCAACGACATCTTAGGTGCAGATTGCACTGCGGGTGAAAAAGCAAACTACATCGTTTATCTTTTAACAGAAAGAACGCCAACTGCTAAAAAATAGTGCCTCGTTATTTACGCATTTAGTTAAGTTGGTTTTTAAAGCAATGCGCACGATGTAAAACACATCAAGTGCAAAAATGAAAAAGCAATGTTTCACGTGAAACATTGCTTTTTTTATGCCCGTTATTTTTCTTATTTCTAGCGTAATTTAACATGTAAAATTTGCATTTAAGCAGGTCTTTAATACACAACCTTTTACCATGCTCTGGAAGCCTTATAAATAAAGGCTTCCAGAGCATATTTTTTCTCTCGGGGATAATATGTTTCTATCAAAAGGTTTTAACCATATCCTAGGATCATAAAAAGATAGCGCTGTTTCCTATTCAGTCAGCAGAAACTACTTTGTGTGCTATGCATTTTTGGCGCTTACGGTCTTCCTTCTCCTTTTCACGATTGTTTACAATTTGCCATGGCCTACGTATAGAACAGGTATTGACGGATACCTCACGATAAGCCTATAGTATTGTCAGCGAGACGGTGTAAAAACCAGTAAGTACGTGTTTTATGCTTAAACGTTGCGATAATAAGATTCAAAAATTTGTTTGGTTTTCGTTCCATAATACTAATTTGAGGAGAGAAGAATGGCTGATATTCAAGAACACAAAGCAACCGTTGCTAAATATGTTAAAAATTTAAACACTGCGGCATTAGATGGTTTAGCAAAAAACTATGCATTAGTGTTGTCAAATAAAGATTCACAATACGTGGCAGCTACCGACGAAGCAGAAAGAATTACCGTTCGTGAAAACTTTTTAAAGAAAAAATTAGGCTTAACTAACTCAGATGCTGAGCTAGATGCAGCAGTTGAAGCGGTTGGTGCCGTATTAAAAGATGAGCACTTTAAATCTCGCCTTGCTTACTATTACATTCTTGCTGAGAAATATAACAAACTTGATTTATTTATTAAATAATCACTGTTTAAACAGCATTATTTTAAAAGTAAAAAAAGCCATCTTCATGAACTGACCCCCAAATGTTGGACATTAATTTGGGTTTAAACTTAAGGACTGAT
>ENA-UOWO01002890-UOWO01002890.1-activated-sludge-metagenome-genome-assembly--contig:-NODE-2890-length-20629-cov-9.339020_pt1 | contig 20629 bp, 17 predicted proteins | sample MGYA00238148_ERZ761564 | MGnify/ENA primary metagenome ERZ761564 (study PRJEB28885, sample SAMN05720194) | activated sludge metagenome | isolation source: Anaerobic digester | place: USA... | reverse complement strand
ATGCGCGCTGCGGGCGCCATGATGTGGTGTGGGAGGCGAGAGATCAATCCGGCAGGGCGTTGCCATCAGGGCTCTACTTCGCCCGACTGCAAGGGGAGCCCTCCCGGGCAATCAAATTGCTGCTCTTGAGGTAAACACGGGAGTCTACTGATTGGCTGCGGAAGCAGCGATAGAGATCCGGATGTGTGCAAAACTGCAGCCAACGTAAAAAAGTGCATTAAGTTAAACCGGTAAATGAGGATTATATCGTATGTTAATGAAAGCGCTGGTCAAGAAGCAGCCGGGGGAGGGGATCTGGCTGGAACAGGTCCCCGTGCCGGCATACGGTAACAATGATCTGCTCGTCAAGGTGACCCATACCGCGATCTGCGGCACTGATCTGCATATTTACAAATGGGATGAATGGTCGCAGCGGACGATCAGGACGCCCATGACCATCGGGCATGAATTTGTCGGTGTCGTCGCCGCCAAGGGGCAGAACGTGGTCGGTTATGAAATCGGCGACCGTGTTTCCGGTGAAGGTCATATCGTCTGCGGTCTCTGCCGCAGCTGCCGCGCCGGCCGCCGCCATCTCTGCACCAATACCATCGGTATTGGCGTCAATCGGGACGGCTGTTTTGCCGAGTACCTCTGTCTGCCCGCCGGTAATGCCTGGCACGTTGCCGAGTCCATCCCCTCGGAAATTGCCGCTTTTTTTGATCCCTACGGCAACGCGACCCACTGCGCCCTCAGCTTCGACATGGTCGGTGAGGATGTCCTCATCACTGGCGCCGGGCCCATCGGCTGCATCGCGTCCGCCATCTGCAAGCACGTCGGCGCCCGCAACGTGGTCATCACCGATGTCAACGAATTCAGGCTCGACCTGGCGCGAAAAATGGGTGCCACCCTGGCGGTCAATGTCGCCAGAGAAAAGATCGGCGATGCGGTCAGGAAGCTGGGCATGGTAGGTTTTGACATCGGCCTCGAAATGTCCGGAAATGCCACCGCCTTTGAAAGCATGCTCGAAAACATGTATCATGGCGGCCGCATCGCCCTGCTCGGTCTGCTGCCCAAGAGCACCCAGATCAACTGGGACCAGGTGATTTTCAAGGGGCTCCATCTCAAGGGGATTTACGGGCGCGAGATTTTTGAAACCTGGTACAAAATGCAGACCATGCTCCAGAGCGGGCTCAACATTGCCCCCGTTCTGACCCACCGGCTCAAGTTCAGCGATTTCCAGCAGGGCTTTGACGCCATGCTCTCCGGCAACTGCGGTAAAGTGGTCCTGGAAATGGAATAGAGGCGATTACTGGAGGAGATTATGTACGGTGCCATGAAACAGGAACTGGATGGGCTCCTCGGTGAAATCCGCCAGGCCGGCCTGTATAAAGAGGAACGCGTCATCACCACACCCCAGGGCGCCCGCATCGCTGTCAAGGGCGGCCGTGAAGTGCTCAATTTTTGCGCCAATAATTATCTCGGCCTCGCGAACCACCCCCGCGTCGTCGAAGCGGCTCGTAAAAGCCTTGATCGTTGGGGATACGGAATCTCCTCGGTCCGCTTCATCTGCGGCACTCTGGCGATTCACAAGGAACTGGAAGAAAAGATCGCCGCTTTCCTCGGCATGGACGACGCTATCCTCTACGCCGCCTGTTTCGATGCCAATGGCGGGGTGTTCGAGCCGTTTATGGGGCCTGAAAACGCCATCATCACTGACAGCCTCAATCACGCCTCGATCATCGACGGCATCCGCCTGGCCAAAGCCCAGCGCCTGATCTACCAGCACGCCGATATGGCCGACCTCGAGGCCAAACTCAAGGAGAGCCAGAGCGCGAAATTCCGCCTCATCGCCACCGACGGTGTTTTTTCCATGGACGGCGATATCGCCAAACTGGCCGAAATCTGCGATCTGGCGGAAAAATACCACGCTCTCGTGCTGGTTGATGACAGCCATGCAACCGGCTTCATGGGCCGGAGCGGGCGCGGCACCATCGAGCACTGCGGTGTGCAGGGGCGCGTCGACCTGATCACGACCACCTTCGGCAAGGCTCTGGGCGGCGCCATGGGTGGGTGCGTCGCCGGCCACAGCGAGATGATCGCTTTCCTGCGGCAGAAGAGCAGACCTTATCTCTTCTCCAACTCGATCGCGCCGGCCATCGCCGGCGCCACCATCGCCGTGCTCGACATGCTTTCGGAGACCACCGCTCTGCGCGACAAGCTGGAGAAAAATACCGCCTGGTTCCGCGCCAAGATGACTGCTGCGGGATTCGATATCCGTCCGGGTGTGCATCCCATCGTTCCGATCATGCTCTACGAAGAACGGGTCGCCCACGAGATGGCCGACCGGCTGCTCAACGAGGGCATCTATGTGATCGGCTTCAGCTTTCCGGTGGTTCCCAGGGGAGCGGCGCGCATTCGCGTGCAGATCTCGGCTGCGCATGAAGAGGCCGATCTGGAACGAGCCGTCGCAGCCTTCACCGCCATTGGCCGCCAGATGGGCGTAATCTCATGACGGGCAAGCCATGAACGAAATCGCTGTCAAACGCCGCAAAAGCCGCCAGGTGCAGATCGGCTCCCTTGCCATGGGAGGTGAGGCTCCTGTCGTCATCCAGTCCATGATCAACAGCAAGACCACCGATGTGGAGGGCTCACTGCTGCAGATCGGCAGACTGGCTGAAGCCGGCTGCCAGCTTGTCAGGCTGGCCATTCCTGGCGCCGGCGCATTGCCGGGATTCGCAGAGATTAAGAAACGCGCACCGCTGCCCCTGGTCGCGGATATTCATTTCGATTACCGCCTTGCACTCGGGGCCATGGATGCCGGCGCGGACAAGATCCGCATCAACCCCGGCAACATCGGCACGCGCGACAAAGTCCGGCAGGTGGTCGAAAAGGCGATCGCATGCCGGGTGCCGATCCGCATCGGTGTCAACTCGGGCTCGGTCGAAAAGGAGATCTTGCAGCAGGAGGGAGGACCAACTGTCCGCGCCCTCGTGCGCAGCGCCCTGCGCCACGTTGAGCTCTGCCGCGAATTCGGTGCTGAGGATCTGGTCCTCTCGCTGAAATCATCGGACGTGCTCAGGACCATCGCCGCCTACCAGCTCATCGCGTCGGAATGCGATCTGCCCCTCCATATCGGCGTCACCGAAGCGGGGACAGTCAAATCCGGAACCATCAAATCGGCGGTTGCGCTGGGCATCCTGCTGCACCAGGGCATCGGCGATACCCTGCGCGTCTCCCTGACCGGTGACGTCGTCGAGGAGGTCATTGCAGCCCGGCATATACTCAAAAGCCTCAATCTGATCGAGCAGGGCATCACCCTGATCTCCTGTCCAACCTGCGGCCGGACGCAGGTCGATCTGGTCACAATCGCCGAAAAGGTGGAGGCGGGCCTCGCCCACATCAGCAAACCCCTGACGGTGGCGGTGATGGGCTGCGTTGTCAACGGCCCCGGCGAGGCCAGGGAGGCCGATATCGGCGTCGCCTGTGGCCGCGGCAGCGCTGTTCTCATCAAACGAGGGCAGATTATCCGGAAAATATCCGAGGACGAAATCGTTCAAACACTGATCGATGAAGTGAACAATTGGCCCGCGGAATGATGCGTTATACTCAAAAGTTGCATTAATTACTATCCTGGGGTAGCGATTATGAAGAGCAAATCCGGACGTGTCATGGTACTGGGGGGGAGCGGCGTGATGGGTTTTCAGGTTGCGCGCCGTCTTGCGCGTGATCTGGAGCCTAAAACTATTATCATTATCTGCCTGCACCAGTCCAGCATGCGCCGATCATTGGAGCGTTTGCGCAAGGAATTCCCCAAGGTCACTTTCGACGGCGCCTGGGGCAATGTTTTTTTACGCAGCTCATGGCATGGAAAATCACCAAAGGAATTGCGAACAGCCCATGAAAATATCTCGCAGATGATCGCGGATCTTTGCGAAACTCCTGCAGAAACAGGGAAAAAATATTTTCTCAGTGAACTGATCCACAAGTACAAGCCGGACATCATCGTCGACGCCGTGCCGACGGCTCCCCTGATCGCAGCCCTGCGGGAGCGTTGGGATCCAGAGGCAATCGCCCGGAATTTGCGGTCACAGCGCCGCAAACACCGCCTGCCTGACGAGATCAGTCTGCCGACGCAAACCATCGCACAGATCGAACATATGCTGGTCTATCAGCCGCTGCCCCTTTTGATTCAGCATGTCCGCATCCTATACGAAGCGATGTGCGAGGTCGGCACCAGCCTCTATCTGAAGATCGGCATTACGGGCATGGGAGGAATGGGCTTTAAAAATCCCTATATGGGGCAGCATGACCGGGAACTGGATCTCAAAATGGAACGGGCAGTCCTCGCCTTTGGTCAGACCGGTTTGCTTTTCAGCATGGCGCGAACCCCTGGAGCGCCGGTAATCAAGGAGGTCAAGATCGGCGCCCTGGTCGGCAGCCGCCTGATAGACTATCGCACCGTCGAGTTCAACGGCAGCCCGGTCGGCCTCTTCCATGCGAAAAAGATAACGCTGGCGGACAAGTTGCCGCTCTTCACCGATGTGGGCTATGCCCGCCGTGGTGACCTTTCCATGGTGGGCATTCAGACTGCTTCCGCCGGCTTTTTGACCCAGGGGGAATTTGAAGCGGTTACGACCCTCTTTCAGATGGAATATTTGACACCGGAAGAGGTCGCCCACACTGTAATAATGGAAATTCAGGGCTTTACCACCGGATATGAAGTCATCGCTGCTCTGGATTCAGCTGTCATGGATCCCAGTTATCGGGCCGGGGTAATGCGCCAACCCATTATTGCAGAGATGCAGCGGCTGAGCGATGAAAAACAAACCCCCAGTGTAGCGCTTGGACAACTCGGACCACCGGAGCTCTCCAAACTCTTGTATGAAGCCTGGCTTTTGCGTACCAAATTTCGCAGTATAAAAAGGATGCTCTCTGCGGATCCCGCCTTGATCAGCCAAGAATTGGAGCACGTCCTGCTTCATCATCCCATACGCCATACCATCGTCTCTATCGGCATCCCCATTCTGCTCGCAGACGGCAAAACCCTGCTGCGCGGCCCCCGCATCAAGATACCCGCGGGGCGTGATGAGGATGAGTTGACCGTAACTCAGGAGACGATAGATGGCTGGGCAAAAAAGGGGTGGGTGGATCTGCGTCCAGCGAACATGGCCAAATGGCAGGAACGAATTGAGGCGATGGTCGATTCCTGCAAGAACTTTTTCAATGTGGATGCCAGCGATATCAGCCGCGGACCCTGCCCGGCGGAAGCACTCCGCATTGGCGAGATGGTGGGGTGGGTCTTTAACAATGATCCCGCCATTCAGGGATTCAGGGTCAAGTCATTCTGACGCAACATGGGCGGCAAAGGGCATGGATAACGAAACTGCGGAGAATCCTTACCGCCGCAGATTTCAGGATGGCACCAGCGTGTCGGTTGAACGGGAACGTACTCTCATCACACTTCCCGTCTATAACGAAGCGCCACACCTCGGGCAGCTCATCAACGATTTGCGAACAGTAACAGACCTGGATATTCTGGTCATCGACGACGGATCGGACGACAATACGCCCGCTGTGCTGAAAAGAGCGGGCGCACCCTGCCTTCGCCACGAACGCAATCTCGGCAAAGGTGAGGCACTGCGCTCAGCACTCAAGGCCGCCCGGGCTCAGGGTTATCACTGGATGATCACCATGGATGGCGACGGCCAGCACGACCCCGCTGCTCTGTCTGAGTTTGTCCGCACTATCCGTTCGCAGCAGAGCGATTTTTGCATCGGCTGGCGGCAGGGGAGAAGCGGCACCATGCCCCCTCTGCGGCAGCTCAGCAACGGCCTGAGTTCGATCCTGCTCTCCCTCTTTGCCGGCACCCGTTTTCACGACGCCCAGTGCGGATTCCGGGCCTATCGCACAGCCCTTCCCGGCCTCGATGAGTGCCGTGAAAGCGGATTTCAATATGAGAGCGAGCTGCTGCTGCGCCTCGCAGATCATCACTGCCGCTTCGCCGAGATCGCTATCTCTACCTGTTACACGGGATCATCGAGCAGAATACGCCATATCAGAGATACCCTTGCTTTCATGCGTTTGCTCTGGCGAAGGCTGTGGTGGTAGCGTTTTCCTGAAATAATTGCTTGTAATTATCACCTCAATGTCGTATATTTTTATCCATGTTCGGGGCGTAGCGCAGTTTGGCTAGCGCGCCTGGTTCGGGACCAGGAGGTCGGTGGTTCAAATCCACTCGCCCCGACGCTCAAGCCCATCCGGCCTTCCGCCGGATGGGCTTTTTAGTTGCTGTGAATTTCATATGGAAATTGTTGATTTTATATGGAATATTCCATATATTTGATGATTAGACTCTTTACCACCCATGAAGCAGGAATTCGCACATGAGCTCCGATTATACCTTCACCGAAATTGAAAAAAAATGGCAAGACCGCTGGCGGGAGAGCGGACTTTACAAGACCGATCTGAGTGAAACCGCACACAAACTCTACTGCCTGGTCATGTTTCTTTACCCCTCAGGCGACCGTCTCCACATCGGCCACTGGTACAACTACGCCCCGACCGATACCTGGGCCCGTTTCAAGCGCATGCAGGGTTTCAACGTTTTCGAGCCCATGGGGTATGACGCCTTTGGCCTGCCCGCCGAAAACTACGCCATCAAGAAAGGCGTTCATCCCGCTGTCAGCACGGCTGAAAATATCGCTAATATCCGCAAACAGCTCGAGGCCATGGGGGCGATGTACGACTGGGAGCACGAGGTCAATACCAGCCATCCAGACTATTATCGCTGGACCCAGTGGCTCTTTCTCAAGATGTACGAACACGGCCTCGCCTACCGCAAGAAGCAGGCGGCCAACTGGTGCCCGAGCTGCAAGACCGTTCTGGCCAATGAACAGGTGGTCGACGGCCAGTGCGAGCGCTGCGAGAGCGAGGTGCTGAGCAAGGATCTCGAACAGTGGTTTTTCAAGACTACTGCCTATAGCGAACGGCTGCTTGAAGGGCATCAGGTCATCGACTGGCCGGAAAAAACCCTGCTCATGCAGAAAAACTGGATCGGCAAGAGCGTCGGTGCAACCATCGATTTCCGCTGCGCAGAGGGAGAGGAGAAAATCCAGGTCTTCACCACCAGACCGGATACACTCTGGGGCGTCACGTACATGGTACTGGCGCCGGAACACCCCCTGGTCGAGCGCCTGACCATTCCGGAACACAAAAGCGCGGTCGCCAGCTATGTGCTGCAGGCGCGCAAGCAGCGCGAAATCGACCGCCTCTCCACCGAAAAAGAAAAGAACGGGGTTTTCATCGGCAGCTACTGCATAAATCCGGTCAACCAGGAGCGGGTGCCGATCTGGATCGCCGATTACGTGCTCGTCACCTACGGCACCGGTGCGGTGATGGCGGTGCCGGCTCATGACACCCGCGATTTTGCCTTTGCGCAAAAGTACGGTTTACCGATTCGTGAGGTCATTTCGTCGACGGGACAGGCCTCACCACAGGGGCTGACAGAGGCCTATGTGCAACCGGGCCAGATGATCAATTCGGGCCCTTTCAACGGCACCGACAGTTCGGAGGGCATCAGCAAGGTCATCGCCTATCTTGAGGAGAACGGCTGGGGCGGCCGCAAGGTGAATTACAAGCTGCGGGACTGGCTCATATCCCGCCAGCGCTACTGGGGGGCGCCGATTCCGATCATCTACTGCGATGAGTGCGGAGAGGTGCCGGTTCCGGAAAGCGACCTGCCGGTTCTTTTGCCCGAAGATGTTGTTTTTACAGGAAAAGGCGAATCGCCGCTGTCCACTTCGCCCACTTTTGTCACCGCAGCCTGCCCCAAGTGCGGCCGGAAGGCCCGGCGTGAGAACGATACCATGGACACCTTTGTCTGTTCATCGTGGTATTTCCTGCGCTTTCTGACCCCGCAGCTGTCGTCCGCCCCCTTTGACCGCGACCTTGCGAACGCCTGGCTGCCGGTGGATCAGTATGTCGGCGGCGCTGAACACGCGGTAATGCATCTGCTCTATGCCCGCTTCGTCACCAAGGCACTGCATGACATGGGCTGCATCGATTTTGATGAACCCTTTAAAAAGCTGGTGCACCAGGGCATCATCACGGCGCGGGGCGCCAAGATGAGCAAGAGCAGGGGAAATGTGGTCAATCCGGACCGGTTCGTCGAGAAATATGGTTCCGACACTTTTCGCATGTACATGATGTTCATGGGCGGCTACGAGGAGGGTGGAGACTGGAGCGACGAGGGGATCGTCGGAATTCACCGCTTTCTCAAGCGGGTCTGGCGCCTGGTGCAGCAGACCACGGAGAACGCTCCTGCGGGTGCAGAAGATCCGCGTTTCAACCGCGTCCTGCAGCAGATGCATTATGCCCTTAAAAACAGTACAGCCGATCTTGAGCGTTTTCACTTTAACACTGCGATCAGCAGGCAGATGGAGCTGTTAAATGAAGTATCACTTTATATGCAGGATGTACAACCGTCCAATCAGGACCAACGTCTTGCCGGTGAGGTGATTCCCAATCTGTTGTTAATGCTGGCACCGTTTGCGCCGCACTTTGCCGAGGAGCTTTGGGGGCAGCTCGGCCGGCCTTACAGCATCTTTAACCAGCGCTGGCCGGCCTGGGATGAGCGCTGGCTGGTGCAGCAGCGGGTGCAGTTGGCAGTGCAGATCAACGGCAAGGTGCGCGGCCAGATCGAAATCGACGCCGAGTGCAGCGATGAAGCCGTGATTGCGGCCGCCATGGAAGAGGAGAAGATCGCCGGTTATCTGGCGGGCAAAACGGTGATAAAATCCTTTGTCATTCAGAAACGGCTGGTCAGCCTGGTGGTCAAATAGGCACGGTTTTCGCCAGTTCAGATGATAAAAAAAGCCGGACAGGAGATTCTGCCCGGCTTTTTTTGATCCAAGATGGTGCGGAATTGTTATGATGATATCACTAGTAGGTGTACAATTGGGCTGCCGGCAGCATTGAAGGAGGACAGTGCTTTGGAGACGGAGATCAGATAAGGGAGGGTTGACCGGACAAAATTCAGGCGCCTGCATCACTATGTTAACATAACTAATATTATGCACAATTAATTGTGCTGAAGCCACGACCAATCAGCCGGATAGCGCCTGCATCTCCCGCCGAGCCCGCTCCTTCAACGGCGTCTCCACTTTGCTCCACAAGATCTCTTCCAGATTCTGACGCGCTGATTCAAGTTCGCCTGTGCTTCTCAATGCCTGCGCATAATAAAACCTGGCGTGCAAATTGTTAGGATTGGCCTTGACCGCGTCCGCAAGATAACGCAACCCTTCCTGCGCCTTGCCCGTCACCAGCAGGCTCTTGCCCGCCAGCGTCAGCGTCACACTGTCCTGTTTTCCAAGGTCGATCGCCTTGAGCGCATATTGCCCGGCTTCTCCGTCGCGTTCGCAGGCATCGAAAATAATCCCCGCCTGCTTGTACAAAGAAGGTTTACTGGGAGCGTATTTGATGGCATTGCGGATCGCCTCCATAGCCGCATCGCCCTGGCCGAGCCGGATCTGGCAGGACGCCAGCGAGGCCCAGATATCGGCTTCACCCGTTCGCTGTGCCAGATAGCGCTGGTAAAAGGCGACTGCGCTCATATAATCACCCGCAATGTAAGCCTTGAACCCCTCCGCACAGATACCCTCAAAGTTCTCATCGCTGACCGCAGCACCGCTGTTCCCGGCCGGGATCTCAGGGGTGACCATGCGCAGGGATTTGCGCGCAATCTCGGCGAATTTTCCGTCAGGATCCAGCTTGAGCACCGCCTTGAAGCATCTGCCGGCGTTATCCATGTCCCCCTGCGCCATGTAGACCTTGCCGAGACCCAGATAGGATCTTACCTCCTTGGGTGACACGGCGATCGATTTTTCAAAGGCGCGTATGGCCTCGCTGTAATTTTTCTGTATGCTGTAGACTGCGCCCAGATTGACCAGGGCCATGACGTTGGCCGGCTGAAGAACGAGTCCCTCTTTAAGGAAACGTTCGGATTGGGCGAACTGGCGCATCTTGCTGTAAAGGCTGCCGAGGACGAAATAGGCGCGTGAATAAATTGGGCATAACCTAACTGTTTCTATGCATTTATCGAGTCCCTTAGTGTACTCTTTGGACTCGAAATAGACCAGCCCCATATTGTAATGCAGATCGGGATCGCGGGGGCTCCATTCGATAGCCTTGCGCCAAAGCGCCAGGGCGGCCTCAAAGGATTTCTGCCGCGCCTTGTCGAGGGCATCGCGATTGAGCTTGTCCGCTTCGGGTGCGGGAGGTTTTACAGCCCAGGTGATCTTGAGGTCGCGATTATACCAGGAGAGTTCGAGACGGTCACCTCCCCCCCGATATCTCTCTTCGAGACGTGAGAGGAGCATGCGTTTATCGGCCTCCGCACCGGAATCTAGATCCGGATAGAGCCGGTTCAGTTCGGCGGCGGCGATGGTCACGGAGATGGTTTTTAGCGCGTCTAACGGTGCTTGGTTGTCTGTCATGGCTGCACGATCGCTCGGTTTTCACACGCCTGCAGCTGGCCGCGGTGGTCCGGGCACAGCAACATTTGATGGATATTACAAAAAAATAACAATAAAATCAATAAAAAAGGCGGCTTTGATCAGCCGCCTTTTTTGTGCGCCAGGCGGGAATCGAACCCACAACCTTTAGCTCCGGAGGCTAACGCTCTATCCAATTGAGCTACTGGCGCATGAGGAACTTGTTTATCAGGGAACATTTACCCGGCTGATCTTGAGCGCGCGCCCGTTCTGGGGATCGACTTCGATCAGTGCGCCATTGAGTCGTATATTGGCGCTGGCAATCCGGTATTTTTCCGGTAAAATGGTTGTGAACCGCTTGATAGCCACCTGGGCGTCCATGCCGATGACTGAATCGTGCGGGCCGGTCATGCCCACATCGGTTATAAAAGCTGTGCCTCTGGGCATGATCCGTTCATCGGCGGTTTGGACGTGGGTGTGGGTGCCGATGACCGCGCTGACCGAACCATCAAGATACCAGGCCAACGCTGCTTTCTCCGCGGTGGCCTCGGCGTGGAAATCGATCAGGATGATGGACGCTTTCTCGCGCAGTCGCATCACCTCTTCATGTCCGGTCCTGAAAGGGCAGTCGATCGGATACATAAAAGTCCTGCCCTGCAGGTTAAGGACCGCAACCGGGATCTGGCGCGCGGACATGGCGATAACCGAGCCATGGCCCGGGGCCTGCGGCGGGTAATTCAGCGGCCGCAGCACTTTCTGGCTGTTGTCGAGATAGACGCGGAACTGCGCATTTCCCCAGGTGTGGTTGCCGCCGGTGATCACATCCACGCCCAATGAGAATAGCTGCCGCGCCAGGGCCTCGGTGAGTCCGTTGCCTCCGTCCGCATTCTCGCCGTTGGCGATGCAGAAATCAACATTGTGACTCTTCTTGAGGCCCGGCAGCAGACCGGCGAGGGCATCCATTCCCGGTTTGCCGACGATGTCGGCGATAAAAAGTATATTAAAGGACTTTGTGCTCACTTGTGGCCTTAATATACGCCGTTTCCGGCAAATTCACAAGCATTTTGTTCCTACTTGGCGTAATCGATGGCGCGGTACTCGCGGATCACGGTCACCTTGATCTGGCCGGGATACTCCATGTCGTTCTGGATTTTCTCGGCGATGTCGGTCGCCAGCTGTTCGGACATGGCGTCATCGATCTTGTCGTGCTCGACCATGACGCGGATTTCGCGTCCGGCCTGTATGGCATAAGCCTTGCCGACGCCGGCGAAGGATTTGGCCAGCCCTTCGAGGCCGTCGAGGCGCTTGATGTAGGTCTCGAGAGTCTCACGGCGCGCCCCGGGTCGGGAGCCGCTGACGGCATCGGCCGCCTGGACCAGAACCGAGATTGGTGAGATGATTTCGACGTCTTCGTGATGCGCTGCGATGGCGTTCTGGACGATGGGTCCTTCACCATACTTTTTGGCGATCTCGAGGCCGATCTGGGTATGGGTGCCGTCGGTATAGCGGTCGATTGCCTTGCCGATATCGTGGAGCAGACCGGCGCGCTTGGCCAGGTTCCCGTCCAGCCCCAGGGTGGCGGCCATCAGGCCGGTCAGATAGGAAACCTCGATGGCATGCTGGAGGACATTCTGGCCATAGCTGGTGCGGTAGTTGAGCTTGCCGAGCAGCTTCACCAGTTCGATGTGCATGCTGGCGATGCCGCATTCCATAAGAGCCTTTTCGCCCTCCTCGACCAGTTTTTCCTCCATCTCCAGTTTGGTCTTTTCGACTACCTCTTCGATGCGCGTGGGGTGAATGCGGCCGTCGATAACCAGCCGCTCAAGGGAGATGCGCGCCACTTCACGGCGGAAAGGATCAAAGCCGGAAAGGACGACCGCCTCGGGCGTATCATCCACGATCACCTCGACGCCGGTGGCGCTTTCGAATGAGCGGATGTTGCGCCCCTCACGGCCGATGATGCGCCCTTTCATCTCGTCGCTGGGGAGATTGACGACCGAGACGGTGGTTTCGGTGGAGTGGTTGGCGGCGGTGCGCTGGATCGCCTGAATGATGATCTCCTTGGCCTCGCGATTGGCCTGCTGGCGGGCGCGATCCTTGATCTCCTTGACCGACTGCGCGGCCTCCTGTTTGGCTTTTTCGACGAGGTTCTGCATCAGGATGCGCTTGGCCTCCTCGTTGGAGATCCCGCTAACCTTCTCGAGACGCCGATTCTGCTCCTCCATCAAATCATCGAGCTCTCCCTCCCGCTTCTGGACGCGCTCCTCCCTCCCCTTCAGATTGCTTTCGGACTCATCCAGCTCTTTTTCCCTGGTAGTGAGCAGATCATGGCGCCGGTCGAGGTTCAGTTCGCGCGCAGTGAGCTTGTTTTCCGTCTTTTGCAAATCGCTGCGGCGCAGCTTGATCTCATTTTCAAGGTTCTGACGTAGCTTGAATATCTCATCCTTGGCTTCGAGCGTTTTCTCTTTCTTGAGATTATCGGCCTCTTTTTGGGCGTCGAGGAGAATTTTTTCCGCTGTTTTTTCTGCGTCGGTCACCTTGCCCCGGCCGATATGGCGGGAAATCATCCAGCCGGCCACCAAGCCCACCACCGCACTGGCAATGTCTGTGAAAATAAGCAAATAAGTATTCATTTACCCTCCGGAACGAAAAAACCCAGGGTTGTCAAGAATCCATTTTATGGTAAATTAGACGGGAAACTCCCGTGGCGCACCTTCAGCAGGAAGCAGTGCTCCATCCGCGGAATTTCCAACTGGACTCTTGACAGCTGGGTTTTAGAAAAAAACCAAATGAATGTATCCGGCCCCGCAAAGGGCAGGACAGCTCAAACGCCTTTCTTGCCTTCCTCCATGAGTTCCTGGATATCGATGTCAAACTGATGGGTCAGCAATCTGACCCGATCCTCAAATGAAGTGAGCTTCTTTTTGGATAATTCCCGCTGCTGCAGCAGCTCATCGGCGATGTTCAGGGCAGCCAGAATGGCGATCTGGTGCAGGGGACGATTGGGCTTGGCCGTCTGAACTTCGTGCATCTTTTGATCGACATATTCGGCGATGCGCTGCACATACTCCACATTGGCGCTAACTTTGAGCGGATAATCCGTTCCAAAAATATTGACTCTGAGGATGTTTTTCTCATCAATCATGAAAGTAGGCCTGAATAGGCTCATCAAGCAGCTCAAGTCGCGTTGGAAACTCCGACTGTAACTTAGCGATTTTCAAAAGATTTCAACTCATCGAGCTTGAGCAGCATGTTCTGTACACGCTCGCGCAGGCGATCTTCGGTCTCCCGATACTTGATCAGCATCTCCTGCTCGGCGCGGCTGTTCTGTTCGTTGAATTGCTGACGCGCCTGGTCGAGCTCAAGACCCTGCTCGGCAAGACGTGTCTTCAAATCGCTGTTCTCCTGCTCTAACAACAAATTCTTCTTCTGCATTTCCGAAATTAGTCCGAGCGCATACTGGATGCGCTCTTCCAGAATATCCAAAATGTTTTTATCCACTTGAACCTCGTCCTAACGCGGCCGTAATACCGCTCCAAATTGCACGGATAGTTGTTTGAGGATATCGGCAACATCGCGCTCGACCTCCTCTACACCTAATGTACGCTCTTTAGAACAAAAATTCAATGAAAAAGCGACACTTTTTTTACCCTGCGGTACCTGCTCGCCCTGATAATAATCGAACAGATGGACACTTACGAGGTGCTCTCCACCCGCTTTGCGAATGGCCGCCACTACCTCTCCGACCGGCGTGTCGACATCGAGAAGGAGCGCGATATCAAAGGGCACGAGCGGGAATTTGGGAATCGCCTCAAAACGGCGTTTCGCCTGCCGATGCTTGTAAACCAGATCGAAATCAAGTAAAAAGCCGAAAACATCAGGCGTCTTGATTTTGAAAGACTGGACCAGTTCTTCATCGAGCCGGCCGAAGCTGCCGAGAAACGTTTTCTCCAGATAGAGGCCGGCGCTCTCCTGCCCCCAAAATGAACCAGGTGCCGTACCCAGGGTGATCTCTTTCAACCCCAGCGTATCGAGAAGAGCGAGTACGATCCCTTTAATATCATAGAAATCGAACCGGCGCGGCCGTGCGTACCACGTGGGCAGCCCGGTCTCCCCAACCAGCAGCGAAGCGATTTGTTTGGTCTCTACGATAGCCCCCTGGCGTCTCCATGCGGCGCTGCCAGTCTCAAATAAACGCAGATTGGGCATCTGCCGGTTGCGATTGTAGGCGGCATTGTGAAGCAGCGAGATGAGCAGATTGGTGCGAAAAACCGACCACTCCGTGCTGAGCGGGTTGAGCAGTTCCACCAGCGCACAGCCCTCCGGCAAAAAGGGCGCTGCAGCCTGTGGCGATACCATGCTGAGAGAAAGCGTCTCGCGCAGGCCGTAGCCGGCCAGGAGTTGACGCACCTGGTCGTGAAAGGTGACGCGGGGATTGGGCTCCTGGGACTGGTCGAGAAGCACCGTGCGGGCGAAGGGGATCCGGTCAAATCCGTATACGCGCGCGATCTCCTCGATGAGATCCACCGGCCGGGTGAGGTCTGGCCTGAAAGTCGGAATGGTACAGGAAAAACTGCCCGGCTTCTCCTCGACGCAGCCGATCTCCAGGCTGGTCAGGATGCTCACGATCTCCGCGGCGGAGAGCTCCGCGCCGATCAGGCGACTGATATGATCCAGGGAAAGAGTGATCACCGCAGGGGCGATCGCTGAAGGGTAGACATCCACGGCCTGCCCGACCACAGTGGCGCCGGCCAGTTCCTGCATGAGGAGGGCGGCCCGGTCGAGGGCATAAAGGGTTCCGTTGGGGTTGGCTCCGCGTTCGAAACGTTTGGAGGATTCGGTCGATATCGCCAGCCGTTTGCTCGATCTGCGGATACCGGTGGGTTCGAAATAGGCGCTCTCGAGAAAGAGGGTGCGTGTCTCCACCTCAACCTCAGAATTCAGGCCGCCCATGATACCCGCCAACGCGACCGGCCGGGTGCCATCGCAGATGAGACAGGTGTCGGCTTCGAGTAGATGTTCTTTTCCGTCCAGGGTGGTGAAATGTTCGCCAGCTATGGCACCGCGCACAATGATTTGCTGGCCTTCGATGCGGGCGGCATCGAAAGCGTGCAGGGGATGCCCGTTTTCGAGCATGCTGTAGTTGGTGATATCGACGATATTGTTGATCGCGCGCATGCCGGCGTGGTGCAGCCGGTAGGCCAACCAGAAAGGAGAGGGTGCGATGTGGACAGTTTCGAGATAGCGTCCGGAATAGCGCGGGCACAAAGCGGGAGTTTTAATGGTGACGGCGATTTTGGGCGCCGCGCCGTCGGCCGCTGCATCGATCCTGGCCGCAGGGATACGCAGGGGAGCACGCGTCGCCGCAGCGATCTCCCGCGCCAGCCCGATCACACTGAGACAATCGGGACGATTCGGCGTGATGAATACGTCGATGACATAATCGGTCTCACCCAGCCACTCAGCCAGATCCTGCCCGGGCCTGGCGTTCTCATCGAGGAGCATCAGCCCCTCACTGCGCTCGGTCAATCCCAGTTCCGCTTCGGAACAAAGCATCCCGCTGCTGGCGATGCCACGGATTTCACGCAGTTCGACAGTCATTCCTTCGCCAAGGCGGGCTCCCGGCAGGGCCAGGGGAACGAGCAGGCCTGCGCGGGCATTGGGAGCACCACAGACAACACTCAGCGTCTCTCCCCTGCCGGCATCCACCCGGCAGATTTGCAGTTTGTCAGCTCCGGGATGCGAAGCACATTCAAGAATCCGGCCGACGACGATGCCGCTGAAAGGACGCGCCACCTCCTCGATCGATTCAACCTCCAGACCCGACATGGTCAGGGTATGGGCCAATTCCTGCACGGAAAGGGAGATATCGACATATTCCTTGAGCCAGCTGAGGGTAACTTTCACTTTTCCGGTCCGGATATATTAGAATTGTTCGAGAAAACGCAGATCATTATCGAAGAGAATGCGGATATCATTGATCTGATATTTCAGCAGGGTGATGCGCTCCACCCCCATGCCAAAGGCATAGCCGCTGTAGAGATCGGGATCATAATCGACGAAACCGAAGACGGCTGGATCGACCATACCGGCTCCGGAGATTTCGAGCCATCCGCTCTGTTTGCAGAAACGGCAGCCCTTGCCCTTGCAGAAAATGCAGGAAAAGTCATATTCAGCGCTCGGTTCGGTGAAGGGGAAAAAGCTGGGCCGGAACCGGACGCGAACCTGTTTGTCATCGAAAATCTTTTGGGCGAAAGCGAGCACGATGCCTTTAAGGTCAGCAAAAGAGATGCCGCGGTCGACGACCAGTCCCTCGACCTGGTGAAAGGTTGGAGAATGGGTGGCATCCGGGGTATCTTTTCTGAAGCAGCGGCCGGGTGCGATCATGCGTACAGGCGGTTTTTGCGCTTCCATTGTGCGGATTTGCACCGGAGAGGTATGGGTCCTGAGCACAAAGCCGCCATCAAGATAAAAGGAATCCTGCATGTCGCGCGAGGGGTGATACTCGGGGATATTGAGGGCCGTAAAGTTGTAGTATTCGCTTTCGATTTCCGGCCCCTCCTCAATACGAAAGCCCATGCCGGAGAAGATCTGCTTTATTTCATCCATAACTTGAAGCATCGGATGGAAGCCGCCGACAGATGGATATTTGGCCGGTAGGGTAGGATCGAACAGGGAAATCGCCTTGGGGCGGCGTTGGAAAGAGCGGCCGGCGTCCTCGCTTTTGGACTGCAGCTTTTCTTTCAGGCGGTTCAACTCCGCCCCCAGGTTCGGACGTTCATCTGCCTCCACCCTGCCGAGGAGGGCGAAGAGGGCTTGCAGTTTGCCTTTGCGGCCCAGGAATTCCACCTTGAGTTTGTCCAGTTCTGCTGGTGTTCCAGCCTCTGGCAAACGTTGATCAAATTCCTTTTCGAGGGCGGCGAGCTCCTGCGTCAGAAGGGACAGATTTTCACTCATTTTTATCAGGCCTTGACAGCGTTGACCAGTTGTTCAAAAGCCTGCAAATCATGGACAGCCAGTTCAGCGAGCATTTTGCGGTTGATATCGATCTCTTTCTGTTTGAGCCCGTTGATCAGGGAGGAGTAATTCATCCCGAACATGCGGGCGGCAGCGTTGATACGAACAATCCACAAACTACGAAACTCGCGTCTTCTGGCCCTACGGTCACGGTAATTGTAGGTCATGCCCTTCTCTACCGTTTCGCGGGCGGAACGGTAGAGGCTGTTTTTGCCGCCGTAAAAGCCCTTGGCGGCCTTCAAGTATTTATTTCGACGGTGACGCGTGACGACCGGCGAATGTGATCTTGGCATACTACCTCCAACAGGAACAGTTCAGGATGATGGTTTAGGCGCTCAACATGCGCTTGATCCTGGGCGTATCCGCGGGGGTGACGATTGCGGGCTGGCGCAGGCTGCGTTTGCGTTTTTGCGACTTTTTGGTCAGGATGTGGCGTGCATAGTTTTTATTGCGCCGCACCTTGCCCGTTCCCGTGAGGCTAAAGCGCTTCTTAGCAGCACGGTTGCTTTTCATTTTGGGCATAAATGCTCACCTCATTTGGTTGTTTTGGCTGTTTACTTCTTGACGAAAAAGACCACCAGCTGGCCGCCTTCCATCACGGGGTCTTTTTCTGTTTTGGCAATATCCTGCAGCCCTTCGATAAAGCGCTCCAGAATTTTTCGGCCAAACTCCTGATGAATCATTTCGCGTCCTTTGAACTGTACGGAAGCGCGGACGCGGTCTCCTTCGAGGAGAAATTTGCGCGCGTGCTTCATCTTGAATTCAAAGTCGTGCTCTTCAATCTTCGGCCGCATACGGATCTCTTTGGTGGAGATGACGTGCTGTTTCTTGCGCGTCTCTTTCTCCTTTTTGGAAAGTTCGTATTTGAACTTGCCGAAATCCATGATCTTGCAGACCGGCGGGGCAGCATTGGGCGACACCTCAACCAGATCCAGTCCTGCGATCTCCGCCCTCCGCAGCGCATCGCTGCGACTTACAACACCTACCTGTTCGCCTTTTTCGTCGACCAGGCGGACGGAAGGAGCATCGATCAGCTCATTGACGCGAGTGAGTTTTTTCTTAATAGCCTGTCCTCCTCTAATGATTCTACGCTTTGGCGAGAACTTTTTCCTGAATTTCCGAAATCACAGCCGGGATTTCAGCCAATCCGCAATCCCCTTCGCGATGTTTACGGACGGAGACCTGGTTTTGTTCCGCTTCTTTTTGTCCGACGATCAGCATCACGGGGATTTTCTGGGTTTCTGCTTCGCGTATTTTATAACCAACCTTTTCGCTGCGATCATCCAGTTCGGCGCGGATGCCGGCGGCGATGAGTTGATCCATGATCTTTCTGGCATAGTCGTGCTGGTTCTCTGTGATCGGCAGCACCCGCACCTGAGTCGGAGCCAGCCAGAGCGGGAAAGCGCCGGCATAGTGCTCGATCATCACGCCGAAGAAGCGTTCGAGCGAGCCGAGCAGGGCGCGATGGATCATGATCGGGCGGTGTTCCTTGCCATCCTGACCGACGTAGGTGAGGTCGAAGCGTTCGGGCTCATTAAAATCGACCTGGATCGTGCTGCACTGCCAGGTGCGGCCGATGGAGTCTCTGATCTTGATATCGATCTTGGGGCCGTAAAAGACCCCTTCGCCCGGATCGATCTGGTAGTTGAGGGCCGCCTTCTCCAGTCCGGCGCGCAGGGCGTCGGTGGCGCGCTCCCAGTTCTCGGGAGTGCCGACATAATGCTCGGGCCGGGTGGAGAGATAGATCTCGAACTCGGAAAAGCCGAAAGAGCGCAGGATGAAAAGAGTGAATTCGAGCAGCATGTCGATTTCGGCGTCGAGCTGATCTGGACGGCAAAAGTGGTGCGCATCATCCTGGGTGAAGCCGCGCACGCGCATCAGTCCGTGCAGAACACCCGAGCGCTCGTAGCGATAGACCGTGCCCAGCTCCGCCCAGCGGATGGGCAGGTCGCGGTAGCTGCGCGTCTGACTGCGGAAGATCTGGAGATGGAACGGGCAGTTCATCGGCTTGATCTGGTAGAGCTGCTCGTCCACCTCGGTCGGGGAGTACATATTCTCCTTGAAAAAACCGAGATGGCCGCTCGTATTCCAGAGATCGAGGCGCGCGATGTGGGGGGTATAGACGAACTCGTAACCGTTCTTGAGGTGCTCCTGGCGCCAGAACTCTTCCACTTTGTAGCGGATGAAGCCGCCCTTGGGGTGCCAGAGGATCAGCCCCGGCCCGATCTCATCGTTGATGCTGTAGAGATCCAGTTCGCGGCCGAGACGGCGGTGATCACGCTTCTTGGCCTCCTCGATGCGGAGCAGATAGTCGTCGAGCTGTGATTTTTTCGGGTAGGCTACGCCATAGATGCGCTGCAGCATTGGATTCTTTTCATCCCCGAGCCAGTAGGCGCCAGCCACGCTCAAAAGCTTGAAATAGCGCACATGGCCGGTGGAAGGCAGATGCGGTCCCCTGCACAGGTCAATGAAATCGCCGTCACGGTAGATGCTGGGCGGCTCGCCGAGGCGTTCGATCTGCTGAAGCTTGTAACCCTCCTTGAGCTCGCGGAAAAGGCGCAGGGCCTCGTCCTTGTCCATCTCCTCGCGGACAAAGGGATGGTCGGCCTTGACGATTTCAGCCATCTTTTCCTCGATGCGCTGCAGATCTTCGGGGGTAAAGCTGCTTTTAACATCGATATCGTAGTAAAAGCCTTCCTCGACCGGGGGACCGAAGGCGAACTGGGCCTCCGGGTAGAGTTGTTTTACTGCATGGGCCATGATATGGGCGGCACTATGCCAAAAGACATCCATCCCCTCGGGCGAATCGGCGGTCAGAAAAAGAATGCGGCCGCTCCTGGTCAGGGGGCGGGAGAGATCGAGTACTTCAGCGTCGAGTTTGGCTGCGATCGCCTCACGAGCGATCCTGCCGCCCAGTTCGGCGACCAGTTCGCTCGACTTGATGCCTTCAGGGTACTCCCTGGACCGTCCGTCGGGAAATGTCAAAGTGATCATGGCCAATCGGTGACCCTTTCCAAAAAGTGCTCTCCCTAAACAAGAAACCGCCCATGGTAGGCGGCATCGTTGCGAGGAGGTAATGGCGCTTGTAACTCGAAAGTGGGCGGTACTGGATTTGAACCAGTGACCCCTTGCATGTCAAGCAA
>ENA-UOWO01002889-UOWO01002889.1-activated-sludge-metagenome-genome-assembly--contig:-NODE-2889-length-20632-cov-5.685863_pt1 | contig 20632 bp, 14 predicted proteins | sample MGYA00238148_ERZ761564 | MGnify/ENA primary metagenome ERZ761564 (study PRJEB28885, sample SAMN05720194) | activated sludge metagenome | isolation source: Anaerobic digester | place: USA... | reverse complement strand
ATATTTCTTGAGACTTTCCTGCGAAGAAGGACTTATTACTAAAAAGTTTATAAAAACTTCATAGGTCCTCAGCTCACAAGAGCGACCCGTCAAAAAAAGACGGGTTTTTTATTTGTAAGACCTCAGATAAGGCTTTTTATAGATAAGGCTCTCTGTCAAAACAATTATGATTATGCTTTATTTCTATTATAAAATATGTTATAGTTTATTCAAATAAATTAACTTAATTTTATAATATTTTAGATAAATATAAAATAGATATTATAAAAGACAAAAGAATGGTTATGAATGACAATAAAAAATATGTAAAAGAAATAACAAATATTGAGGATGACTTTGCTCAATGGTATACAGATATTGTTATAAAAGCAGATTTAGCAGATTATACAGACGTTAAGGGGTTTATGGCTATTAAACCCTATGGTTTTGCTATTTGGGAAAATATCCAAAAATATGTAGACAGAGAATTTAAAAGAGTGGGGGTAAAAAATTTGTATCTTCCATTACTTATTCCAGAAGATTTATTAAACAAAGAAAAAGACCATATTGAAGGTTTTGCACCAGAAGTTGCGTGGGTAACGCATGGAGGTAATCAGAAGCTCGAAAGTAGATTTTGTATCAGGCCTACTTCCGAAACAATGTTTTCAAATTTATATGCGAAATGGGTAGAATCTTGGAGAGACTTACCTATGGTTTACAACCAATGGTGCAGTGTTGTTAGGTGGGAGAAAGAAACAAAACCATTTTTAAGAACTAGAGAATTTCTTTGGCAAGAAGGACACACAGTTCATGAAACCGCGAAAGAGGCGCAAGATTTAACTTTAAAAATGCTAAATATATATAAAAAACTTATTGAAACAAAATTAGCCATTCCTGTTTTGCAAGGAGAGAAGAGTCCAACAGAAAAGTTTGCTGGAGCTGAAAATACTTATACGGTAGAAACATTGATGCATGATGGCAAGGCCCTGCAAGCAGGAACTAGCCATTATTTTGGACAAAATTTTAGTAAACCATTTAAAATTAAATTTATAAATAAAAGTGAAAAAGAAGAATATGCCTATCAAACTTCATGGGGTATTAGCACTAGATTAATCGGAGCTATCATTATGGCTCATGGCGATAATCGTGGATTAAAGTTGCCACCAGAGATTGCCCCTATTCAAGCTATAATTGTTCCGATTTCCTTATCAAACGAGGATGTTATAAGCAAGGCCAAGGAATTATTTGATGTTTTAGATAAAAATTTTAGAGTTGAGATTGATAAAAGAGATAATTATAGCCCCGGATACAAGTTTAATGACTGGGAAATGAAGGGTGTTCCAGTTAGAATAGAAATTGGACCTAAAGATATCTTAGAAAATCAATGTATGGCGGTAGAGAGAGATACGGGCGATAAAACAGCTATTAATCTTGACAATATTGAAGATGAATTAAGAAAAATTTTAAGTAATATTCAGAAAAGAATGTTTGATTCTTGCAAAAAGAATAAGGAAAACAGAACTTCTTCGGTTGATAATTTGGACGAGTTTGCAGAGAAGATTAATAAGAATCAAGGATATATTAAAGCTATGTGGTGTGGCGATAAAAAATGTGAGACTGAAATAAGGGACAAAACAGGGGCTAAGTCTAGGTGTGTTCCTTTTAAACAAGAAAAAATTTCTGATAAATGTGTTGTTTGTGGCAAGAAAGCAAAACATTTAGTTTTTTGGGGTAGACAATATTAATTTTTTAAATTAACTTTATAATATAAAAATACTATTTTGGGCTAGATTTACATTAATAACTTGCTTTTAGTTGAGGTATTTTCTTATATTCTTACTGGGATATACTTTAAAGGTATTTTGCAGTTTAATTATAGATAGCATACAAATGAGTAAAAGTGAGCTTGATTAGAAAAAGAGTAATTCTGGTCAATCATTAATAAGCACAAAAATACTTTAAAAATATAGAATTTTATGTTATATATTTTATGTAATTGATGCAGTAAATATTACTGAAAGTGAAATATCATGTCAATTGGCAAAAAACTTCAGCATTCCTATTAAATTATTAATTTTACTTTTAAAAGATTAAGACTAAAATAATTTTTTTAGTTATGTTTTTAAAGGGAAAAACTCTTAATGATCTTATTGACTGGCCATATCTTTTGCCTAAAAGTCGGTGATGGCTTTATTATTTTTGGGGAGTATTTTTTTGGATGATTTTATATTAGAGCTTTTGCCAAGCGATATTTTTTTTTCATTATTAGGGTCTGTTATTATTGTAATAAACTATGTTTTTAAGCCAATTCCTTTATTTGTCAAAAGATTTTTTTTATTGTATAATATCAATATAAAGAAGAATTGTTTTTGTTTTTAAAAGCTTAGTATTATTTTTTATTTTTATGTCAGAAAATAATAAAGAAATTGAAGAAATAATAGATCAAAAAATAAAAAATAGGCTTGATTTGGATGTTAAAAAAGAGGTGGAAGAATTATTGCAAAAGGATTTTGCTGCTCAAAAGCTTTCTGCTAAGATAAAAAGGAATGTTTCGGATAATATTGGCCTAAGAAATGCTGATAATAGCTCTCCAAATGTAAAAGAAAATTATCGAAATAGTTTTTCTAATAAAAAAACTAATAATCAAGATTTTGAGAATCAAGATCAGAATGAGGAGGAGGCTGCTGCTGATCAATTAGAAAGAGACAAAAAAAAGTCATCATTAGATGGACAGAAAAAAGAGAATAAAATTCAGGACAAGAATAGAAAAGGACCAGAAATGGATTCCAGAACAACTCCGATTAGAGAGAACCCTACTAAAAAACCCGAGAGAGATGAGAATATAAAGAAAGAATCACTAGAAAGTTCTTTGGATAATTTAAATAAAAATAATAAGTCAGGTTCTAGTGAATCTAAAAAAGAAGCGCAATTAAGTGCTGATAAAAATAAAGATAAGAGCGCTAAAATTTCCTCTTCTTCTGGTGCTAGCAGTGAATCTATTTCTGGAATTGAAAAATTTACTACAGCAATAGATGAATTATTAAAAGCATCTTGGGAAAATCTAATAGATTCTTTTGGTTTGACCTTATTATATATTTATTTTCATTGGTTCATGCATCAATTATTTCCTAGATTCTTTTGCGACCTAGGAAAAGAATGGGTGCCAGCTGAAGTAAAGCAAGCTTCTCCTGATGCAGCCAAGGCCATGGGCAAAAAGATAGGATTAGTAGAGAAAGGTTTAGTTGGTTGGACTTGCTTAATTATATTAGTTTCACTTTTACAAACAACTATTATAATTTATTTGGTCTTGAATGCTTATAGCATAATTATTGATGCAGCCTGGTCTTGGGTAAAAGGTATTTTTGGTTAATTTAAATTATTTTTTCAAATATAAAAAAATGAAATCATTTTTTCTTAAACATAATAAAAAAATATTGTTAACGGCTTCAAGCTTGGTTTTGATTGCTGTTTTTTTTATTCCCTTTAAGGCTGTTTTGGCCGAAGGTGAAGTTGTCGCACAAATTCAATCGGCTATTTTGCAGGTTATTGGTTGGGTCATTACCCCAATAGTTAGTTTATTAGGTAAAATAGTTGTTTTATTGATGAATCTTTTAATTTGGGTAGCTCAATATAATAAATTTATAGAATCATCAGCTGTTACCTATGGTTGGATTGTGGTAAGAGATTTGTGTAACATGTTTTTTGTTTTGATATTATTGGTAATCGCTTTCGCTACAATTTTAAGAGTGGAAAGTTACAATTTAAAAACTTGGTTGCCAAAATTAGTTATCATGGCAATCCTGATAAATTTCTCCAAGATGATTTGTGGTGTCTTTATTGATTTTGCTCAAGTTATAATGCTTACATTTGTTAATGCTTTTAAAGATATTGCTGGAGCTAATATGACCGAGATGCTAGGCATCACAAAAATTTTAGACTTTGATCCAGCTGATTCTGGAGAAGCTGATTTAATGTCTGTTATTGGAGCTTTAATTTTAGCTCTTGTTATGATAATTGTTTCAGCTGTGGTTGTTATAATAATGTTATTTATGTTGGTAGTTAGGATGGTTATGATCTGGATATATGTAGTTCTATCGCCTCTAGCTTATTTATTAGCTTCGTTTCCTCAAGGTCAATCATATTCTCAGAAATGGTGGTCAGATTTTTCAAAAAATTTAATTATTGGACCAATCTTAGCCTTCTTTATTTGGTTATCTTTTGCTTCCTTGGGTGGAACAGCCGGAAGTGCTGAAATATCTGCGATGAAAAAAAACACCTTTTCTGATGCCGAAGAAGTTGGAAATGCTACTATAACTCAAGCAGGAAGTCCGGAACATATGTTAAAGTTCATAATTTCCATTGCCATGTTAATAGGTGGGGTTATGATTGCTCAAGAAATGGGTGGTGCGGCCGGAAAGGTTGCTGGCAAGGGTATGGCTAAATTACAAGCTATGGGCTCTGGGGCTATTAAATTAGGTAAAAGGGCTACTGGTATTGAGAGAGCTGAAAATGCTATTAAGGCTCGTCAGTCTATGAAAGAGACTAAGAGAAGTGAATTAGCACAACGTGATGCTGGGGCTCTGAACAAAGCTATTGGAAAAACTAAAAAAGCCGTTGCTTATGTTCCTAATAAGATTGGTCAGGGAATAGGAGAATTTGCTAAGGGTAGTAAAATGTTTGGCAATATATCTCAGAAAAATATAGATGAAACAAGAAAAGGCATAGAAAGGAATGAATCACAGAAAGTTCAGTTAGAAGATCTAAAAGTAAAGATTGAAGACGCTAAGTCTAGATCAGCTGAAATTCAACAGAAAAAAGGAGATGAATTAGATGCAGTTTATAATGATTCCACATTAAGTACTTCTGATATGCGGTTAAAAATTCAAGAAGTTCAAGATAAATATAAACCAGAAGAAGATATTCAAAAAGAAAGAGAAAATGAGTTAGTTTCGCAATATCAAAATATAACAGGAAGTACTGCTATCGATACTTTTGCTGGCGTCGATACTAATATTGAAGGAGATATCGATAATCTAGGAGAACAAATAGAAAAAGGTGGAGAGGCTTTGGCCGATAAGATGAAGAAGGTTAAAATCTTAGATAAAACTGTTTCTATTGTTGGAAATGTTGCTACTTTAGGTGGAAAAAATAAAGTTAAGCATGCTGGAGAAAAAGATTTAGATTTAGCTTCAAATCATAATAGCGGTCAGATTTCTAAATATAAGGATGGCATGAAAGAGGATACTGATGATGATGTTCGCAAAAAGATGAATGATTATTCCAAGCCGCTTAACAATCATGAGAGAATTGCTGCGGTCATGACCTTGATGGAGAGGGGAGAATTATCTTCAGATGAAGCTGCAATCAAAAGAGATGAAATTAAAAAATCTTATGGTAATGATAATAAGGTCATGAATCAATTAGATTCAGCTTTGGCTGGAAATTATCAAAATTTATCACAAAGTTTTGTAGATTTACGTGAGACAGCTGAACCACCAAAAGATAAAAACGGAGTTGTTAAAGCAGAAAAACCTGAGGAAAAAAGAGATCGTGAAGAAAAACATGAAAAGACAAAAGAAAGCTTGGCAAGAGGAGTTATTAGTGGAACAATAAAATTAGAAAATATCAATGACCAAGGGTCTCTAGATTTAATAATTCCAAAATTAGCTGACATTATGACAGCCGGAGGATTTAATTCTATTCATGATAAACAAACTGCTAGTCAAAAAAATAAAATAGAGATTGCCTTGAAAAATGCTCCAAGTACTCCGGAATATGTAAACGCTAGAATTAAATTGGCCGGAATTAAGAAAAATTTAGATCCATTAGGCAATAATGCTGAGAAGGAACAATATTTATCTAAGATTGGAGAAAACCAAATGAAAGATTTAACTTCTTCAATTAAGGGGTTAGAAAGTTTAAAGAAATTTTTTGAAGAAACTGGAAAATTGGAAAGATTTAGAGGTTTAATTCGGGATAATAAAATGGATGAATTTAGAAGCGAGATGAATAGTATTACTCGCAATATGCAATTTAGTAGTGCCAATACAGTTCATACCGGTATGCTCGTTGCTATTTCTAATCGTCTCAAGTCTATGTAATAAATTCTGAAATTAAAATAACTTATAATTTATGGAAGACAAAAACATACAATTTTTACAGAAATTAGATTCTTTGCCAGAAGAAGTTAATCTTTATTTTTCTTCAAACTTAGACGAGAAAAATAATTTAGAAATATCTAAGGAATATAATATTGATATTTCTTCTTTGATAGATTTAGTCATTAATTTTTTTGTCTCTGATTTTAATTTAGATATTTTGTCCAAGGAAGCTGAAGGAAAAAATATTAATATGAATATTTTAAATAATTTTATTTGTGATTTTTTGGGAAAATTATTTTTGCCAGTGGGATCATTTTTATCTTGGGATGTAAAAAAGGAAATAGAAAGCAGAAAAGGAAAAATTGAAAAATATAAAACTTATGTTGATGAGTTTAATAATTTAATTGAAGATAAAAACTTAGAGGAGTTATCAGAATTGACTGAAAATTTTATGAAAGAGTTTGATGAGGCCGAAGAAGAGAGGGTGGTTTTAAATTTTTTAGAAAAAGATCTGTTGTCTGTTTTGTCGGATGATGATATTTCTGGCCCTCAAAAAATTAATGGATCTTTGATTTATTTGTTAATAAACAAAAAAGATTCATTGAACAAATTCATTAGAACTTTTTTAATTAATCAAGAACAGATATCTTCTCAGAGAATCTTGTTGGATGGTAAAGAACAGGATCCAACTATTGCCAATTGGATTAAACATTTTGTTAAAGAGAACGGCAGTGGCATTCCAGGAAACATTGCTTTAGCCAAATATTTGACTTCATCTCCTGATGTATTATCTCTTAAAGAGGATGAGAAAAAAATATTAAAAAAGGTTTTAAAGTTATATAAAAATTTAGTATTTTTCCCTGATTCCATGTCTAATATACCTAGGGATGATTGGGAGATAATTCCAGTAGATAGGGATTCTAACTTTGTTAATAAAAACATTGATGAAAAGAATACAGTAGTCCAGGATATTAAAAAAAGCATCAAGGACAATAAACCGGCTATAAAAAAAGAAGAAATTAAAGTTGAGAAAAAAGCTGAACTCAAGAATGAGGAAATTAAAATTAATGAGACTATAAAAGAAGCTGAGAATCCAGAAATAATAAAACTTCAAGAAATGTTAGCCAAATATCCAGAGGGTAGTTTAGAGAGAAGGGCTATTGAAAGTGAAATAAAAAAAATTAGCAATAAACAATCAAAATAATTATGTTTGATTATTTAGATAAATTTAATAATTTAGATCCCAAATTAAAATCAGCTGTTTCATCTCCGGTGATAGTTAGTCGTATTGATGAATTAGAAAAAAAATATCAGATAGATTTAGCTGCTTTAATTATGAGAGTAATGATTAAGGAAATTAATTTTAATAATTTACCTTTGATTTTGTTTACCGAATTTGGTCTGAATAAATCTGAAATTAGCGATTTGAGTGCTGAGCTGAAAGACAATGTTTTCTATCAAGTGTCTGATTATTTGGGAATAGATTTAAAACCTGAACCAGAAGAAATAATTAAACAAGACAATATAAAGAGCGAGGCACCGGAGAGAATTATTGACAATATAGACATTGAAAAAGCAGAAGACATAAAGTCTAATTTTGATTTCAGTAATAATGAAGAGCCAGTTGTTTCGGTTAATCAAAATATTCTAGAAAATTATCAAAAGAAAGATTATGATTATAAAATAAATAATTGGGTAGAAGATATTATCAAAATATTAAACTTGAAATTTGTTGACGAGAATAGAAGAAATAAATTTGTTTCTATTTTAGAAAAATATCTAAGAGGAGTTAAGAGTCGATATTCTGTTAGGGAAGTATTCACTGAAAATAAGGATAGCGGAGGCTTTGGTCTGGCCGATAAAATGGTTGATAATATTTTTATGATTGCCCAAAAGATTGGAGAAAAAGAAGAACAACAAATGAAAGATAATTTTAAGATTGAAGATGATGTTTTATCCAAGATTAATAAACTAGGGCATGGTAAGATATCCTCTAAGATTGAACCCTTAATGTTGCCGGCTGAAGATTTTTCTTACGAATTGCCTTCCCCTGACAGAGAAATAGACGAAAAATCTAGAGAATTACCAATGGTGATAGATCAAAAGAAGGATTTAGCAATAATTGAACAACCACTTGAAAAAAAACCAATTATAAAAGAAGAAGATATTAAAAAAATTGCCGAAGCCTTATCTGCTCCCAAAAAAGAGGTAATTACTCCTCAGAAAAATTCTAATATCTCTTTCAACAAAAATGGGAAAGTTCAGATGGTCGATGTTAAAAGAATTAAAATTACTGGGCCAATTGATGAGCTTAAATATATGGATTTAATTAATTTTCGTAGATTATCATCTGATCCAGCAGAGGCTTTTAAAAGAATTGCTCAGAAATTAAGAGTTTTGGAAGAAATTGATTATAGTAAAATGTTGGAAGGAATTAAGGCTTGGAGACAAAGCCCTGTTAATAAACTATATTTAAAAATATTTTTTAGAGCCAGTAATGAAGCCAGTAGCGTTGATCAAGTTATCGAGAATTTGAAATCAGCTGGAGAGGATTATTTAACCAAGGAAGAAATAGAGGCTTTAATTAAATTTAATAAAGGTTTAGTATTTTAGTACAATATGCAGCAATTTACAGTTCCACAATTTATTGATGTTGAGCCAAAGATAATTGGTCCAATTACTACTAGACAATTCTTGATTTTTTTGGCGGCAGCTTTGTTTATATTTGTTTGCTATAAAGCTCTAGATTTTACTGCTTTTGTGCTGGCCTCTGTTTTTATTTTAGCAGTCTCCGGCACTTTTGCCTTTTTAAAGATTAACGGGAGACCCTTTCATTTCTTTGTCTTGAGCTTGATTCAAACCATTAAGAGGCCCAATCTTAGAATTTGGAATCATAAAGCAATTAGTTTAGAAAAAAAAGAAGAAAGACAGGTTCAATATGAAAACGTTATAACTCCTGATAAATATTTTGCTAAAAATAAATTAGCGGAACTTTCTTTAATAGTTGATACTAAGGGAAAATATAAAGGAGAAGACAGCGATAAAATAGAAATAGATAATAATTTTTAATATATTAAATAACATGACAGAACAAAACAAAGGTAAAAAAAATAGCAGTGCGTCTACTCAGCAATATTTAGATATTTTGGAAATAAAAGACGATACCGTTGTTATGCGAGATGGGACTCTTAGGGCGGTTTTGGCTGTTTCTAGTATTAATTTTGCTCTAAAGAGTGAAGACGAACAAAATGCTATAATATCTTCTTATGTTAGTTTTTTAAATAATATTAGTACGCCTATCCAAATAGTTGTTCAATCTCGTGATTTAAATATTGATAATTATATTGAGTATTTAAAAACTAAAGAGAAAGAACAAACTAATAGACTTTTAAAGATTCAAACCGGAGAATATATTGAATATATAAAAGAATTGGTTTCTATGGGGAAAATTATGAATAAAAAATTTTTTGTAGTTATTCCTTATAGTCCTTTTTCCGATAAGCATAAAGGCTTCTTTTCTCAATTAACTGAAATTTTTAAACCAGCTACCGTTTTGAAATTAAAAGAGGCTAAGTTTTTGAAATATAAAGATAATTTGTCTCGTCGAGTAGATAGTATTTTTTCTGCCCTGTTATCTTTAGGAGTGGATGTTAAGCAACTTAATACCCAAGAATTAATTGAGTTATATTATAATTCATATAATCCCGAAACTTCTAAAAATCAGCCTTTAGTGGATATAGGTAAATTACAAGTAGAATAAATATTAAAATATAAAATATGATAGATTTAAAAAAACAAGAAGCATTTTCAGATCCCAAGAAGAAAAAGAAAGGCTTAATAGAAGAGGAGTTGCTAAGAGCTGGAATTAAGGACGAGGATGTTGAAATTACCAAAGAATTAATTGAAGAAGAGCAAGCTTTTCGTCGGGGTGTTTTGTCTGTTCGAGATTTGATTTCTCCAGCTAGTTTTAGAGTTGGTCCAACAAATCTTAATTTAGGGCAGAAATTTTTGCGAACTATTTTTGTTATTAGTTATCCTAGATATATTAGTGTTGGTTGGTTTGCTCCAATTATAAACCTGAACGAATATTTTGATGTTTCGATGTTTTTTTATCCAGTTAAGAGTGCTATTATTTTAAAACAATTAAAAAACAGGGTGGGTAATTTAGAGGCTCAAATAGTGGCCGATTCTGAAAAAGGAGCTCCACGTGATCCAATCCGAGAAACAGCTTTGAGAGATATTGAATATTTAAGAGACTCTTTAACTCAGGGAACAGAAAAATTTTTTCAATTTGCCTTATATGTGACTATTTATGCTGATAGTGTTGAACAGCTGGATCGTTTGTCTGATCAAGTGGAAGATATTTTTGGCTCTCGTTTAGTTTATTGCAAGAGAGGTTTTTATCAAACAGAGCAAGGTTTTAATTCTACTTTGCCGCTTGGTAACGATGAGCTTTATATCACCTTTAATATGAATTCTTCTCCGATCGCTTCTTCTTTTCCCTTTATTTCCAGTGAATTAACTAGCGATAAGGGTATCCTTTATGGAATCAATCGTCACAACAATAGCTTAATATTATTCGATAGATTTAGTTTGCAGAATGCTAATTCGGTTGTTTTTGCCACTTCTGGAGCGGGAAAAAGCTATTGTATTAAATTGGAAGTTTTGCGCTCTTTAATGATGGGAACTGATGTAATTATTATAGATCCTGAATATGAATATAAATATTTAGCTGAAGCTGTTGGTGGAACTTATGTTAATATTTCTTTATCTAGTGAGAGTAAAATTAATCCTTTTGATTTGCCTCGTTCTATTGGTGGTGAGGCTAAGCCCAAAGATATTATTAGAAGTGCTGTTATTACTTTAAAGGGCTTGGTCCGCTTAATGGTTGGAGAATTAAATCATGATGAAGATTCGGTGGTGGATAGAGCTTTATTAGAAACCTATGCTAAGAAAGATATTACGCCTGATTCTGATTTGTCTCAAATTGAACCTCCAACATTATCTGATTTACAACAAGTTTTAGAGGGCATGGAAGGTGGAAATGAGTTGTCTTTACGTTTAAAAAAATATACTGAAGGAACCTTCTCTGGTTTATTAAATAATTTTACTAATGTAGAAATGAATAACCAATTGGTCTGTTTTTCAGTTAGGGATCTAGAGGACGAGCTTCGACCAATTGCTATCTACACTATTGTTAATTATATTTGGAATGTAGTTCGCAGTGAAACTAAGAAAAGAGTTTTGGTTATCGACGAAGCTTGGTGGATGATGCAAAACGAAGATAGCGCTAAATTTATTTTTGCCTTAGTAAAGCGTTGTCGTAAATATTATTTGGGTGTTACTACTATTACTCAGGATGTTAATGACTTTTTAACTTCTCCTTATGGACAGGCTATTGTAACCAACTCTTCTTTGCAAATATTATTAAAACAGTCCCCGGCCTCGATTGACTTAGTCCAAAAGACTTTTATGCTGACAGAGGGAGAAAAATATTTATTATTAGAGTGTGGCGTTGGTGAGGGAATATTTTTTGCTGGTAATAAGCACGTAGCCATTAAAATAGTAGCTTCATATAGTGAAGATCAATTAATAACTTCCGACCCACGACAATTATTGGAAATAGAGGAAGCTAAAAAAGAATTTGCCCGTAGCATGGGAGAAGAGGAATAGAATATTTTAAAAATAAATATAAAAACAAATATAAAAATAAATTAAAAAAATATGATTAATTCTAGTAAGAGAAAAGTTGGTTATTTATTGATAGCCTTGGCTATTATCTTGTTAATTTTGTTTGTGGTTTTGTTTTTGTCACCAGATAAAAATCCCTTTAGAACGTTAATTGACAAGATTACCAACAAAACAGAAAAAATTGAGAAAACCCCCGAAGAAGAGTTTAATGAAATGATCCAACAAAAAAAAGACTCTATAGTATATACTTTTGACGAAGAAGCTGAGAATAATAGAGATTGGAGCCAGGATGATTTTAAACAATTATCTAGATCATTTGCTGAAAGATTTGGTTCTTATTCTAACCAATCTAATTATGGAAACATTGAAGATTTGGAAATCTTTATGAGTGCTAAGATGAAAAAATGGGCGCAAGAATATGTAGCTGATTTGAGGGCTAATACCCAATATTCTGGTAGTTTTTACGGAATAGTTACTAAGGCTTTAGTTGAGCCTGAGATTTCAGATTTTGCTTTAGATAGCGGACAGGTTGACGTTTTGGTGCCGACTCAGAGAGAAGAAAATTCCTCCGATGGAGAGCCTAGAGTCTTTAATCAGGATGTAAAAATAAGCTTTATAAAGGTTGGGGGAGAATGGTTAGTCGATTCAGCTATTTGGCAATAAAAATAAAAAATAAAACAAAAAATATGGCAAAAAACAAAACAACAAAAAAGCAGAAAAGAGATTATTTTGAGATTATTTTTATCCTGGTTTCAATTTTGCTGTTTTTATTATTATTAGTTTCTATTTATTGGTTTAGAAATTCTTTATTTAATGCTAAAGATCAGGTTGCCCTGGAATTATTGAATAATCAAGATAAAAATTCTATGAGTTCTCTAGAGGATCCCTTTGTTTCTACTAAGAGTTATAAGTTAGAAGGGTCTGGACCAATTATTCAATCGACTGACCCCGTTTTAGGAAGGCTAGAGGCTAAAATAAAAATATTCTATTGGTCAGATTTTGCTTGCTCATTTTGTTTTGAGCAGGAGAATGTTTTAAAAAAAGTTTATGATAAATTTAAGGATGATGTGTTAATAATAAGGAAGGATTATCCCGACACTAATTCTGTGGAGTCTTTTTCTTTTCAAGCTTCTCGGGCGGCTCGTTGTGCCAATAATCAAGGTAAATATTGGAATTATAATGAATTGCTTTATCAAAACAAAGATCAATTTGTTGAATCTAATAATCAATTATTCATTGATTTAGCCCAGAAAGCCAAACTAAACTTAGAAGATTTTAAATCCTGTTTACAAAATAAAGAAGTTGATCAAGACATTTTAAGCAATATTGAAGAAGCTGAGAGCTTGGGAGTGGTTGGTATTCCTTATATTTACATTAATGATAAAGATTTTTTAGGTGACATTAATGAAGAGGAGTTAGAATCTTTGATTGAATCTGAATTAGACAAATAGAATCAGACAAATAGAATTATATAAACAAAATTATATAGATAGAGCTAGATAAGTAATGGAAAATTAAATTTGATTGAACCATGGCCGAAAAACTTAAAACAATTTATGAGTGTCAGAATTGCGGCGCCCAATTTCCTAAGTGGAGTGGGCGTTGTTTGGAATGTGGACAATGGGGAACATTGATTGAAGATATTAAAGATAATAAAAAAATAGCTGATAATATTATTACTAAAATGGCTATTTCGGAGATTATTGATTTGAGCCAGGCCAAGGATATTCAAGCTATTCGTTGGCAGTCGGGAATTTCTGAAATTGATAGAGTCTTGGGAGGTGGTTTGATCTCCGGATCAATTATTTTATTAAGTGGTGAGCCAGGTGTAGGAAAATCAACTTTATTAGCGCAATTATCAGATTTTTTGATTAAAAAAAACAAGGAATTTAAAGATGCTTTATATATATCCGGGGAAGAGTCGGCTGGACAAGTAAAATTACGACTAGAGAGATTAAAGTGTGATTTGACCAAGTTTAAATTTATTGGGGAGACAAATTTAGAAAAAATAATTTCATCGGCCATAAAATTAAAACCAGCCATGTTAATAGTTGATTCTATCCAAACAATTTATTCGGCCTCTATTTTGAGTGAGGCTGGCGGAATTAGTCAAATTAGAGCAGTGGCCATTAAATTTATGGAGTTAGCCAAGAAATATAATATTCCAGTATTTCTGATAGGCCATATTACAAAAGATGGTCAAGTGGCTGGTCCAAAATCCTTGGAACATATTGTTGATGTAGTATTATATTTAGAAAACGATGGCAGAGGTGGACATTCAGTTTTGCGTTCAGTAAAAAATCGTTTTGGTAGCGTTAATGAAATTGGAGTTTTAGAGATGACCGGAGATGGTTTTGAGGAGGTTAAAAATCCTAGCATTTCTTTTTTAGAGGGGGATTTGTCCTTGTCTTTTCCGGGCTCAGTTTTTTCTTGTGTGGTTGAAGGCAATCGACCTTTTTTAATTAATATTCAATCTTTGGTAAGCCGAACTGCCTTTGGTTATCCCCAGAGAAAGGCTTCTGGCTTTGATCTAAATCGTTTACAGGTTTTGTCAGCTGTTATTTCTAAAAAACAAAAACTAGACTTAACTAATCAAGATATTATTTTAAATATTGTTGGTGGCTTTAAGACCAGTGATCCCGCCCTAGATTTGGCTGTGTCTATGGCAATTATTTCTTCTTATCTTAATAAAGAAATTGGCAAAGAAAAGGCTGTTTTGGGTGAACTGGGTCTTAGCGGAGAAATCCGAGCAGTAGCTTATTTAGATATGAGGTTGCGAGAAATTGAAAAAATGGGCTTTAAACAAATTATCCTAGCTGACATTGGAAATGATAAAGACAAAAAAAGAATAATGGATAATTTTAAAAAATTAAAATTTATTTTTGTAAAAAATCTTTCGGAAGTTATTAAAGAGATTTTTGGTAAATAAAAAACCCGTCTTTTTTTGACGGGCCATGCCTATAGTTTTAATTTTTCCGATAATTAGGCCTCTCCGGCAGCTTCGAGTTGCTGGATTTTTTTTATTTTTTCTTTGATATTGTCCGCAATTTTTTTATAAAGAGCATCTGACTTTGCGGTTTCACATTGAATAAGGTAATTTTTTCTTTCGCCCTTGGGGTCATTAGCGAAAGTGATTTTGTCAAAGGGAACAATCCTTACATTTGATTCTATGGCAGAGTCCTCCGTTTTTATTACATCGCAAAACCATTTTTCTTTATATGGTATCAGATTATAAAGAAAAAAATGCTCTTGTCCATCTACATAACAAATGTCTTTTACGTTTTTATTCATCTTTTACGTTTTTTTGGTTATTATTAAAGGTCTAATCACTTTGACTATAATATCATCTTTGTTATCTTGTGTCAAGCCTTTTAATTGAGTTATAAGGGGTAAATAGAAATTTAATATTTGACCGTTTTAATTAGCTTTTTGATATATTCTAATTTATTATTTATACTCTTGACGCAATTAAAATTATAAATTATACTATTAGCAGTCCGAGTAATTGATTGCTAATTATGGGACAATTAATTAATAATTTAAATAAATATGTTTAATAAGTTTACTAATAGATCACAAGAGGTCATTATTAATGCTCAAGTTATTGCTTCTGATTCTGGACAACAATACATTGAGGGTCTGCATCTATTGTTAGCCCTGCTTCAACAAAATGAAAGTTTAGTTAGGGTTATTTTAGATAAATTAAAGATAGATTCAGAGTTAATAGAGGGTTATGCTTTTAACGAAATAAAAAAATTACCAAGAGTAAAGACTAATAATACAAATTTTGAATCTGTTCAGTCTGTTCAAGGGACTGGAGAGGTAGCCGCTATTTTTGATAGATCCAAAAAAGAGGCCGATAGAATGGCCGATGAATTTATTTCTACCGAGCATATATTTTTAGCCTTAATTGGTATAAAAGGACCGGCTCAAAATGTTTTATTAAATTTTAAAATAGAATATCAAAAGGTTTTAGAGATATTAAAAGAGTTGAGAGGATCGCAAAGAATTACTGATCCCGAACCAGAAAGTAAATTTAGAACTCTAGAAAAATATACTATTAATTTAACAGAATTAGCTCGGCAGGAAAAATTAGATCCAGTTATCGGTCGTGATACAGAAATTCGTCGCATTATGCAGGTTTTGCTTCGTCGTACCAAAAATAATCCAGTATTAATTGGTGAGGCTGGAACCGGAAAAACAGCTATCGTAGAAGGCTTGGCTCAGAGAATTGTTAGTGGTGATGTTCCGGAAATGCTAAAGGACAAGGAGGTTGTCTCTTTAGACTTAGGAGCTTTAGTGGCCGGGGCTAAATTTAGAGGTGAATTTGAGGATCGCCTTAAGTCAGTTTTAAAAACTATTAAATCTCAAGAAGGTAAAATAATTTTGTTTATCGATGAGCTTCATACTCTAGTAGGAACGGGGGCTAGTGAGGGGTCAATGGATGCCTCTAATATGTTAAAGCCGGCTCTAGCTAGAGGAGAACTTCGAACTATTGGGGCTACTACTACCAAGGAATATCAAAAATACATCGAAAAGGATGCTGCCCTAGAGAGACGTTTTCAACCAATTTATGTAGCTGAACCAACTATCGAAGATACTATTTCGATTCTTCGAGGTATTAAAGAAAAATATGAAGTTCATCATGGAGTTAGAATAACCGATGATGCCTTAGTGGCAGCAGCTAAATTATCTAGCCGATATATAACTGACAGGTTCTTGCCAGATAAGGCAGTTGATTTAGTTGATGAGGCTACTTCAGCCTTAAGGATGGAAATAGATTCGATGCCCGAAGATTTGGATAATATGAAAAGAGAAATAAAAAGATTAGAAATAGTTAAGGCTGGATTTTCAAACACCAAAGAAAATAATGTTTCTAAAAAAACAAAATTAAACAAGGAATTAGAGGAATTAAAAGAAAAAGCTAATCAATTAGAAATTCATTGGACCAATGAAAAAGAAATAATTTCTAAGATTAGAGAATCAAAAAGAAAAATAGATGAATTAAAAATGGAGGCTGATATAATTGAGCGCCGGGGCGATGATTTAACTAAGGTAGCTGAGATTAGATATTCGCTTATCCCTCAATTAGAAAAAGAAGTTAAAAAGCAACAAGAAGATTTGGTTAAAATACAAAAAAAGGGTCAGCATATTTTGAAGGAAGAGGTTGACGAAGAAGATATTGCTAAGGTGGTAGCTCGTTGGACTGGTATTCCGGTTAATAAAATGCTAGAGAGTGAAATCCAGAAATTAACAAAGCTAGAAGAAGAATTGAAGACGTCAGTTATTGGTCAAGACGAGGCAATATCAGCTGTTTCTAATGCTATTCGTAGAAGTCGGGCCGGAATTAATGAAGAGAAAAAACCAATTGGTTCATTTTTATTTGTTGGTCCGACTGGAGTTGGAAAAACTGAATTAGCCAAAACCATTGCTAGGTTTATGTTCAATGATGAAAATGCTTTAGTGAGACTTGATATGAGTGAGTTTATGGAGAAGCATAGCGTTGCTAAATTAATTGGATCTCCTCCGGGCTATATCGGCCATGATGAGGGCGGACAATTAACCGACAAGATTCGTCGCAGACCATACAGTGTTATCTTATTTGATGAAATTGAGAAGGCTCATCCAGAAACATTTAATATTCTATTGCAGATTTTGGATGATGGAGTCCTAACAGATTCTAAGGGAAGAAAGGTAAATTTTAAGAACACTATCATTATTATGACTTCTAATTTAGGTAATGAAGTTATTAAACAATATTCTATTGGATTTGGCGGGGGAGAGAATCAAGAGCAAAATGATAAATATCGTCAAGATGAAATGAAAGAAAAAATTGATAGAATTTTGCGAGATCACTTTAAGCTAGAATTTTTAAATAGGATCGACGAAGTTGTTGTCTTCAAGAACCTGCAGAAAGAATCTCTAGAAAAAATTATTGATTTAGAGTTATTAAAAGTTGAGACTAGGTTAAAAAATAAAAACATTGCTATTAAGATTAGTCAAAAAGTAAAGAAACATTTAGCCGATAAAGGTTATGATCCAGCCTTTGGCGCCCGACCTCTCAAAAGAGTTATTCAAAATATGATTTTAGATGAGTTAGCTTTGAATATAATTGAAGGTCGTGTCAAAGATGGAGACAAAGTCTTATTGGATATTGGTGCTAAAAATGATATTTTAGTGTCAGTAAAATAATAATTTCATTTGAAATTTATCCTCAGCAATTATAGCCCTTTTAATGAGGGCTTTTTGCTTTTATAATTGAAATTTGCTATTATTATGATATATGAACAATAATTTTTTCTTTTATTTTGGTAAAATTTCAGCTCAGGTGTTATTTGATATAGCTTATTTTCCAATTTGGTGGTATAGCCTTGGTTTTGTTAGGTTTTTGAGAGTTTTGGGAAATTTTTTGCGAGAAAAGTGGATAATAATTGGAGCTGGCGTTTGGCTCAAAAACTTATTTACTCCAATGTATGGTCAAAGTGACTTTATTAGTCGTTTGATTAGTTTTTTTGTTAGGTTATTTCAGATCTTGTTTAGATTTATTGCCTTTTTATTCTTTGTTGTAATTAGTCTATTATTATTATTTTTGTGGTTGTTCCTACCGATATTTATTGTTTATTTAATTTGGCAAAGAATTTTTTAATTATATGAATAAAGAATTATTAGAACCAATCATATTTAAAGAAGAAGATTTTATTAAGGGTGAAAAGGGTCAAGTTTGGGCTATCTTCTTGGGCCGAGCCTTGTTTTTTAATAACGTCTTTAAAAAGTCTTTAATATTTTTGAGAAGATTAAAGAAAAAAATAGATAAAATTATTAATATTTTGGCTTATATAATTGGAGTTTCGGGTCTTTTATCATTGGCATTTTGGATTTACTCTAATTTTAATTTTTTTATTGACACTCCGGAAGAATTATTAAATTTTTATAAAAATGAAAGTTATTTAATATCATTGTTTTTGATTTCTTTAATTTTTGATATGTTTATTGTTTACAGGGTTAGTCAGTCTAGGGCTTCGTTGAAAAAGATTAAGAAAATTAAGAATAAAAAACACAATAATCAAGTTATTGATTACAAAAAATTGTCAAAGATAGAAATATCTCGAACTCTAAATGAAGAATTATTGTTAATAGTGGAAAATTCCTATATGTTGGCTCATAAGTTAAAGCAGAAAGAAATTAACACTATTCATTTATTTTGGTCCCTTCTAAAATCTAATGCTATTAGTAATTTATTTGTCAGATTAAATGTTGATATTAAAAAATTAATAGAATTATTAAAAAAACATTTAGCTTCTCAGGAGAATATTAGAACTGCTGGACAGGAGTTGGTCTTTTCTGAGCATGTTCAGGAAATATTATTGTCAGCCTTTAGTGATGCCTACTGCAATAGAAAGCAAGAAGTTGGTGTTTTAAATGTGATACTTTTTTGTTATCAGAAAAATCCTGTTTTGCAAGAAATTCTTTATGAGCTAGAGGTTTCTCAGGATAAGATTGAAAACGCTGTAAAATGGTTTAGGATAAACGAAAAAATGTATGAAGATTATAAAATCTTTAAAAAAATGGCCCGATTAAAGCCGGGAAACAACATGAATCGTTCCTATACCGCTATTGCCACCCCAACAGTTGATTATTTCTCTCGTGATATGACTGTTATGGCTAAGTATGGCTATTATGAAGCATGTGTAGCCCGAGATAAGGAGCTTCGACAGATATTTGAGTCTTTTGAAGGCGGACAAAGTGGGATTTTATTGGTTGGGCATTCTGGTTGTGGTAAAAAAACAATAGTTGAGGGCTTGGCTCAATTAATGGTTAAGGAAGAGGTTCCTGCATTTTTAAAAGATAAGAGATTAGTGGAATTAGACATCTCTCGTTTGGTTAGTGGGGCGTCTCCCATTCAAGCCCAGGAAAGAATGTTGACAATTATTAACGAGATTCAAAGATCAAAAAATATTATTTTATATATTGATAATATTGAAAACATTATGGGAATTTCAGCGGGTAACGAAGAAAGCCTAGAATTATCAGAAGTTTTAGCTGAGACCTTGGGTCGTCAAGGTATGTATTGTTTAGCCTCAATTAGTGTTGAAAATTATTCCAAATATTTAGAGGGCAAGGCTCTGTCTCAGGTTATGAATACTATTAATGTTGTGGAACCAGAACTTAATGATGCCGTCTACATGTTAGAAAGTAAAATCTCTTGGCTAGAAAACAAATATGGAATTTATTTTGATTATAATTCTATTGAAGAAACCGTTCATTTATCAATGAAATATATTAATGATAAGTTTTTACCAGAGAAAGCGGTTAATATTATCAAAGCAGTGGCTGTTAAAAATTCTAAAGCTTCTCAATCTGATCCTAGCAAAAAAATTTGTACTAAAAATGATGTGGCTGAGGTTATTAGTGATATCACCGGAATTTTGGTTTCTAAAGTAACTGAATCTGAGGGCGAAAAATTAATGAACCTTGAACAAAAAATTCATGAAAGGATGATTGGTCAAGAAGAGGCTGTTTCAGCAGTTTCTGGAAGTTTGCGTCGAGCTAGAGCTGAACTTCGGGAGGGCAATCGACCAATTGCTAGCTTTTTATTTCTAGGCCCAACTGGAGTTGGAAAAACTGAATTAGCTAAATCTGTATCCGAGGTTTATTTTGGTGATGAAAATTATATGATTCGGCTTGACATGAGTGAATATCAATTAGCTGATAGTGTTAAAAAAATGATCGGTGACGCTGATGGGACTTTAGGTTATTTAACAGAAGCAGTTAGAAAAAAGCCTTTTTCTTTGATTTTATTTGATGAAATTGAAAAAGCTCATCCTGATATCTTAAACTTATTTTTACAAATTCTAGATGAT
>ENA-UOWO01002888-UOWO01002888.1-activated-sludge-metagenome-genome-assembly--contig:-NODE-2888-length-20634-cov-30.922348_pt1 | contig 20634 bp, 20 predicted proteins | sample MGYA00238148_ERZ761564 | MGnify/ENA primary metagenome ERZ761564 (study PRJEB28885, sample SAMN05720194) | activated sludge metagenome | isolation source: Anaerobic digester | place: USA... | reverse complement strand
CCTTGCAGGCCGAGTGCGATCTCGGTCTGCATGTCGGCCAGCTTCTTCTGGATCAGCTGGTTGGCGGCCAGCGGGCGGCCGAACTGCTGGCGGTCCATCACGTACTGGCGGGCGCGGTGGAAGCAGTCTTCGGCCGCGCCCATCGCGCCCCAGGCGATGCCGTAGCGGGCGCTGTTCAGGCAGGTGAACGGGCCCTTCAGGCCGCGCACCTCGGGGAAGGCGTCTTCCTCGGGGCAGAACACGTTGTCCATCACGATCTCGCCGGTGATGCTGGCGCGCAGGCCCACCTTGCTGTGGATGGCCGGAGCGCTCAGGCCCTTGGCCCCCTTGTTCAGGATGAAGCCGCGGATCTTGCCGCCGTCGTCCTTGGCCCACACCACGAACACGTCGGCGAACGGCGAGTTGCTGATCCACATCTTGCTGCCAGTCAGGCTGTAGCCGCCGTCCACCTTCTTGGCGCGGGTGACCATGCTGCCGGGGTCCGATCCGTGGTTGGGTTCGGTCAGGCCGAAGCAGCCGACCCATTCACCGCGGGCCAGCTTGGGCAGGTACTTCTGCTTCTGCGCCTCGGTGCCGAACTCGTTGATCGGCACCATCACCAGGCTGCTCTGCACGCTCATCATGCTGCGGTAGCCGGAATCCACCCGCTCCACCTCGCGCGCCACGAGGCCGTAACAGACGTAGTTCAGGCCCGATCCGCCGTACTCGGTGGGGATGGTCGGGCCCAGCAGGCCGAGCTCACCCATCTCGTTGAAGATGTTGCGGTCAGTCTTCTCGTGGCGGAAGGCCTCCAGCACCCGCGGTGCCAGCCGCTCCTGGCAGTAGGCGTGGGCCGCGTCACGCACCGCGCGTTCGTCGTCGGTGAGTTGGGCGTCGAGGTTCAGCGGGTCTTCCCAGCTGTAGGTGGCGTGGCTGGCCATGGGGCGGGCTCCTGAGGGATGGGGCGAAACACGCACGATAACAACTCTGCCCGCCTGCCGGCTGCCGCGTCGACGACAGGCCCCCCGTCGGACAGGCCAAGCCGGGGCAGCTCCGCTAGAATTTGGTTGATTCAACCAATTTCGGGGCCTGCCGTGGAATCCATCGGCCTGTTCGAAGCCAAGACCCATCTGTCGGAGCTGATCGCCCGCGCCGAGCGTGGCGAGGAGGTGATCATCACCCGCCACAACAAGCCGGTGGCCAAGCTGGTGCCCATCGGCCGCGCCGGGGTCGACAGCACCCATCGCCGCCAGGCCGCGCTGGCCGCGTTGCAGGACTTCGATCCGATCGACGTGCCGGGCGTGGACTTGGCTGAGCTGATCAGCACCGGACGCCGCTGATCCACAGCCGATGGCGCTGCCCACCCGAGCCGACGAACCTGCACCCGACCTGGTGGTGCTGGATGCGTCCTTCGTGCTGCGCTATGTGCTGCACACCAACGCCCCGCGCCCGCACCCGGGCGGCCTGGCATTGCTGCAGGGCTGCGAGCTGATCGTGCCGGCACTTTGGAATGCCGAGGTGGCCAATGCCCTGGTGCAGGCTGAGCGCCGTGCCGCTGTACCTGCGCAGCGCATCGGCGCGGCGCTGGCCACCATCCTGGCGCTGGAGCCCGCAGTCGATGCCCAGCCGGTGGACGTGGCGCGCAACCTCGAGTGCGCCCGCGCCCACGGCCTGTCGGCCTATGACAGCCTGTACATCGAATTGGCGCTGCGCCGACGCGCGGCGCTGGCCACCTACGATGCCGCGATGATCGCGGCCGCACCCCGCGCCGGCATCCGCCTGTTTCCGTTCCCCCAGGGCCTGACGGCCTGATCCCATCGAGTCAAGAGGCCCTGCCCATGAAAGCCGCCGAGATCCGCTCCACCTTCCTGCACTTCTTCGAGAGCAAGGGCCACACCATCGTGGCCAGCTCGCCGGTGATTCCGGGCGACGACCCGACGCTGCTGTTCACCAACGCCGGCATGAACCAGTTCAAGGACGTGTTCCTGGGCTTCGACAAGCGGCCCTACAGCCGCGCCACCACCAGCCAGAAGTGCATCCGCGCCGGCGGCAAGCACAACGACCTGGACAACGTCGGCTACACCGCGCGGCACCACACGTTCTTCGAGATGCTGGGCAACTTCAGCTTCGGTGACTACTTCAAGCAGGACGCCATCCGCTACGCCTGGGAGCTGCTGACCGAGCACTTCAAGCTGCCGAAGGACAAGCTCTGGGTCACCGTCTACGCCGAGGACGACGAGGCCTACGAGATCTGGAACAAGGGTGTGGGCGTGCCCGCCGAGCGCATCGTGCGCATCGGCGACAACAAGGGCGGCCGCTACATGTCCGACAACTTCTGGATGATGGGCGACACCGGCCCCTGCGGCCCGTGCACCGAGATCTTCTACGACCACGGCCCTGACGTGGCCGGCGGCCCCCCGGGCAGCCCCAATGAAGACGGCGACCGCTACATCGAGATCTGGAACAACGTCTTCATGCAGTTCAACCGCACCGAAGACGGCGTGATGCACCCGCTGCCCAAGCCCAGCGTGGACACCGGCATGGGCCTGGAGCGCCTGGCCGCGGTGCTGCAGCATGTGCACAGCAATTACGAGATCGACCTGTTCGCCCACCTGCTGCAAGCGGCCAAGGCCGCAGTGGAGGCCGCTGGCGGTGTCGACGTCGACCCGCAGAGCCCCAGCCTGAAGGTGATTGCCGACCACATCCGCGCCTGTGCCTTCACCGTGACCGACGGCGTCATCCCCGGCAACGAGGGCCGCGGCTACGTGCTGCGCCGCATCGCCCGCCGCGCCATCCGCCACGGCTACAAGCTGGGCGCGCGCAAGCCCTTCTTCCACACCCTGGTGGCCGCGCTGGATGCGGTGATGGGCGAGGCCTACCCCGAGCTGCGCCGCGGCGCCGAGCGCACCACCGCCGTGCTGAAGGCCGAGGAGGAGCGCTTCTTCCAGACCATCCAGCACGGCATGGAGATCCTGGAAGCGGCGCTGGCAGGCGGCACGCAGCAGATCGACGGCGACACCGCCTTCAAGCTGCACGACACCTTCGGCTTCCCGGTCGACCTGACCGGCGATGTCTGCCGCGAGCGCGGCCTCACCGTGGACGAAGCCGGCTTCAATGCCGCGATGAACCGCCAGCGTGAGCAGGCCCGTGCCAGCGCCAAGTTCAAGATGGCCGCCGGCCTGGCCTACGAGGGCACGCCCACCACCTTCCACGGCTATGAGCATCTGGTGTGCGAGACGAGCAAGGTGACCGCGCTGTACGTGGATGGCGCCGCCGTGGCCAGCGTGAAGGCCGGTGACGACTGCGTGATCGTGCTCGACCACACGCCGTTCTATGCCGAAAGCGGCGGCCAGGCCGGCGACGCAGGCGAGCTGCGCAACGCCGTCGCCCGGGTGCTGGTGGAAGACACCACCAAGATCCAGGCCGACGTGTTCGGCCACCAGGGCCGGGTGGTCGAAGGCACCATCGCCGTGGGCGACAGCCTGGCCGCCAAGGTCAATGCCGAGCAGCGCGCCAAGACGGTGCGCAACCACAGCGCCACCCACCTGATGCACAAGGCCCTGCGCGAGGTGCTGGGCAGCCATGTGCAGCAGAAGGGCAGCCTGGTCAACGCCGAGCGCACCCGCTTCGACTTCGCCCACAACGCGCCGGTAACGGACGAGCAGGTGCGCCGCGTCGAGGCCATCGTCAACGCCGAGATCCTGGCCAATGCCGCAGCCACCGCCCAGGTGATGGCGCTGGACGACGCGCAGAAGAGCGGCGCGATGATGCTGTTCGGCGAGAAGTACGGCGACACCGTGCGCGTGCTGTCCATCGGCAGCAGCAAGGAGCTGTGCGGCGGCACGCACGTCAAGGCCACCGGCGACATCGGCCTGTTCAAGATCGTGGCCGAGAGCGGCGTGGCCGCCGGCATCCGCCGGGTGGAAGCGGTGACTGGCGACAACGCGCTTGCCTACTTGCAGTCGCTGGAAGACACCGTTGGCCAGGTGGCCGGCGCGCTGAAGGCCACGCCGTCCGAGCTGCCTGCCCGCCTGGGCGCTGTGCTCGACCAGGTGCGCGCGCTGGAGAAGGAAATCGCCGCGCTCAAGGGCAAGCTGGCCAGCGCCCAGGGCGACGAGCTGCTGGCCCAGGCGGTCGACGTCAAGGGCCTGAAGGTGCTGGCCGCCGTGCTGCAAGGCGCCGACGCCAAGACCCTGCGCGACACGCTGGACAAGCTGAAGGACAAGCTCAAGACCGCGGCCATCGTGCTGGCGGTGGTCGAGGGTGGCAAGGTGCAGCTGGCAGCCGGTGTCACGGCCGATGTCCTGGCCAACCCCGCGGCCAAGGTCAAGGCCGGCGAGCTGGTGAACTTCGTCGCCCAGCAGGTGGGCGGCAAGGGCGGCGGCAAGCCCGACATGGCCATGGCCGGCGGCACCGACCCGTCGCGCCTGGCCGAGGCATTGGCCGGCGTGGCCGGCTGGGTGGGCGAGCGGGTCTGATCCCGGGCCGGGCGGGCCGCCCGGCGTGGCCGGTCAGGCCAGTCCGCGCGCCAGCAGTTCGGCCACCAGGCCGTTGAGCCCGCCGGCGTGGCTGGCGGCGCGCTCGCGCAGCTGCTGCGCCAGCGGCGCCGGCAGCTTGCAGGCAAACGGCACCAGGCCGGCGGCGGCATCGGCCTTGCGCTGGGCCTTGCGGTCGGGCAGGGCGGCGGCGGCCTCGCCGAAGCGGCCGGGCACGCCCGCGGCCTTGCGCTGGTTGTCGAGCTTGCTCTCGAGCTGGCGCACCAGGTCGAATTTCTTGGAAGGCATGGCGGGGTCGTCTGGGCAGGTGGTCAACGGCTACATTGTCGGTCCCCGCGCTTGCTGCTCCGTCCATGACGCACCGCCCCGTCCCCATCCGCCGCGCCGTCATCGGTGACGCGGCCGCCTTCGCCCGCGTGATGGGCCATCCCGACGTGGTGCCCGGCCTGCTGCAGATGCCCTACACCAGTGAGGCGCTGTGGCAGGCCCGCCTGACCGACACCCTGGCCCTGGGCAAGCCCGACCTGCAGCTGGTGGCCGAGCTGCCCGACAGCCGCGGCCAGCTGCAGGTGGTGGGCACCGCCGGCCTGCACCCGACCAGCGCGGCCCTGCGCCGCCGCCATGTGATGAACCTGGGCATCGCCGTGCATCCCGATGGCCAGGGGCAGGGCGTGGGCCATGCGCTGATGGCCGCGCTGTGCGACTGGGCCGACCATTGGGGCCAGGTGCTGCGCATCGAGCTGACGGTGTTCGTCGACAACGCCCGCGCCATCCGCCTCTACGAACGCCACGGCTTTGTGCAGGAGGGCCGCCACCGCGGCTATGCGCTGCGCAACGGCCAGTACACCGACGTGTTCTCGATGGCCCGCCTGCACCCGAACCCTCCCCGCTGGGACGCCCCGGCCGAACCTGAAAGTCCCGCATGAGCCGCGTCGCCCGCCAGAGCACCGAAGCCGAGATCGCCGCCCTGGAGCAGGTGTGTGAACGCCTGGCCAACTTCGGCGCCGACATCTCGCTGGAATGGGTGGACGGCTATCTGACCGCGCTGCTGGCCAGCCGCCGGGTGATCACGCCCAGCGAATGGCTGCCGCCGCTGTTCGGCGACGACTTCGAACGCGTCTTTGCCGACCCCGACGATGTGCAGCAGGCCATGGCCGCGCTGACGGCCCGCTGGAACGTGATCGCCAGCCAGCTGGACGTGGACAGCCTGCTCGACGACCCCGAGACGGTGCGCCTGTCGCCGCTGATGGTCAGCTTCGACGATGCCGCCCGTGCCGAGGTGGTCGCTGCCGGCCACATGACGGCCGAGGAGGCCGACGACCAGCTGCAGACCGGCGCGCTGTGGGCCGAAGGCTTCATGCAGGCCGTCGAGGACTTTGGCGAAGATTGGCCCGATCCGGAGATCGACAGTGACGATGGCGAATACTTCGACGACTGCTTCACGCGCCTGCTGGCCCTGACCTATGACGCCGCGACGCTGTCCGACTACCTGGCCTCGGTCTATCCCGGCGAATCGCTGGAGCGCGACCAGCTGATCGACGAGGCCCTGTTCGCGGTGCAGGACCTGCGCCTGTTCTGGCTGGACCACGCGCCCAAGCCCGAGACCCGCCGCGTGGCGCCCACGCCCGGCCGCAACGACCCCTGCCACTGCGGCAGCGGCAAGAAGTTCAAGAAGTGCCACGGCGCCTGACCGACGCCTGTTGGACCATCAGGCGTAGCTGAGCGGCTGCGCCTTGCCGCCGAACACCCGGTAGGCAAAGATGCTGTAGCCCACGATGGCCGGCACCGCGAAGCAGCACCCCACGGCGATGATGGCCAGCGCCTCGGTGCTGCTGGCGGCCTGCCACACGGTCAGCCGGTCCATCACCACATACGGGTACAGGCTGTAGGCCAGGCCCAGCCCGCCCAGCAGGAACACTGCCACCACCGCCGCCATCGGCAGCACGCACCAGCGGCCCAGCACCTGCGGCTGCTGCAGCAGCCAGCGCAGGCCCAGCAGCGCCGTGGCGGTGGCCAGCGGGATGGGCAGCAGGGCGATGAACTCGGGCATGGCGAACCAGCGCTCGCGCACCGTGGCGCTGACCACCGGCGTGGCCAGCGACACCGCCAGCAGCCCCAGCACCAGCGGCCACCAGGCGCGCAGCGCCCAGCCGCGGGCGGCCTGCTGCAGCGCGCCCTCGGTCTTCAGCACCAGCCAGCAGGCGCCCAGCAGCACATAGGCCGCCGGCAAGGCCACCGCGATGGCAGCGGCAAACAGCGTGGCGCCCCAGCCCTCGGCCAGGCCGGTGACATAGCGGCCCAGCATCCAGCCCTGGGCGGCGGATGCCAGGAACGAGCCGCCCATGAACACCTGGCTCCACAGCCGCTGGCGTGCCGCATCCTTGGCGCGGAACTCGAAGGCCACGCCGCGCAGCACCAGGCCCACCAGCATCAGCGCCACCGGCAGGTACAGCGCCCCCAGCACCATGCCGTGGGCCTTGGGAAAGGCGATCAGCAGCACGCCCACGCCCAGCACCAGCCAGGTCTCGTTGGCATCCCAGAAGGGGCCGATGCTGGCCACCATCATGTCCTGCTCGGCGGGAGCGGCGTGGTGCATCAGCATGCCCACGCCCAGGTCGTAGCCGTCCAGCACCACATAGGCCAGCATGGCCACGCCCATCAGCACCAGGAAGACCACTGGCAGCGTGTGTGCCCAATCGATCATGGTGCGCGCCTCAGGCAAACGCCCGGCTGGGCAGTGACCGGCCGGCGGGCAACAGGCTGGCCTCGGGCTTCTCGGCCAGGTGGCGCATCACCGCCACATAGGCCACCAGCAGGCCCCCGTACAGGGTGCAGTACAACGCCAGCGGCAGCGCGATGTGGGGCGCCGGCACGGCACTGGCCACGTCGGCGGTGCGCAGCAGGCCGTGCACGATGAAGGGCTGGCGGCCGATCTCGGTGACATACCAGCCCGCCAGCGTGGCCACCCAGCCCGAGAAGGCCATGCCCGCCATCGGCCACAGCAGCCAGCGCGGCAGGGCATCGGCGGCCCAGCGGCGGCGCCACAGCAGGCCCAGGCCGACAATCGCCACCACGCCCATCAGCACGCCGGTGCCCACCATCACCCGGAAGCCGTAGAACACCGGCTTGACCGGCGGGTGCGCGCCCTGGAATTCATCCAGCCCGCGGAGGGTGCCGTTCAGGTCGTGTGTCAGGATCAGGCTGGCCAGCTTGGGGATGCCGATCTCCAGGTGGTTGCTGCGGGTGGCTTCATCCGGCACGGCGAACAGCAGCAGCGGTGCGCCGGACTCGGTCTGCCACACGCCTTCCATCGCCGCCACCTTGGCGGGCTGGTGCTCCAGCGTGTTCAGGCCGTGCAGGTCGCCCACCAGCACCTGCAGCGGCACCGGCAGCACGCCCATGGTCAGCCCGGTGCGCAGCACCTTCGCCGTGCTGCGGTTGGTGGTGCCGCGCAGCAGCTGCCAGGCGGCCACGCCGGCCAGCAGGAAGGCCACGGTCAACGCCGAGGCCAGCAGCACATGCGTCAGCCGGTACGGGAAGCTGGGATTGAAGATCACCTGCATCCATGAGGTGACATGGAACACGCCGTCTTCGATGCGGTAGCCCGCAGGCGTCTGCATCCAGCTGTTGAGCGCCAGGATCCAGAACGCGCTCATGGTGGTGCCGAAGGCCACCAGGAAGGTGGCCAGCAGGTGCATGCGCTCGCTGACCCGGCCGTGGCCGAACAGCATCACGCCCAGGAAGGTGGCTTCCAGGAAGAAGGCGGTCAGGACCTCGTAGCCCAGCAGCGGCCCGGCGATGTTGCCCACCCGCTCCATGAAGCCCGGCCAGTTGGTGCCGAACTGGAAGCTCATCACCAGGCCGCTGACCACGCCCAGCGCGAAGCTCAGCGCGAAGATCTTGGTCCAGAAGCGGTAGGCCAGCAGCCAGGCCGTCTGGTGGGTGCGCAGCCAGCGCCAGCGGAAGAACAGCAGCACCCAGCCCAGCGCGATGGTGATGGTGGGAAACAGGATGTGGAAGGAGATGTTGGCGGCGAACTGCAGCCGCGCCAGCACGAGGGCGTCCATGTCGGATCCGGGTTGAATGAAAGAAAACAGGGCAGGGTGGGGCGTTTGCCAGTCAGGGTTTGCCGCCGGCCACCACCTTCACCTTGCCGGTGAACTCCAGCAGCCGCTGCACTTTGCTGCCCATCTTCATCAGCTGCTGCAGCGTGGCCGCGTCCATGCGCTGCACGTCGTCGAACCAGGTCATCAGCATCTCGATCAGGTCGTGCATGCCGCGCATGCGCTCCTGGGCGATGCGGTCGTCGTCGCTGGCGGGCGTCTCCAGCAGCGCATTGCGCAGCATCGACAACGTGGGCTCGATCTCGCGGCGGCGGCGCTCCTCGGCCAGGGTGCGGAAGATCTCCCAGGCGTCGGTGGGCGCCTCGAAGTATTCGCGCCGATCACCGGGCAGGTGCCTGAGCTTCACCAGCCGCCAGGCCTGCAGTTCCTTCAGCCCCATGCTGACGTTGCCGCGGCTGAACTCCAGGTGGGCGGCGATGTCATCGGCATTCAGCAGCACCGGCGAGACGAAGATCAGCGCGTAGATCTGGCCGACCGTGCGGTTGATGCCCCAGCGGCTGCCCATCTCGCCGAAGTGGCCGATGAAGCTGCGCATCAGAGGGGACAAGGTGTTCATCGTCTGCTCTCAGGGTTTGACCTGGGTCATATTCTGCGCTGATTTCAGAAAAAACTGAAAGTTCAGAACATCAAAGACCGCGCGACCAGGGTGGCCGGTGGGCGACGGCGGCCGCGCGAGGCCGTGCGCTACATTGCCCGCCATGTCGATTCCCGTCCCCCATCCTGCGCTGCCGCTGGGCGGCCGCCACATCGTGCTGGGCCTGTCCGGCGGCATCGCCTGCTACAAGAGCGCCGAACTGGTGCGGGCCCTCACCCAGGCCGGCGCCAGCGTGCAGGTGGTGATGACCGAGGCCGCCTGCCAGTTCATCACCCCGGTGACGATGCAGGCCCTGTCGGGCCAGCCGGTGGTGCTGAGCCAGTGGGATGCGCGCGAGCCCAACAACATGGCGCACATCAACCTCAGCCGTGAGGCCGATGCCATCCTGGTGGCGCCCGCCTCGGCCGATTTCATCGCCCAGCTGGTGCAAGGCCGGGCCAACGATCTGCTGGCCCTGCTGTGCCTGGCCCGGCCCATCGCCAGTTGTCCGCTGCTGCTGGCCCCGGCGATGAACCGCGAGATGTGGGACCACCCCGCCACCCGCCGCAACTGCGCCCAGGCGGTGGCCGACGGCGCCACCCTGCTGGGCCCCGGCAGCGGCAGCCAGGCCTGCGGTGAGACCGGCGACGGCCGCATGCTGGAAGCCGCCGAGCTGTGCGAGGACCTGATCGCCTTCTTCCAGCCCAAGCTGCTGGCCGGGCGCCGGGTGCTGATCACCGCCGGCCCCACCTTCGAGGCCATCGACCCGGTGCGCGGCATCACCAACTTGAGCAGCGGCAAGATGGGGTTCGCCATCGCCCGCGCCGCCCACGAGGCCGGCGCCGACGTGACCCTGGTGGCCGGCCCGGTGCACCTGCCCACGCCGCGCGGCGTGCGCCGCATCGACGTGCAGAGCGCCCAGCAGATGCACGATGCCGTGCTGCCGCTGGCGGCGCAGCATGGCGTGTTCATCGCCACCGCCGCGGTGGCCGACTGGCGCCCCGCCACGCCGTCGGGCGAGAAGATCAAGAAGGACGGCTCGGGCCAGGTGCCCGCCATCGGCTTCACCGAGAACCCCGACATCCTGGCCGCCGTGGCGCGCCTGCCCGGCGGCCCCTACTGCGTGGGCTTCGCGGCCGAGAGCCATGACCTGGCCCGCCATGCCCGTGAGAAGCGCTTGCGCAAGGGCGTGCCGTTGATCGTCGGCAATGTCGGCCCCGCCACCTTTGGGCGGGACGACAACACGCTGCTGCTGGTCGATGCAGACGGCGAACGTGCGCTGCCGACGGCCGACAAGCTGACGCTGGCACGCGCCCTGGTGGCCGACATCGCCCAGCGCCTGGAGGCTGCATGACCACCGCCACCATCGATCTGAAGATCCTCGATGCCCGCATGGCCGGCCAGCTACCAGCCTATGCCACGCCCGGCAGCGCCGGCCTGGACCTGCGCGCCTGCCTGGACGCGCCGCTGGTCATCGAGCCCGGCCAGACAGTGCTGATCCCCACCGGCTTGGCGGTGCACATCGCCGACCCCGGCCTGGCCGCGATGATCCTGCCGCGCTCGGGCCTGGGCCACAAGCACGGCATCGTGCTGGGCAACCTGGTCGGCCTGATCGACAGCGACTACCAGGGCGCGCTGATGGTCAGCTGCTGGAACCGCGGCAGCACCACCTTCACCGTGCAGCCGCTGGAGCGCATCGCGCAGATGGTCATCGTGCCGGTGGTGCAGGCCGCCTTCCAGGTGGTCGACGACTTCGGTGTGTCATTGCGCGGCGGCGGCGGCTTCGGATCGACTGGCCGCGGCTGAGCGCCGAACCGCGTCAGTGGAGGTGCTGCGACCCCGGCACCGGTGACAGGATGCTGACCGCGCCTTCGTCGACCGACTGGGCGGCGATCTCGTCCTCGGTGGCCTCGCGCACCGCCTTCACCTGCACCGCCAGGCGCAGCGCCATGCCGGCCAGCGGGTGGTTGCCGTCCAGCACCACATGCTCCGGGTAGATCTCGGTGATGGTGTAGATCAGCGACGGCGGCATGTCCTTGGTCACCGCGCCCTCGGGCAGGCCGTCGAACTGCATGCCTTCCTCGATGTGCTCGGGGAAGATCTCGCGCGCCTCGAAGCACACCAGCGCCGGGTCGTAGTCGCCGAAGCCGTGTTCGGGCTCCAGGTGCAGGTCGCAGGTGAAGCCGGCTTCCTGGCCGGCGATGGCGTCTTCCAGCTTGGCCAGCAGGTCGTCGCCGCCGTAGAAGAACTCCACCGGGTCGGTCAGTTCGTCCAGCGTGGCGCCTTGGGCATCGGCCAGCGTCCAGGTGAGGCTGACGACGCAGGGAGAGGTGATCAACATCAGGGAATGATCGCACAAGGTCCGTGCACGGCCGCCGGGCAGGGCAGGGCGGCGGCGACAATCCGGCACCATGGATGTCACCCTCCCCACCCCCTTGCTGGGCGGCCTGTCGCCGGCCCAGTTCATGCGCCGCCACTGGCAGAAGAAGCCGCTGCTGGTGCGCCAGGCCTGGCCCGGCGTGCAGAGCCCGATCGGCCGCAGCGCGCTGTTCGACCTGGCCGGCGCCGAGGGCGTGGAAGCGCGCCTGCTCACCGCCTTCGGCGGCGATTGGCGCCTGCGCCACGGCCCGTTCAGCCGCCGCGTGCTGCCGCCCGTCAAGCAACCGAACTGGACGCTGCTGGTGCAGGGGCTCGACCTGCACTGGCAGCCAGCGCACGCCATGCTGCAGGCCTTCCGCTTCGTGCCCGAGGCCTGCCTGGACGACCTGATGATCTCCTACGCCACCGACGGCGGCGGCGTGGGCCCGCACCTGGACAGCTACGACGTCTTCCTGCTGCAGGTGCATGGCCGGCGCCGCTGGCGCATCGGCCCGGTGGCCGACCGCACGCTGGTGCCCGATCTGCCGGTGCGCATCCTGGCCAACTTCCAGCCTGCTGAAGAGTTTCTGCTCGAGCCCGGCGACATGCTCTACCTGCCGCCGCTGTGGGGCCATGACGGCGTGGCCGAGGGCGAGTGCATGACCTGCTCGATCGGCTTCCGCGCCGCGACAGAGACCGCGCTGGCGCAGGAACTGCTGCACCAGCTGGCCGACGACCTGGAGCCGCCGCCGGCCGATGCCACTGGCCGCGCCGCCGAGCGCATCTACCGCGACCCACGCCAGCCCGCCACTGCATCACCGGGCCGCCTGCCCGACAGCCTGCGCCAGTTTGCCCAGGCGGCGCTGCAGAAGGCACTGCGCGACCCGCAGGCCTTCGACCGTGTGCTCGGCGGCCTGATGACCGAGCCCAAGCCGCAGGTGTGGTTCGACCCCGGCGCACCGCTGGCGCCGGGCTGTGGTGCCGTGCTCGACCGCCGCACCCGCATGGCCTACGATGACGCCCATGTGTTCATCAACGGCGAAGCCTTCCGCGCCGGCGGGCGTGACGCACGGCTGATGCGCCGGCTGGCAGACGACCGCCACCTGGCCCCTGCCGACGTGGCCCGCCTCAGCGCCGACGCCCGCGCCTTGCTCGATGACTGGGCCGACGCGGGCTGGGTGCAGCCTGCCGACTGAACGCGCCGCCGATGACGTCAGTGCCTGCGCCATCCGCCGCCGCCTGGCCAACTGCCGGGCTGCACCAGGGCCGTCAGGTGTGTGCCGGCCTGCTGCGGCAGGCGCTGCTCTCGTTGTCACCGTTGGCCGCGCCGGGCGCCTGGCCGCTCTCCGGCACCCGGGATCTGTGGCTGGCCGACCCCGACTTCGCCGACTGGCCGCTGGACGAGCCCGCCGTGCAGGCAGCGCTGGCAGCCTGGCTGCGGCAGGGTGGGCGGCAGATCCGCATCGCCGGCCAGCACTTCGATCAGACCGCACGTCTGCACCCGCGCTTTGCGCGCTGGCGGCGCGACTGGAGCCACGCGATCGCCGTCAGCGCGCCGAGCGAGGGCACGCTGCCACCGTTGCTGTGCGGGCTGCTGGCCGCGCCGCTGTGGTTGCAGTGGCAGGATGCCCCGGACTGGCGCCTGCGGTGCGCCACCGATCTGGTGCATGCGCGGGCGATCCAGGCCCAGATTGCAGACTTTTTACAACGCTGCGAGCCCGCATGGCCTGCCACCACCTTGGGTTTATAGGTGCCTTCCCTATGTTTGCTACAATGGCGGGCTAGCTTCAGATGGACTCTGGCTTTCTGAATCTGGTTTCTGAACAGTCGGCCCCGCTGAATGCGTCGGATCCCAAGTTTCCTGCACACATTGATCAACATTCCTTACTGAGGACACAAATGAACAAGTCGCTTCTGCTCGCCACCCTGATCGCTGCTGCCGCCCTGACCGCTTGCGGCAAGAAGGAAGAAGCCCCTGCCGCCCCGGCGCCCGCCGCTGCCCCCGCTCCGGTGGCTGAAGCTGCGTCGGCCGTGGCCGCCGCTGCCTCTGGCGTGGCTGACGCCGCCGCTTCGGCTGCCACCGCTGTCGACGCTGCCGCGTCGGCCGCCGCCGGCGCTGCTGCTGCTGCCGCCAGCAAGTAATCGGTTCTTGCCGAACGCAAAAGGCCGCCCTCGGGCGGCCTTTTGCATGGTGCAGCGCTGTTGGCGCAGCAGATCAGTTCACCACGTCCACCGAGAACAGCGCGGCGCCGTAGCGGTCGCAGCCCGTGGTGCTGCAATCGGCCTTGCCGGCCAGCACCGACCCCGGGCCAGCGTGACCGCTGGCCAATGCAGCGCCAGCGGCGCCCGTGGGCAGGTTGAGGAACCAGGCCACCCGCTCCTGGCTGAGATGCGAAAAGTCGCGCGGGTGTTCGGAGACGATCACCGCAAACCGCTCTGGCCCGGCGGGCTCGGCAGTGTCCAGCGGCCAACTGGATTGCGGCAGCGCCAGCGTTTGCCCCGCCCGGATGCGGCTGTCGCCAGCCACCGCGTTGGGGTACAGCAGCAGCAGCGATCCGTCGGGCCCGCCGACCAGCACGTACACGTGCCCGTCGCGTGACGACGTCACCTTGAAGCCCAGGCGGTCCTTGCCGATGCGCAGCCGGCTGGCATTGGGCGTGGCCTTCACGTCGAATTCGGCGCTGCGGGCCTGCATCACGCGGTCGAATTCGGACTGGATCGAGAAACTGGCAGCGGCCGGTGGTGCAGCCGCCGCAGGCAGCGCTGCCACGGCAGGCGCCGTTGCGGGCGGCGTTGCGGGCACTTGTGAAGTCGCCAGCGCCGGTGCCTGCTGCCGCTGGCCCGCCCAGAATGCCGCAGCCGCCAGCACCACCACCGCGGCCGCAGCAGCGGCCATCGCCGTGGTGCGCGACATGCCACCGGCCTGTGGCATGGGCAGCGGCCGCGCTGGTGCCGTGGGCGCTGCGGACGACAAGGCGGCGCCGCTGGCCACCCGCCCGGCGGGCGTTGGCAGCGTGGGCATGGGCACCGCACCGGCTGGCAGATCGTCGATGCCCAGCGCCTGCCGGAATGCCTGCACCGACTGCGGCCGCCCGTCGGGCCGCACGCGCAGGCCGGCGTCGATCGCCTGCAGGAAGCGCTCGGAGTAGCGGCCTGCGGCCGCCTGCACCAGCGGCACGCAGCTGTCGGCCACGGTGCGGGCCACCGACACCGGTGGCTTGCTCCCCATGATGGCGGCATAGACCACCGCGCACAGCGCATAGATGTCGGTCCAGGGGCCCTGCTTGAGCGACGGCACCTCCGCGTATTGCTCGACCGGCGCATAGCCCGGCTTGAGGATGGCCGTGAGCGCCTGGGTGGCGTCGCCGATGACCTGGCGTGCGGCGCCGAAGTCCAGCAGCAGGGGCCGGCCGCTGTCGGCCAGCAGCAGCACGTTGTCGGGCGCGATGTCGCGGTGCAGGCAATGCTCGGCGTGGATCACGGCCAGTGCCTCGGTCAGCGAGGCCAGCAGTGCCGTCAGCCAGCGTTCGTCGGGCGGGGTGCCCATCTGGCGCAGGGTTTCCTTCAGCGTGTGGCCCTCGTAGAAGGGCATCACCATGTAGGCCGTGCCGTTGGCGCGCCAGAAGCGGTAGACCTTCAGCAGCGATGGATGGTCGAACTGCGCCAGCAGCCGCGCTTCGTTGATGAAGCTGTCGAGACCGGCATCGAACACCGCCTGGTTCTTGTCGGCCGTGACCACCACGTCCAGCGGCCCCGAGCGCATCGCCAGCGACGAGGGCATGTATTCCTTGATCGCCACCCGGCGCTGCAGCGAATGGTCGTGCGCCAGATAGACGATGCCGAAGCCACCTTCGCCCAGCACGCGCAACAGTTCGAATTCGGCCAGATGTGCGCCGGTCGGCAGTGCATTGCCCCGCCCCGGGCTGGGCCGCGGCATCACCTGGGTGGCCTCCCAGGCGGCGCCGGCGGTCGACGTGGCAGCGTTCGGCCGGGGTGTGTCAGGCGGTGGACTGCTCATGGAGGCTGGGGGCGGCAGGTTGGCGCATTGTCACGCACATGGCGCAAAGTCCATCCCCACGGCAGCCGACGCATGCGGCAAAGGCAGCCGGCATGGTGCGCCTCCGCCACACAACGGCGCCACGAGACGACAGGTATCGCACACTGGCCCGGCCTGCGTGGCGCCGGGGCCCGGGCGCGGCCGCCAGTCCGGCGGGCCCCAGGCATACACTTTGGGCACCCATCACCTCTGCAAGGCAACGACCATGGTTGCCACATGCCACCGACCATGCTGAAGACATTGCGCCGGCTGCTCTCGGGCAGGTCCGGGCAGGTGGATCCGACCGCGCTGCGCCAGTGGGCGGACGAGCATGGCCATGACTGGCGCAAGGTACGCGACGCGGAAGGCTGCGTGATCGACGGCCGGCTGGGCCAGCAAGCCTGGCGCATCGAGTGGGGCGCGCCGCAGCGCGACTATGTGCCCGGCATGGAACTGCGTCTGATGGCCGAGCTGGACCTGCCGAAGGAGCTGATGGCCATGGTGCTGAACCGCCAGCTCATGGAATCGATGGAAAAAGCCGTCTACGAGCGTTATGTCGACGACGTGCAGACGCGCATCGAGACCGACACCCCGGCCGAAATGCGCTGGCTGGTGATGTTTCCCAAGACCAGCGCGCAGGACCTGGGCCGCCTGAAGGAGCGTTACGGTGCGGTCTGCAGCATCGAGGCCTGGATGGCGCAGTGGCTGCAGAGCCCGCTCAACGACGCCCTGGCTGCCACCAGCGAGCTGGCTGCGCCCGGCGACCCCGTGGTGCTGACCATCGGCCGCGGGCGCCTGATGTTGCGCACGACCATGCCGCAACCCGACGCCCGTCAGCTGGCGCAGTGGTTCTCGGTGTTCGAGCACGCGCTGCGCGAGGCCAGGCGCCTGGGCACCGAATGGCGCGACCAGGCCGGTGGTGGCCTGACCACCCAGCCCAGCGCCTGGGCCCAGAGCGAGCTGCCCACCAGCCGGTTGCCCGACATCGGGCTCTGAGCGCTGCGGCTCAGGCGCGGCTGGCGAAGGCCCAGCCCAGCTCGGCCAGCGGCCTTGTGGCCGCGCCCGTGGCGCGCGCCTGCGCGCTGGCGGCCGTGCCGTCGACCACCCGCTTGGCAATGCCTTGGGTGATGGCGGCCAGGCGGAACAGGTTGTAGGCCAGGTAGAAGTTCCAGTCGGCCAGCAGCGCGTCGGGCTCGCCGCGGCCGGTGCGCTCACAGTAGCGCCGCACGTAGTCGCGCTCGGCCGGGATGCCCAGCGCCGCCAGGTCGAGACCGGCAATGCCGCGGAACACGCCGGGCTGGATGTGCCAGCTCATGCAGTGGTAGCTGAAGTCGGCCAGCGGGTGGCCGATGGTGCTGAGCTCCCAGTCGAGCACCGCGACCACGCGCGGTTCCCGCGGGTGGAAGATCAGGTTGTCGAGCCGGTAGTCACCATGCACGATGGCCACCTGGGTGTCGTCCAGCGCGCTGGCGGGCAGGTGGTCGGGCAGCCACGCGATCAACCTGTCCATCTCCGGGATGGGCTCGGTGATGGACGCCTGGTATTGCTGGCTCCAGCGCTTGATCTGGCGGCCGAAGTAGTTGCCCGGTCGGCCGAAGTCCGACAGGCCCACCGCCTTGACCTCGACGTTGTGCAGTGCCGCCAGCACCCGGTTCATCTCGTCGTAGACGGCAGCGCGCTCGCCATGCTGCAGGCCCGGCAACGACTGTTCCCAGAACACCCGGCCGTCGACGAAGTCCATCACGTAGAAGGCCCGGCCGATGACGGATTCGTCGTCACACAGCACATGCATGCGCGCCACCGGCACGCCGCTGAGGGCCAGCGCGTCCATCACGCGGAACTCACGCTCGATGGCGTGGGCCGACGGCAGCAGCTTGGCCAGCGGCCCGGGCTTGGACCGCATCACATACTGGCGCCCGGGCGTGATCAGCTTGAAGGTCGGGTTCGACTGCCCGCCCTTGAACTGCTCGACCGTCAGCGGGCCAGCGAAGCCCGGCAACCTGGCGGCGAGCCAGCGCGCGAGTGCGTCGGTGTCGAAGGCATGCTGCTGCGCGACAGCGCCGCTGCCTGTGAATTGCTCCATCGGATGTCCTTGCTCAGCCTTCGGCGATGTCGAGCAGCTTGTCGCGCGACAGCACCACGAGACGGGTGGGTTCCACCCGCACGGCGCCTTCGCGCTCGAAGCCCTTGAGCTCCTGGTTGACGCGCTGGCGCGACGCACCGAGCAGCTGCGCCAGGTCTTCCTGGGCCAGCTGCAGGCCGATGCGGATTTCCTCGCCCTGCTCGATGCCGTAGCTCTTGGCCAGCATGATGATCTGCTTGGCCAGGCGGGCCGACAGCGGCTTGGTGTTCAGGTCCTCGAACTGGTTGAACATCAGCCGCAGGCGGCGGCAGTTCAGGCGCAGCAGCGCGTCGTACAGCTCGGAGTGCTGCGACAGCAGCTCCTTGAAGTCGGCCTTGCGCACGCACAGCAGCGTGGTTTCGCCATGGGCATCGGCATCGTGGGTGCGGGGCAGGCCGTCGAACAGTGCGATGTCGCCGAACCACACGCCTGGCTCGCAGTAGGTGAGCGTGACCTGCTTGCCCGACAGCGACACCAGCGACACCCGCACCGCGCCGCGGGCCACGCCACACCACTCTTCGGCCGGCGTGCCGCGTGACGCCAGCGGGCCGCCGTCGCTGAGCCGGCGCACATACGCCCGGGACAGGATGGCGTGGCGCAACGGCTGCGAGAGCTTCGAGAACCAAGCACCGGACTCGATGTTTTGACGCTCTTCGATGGTGAGAACCGGGGTGTTCATGTCGTGTCCCAGGTGCGACAACCGCACCAGCCTAGCCGGCCTATTGTCGTTCAGCTCACAGCGTCCTGACGCCTTGGCCCGCATGCCTTGGTGCAGGGCGATGCACGCGCTTTGCAGCACCGTGTCTGCGGGCTGGTCTGGCTGCGCGTTGGCGGGCGGGCGTCAACGTGCGCCATGCCAGGCCCATGATGTGCCGCGTGCTGGCGAGAAATCCGGCGGGTTTCTGCAGTGCTGAGCCCAAGACCTGCGTGCTAGAGTCAAAACAGCCCTTTTCGATGCCTCTCCGCTTGGCACCTGCTCCCCCACGCACAGCGAACCGCCTGCGCCTCCAGACTGTCATGGCCGTGGCTGTGCTGGCGCTGTGCAGCGCGGCCCACGCCCAGGTGCCGGCCGATGCGCCGGCGCCTGAGCGCGCCGCCACCGGCCAGGCGCGGGCCGACGACATCCGTGCGCTGGATCAGCAGGTGCAGACTGTGCTGGCCGAGGCCCGGCGCCAGCAGGAACTGCTGGCCGTGCAGCGTGAACGGCTGGCGCAGGCCGAGGCCGCCAATGCGTGGCTGCCCTGGCTGTCGGTGGCGGTGATTGGCTTGGCAGGCCTGGCCGGCTGGCTGGGTTGGCGCGTGTGGCGGCTGCAGCGCCACCAGGTGCAGGCACCCCAGCCGCCGGCCGCCGAGCCAGCGCCTGACGATGATCCGGCGGCGCTGGACATGGCTGCGCTGGTGGCTGCGGCCATGCCGGACGGCCTGGCGCCCCGCGCCGCGGATCGGCCGGTGTTGTCCATGCCCCCACCGCCTGCAGCGCCTGCGGATCTGACCGTGGCGCAGGCGCGCCGCGTGCCGTTGCAGCGCGACGCTGCGGGCGTCAGTTTGTCCTCGGCTGCGCGTGACTTCTCCATGGGCACGGGCGTGCCGCCGCGGCCGGTGTCGGTGGAAGAACTGCTGGACCTGGAGCAGCAGGTCGACTTCTTCCTGGCCCTGGGCCAGGCGCAGTCGGCCATCGATCTGCTGCTGGGCCATGTGCGCAGCAGCGGCGGCACCAATGCGCTGCCCTACTTCAAGCTGCTGGAGATCTACCGCCAGCAAGGCGACGAAGAGGCCTACGAACGCACCCGCGAGCGGTTCAACCAGCGCTTCAATGCGCTGGCGCCCGATTGGTCGGGCGACCTGGCCGGCGGCCGCAGCCTGGAAGACTATGGCGATGTGCTGCAACGCCTGCAGCGCGCCTGGCCCCAGCCGATCCGTGCGGTGGCCGAGATGGAAGGCCTGATGCTGCGCCGCGCCGATCTGGAGCCGCTGGACATGCCCGCGTACCGCGACCTGCTGATGCTGCATGCGCTGGTGCGTGACATGCCGGCCACGCCGGTGGCCGCCGCCCGCCCAGCAGCGCCCGTGACGACGCCTTCGGTGCTGAATGTGGAGCCGGACGATCTGCCGGTGGCCGCGGTTGGCACTGTCGACCTGCTGCTGCCGCTGGACGACGAGCCGCTGGACATCACGTCCCCGCGCCCCCACATGAATGAACGGTCGAACGCGCAGGCCATGCTGGCCGACTGGGTGTTCAGCCGGGCGGCGCAGGTGCGCGGTGGCGCCGGCGATGCACACGCCCAGGCGTCGCCGCCCCTGCGCCGCACCATCCAGCTCGATCTGGACCTGAGCGAGCACGCGCCGGCGCCGCGTGAGTTCACCCGCCCGGCCGCCTTCACCGACATCGACATGCGGCGCGACAAGCGCCTGTCTGATCTGGGCGGGCTGGACGAGACCGACAGCGACCCGACACCGCTGCCGTCACGCCGCTGACCGGCAGCCCTACAGCCGCGCCAGGCGTGCCAGCGCCGCCTGCAGCGTCTCGTCTTTCTTGGCGTAGCAGAAGCGCGCCAGGCCCTGGTTGCGGCCGTCGTCGTAGAACGCCGACAGCGGGATCGCGGCCACGCCGATCTCGGTGGTCAGCCACTGGCAGAACTCGCCTTCCGGCAGGGGGCTGATGGCGCTGTAGTCGACCACCTGGAAGTAGCTGCCTTCACTGGGCAGCAGCTGGAAGCGGGTGCCCGCCAGGCCGGCGCGGAAGAGATCACGCTTGCGCTGGTAGAACGACGGCAGGTCCAGATAGGGCGCCGGGTTGGCCAGGTAGCGGGCCAGGCCGTGCTGCATCGGCGTGTTGACGGTGAACACGTTGAACTGGTGCACCTTGCGGAACTCGGCCGTCAGCGGCGCAGGCGCGGCCACGGTGCCGATCTTCCAGCCGGTGACATGGAAGGTCTTGCCGAAGC